>SKED01000097.1_pt1 | contig 100828 bp, 86 predicted proteins | sample 4826651 | NCBI WGS metagenome assembly SKED01 (sample SAMN11008818, study PRJNA524170) | human gut metagenome | biome: Human fecal sample; material: Feces; isolation source: fecal sample from pouch patient p19 | host: Homo sapiens | place: Israel: Tel-Aviv | collected 2016-06-28 | reverse complement strand
ATCTACCAGACTCTGTAAGCTTGAATTTTCCGGCAAACCTAATTGTTCATTCAGATTATATTTTTTTCCATTAACTACCTGATACATGGAACCACGTACGATATTCTTTGTGAGGTTGATCACGCAGTATCCATCCGCAATAGCAAATACCGACTCTTCCAAAAAACGATTATTAATAATGTCCTGACTCATTCAACTTCTCCTCGTCAATCTTCTAGTAAGGATTATATCCTTATTTTTGTGTATTCGTCAATAAAAAAGAAAGCCAAGGGGACAGGGAAAGTGGCTTTTTATGTGTCCCCTTGGCTTCTGACATTCCCCTTTCTATTCCTTGGTCTGTATGGCTTCTGTCGTTTTTCCATTGGAAGCAGTTCATAACTGCCAGGAATCGTGCCATCATTCTTCTTATAAATAATCAGCTTACCCGGCTCACACATCCCGATGTGGTCAATCTGCCCGGTGAAAATTTCGTCCGTCATCTGAGCAACGCCCAGGGCTTCTGCCAGAATGCTGTTCAGGTGGTCATGCGTGATCTGTTCGGATGCACAGGAACCGCCGTTTCCGATGCCCCTGCATTTCCAAAAGGTCACCATCCCAGCCCTGGCTACCTTTCTTGTCTGCTTGTTATAATTCATTCCGCAAAGCTCGCACCGGATTCTGCCTGTCATGCAGGAAGCCCCTTTTGTCTTTGCCGGGGAAGCGGTGCGGTTTGCAGCGTGTCTGGCTTTTCGTTCCGGTGTCCATGATGCTTTCTGTGCCGTATGCTCCCAGTGCTGGATGACCTCTGTGCCGTCATGCAGGCAAAAGAGTAATTCGTGTACTCCCTGCACTGTGATGGATTCCACTTTGTCAAAAAAGATATCCTCATCAAATTCAGAAACGCCCAACACTTTTGCACTGGCTTCCATGAGCTTTGCTTCTGGAATATTCTTGGAACCACACCGTCTGTACTTCTCTGCTTTCTTTCCTGTGCAAACCCAGGTCGGACGCTTTTTCCCGATCGCACTGGTATTCCAAAGCTGTCTGGTGTAGTGCCGTCCGCAGCAGCCACAGATCACCTTCATCGTGAAATGGTACTTCCTGCCTGTGTGATTATAAGGAAACCGTCCCATCTCTTTGTTTTGGGCGAGTTTCTTCTGCACCTGTTCAAAGGTATCCATGTCAATGATTGCCTCGTGGGTATCCTGCACAAAATACTGTGGAAATTCCCCTGTGTTCATCACTTTCTTTTTGGAAATCGGGTCCTGGATGAAGGTCTTCTGAAGAAGGGTATTCCCTGTGTAAGTGATGTTTCGCAGGATATTGCCGATTGCACTTACGGAGATTAGTTTTCCATTGATGGATGTGATTCCTTCTCCAGCCAGTTCCTTTGCTGTTTTCATATGGGAACCACCTGCAAGGAAATTTGCAAAAATCCGTTTGACCGCCTCAGCTTCCTCCGGAATCACAGTCAGCTTTCCATCTACCCAGTGATAGCCGAGGGTTCTGCGTCTTGTATTTCCGATTCCATTCTGGAAGGCTTTATGAATTGCCCACTTTATATTTTCGCTGATAGATTCGCTTTCTGCCTGTGCCACCGATGCTATCAATGTCAGCATCAGTTCCCCTTCCTCTGTCAGGGAATCAATGTTCTGTTCCTCAAACCGCACAGAAACACCAAGCTGCTTTAAATATCGGACTATCCTAAGTAAATCCAGAGTATTTCTTGCGAACCGGCTGACTGATTTCACAAGAATCAAATCAATTTTTCCGGCTTTGCAATCACTTATAAGCCTGACAAAGCCTTCTCTTCTTTTTATATCGGTTCCTGAGATTCCGTTGTCCTTATAAATTTCTGCCAGCTCCCATTCTGCCTTTTCATGTATCTGCCTCCGGTAAAATTCTTCCTGTGCCTGCAAAGAATGCTGTGTTTCTTTTGTCTCTTCAGAAACCCTCACATACGCTGCGACCCTCAGCTTTTTGTTATTTTCCATGCCTGGATTCTCTTCTTTTCAGTTCTTCCTGCACTCTCTGAAACATCTCTGTATCAATGATTGCTTCATGATTTCCAACAATATAATATTGAGGAACTGCGCCCTCGTTTTTACGCATTTCACGGTCAAGAAAGTCTCTGGAATACCGTTTCTGAAGCAATGCATCACCCCTGTATTTTTCATTTTGCAAAATATTTTTTACTGTTCGCCCATTCCAGGTTTGCAACCCATAGGGTGTGGAAATTCCTCTTTTTGTCAGTTCGGCAGCAATTCTATAAAAAGAATATCCATCCAAAAACATCTGGTAAATCATCTGCACAGTTTCTGCCTGTTCCAGGTTCACCTGCAATTCTCCATTCGCGCCACGATCGTATCCAAGGAAATGTCGAAACGGCACAAACACTTTTCCATTTTGAAAAGCCTTGCGCATTCCCCAGCGTGTATTTTCGGAAATGCTGCGGCTTTCTTCCTGGGCCAGAGAACTCATGATTGTTATCAGAAGTTCTCCTTTTGTGTCAAAGGTCCAGATGTTTTCCTTTTCAAAATAACACTCGACTCCATGCTCTTTCAGCTGACGAATCGCAGTCAGACTATCTACTGTATTTCTCGCAAAACGGCTGACGGATTTCGTTATGATCAGGTCAATATTGCCTGCAACAGCATCATCGATCATTCTTTGAAATTCCACCCGTTTTCGTGTAGAGGTGCCCGTTACGCCTTCCTCCGCATACATCCCGGCAAAGCTCCAGTCTGCCTGTTTTTTTATATAGTCTGTATAATACCGGACCTGTGCTTCATAGCTTGTCTGCTGGCTTTCTTTATTGGTACTTACCCTGGCATACGCCGCCACACGGCGTTTATTCTTCTCCTGCCCATTTTCTGAATTACGATCCTCCCGTGCCGGAATCACTATCACTTTTTTCTCTTTTTTTGTTTTCTCTGTCATAATACGTTCCTTCCTTCTTCTGTGAAATCTCTTGCAAATATAGCATAACAAAATAAGAAAAATCTGACGAGAAAATAATAGCGAAACAAAGGTTGCCATGGTATGCGTTGCCGCTGTAGCGCTGGGATCAAGTACGTATGCTTGGTTTGTAACGAATACGAAGGTTACAGCAGGTACGGCAGAAGTATCTGCAACAACAGCAAACACGTTGCTTATCAAAAATGAAAACAATGAGTGGGCAACAACTTATACCTTCAAAGACGAGAACAAAAATTTTGTTCCAGTTTCTACAATTGGAAAAAATTCAACAGAGGCATTTGACTTCTTTATCCAGAATGATTGGGCAAAAGATACTGATAATAAAATTACGGTAAATAAGGTGTCTGCTGCTACTGGAAATGAATATTGGACAAAAGATTTTGAAATTAAAGCATCTCAGGCTTGTAAATTATATCTTGATACAGAGACTGCTTTTAATGTAACAGGTGAAAATAATACAATGAATAAGGTTTTACGTCTTGCGCTTGTTGTATCTGACAGCAAAGATACATGGAAGAAAACTGTATTTTATCAGATTGATCCAATTACCAATACTACGGGTTCCTACAATACTACACTTGCAGCTTTAAGCGCAGATGGTATTAATAAAGCAGTTTCTGGTATGACCAAAGCAGAAACTTCAGATACTTTTGGAACTCCAACCGCAGACAGCATTGTATCAGCCGCAAGTAAAGCACTTACTGGTGAGAACAAGGCTTTAGCAACACCAGATCCGGCAAATGGACTTTCTGCTATAGTTGGTCAGGCCGATGAACTCTATAGCTTTACTAAAAATAATGAAGTTGTTAAAATTAAAGCATATATCTGGATGGAAGGCTGTGATTATGATTGTAATAACAGTACTGTAAATGAAATTACAGGTACTACAAACAAGATTACGGCAACTCTCGGGTTCTGTGCTGGAAGTGCTCAGTAATATTTTCTAAAATCCCCCCAGACGGTTGTGGCGTCTGGGGTTTTTCTTTTACCCCGTTTCCATCTTATCTACTATTTCTAATCTCCCCTCTCTTTGGTAGAAGCCAAGGGGATAATAAAAAAACCACTTTCCCTGTCCCCTTGGTTTCTTGTGGTATTATAATACTTTATTTTTATTCAACTTGATTTTTACATAAAACAGGCAAACGAATCTACCTATTTTACCAGCTTCACCTGCCTGTTTTTACTCACATCCGTATTTATCTATTTTCCAAAAACAGCAATACGTCTTTCATACCAGCCTGGTAAAGATAATCTCCACAACACAGCCAGCGATTATTAACTGCCGTCACATAACGGTCAACCAATTTCCACTCTTTTGATGATAATTTTCTTTTTACTTCCGCTTCACTATTCGCTTCTTCCTTCCGCTTCACTATTCGCTTCTTCCTTGATGCAGTTTTGATATTCTTCACTTTCATCCAATAACTGTTTTTCCAGTTCATCTGAACGAATACTGGTGAGCAATTCAATCAAGTGCGTGGATGCCTCGGAATTCTCATTCAGCATCTCATTTTTTAACTGTGCTAACATTCTTCCATAAGAGAATGTCATCATCTGTCCTGCAAGATAATAGTATTCGTACTCGAATATTGTCATCTCATCCTTTGTTTCGATATATTTATGTAAGGCTTTGTGATCTTCCGGCATTAGCGCTATACCTTCCATACAATTTATCAGTGTCCACAGTGCTGGATTTTCGTCCACAATTTTCATTGCTTTCACCTGGAGTTCACGATATTCTGAGTGACTTTTTTTCAAATACTTAGTCACCCATTTCTCCACTGATTCCCATAATGTACTTTGCTCCCACATGATGTCCTGCTTTTTTCGCATATTGCATTTCTCCCTTCTGAAGTTCTCTTTTCAGTTACATGACTATACCAGAAGTCGGGGAAATAGCAATTCATCAGATGTACCGAAAATGCGTGGTGGAGATTGGGGATAGTAGACAATAGGAGAATATTGGGGTAAAAGAAAAGCCATGACGAGATTTTATTCGTCATAGCTTTTCTGGTAATCATATTAATTTTGCATTGCTTATTCCGCAGTAACACCTGCCAACTTCACATTTACATTATAGGTTGCTGAATCTTCTGCTGCTTCATTATTGACACAGTCTGAATCGGTTCCTTCCATCCAGATGTAGACACGCATTTTTACTCCGTCATAGCCGACATCGGAAGCAATTTTCTGTGTACCTTGGGCGGCTTCATAATCTTCACCAACTTTTGTTGCAACCCAGTTACGATTGTTTTGATCCGTATAATGATCTGCATAAATATACGGATAAGTAACCTGAAGAGGCTTTAACTTGCCGTCAGCATCAGTTCCAATATAACTCCAACCACCAATCGCTTCGGCATCATTTCCTTTATCGGTAGACTTTTCTTCATATGGAGCGTAAACAACCTTCAGCTCCTCATCTCCATCATCACTATAAGTTCCATCTGCATTTTTCTTAATATTCTGAATCGTAATTCCGACACGCAAGGATTTGGGAATCGTGTCGGTGGTAGGCTTTCCGTTGACTGTCAAGGTTACAGGACCCCCATCAGAAGAATCCAGATATACATCGGCAAGACCAGTCTCATTGATGGTATAGAGAACATATTCACTCTTAATATAGGCATAATGCTTTTCGCCGCCTGCCATATATTCCCCAGGCTTTGAATTCTCCCCAGTCGTAAAAGTTGGCTGTATATACGATGTTACTTTTCCTTCTCCATTCATTCCCTGATTGACATACCATGTCTTTAGGTCATTTGTTGAGGAAGGACTAATTCTTCCACCTTCTGTTGACGCTGCCAAAGAGGTCTGCTCACCACCATGCTGTGGTCCTTCCTCTGCGGTCGCTATTTGCAAAATAAATCCATTTGTTGTGGCACTAATCTGAGTTGTCGTTGCTTCAACCTCATTATTTGCTACATACCAAGCATAGGTTGCTGATGTTAAAGCAACCGCCGATATCAAAACAGAAGCCGCAGTTCCCATCAACTGCATTTTCATTTTCTTTATATTCATATCCTCTTTCCACCTTCTTTATTTCTACATGCCAAAAAGTAGAAAGTAATTTCTGCTCTTTGGCATGTACCCCACGCCACAACCGTGGGATACAAATAAAATCAGATATACATCCGATTAAGCAGTTTTACCTTCGTGCAGTACCGGAGTAGCCTCAAAAGTAATGGTTACGCCAATGTTCTTCAACTGTTCCAGGTTGGTGGTGTAAACACGACCATCAGAACCCTCGTAGTATACATATACAGACAGAGTAACATCTGCGTTCTGACCAAACTCGGCTACATGAACAATACCATCTGTACCAGACTGGCTTTCAACTTCCCATTTGGTTGTGTTATCTGTAATCTTTGTTTTGTCCTCTAATGCATCATAAGCAGTTTTAGTGATTGTTGTTGATGTATTAGTTGCCAAATGATATGTGTTAGAATCATCAGCATCAACTACATATGCATCTTTGCCCAGAACAGAAATAGGTCTTGCAACAACCCATGCAGTACCATCTGTTACCAGAACACGAATTGCTGTGTTCAAATCAGAATTTTCAGTGTTCTCTACTTTCAGATCAGTAACTTTCAGGTTTGTAAATTTACCATCATAAGTACCAGTACCTACATAGAAAGTATTCTTTACATTGTAGTCAGCTGTATTTGCTTGATCAGCAGTACCATTTGTGCCAATTGTAGTTAAACCTGCTGCGTTAATAGCAGCATTATTTTTATCGCTGGCATAACCAGTTTTCCAAACAGCGGTTGTATTGTCTTTGACAACAGTTGCTGGATACAATTTTTCAGCATCTCCAGATGCAGTTGTAGATGATGTAGATGTTTGAGATGTTGCTTTCGTATCAATTACCAGATAAGCAGAGTTACTCTGCGCACTGATATTTGTAGTAGTAGCTTTTACACTATTGTTACTCACAAACCAAGCATATGTACTTGATCCCAGCGCTACAGCGGCAACGCATACCATGGCAACAGCTGCTGCCATCTGTTTTTTCAGCGCTTTTACGCTGTTGTTTTTTGTTTCGTTCATGTCATTCTCTCCTTCGTACAGTTTTGGGAATTTCCTGCAGTTAGAATTCTTTTTTGTATTTAGATCAAACTCCCACCGGGCCCGGTTAGGAGAGTTTCCCTCTACCGTTTCCGGTGAGGCTTTCAGCTAACCACAAAATCTCTTCCCTGCCACGGGAATTCCCTCTGTAATATATATAATCGGCGGTTGTGGCACCGGTTATAACGATATTATTGATTTCTTCTGGTTTTCCAGGTTACTTCTTTATCTGTGTAATAGCTGTCATTTGGAGCTTCGTTTCCTGCTGCATTGATCGGCTTGTTCTTGTTCAGGGTATCCTTAATATCCGTCACAAATTTCCACAGGAGACTGGTGTCATCGTCGAAGTCTGTGTCGATGTGCATGCTCATCTCCACACTGCCTCCGATAATAGAGTCTACACATTCCGAATCATCACCCTCCATCCAGATGACAATGGTATATTTATCGACATTTCCTACAAGGAAGCTATCTTCCTTATACTCGCATACGACATCGTCTGACAAGAAATTTGTGCAGTCTTTCTCAGGTTTTCCATCTTTTGCCGGTTCTGCATAGATCATTTTGTCTCCGTTTCGCCATACTGCGATACGGACAGCGTTCTCGGCTCCCTTGGAACAGGAATCCAGAGTGATCCTGGCCTTATAACTCAGGTCAATCTTTCCTGCATTTCTGACAAAATATGTATATGCCATATAGTTCTTGCCATTGTGTGCACCTTCATGATCGTCCAGGTCATCTGGAAGATCTTCGATCGAAATATTCGTGGCATCTTTGACCATGGCTGCGGTAAGTCTCGCAGTTGCACCCTTGAAATCACCATTGTCAGCAATGCTGATACCTCTTCTGTACATTTCCAGACGGTCAAGATTGATCGTGAAGTTACCCATTTTTTCCTGCATAAACGCAGCAGCAAACAGAACACCGACCGTAGCAAGCATTGCAAGCAGAGCAAGATTCAGTTTATCCAGTCGAAGCAGTGCCGCTCCGATCTGCCGCCGTTTCCTGTGAGGCCGGTACATACTGACGATCTTTTCCGGATCGACATCTCCGCCCTCCTGCTCCATCAGGGCTTCCAGTTCCTCAATTCGGATGATCTGGTCCGTCTTTGATTTTTTCTTTTTGAAAAAACGCCGTCTGTTCTTTTTTTCTGCCTTGTTTTCAAGTTTTTTTATCTTTTTTTCGGTTTTCTTTTTCACAGTTTATACCTTTTCTTTACGTATGCCACGTAATCCTGCATATCCTGACATTCCTGCTGGTCTGCAAATCTTAACTGGATACCTGCTACGAAGCGGAACGGGCTGCCTTTCGGCATTTCCCTCGTCCAGCAGATGACTCCCACGACTTCTCTGGAAGGCTGTCCTTCGGCTGCCGTTCCAAGTCTTGGAAGGGTGAAGATACAGGACTCTCCTACTTCAAACCAACGGTTCATGTATACCGCAAGACCGTTGTTGGAGATATCCATGGTCTGTCCTTTTTCCTTATCCACTTCTCCCTCGGAATTCAGTTCCCAGGTATCCTGCATATAGGTAATCGGAAGCTCAACTTTCATACGGACATCCATACGTTTGATGAACTGTCTCTGTTCTGCCACACGTCTGACTTTGAGATAATGTCGGATTCCTTCTTTTACAACATCATCCACGTATCCGGCAAGAATGTTGCTTTCCTCTCCTTCGGTATATTTAAACAATAATTTCTGGCTTTCATCCGGCACAAGCCTCTTGCCGTCCACCATTGGGGCAGATACCAGAAATGCTGATTCGTCCAGTGCTTTATTAAATGTGCAGAGCATATTGAACTGAGGCTCCTGCCCTACCGGTACGTCAAATGCAAGCTGCATTTTGGTACCTTTCTTCAGTTGTATACTTCCTGCCATGTTATTTTCCTCCTAATAAATCCTGTTTTATTGTTCTTTATCTGAAGAATTTTCTTTCTGTCTTTTTTCCTGGATCTCACGGATTGCTTCTCTGACCGCTGCCTCTTCCTCATCTTTGGCAATCTTACCTGCCAGTCTGATAGTCCGAACCAGATTACTGATGAGGATCACTGCGAGTGGTATGAGGATCACTGGTATGAAAACAAGCGGATTCGCTACCAGACGTGCGAGTTTTCCAAGTGCCAGGGACGACGCGACTACCTTTCCGATCAGAGCCTCGGAATCGGTTCCGTACTGGTCAGGGATATTGTTCGCATCTCCCTGTGTTGTGTATTTCCATTCCGTTCCATCCTGCTCTATTGCTATGACTCTGTGCGTATTTACAGCACCATCCAGCGCCGGGTCTGCGGAATAAAAGGAAATAACATCTCCGACCTGGATCTGTGACGGATCGGTTTTCTTTACAAGGATCAGGGTGTCTGTATCATAAGAAGGCCGCATACTTCCTGTCGTGATACGAAAGACCGTATACCCTCCAAGATTCGGAGCCTCCCCCTGTTTTGTAAAGACTACCAGGCACAGAACCACGACTGCCGCCGCAATGATCATTACGGAAATAATATTTATCAATGTCAGAAAAAATTTCTTTATCATGAGTTGCTGTCATCCTCGTCTGTGTTTTTGCGGTCACGGCGTTCCTGTAAACGCTTTACAATATAATGGGAAAGGCTGGCAGACTCTGCTTTTTGCAGGGCTTTCTGCATCGCTGCCTCGGCTTCTTCCTGCTTGCGTCTGGCTTCTTCGATCGCTTTGGCTGCCTCGCGCTGTGCTGCGGCAACGGCTGCCCGTGATTCTTTCTTTGATCTCGCTGCCGCGTCTGCTGCTTCTTTTCGGATCCTGTCGATTTCTTCTGATGCAGCTTTCTGTTTCTTTTCTTTTTCTTTGCGGGAGTTTTTTGCATCCTTTTCTGCTTTTTCTGCACGATCCAGTGCTGCTGTCAGCTCCCGTTCTTTCTCTTTTCGCACAGTGTCAAGTATCGTCTGGAGATTCTCGACAGAACGCTTTGCCTCTGCCTGCGCAATCTCTATTGAATTTTTCGCCTCAATATCTGCTGCTGCCATCGCAGCTTCTGTTTCCTGGCGGACTTTCTGTTCGTTGTGGAGTTGTTCTTCCAGTTCTGCCCGCTCCTGCTCCATCTGCATTCTGGTCTGCTCCAGGAATTCCATCTGCTGGTTCAGGGAGTCCATCTGAAATTCCAGTTCTGAGAGGGAACGTTCCAGTTCTTCTCTTCGATTCGTTTCTTCTTCCAGTTTCGCCTCTGCATCCAGCTGCGCCTGTGTGACTTCTTCTACAAACACCTGTCGGATCTCAACATCCGGGATATTTCTGTCCTCTACGATCTGTTCCTTGATCTCTTTGACAAATTTCGGCTTAACAGGTTCCCGCTTCTCTTTGGCAAGCTCTGTCACATTTCTCTGGTCAGATTCCAGAAGACTCTTGAATACGGTGTAATTTGTGATAAAGTTGATGTACATCTGCAGGAGATATTCTTCATCGAACTGTAACGCAGAATCCTGTTCCTCAATGGTATATCCCACTTCATCATAGCTCTCAATGAAGTGCCATAGTTTGTAACAGGTGCGGTAATCCGGATCTTTCATCATAAGGTTGGTTCTCTGGATCGGGCTTCGCACCTTGGCACAGCCGTTCATGATATCGCAGAAAGAACTTGTCCGCAAAGTCCTTGACAGTCTTCGTACACGGTCGATCCTTTTGAAGAGGTCCATATGGTCGGTGTCGTTTTCGACATAGCTCTGACGGTTTTTGATCGTCATTTCTACCCTATAGGAAATTTCTTCGTAAGCATCATCGATCTTACTCTCCATGCTCATGACATTACAGGTTTCATCTCCTGTTGACCAGAAGATTACATCTGTTCGCTTGTCCACAAATGCAAATAGCCGCTGGATCAGATGATATACGAAGCGGTTTTCATACAGATCATAGCTTTCTTCGGTCGTGACATTGAGGATCCTGGTCGGCTGGATCTCTCCTGCTGCATTTTCTGTGATGAACTGCGTATGCTGGCTTAAGTGCCGCACACTGTCAGCCGTAATCTTCTTGGCAAGTGCCACCGGTACTACTTCTTCTGAGGTGGCAATAAAACGACGTGGTTTATCCACAATGTTAAAAATAGCTTCGATTCCTTCCTCTACTACGGTGAGCCATTGCTCATCGATCACTTTGTGGAGAATCCTGTTTTTCTGCTCGAGGGTATTGTCACCTGCCTGAACCATCTCAAACAGATACTGGAAGTACCGGTCATCCTCAAGAGCCTCGCCAACCTGATTCGTATATTTCTCATATAAATCACTGATTGTTGTTTCTGCCATCGTTTTATCCCCTTACTGCGATTAATACAAATTCTGGATTCTTCTCAGATATAACTTGCTGTCTTCCATCTCTGCTTTTCCAAATGTTTTGTCAATGTAGTTGATCAGACCTGTGATCTCATCTCTTACAAAGGTAACGTTCATACTTTCAAATTTCTTGAGTACTTTACGTGCAATGATGTAGTCCATACCGCCAAGTTCTGTGCCACCGCAGGCAACATAGACCGGGATAAAGTCGTACATCTGCTTCATAATACGGTTTCCGAAAGAAAGCTTGAACCTGGTAACCAGGTAATTGTCCATCTTCTGCAGCTTCTCCAGGGATTCCTCGCTGATCGGATGTTCTGTTTTTGCTTTCTGGAACAGGTACTGAAGATGCTCTGCTGTGATATCGCAGCGAGGCTGAAGTTCACATTCAAAAGCATCTGCTCTTTCATTCAGCTCAATCGGCATAGCACGGTCATAAACCTTATCCGTGATCGTAAAGGTGGAGTCATCGTTGTTCGCGGTTCCGACAAACCAGGTAGCGGTGCTTACATGGATCTTGCCGCCTTCCATTTTGACAGGATCTCCCTCCCATGCCGTCGGCACAAGGTCAAGTACCCACTCATCCTCGTTCGGCATTTCCAGTACAGAAAGCATCTCTGCAAAATAATACTCGATACGTGCAAGGTTCATCTCGTCGAGTACGATCAGAGTCGGGTCCGGACGATAATTTGCCTCGTACAGTGCACGGAGGAATTCTGTCTCATTAAATCTCTTTGAAAATTCGTTAAAATAACCAAGGATCTCTGTACGGTCACGATAGGACGGCTGTACAGATACGATCGTTGCCGGGTTTTCCATATATCGGCTGAAGGAATATGGAAGACTTGTTTTACCGGTACCTGAAATACCTTCGAGGATCAGAAGCTTACTTGCTGCCATACCTGCAACAAATCGCCGGATGATCTCAGGTGTATAATACAGTTTCATCTGGCTTGCGGCAAAAAGTCTGTAGCCCTCTACGAATTCTTCCAGTGTGATATCATTGTTATACTGCGGATACTGGAAAGCTGCATATTTCTGATCGACAAGTGTAAGTTTCGGGAAACGGTGTTCTACGGTTTCTCCCGGGTCAGAAGAAACTACTGCACGTACAACAGGTGCTTTCTTCGGATCGTCACTTCCCGAGATGATCGCAGCAGCTCCTGCTTTTGCTGCCGCTCCCTGTACAGCCTTGCCTGGATCAGTAACGTTTCCAACACTTGGAATCACATCATCAGTCAGTGCAGAAGCTCCCATATATGGAATTCTCTCTGTGCCTCCCATGGCATTTACCTTGAGGGCAAGGATGCTGTTCTTCTCTTCCATCAGATCCAGCACCTGCTTGTTCAGTCTTCCGATTTCTCTGTACAATGCCGCATTGTCTGATTTGTCAGCCTTTAACTGGTAATTCAGAATCGCCCTGCGGATCAGAAGCAGAATGATCACGATCGGAATTGCCGCAAGAAGGATCATTAGCAGAACCGAAAGAACTTTGCCTACAATGCTCAGCGTCGGGAAGTAAGTTTTGAAAATCACAAAATATTCAAACCAGCCGGTAACGAACACTTTGGCAAAAGCCACCAGCCAGGTTACGATGTTGTAAACGACCTGTGAAAGAACCTCAAATGCAAACTTCAGGAATTCGCTCAAGACTCTGTACCCTCCTCTTTGGTCTGGTCATCGCCGGAATCGCTCTGACCCTGCTGTTTTCTGGCATCTGCAAGTTCTTTTTCTGCTTTGGCACGGATCGCTTCTGCTTCTTCACGCATTTTTCTTGCTTCTTCCAGTGCTGCTTTGGCTGCTTCTGCCTCATTCTGAGCTTCAGAAGGTTCCGGTCTCTGTGCTGCTGCTTTCTGTGCGGCCTCTTCCTGTGCGATTGCTGTTTCTCTGGCAGTCTCTACTGCAACTGCTTTTTTGAGGCGGATAGCGATCATGATCAGATTGTAAACCTGATAGATAAAGAACAAAAGCATCGGAAGTACGATCACGATCAAAAATCCCATGCTGCTGGAAAGGAAATCCATGACTTTTCCTGCCTTTGGCAGATCTCCGACATATTTACCTACAATATCACCATCGGAAATGATATGTGCATCTGCTACACCATTGTTGTTATCACCGAGTGTTGTATAGCTTCTTGCGTCTCCAACTGTATCGATTTTCTGGATACGGTGGGTATTCAGTGCATATTCGTTATCAATGATCGTATGGAAACAGATGATATCGCCTTCTTTGAGGGTGGATGTGTCACATTTTTTGATAAAGATCAGGTCTCCTGCACTGAATGTCGGTGCCATGGAATCTGATTTTACGACAAGCGGGGTATACCCCAGAAGGCTTGATACATTCTGATTGTCTCTTGTTGCTATTGTTGTGAAGGCATACAGCGCGGCTACCAGTATTACCAGCCACAGCAATACGCTGATCACAATTGTTCCCGTTTTCTTTAATGCTTTCATAGTTTCTTCTCCCTGGTTATTTTATTTATTTTGATCATCTGTTTTATCCCCGGTAAATCTCAGCCGGATTGAATAATCAGATCCTCTCAGTTCATCTGTACACGCCTCATCAGTTCCTTCCATCCAGATATGGACTGTTACTGCTTTGTCCACTCCTTCTTTCAGAGAAAACATGGCATTGTCTTCGTTTATCTGCATTGTGGAAGCTTCCGGAAGCCCGAATGTCTTTGCTGTACCTTCTGTGCTGCTTGCGCTTCCCATGCCCGGATCGTAATTCCATATCGTTCCGTCTGTGGAAAAAGCAATTCGCATGGATTCCGGCAGTGCTGCATTCTCTGACATGACCAGCGTTCCATCCTCTGCACCGGAGCTGCTGTTGGCACTTGTAAGGTGGACGACCATATCCTTGGCTGCCATAAAATGAAGCGTAAATTCAAGATATGCTCCGCTGGTGTTTTCGACTGTTGTGCCATTCTCATAGGAAAAAGTCTCATAATCGGTTGTTGTCACCGGTTCCAGCGGGGTTGTTTCCATGGAAAATCCCTTTTCCTGCTGGATCCTCGCCGCGATCTGCTCAAACGAAAGAGTCTTTACATACTGGTCGATCGTGCTGTGCGGATCAAGATCCATTCTCAGATCGGCATCTGTCACGATATCCAGACTCATGGTCTTTACTTTTGCCCTGTCCGCAATGGAAAACCAGGCTACCGTGGCTGCTGTAACTGCGACCAGCGCCAGCAGAACCAGCAAAACTGATGTATACAGCCTGCTTCGGACTGTTTTGTTGTTTTCTTTTTTGTTCATGCTCATGCCCCTTCCTGGCTAAGCACGCCATAAAATCCAAGCTGCAGGTCTACCGTACTGTACTGTATACTGTTGGAACAGTCCGGGTCGCAGCCTTCCAGATAAAAATAAATATCTACGGTATATATTTTGTTAAGCTGCATTGTCAGAAGCGCATTCTGCGGAACATCTACAGAATCGTCTGAAAAACTGATGGTATATCCATCTGCCGATACAGACGGGTCGGAAGCCGCCCGTACTGTCCCGTTTGTGTATGACAGTACCTGATTGTTCCCAAGTGTCTGCCCGTTAATGACTGTATTGTATGTCTGCTGACCTGATGCATTCTGACTTTCACTCAACTTAAAAATTACTTCTGAAGAATAATTCTCGTCAAATACAAGCCCAAGTCTTGCCGCATTCAGCATCTGACCGGATACTTTCTGTCCCAGAATGCCATCGCTCTGGTCCAGATACAGCTTCATCGTACTTCCATCGTCCATTCCTTCGCCAACCGCACGGATATAAACCCGTCCGTGGTAATAATATTCTTCATTCTGGACTCTTTCGAAAGAAGATGCCATTCCGGAATCTGTAAACGGTGAATAAACAAAGTTCTGAAGGTCATTTGTCGAAACCGGAATCAGATACTCTGCATCAGTCTTATTGACCTGCGTAATGGATGCCGGCTGTGAATCCCGAAAACTGCTGCCTCCTGTGCTGCTGAGCTGCAGTTCCAGATTTTCTTCATCGGTTCTTGCTGTTACAGTGTTGGTCGAAACTGCCCTGTTGGAAGTAAACCATGCATAAGTGAAAAATACCACTACAAACAAAATTAAAATGATTGTTACTGTCAGGAACCATGTCCTGAAACTACGCTTCATGGCTGTTCTCCCTTCTCACTTTCATCCAGATCAACACCTGCAAAAGCAAGCTGTATCTCAGAATCTCTGTTCTGTACCGGGTTGGAACACTGTTCATCACAGCCCTCCAGATACAGCCAGTATTCTACGGAAGCCACTTCATCTGCATTTAACTGCACCAGAATCTGGCTTCCATCTTTGTATTCATTTTCGGCCTCGCCATTCTCTGCCATATAGGCTGTGATGTCCTGTGCCGGATCATCTGCATAAGAAGCCTGTCCATTATCAGAAACAGAGGAAACAACTGTTGAGCTTCGTGGAACAGTCAGTACAGACTGTGCACCTGATGTGCTGCCCATTTCATCCAGTCTCCAGATAAAGGTACTGGTTCCCTCATGTGATGTGATTTTCATTCCAAGTCTCATTGCTGCCAGTGCCTGCGCATCGCTTCCAAGGCTCAGTTTCTCTCTGTCAAAATATACCTTACATGGTGCATTCTGGCATTGCAGATAAACCGTTCCATGCACTGCATCCTGATCTACTCTGCTGTCTGCATTGCTGTAAAGTACTGCAATTCCATTCTTGTTCTGAGCAGTCGATCTGTAAAAATGTTCCAGATTTTCTGTTGAAAGTGGTTTCAGTGAATCCGGATTTCCATTCAGAACCAGATCGCAGGTCTTGTCAAAAGGACCGCTCTCACTTGTCGATATCAGTAAAACGGTATCACCCTTACTCACAGTTCCTGCCATTGGAGTAACATTGGTAGAATTGATTCCTGTAAGTGTAAACCAGGCATATGTAGTACCGGTTGCTGCTGCCAGAAGAAGCAGAATCCACAGCACAGCTTTTGAAAATGATTTTTTTAACTGATCAACTTCTGTATTCAAAGCCTTGCCTCCTTATTTTCAGGATTCTTTTACGACTCCTGCAAAAGACACGGAAAGGTTCTTAAGTGTCTGGCTGCAAAGATTTCTGGTACAGTCCTCGTCACAGCCTTCCAGCCAGATATAGAGATCGATCTGTACCGGATCTCCTGCAGAACCATTCTTTCCGGTTGTTGTACATAATTTCAGTGAGCCTGACTTCAGACTGACAGTTCCTGTATTTTTGTCATATGTACAATAAGCCGCTGAGGTATATGGCGTAAAGGAGACGGTTGTTCCGTCTGTTTTGGTGCAGTCCAGTACATCTCCTTCCTTACCTGTTGCTGTATTGTATTCTGCCTCGGGGTTTTTCTTATCGCTGATTGCAAAAATATATTCTGCTTCTGTCGGCTGGTTCCTGCCTGCTTTGTGTACTACAAAACCTGCACGGATCGCGGAAGAAATCGGATTCTTCTCATCGCTATCCTCAAAGCCGATATCCGCAATATAAATATCGGTTGACTCCCCGTTGCTTTTAAGAAAAAGGCTTGTCTTGTAATAATCGGTATATGCACCCTTTCCAAACAGATTTGCCACCAGATTGGACTGGTTCTCGGTTCCATTGGTAAAGCCAAGTACTTTCTGGAAACCGCCGCTGATCCTGTTGGTAGAAACCGGATTCAGCTGTCCGGAAAAGCTGTCCAGGACTGCGGCTGAACCATAGGTGCCATTATATGAATTGCTGATCTGCAGGTTTACGCCTGCGCCTGCTGCCATACGGACTTTTGTTGTATGGCGGCTGGTATTATATATATACCAGGCATATGTTGCTGATGCGGCTGCAAGCAATGCGATAAGCAGCGCAACTGTGCCTGTTCTTAATTTGCCTTTGAGCTGTTTTTTGTCTGATTTATTTACCTGTTCCATAACATTGGAAATTATGGACACCTCCCCTTCTTTCTACATGATAATCCCATTTATACACTATAATAGCACATTGATTTCCATTCAGCAATGCGTCAAGGCTACAGATTTTCGCATTTGTAGCGACAAAATTGAAAATTTTATTTGTTTTCCCGTATAAGAGAAAGAAAGACCTGGGTTCCACTGCTGAACAGAACTCAGGTCTTTCTTTATTTTTTATTTGATTAATTAACTATTACTTTACATCTGACAGATTTTCTGCCGGATGTAACGGTGATTGTTGCTGTGCCTTTACTTCTGGCAGTGATCTGTCCTTTACTGTTTACAATGGCTATTTTGGTATTACTGGATTTATAAGTGATTTTTTCTCCGCTGGTCAGTGGCTGAAGGACCGGTTTGAGTGTTGCTTTTTGATTTCTTTTTAGTTTCAGAGAAGTGGCAACGCCTGTGATCTTCGTGGTTTTTACAGTTGTTTTCTGTACTGTCACAGTGATATTCTTCTTCAGTCCGCTTCTCAGTGCTATGGTTATTATGGCCTTTCCACTTCTGGTTCCTGCCTGGATCGTGCAGGTTCCGTTGCTTCTTCCGTAAACTTTTGCAATATTCGTATTGCTGGATTTCCAGGATACGATGGAATCTCCTTTTGCAAGTCCTGAAACTCTCAGAAGTGTTGTTTTCTGTCTGGTTTTCAGGAGGATGCTGCTTATGTTTACTTTTATGGATGGTTTCAGTTTATTTCCGTAATTTCTTGTCTCTGTTTTGCCACAGATGCTGCATTTGTGGGTCTGTTTTGCCGATGCCAGGGCAGTAGCCGCTGTTGTCGTTTTCCATGCTGTAAATTTATGTGCCACAACCGATACTTCCTGATTCCTGGTTTTTCCGCATACCGTACAGGTAAATGTTTTTGTACCTTTCTTTGTACAGGTGCTTGCTTTTGTGATCTTTCCTTCATCCCAGGTGTGTGTATGTTCAACCTCAAGGGTCTTTGTGGCTCTGCAGACGTAAATTCTGCTCTGACTTGAGGAACTGTAGTACACAGAAATATATTCTCCTGCATCGTCCAGCGTCACACCCGATTTCTTATATATGTGTGTTGCAGAATATACCGACGCATCCGATGCTTCCTTGTCAAATTCCGGTGATTCTGAGGAATCGTATTTCTTTACTGCGGAATAGGTTCCGTCTTCTTTTGCGGTAAGTTTATAGATCTGGCTGGTGTCTGTAGAAATATTGGTTCTGTATACCCCCAGTTCGATGTTTTCTCCCTCCTTGACCTTCTGCGGAGAAATATACAGCGTATTATAGGAATCATAGTAATCATCCGAGATTTTGTACGGAACCTTAACTTCATCCAGCAGATGATTTTTGTCGGTTATGTTTTCCGGAAGTCCGGATGGATCTGCAGAGTTTACAAAGCATTTATCTGCTTCATTTATTTCCCATTCTCCTTTTACAGATACCCTGATCTTCTTTCCGGATTCTGCTGTTGCCCATACCTGTTTCGGCAGAATTGCTGCAACTTTTTTGATGCTTTCTATGTTATCCATCGTCTTATAAATAACATATTCTCTGGCATCTGCCGTCACACTCGTCACATAAGATGGCATTTCCTCTGTGATGTCCGCAAATCTGGTTGTATAACTGATCTGTGCCTCTGAACCTGTTGCTGCATCCTGAAGTCCCGTAATCTGCACCCGATAGCTGTCTGTATATCTGGAACCAGAATAATCAGAAGGCTGTACCATGTCGATCTCGACTCCTGATACTCTCAGTTTCCCGTTCTCCTTCGTGCATTCATAGGAATTTCCGGTGTTAAGGTTTGTGATCACTGCGGTTACTTTCGTGGAATCCGCAATTTTCAGTGTGTTTTTGTTTATTCGTACGGACCAGGCACTTGAAGACGGTGACACCAGCCGGGACGGCATATATCCTGGTGCCGGAAACGCACTGAACGGCAGGTCTGAAGTATTTCCAGATGCTACACCTGCTCCGATTGCAATGCCTCCGGAGAATCCGTACTGAACATCTGACAGAGAAGCTTCGATCAATGCATATCTGTGTCCTGTTGTATCCCATGACTGGGATCTGAGAGAATATCCCTCGTTCATCCAGCCTGTGATAGCTCCCTGAGGAGTATATCCTCTCGCAAGAATGTTATGTCTGCACGGAGCGCCTGCATTCCACATCTCGTCACTCATATCAGCCGGCTTGCTGGAATCACTCACCCAATGGCTGAATTCAAAATTACGAACGAGAGCCTGCACCTGAAGAGAATCCGAATGTGTGGAACTATTCTTCAGTGAATTCAGACCTGACAGCCAGCGATAGAAATTTGTCATTGCTGTCATCGCTGTATGTGTATCCTGGGTCAGCACTCCTGCCGCATATGGCGCGGAAGTAGAGCACGGTTCCTGATACCATGTGGAACTGTCTGAATTTGAATAAGTTGCTCCGGCATATCTTGCCTTTGCATATTCATCAGCAACCTCTTTTAAGGTTCTGCTTTTGAACGGTTCCATTTCGTCTGCATCGTATACGATTGTGTCCCCGGAAGAAAAAAGTTCTCCTACGCCATCTGAAAATAAGCTTTCTTCTTCACTGACAGGTGATTCTTCGGTTTCTGTATTTGTTTCCTCCTCGCCCGCTTCTGTGTCCTCTTCGGTCACTTCCACCTGTTCTTCATCATCTTCGGTTTCTGAGATTTCTGATTCTCCATCCCAGGTCACATCCGCTTCAGGAGTTTCTGATTCATCCGCTTCATCCATCTGCGTAAATTCATCTTCCCAGGTTACATCTTCTGCATAAACAACAATTCCTGCCTGTGATACAGTCAATGTAACTGCCAGCAAAATCCCTATTATTTTTTTCTTCATTTTCACCCCTCCTGATGTTCTTTTTATCATTTTATCGTATTTTTTTATTTTCGTAAATTTAATGACAGATTTTTTTTATTTTCGACAACTTTCACAATTCCGATTTTTCACATTTGTACAAATTTACGATAAACTTTTACATAAAAAGCACCCAACCAGAAAGTTTCTGATTGAGTGCCTGCCATTATACCTGGATAAATTTTCAGTTTCGTTTCATGAAATGATAAATTATAACTCCGACTGCTGCAAGTACCGCAATTCCAGCAATCCAGAGGAGTGGATTCTGGCTTTTGGAAGATTTGCTGGTGGTTACAGTCTGGCCTGAAGTCTGAATATCGTCCTTCTCTGGCTGTCCGGTGGTCTCTGAATCTGGTGCATCGGTCGACTCTGGGCTCTCTGTCGATGCCGGTGTATTTGTTGGCCCCGGAGTTTCCGTCGGTGCTGATGTCTCTGTCGGTACCGGTGTGTCGGTTGCCTCTGGTATATCAGTCACTTCCGGTGCTTCCGTTGGTGTAACTGAATCTGCTGCTCCTGTTACGGACGGTACTGCTGTCACCTGTGGATTCTCTGTCGTTGAAGGTGCTGTCGATGGTGTGGCAGTATTTTCGGAAATTGCTGCCGCTGTGCCGGAATTTTCCGGTACCGGTGTCATATCCAGCAATTCTGTCCCGTCAGAGTTCTCATAAGTACCATGTTCCTTCGCCCATTCTTCTGTCTTCTCAAGATCTACCCAGCCTTCCTGGTCGTCGATCGTTGTAACACCCCAGTGACCTCCATCGACAAGTTCTGCATCCTCTGTGATATGAAGAGTCTCTCCATTCTGGATATCACGAACTCCTGGAACTTCACCGTATTTGATTCCCGGACCCTGATAGAGTTTCTGACTTCCGTCCTCGGAGTAAGCTTTGACATCGTAATCTGCATTGTAATCCACATTGTCACTTCCTGCGATATACAGTTCGGAATCTATTGCTTCCTTGCGGGACTGTGCCGGCTTACAGTCATCGAGCGGCACGTATCCATGCATGCCATGGTATTCTGTATAGCCCCAGGTTCTGTTATTCTCCTTATCCTCTGTCTCGCCCTCGATATGTAAGGCTGTACCGTTCGGGATCTGACTGTCATTCAGCTTCGAAGAACTCAGATCCGGCAGAGAATATATGTCGATCCCTCCCGCTTTAGATTCTACGATCATGTAATAATCTGTCGTATAATCAGGATTTTGCTTCTCCTGCTGTACATCTGCCATAACATTTACGCTCATCAGGAATCCCATCAGAACGACCAGAAAACTCTTTATTATCTTTTTCATTTTATCTTCTCCTGTATGGTTTGGCTTTATCCACAAATTCTGTTTCTATCATACCATAGTGAAGTTCTAATGATAATCCTTTTTATCATAAAAAATGGGAATTTTTTCGACTTTTACAGGAAACTCTGTGGATAAAAAGGGACATCCCCGAAGAAATCCTCGGGGATGTCGTTTAATCATGGCATTTGATTAAAATCAGTTTAACAGTTTAATTTATTTATACAGAGGTCCGTAGTTCTTGCAAGCACGGAAGTCTGCACCTTCTTTATCCATTCCGAATGCATTCCATGCTGCCGGACGATAGATATCTTTTTCCGGAACGTTGTGCATGGATACCGGAATACGAAGCATTGAGCACATTGTGATCAGGTCAGCTCCGATATGTCCATAGGAGATAGCACCGTGGTTAGCTCCCCAGTTATTCATTACATCATAAGCTGTCTTGAACGGTCCTTCTTTGCCATCGCATCTTGGTGCGAACCATGTACATGGCCATGTGTAGTCTGTACGTTTCCAAAGTTTGTCAGATACTTCTTCCGGAAGGGCTACTGTCCATCCTTCTGCGATCTGCAGAACCGGTCCAAGTCCTTTAACAAGGTTCAGACGGATCATTGTTGCAGGCATCTGAGCTTTTGTTTCATAACGGCTGGAGTATCCGCCTCCACGGAAGTATCCGTTGTCAGCCATACACCATTCTGTGTTATCCATGATTGCTTTCTGGTCTTCTTCTGTGATATCCCACCACTGTTTCATAACAGCATTGCCGTTTTCGTCTTTTGCTTCGCCGTTAGCGTCAAGGCAGGCAGCACCGGAGTTGATCAGGTGAAGGAATCCGCCAGCTTCTTTGGCAACACCTTCAAGGTCATATCCTGTAGCTTTCTTAACTGCCTCAGGGCTCCAGTATGTACGAACGTCAGCAAAGATCTGAGCTCTGTTTGTAAGGAGTTTCATGAACATCATTCCAAGACCGTTGAGAACGTCGTTCTCTGTAGCAAGGATATACGGCTCACGAGCTCCGTTCCAGTCAAATGAAGTATTCAGCATTGCTTCTGCGAAGTCACCGTTCGGATAGAAGTCTGTCCACTGTCTCTGTCCCTGGAAACCAGCTGCCAGAGCGTTGTGTCCGATTGCTTCTTCAGAGAATGCAGGATCAAGGTTATCGCAGCCGTTCATCAGCTCTTTGATGATAACTGCCATCTTAACTACGAATTCAAACTGCTCTTCTTTCTTTTCTGGAGAGAACTGCAGTTCTTCCGGGTTCTTGTCCCAGCCGATCTTACATGTTTCTTTAGCCCATTTGAGAGCTTTCTCAAATTCTGCATGATCATAGATACCTTCTGTCATACGACGGATGATTTCTACCTCATCAACGGATTCAACACGCATTCCAAGATAGGATTCGATGAAATCGGAATCAATGATAGATCCGCCGATACCCATTGTAACGGAACCGATCTGCAGATAGGATTTTCCTCTCATGGAAGCTGCTGCAACTGCTGCACGTCCAAATCTGAGTAATTTTTCTTTAACGTCTTCCGGGATAGATGTATCATCAGCTTCCTGAACATCATGTCCATAGATACCGAATGCCGGAAGTCCCTTCTGTGCATGTGTAGCAAGAACGGATGCAAGATAAACTGCTCCAGGTCTCTCTGTTCCGTTGAATCCCCATACAGCTTTGATTGTCTGCGGATCCATATCCATTGTCTCTGCACCATAGCACCAGCAAGGTGTAACTGTAACTGTGATATCAACGCCTTCTTTGCGGAATTTATCAGCACATGCTGCACTCTCACCTACACGTCCGATTGTTGTATCAGCGATAACAACCTTAACCGGCTCACCGTTGGAATATTTTAAATTTTCTTCAAAAAGCTTTGCAGCGGACTTAGCCATGTTCATTGTCTGCTCTTCAAGAGATCCTCTTACGTCCAGGGCTCCTCTACGTCCATCAATTGTTGGTCTGATACCGATAACCGGATAGCTGCCTACTAATCTGCTCTTTGCCATGCTAAATTACCTCCATTATAAGTAATTGTCTATTGGGAGTTTCTGACAACAACTGTGAACAGTCCACAAAAAGCTCCCTTGTTTTCTATACTTCATAGTATACAATTGCCAAGTGATAATTACTTGTGTTATAATGGCAAAAAGTAGTACAATATTCACTTTTTTGACTGTAAATATGATTTTTTAGCAAAAACCATATAAGGAGGAGATTTTTTTGCATGATCTGGACCACAACGAAGACCGCCTGAGGGGAACTTATGAATTTCCATTTGAATTTCATCATATAGAACCGAATCACCCCCGCTATGTCATGTCCTATCACTGGCATGTCGAATATGAGATCATACGCATCCTGAAGGGTTCTCTCTCTGTCACTTTAGACGAAAAAAGCTTCACAGCAACAGCGGGAGATATCATTTTTATACACAGCGGCATCCTGCACAGCGGGATTCCCGAGGATTGTGTGTATCAGTGTATTGTTTTTGACGGAAATACTTTTCTGAAATATAATTCTGTCTGTTCAACCTATATGCAGAAAATTATTCATCAGGAAATCCTTATTTATCATCATTTCACCCCGGCATCTGAGGAAATCTGTGCCACTGTGAACAGTATTTTTGATGCTCTCTGGATGCGGCCATCCGGATATGAAATGACCGTTATTGGACAATTTTACCACTTTTTCGGTATTGTTTTTGGCAATCATTACTACCTGGAAAGCGTTACCAGAACGCGGCGTGATTACAAGCGTATCCTGCAGCTGAAACAGGTACTTGACTTTATCGAACACAACTATGCCTCCCCCCTTACTCTTCAGCAGCTTTCCTCTTCCGTATCCATGTCGCCGAAGTATTTCTGCAGATTTTTCTCTGAGATGACACATCAGACGCCGATGGATTATCTGAACCATCAGAGGATCGAGCAGGCGTGTTATCAGTTGTCGACTACGGATGATTCGATCACGGAGATCGCTTATCGGAATGGGTTCAATGATCTGAGCTACTTTATTCGAACATTCAAGAAGTACAAGGGGATGACGCCTGGGAAATATAAGCGTTCCTAACTCTATCTCATGATGTAACAAAACTCAGGGCACATAATAACCCTGAGTTTTACATTTTATATGAGTTCTTTTATCCTGATTTCGAATTCTTTGCCGTACTTCTCATATTTATGTTCTCCAACTCCCGTTACCTGGAGCATTCTTTCCTTATCTACTGGCTTCAGAATACACATGTGGATCAGTGTCTTGTCTGAAAATACCATATACGGCGGGATCTTCTCCCGGCGGGCGATCTCGGTGCGGAGTTCACGGAGTTTCTGGAAAAGCGGCTGGTCTTCTTCGGTGAGTCCGCTGACCGGTGCTTTGCGTTTCCGGGATAGCTTTTCTTTTGGTTTCTTTTCCTGTTCTTTTGGAAGTTTCATCTGTATCGTACTGTCCTGCGCCAAAAGTTCACCGATCCGCGGGCCAAACTTCACGATCGTATAGCCGTCGTCTGAGAGCCGCAGGTAATCCTGCACCAGAAGTTCGTTGAAGATCTGGCGCAGACGATAGGCCGGGACTTTGGAGAGTTTTCCATAGGAAGGATTTTCTTCCATATGGTATTGTCGGATCTTGGCAGTATTTGCGCCGTGCAAGGTGTCCAGGATCACATTCACACCGTATCTCTGATGACTGCTGTTGATGCACTCCGCGATTGCTTTTGCCTCTTCGGTGACATCTTTTTCTTCGAATTCTGTCAGGCAGTTGGAACAGTTTCCGCAGTAGGCTGCACCGTATTCTCCGAAATATCTCAGAATATAGGACCGCAGACAGTCATGTGTGAAGCAGTAAAAAGTCATCTGCCGCAGTCGCTCTTCATCGCGCTGCATGACCAGTTCCTGTGTAGCATCATCCAGTTCCTCATTGTCCTGATTATTTTCAATGAAAAAGCGATTTGTGATCACATCCTGTCCACTGTACAGAAGGATGCATTTTGACGACTCTCCGTCACGTCCTGCCCTTCCTGCCTCCTGGTAATAACTTTCCATGTTTTTCGGCATATTGTAGTGGATGACGTAGCGGACATCCGGCTTATCGATTCCCATTCCGAACGCATTTGTCGCCACCATGATCGGACTGCGGTCATAGATAAAATCATCCTGATTGATGCGTCGTTCTTCATCGGAAAGTCCGGCATGATAACGCGTCGCGCGGAATCCGTCCCGGATCAGTTTCCCACAGACTTCTTCCACCAGTTTTCTGGTCAGGCAGTAGATGATCCCGCTCTCGTCCGGGTGCTGCTCTATGTAATTCTTCACTTCTGCGTATTTATCTTTCGGTGATTCTACCTGAAAAAAGAGATTGCTCCTGTCAAATCCAGTAGTCACGACATAAGGTGTCTTTAACATAAGGATATTCTGGATATCACCCCTGACTTCTTTCGTTGCAGTCGCCGTAAATGCTGCCACGACCGGGCGCTTCGGAAGTTTCTCAATAAATTCTGTGATCTTGAGATAACTTGGCCGGAAATCCTGTCCCCACTGTGAAACGCAGTGTGCCTCATCCACAGCAACCATCGCGATATCTGCATTCACCGCAAATGAAAGGAACGAATCTGTCAGAAGCCGCTCCGGTGCCACGTAGATGATCGGATATCTTCCCTCTACTGCCAGTGACAAAGCCTTGTAATACTGTCCCTGCGTCAGTGAACTGTTGAGATATGCCGCGTGGACACCCGCCTCATTCAACGCCCGCACCTGATCTTTCATGAGAGAGATCAGCGGGGAAATGACCAGCGTGATCCCCGAAAAGATCAATGCCGGGATCTGATAGCACAAAGATTTCCCTGCACCTGTCGGCATCACACCAAGCACATCCCTGCCGGAAAGCAGTTCGTCAATCACCTGTTCCTGTCCTTCACGGAAGGTATCATATCCAAAATATCTTTTTAAAATGTCGTACTTCTCGTCTGTCATCCAAAACCTGCTTTCCTGAATATTTTATTTAATAACGAACGCTCGCCTCGCGATATTCGTCATTTCTGTCAATGTAGTAAGTTGCTCTGTTTTTTCTTATTGTAAATACATACATTGGGTATTTATTTTTGAGCGTTTTGAGAATCTTCTTTCCTGTTCCGTTCGGATTGCATCTCATAATATACGCTGTTCTGTAGCGATTGGAGTATCGCACGTAATAGATCTTACCTCCAATATATTTGATATCAGAGAAGTATCCCAGGCCAATGTATGTTGATTTTCTGGTCGCAACATTATAAATATACAGCTTTGTGGGTGAGTTGTCATCTGGGATCTGTCTGTACCCGTATGCATAGTTTCCACGCATTGCCTGCAGATAAAGGCTTCCATTCTCCAGTTTAAATCCGCTCTTTCCAATTGTATAACTGTAAGTTCTGATGCGTGTATTATACTTATAACTGAAGTACAGTTTATTGCCATACGTTCCCACATATTCGAGACGGTTTTCATTGGCAAATCCTGTAGCAGCCACAACCTTTTTGCCGGATGATGTTTTCTGGTAGAGGCGGCTCCTCATCTGATATTTCCTGTTAAATTCAATGGAAAGATAGTAAGTGCGGCCTTTGCCGCGAATTGTAGTATAATTGATGTTATCTGCCTGCACCGGAACTGCCATCAGCACCAGTAATATAGACACCAGTAATGCAATCCCAATTTTTTTCATAAATAGCTCCTCCTTTTCTTTTCATAAACACAATAAAGAATCTGTCTCATTTAAAGTGAAAACAGATTCTTTATCTTATGTAAAATACTTTATGATATTCATAATACTTCATTCAAAACAGATAGTGCATACTCTGCCAGGCTGTGATCCTCCTCACCGGTTCCTCCGCTGATTCCCAGGCCTCCGATGATCGTATCTCCAACCTTAAGTGGTACACCGCCGCCAAAGATCACGATCCTGCCGCCATCCATCTTGTCTACGCCGTAAAAAGTTCCTCCCGGCTGTGCCAGGATACTGAGTTCCTTCGTAGACATCTTGACTGCGACTGCTGTGTAGGCTTTCTTGGTGGCTACATCAAAACTTACAAGGAATGCTCCGTCCATGACATGGACTGCGATCGGATTTCCATCCGGACCGCAGACCGCGATCACCGCTTTCTTGCCACGACGCGCTGCTTCCTGTTCGATTTTGTCTATCAGGCGCTTTGCGCTGTCCAGAGTGATCCGTCCCTGGATTCCCATTCGTTTGAGAACTTCCTGGATCACTGCCTCGCTTGTCGCCGGAGTCTGTACTGCTGCCACTGGTTCTGCCTCTTTTCCACCGGAAGGTCTGCTTTCTTCCTGGTTTTGTACCGGCTGCTCTGTGGTTTCTGTATATCTGGCCATGATATACAGATAATCACTCAGACGGTTCATGTATTTCTTTGCGCCGTTGTCTGCTCCGAATTTCACACTGACAGCTGCCAGATCACGCTCCGCTCTCCTTGCAACTGCCCTTGCGATATCCAGTTCTGCTGACAGACGGCTGCTGCCCGGAAGGATATTTTCTTCCTTCGGGCAGCTGAACAGGCCATCCAGACGATCGATCTCGTCTTCAAGCTGTCCTGTCTGATCATCTTCTGTCCTGAACTCTCTGTTAAAAGGATCTGCCACGCCTGATACGATCGTATTCAGATTCTTCTGGATATCCTCAAGAAAGTGGATATCCTCAGCTTTATCCATCATGGTCTTGATAAGTCCAAGATGACTGGTCAGCTCATCAATCGTTCCTACCAGTTGAATACGGTCATCTGACTTGGAGACATTTTTTGTACGGACAAGGTTCGTAGTCCCCTTGTCACCGTTTGTTGTATAAATGCTCATCTCGGCATCTCCCATGTCATTTTTGATTTAGAAGGACCAAAGTTTGGTGTAGATCTTGATGATATCTTCTTTGGTCGGTGTTCGTGGGTTCGTTGGTGTGCAGGCATCCGCAAGTGCCGCCTCAGCCATCTTATCCACTGCTGCAAAATATGCATCTGGAGTGATGGTACCAAGCTCCTGGATAGTCATCGGAATATTCATTTCCTTCTGCATGAACTGGATCCAGTTCACAAGAGAACGTACACTCATAACCTGGTTGTAATTGCTCAGTCCCAGGATGTGTGCAACTAACGCATATCGTTCTACTGCAGGAAGATATGTCTTCTGGCTTCTGCTTCTCTTGTTGATGTTCGCATTGAATTCCACAATGTGAGGAAGGAGCATCGCGTTTGCTCTTCCGTGAGGAATATGGAACATCGCACCAAGCTGATGGGCCATGCTGTGTGTGATACCAAGTCCCGCTGTGTTAAAGGAAAGTCCTGCCAGACAGGAGGCCACGTGCATCTTCTGTCTTGCGTGCATATCACTTCCGTCGAGATATGCTCTGAGGAGGAATACTCCGCAGATTTCCATTGCTTTCTCTGCGAGTGCTGCTGAGAATTCGTTATGTCCGGTACTTACATAGGATTCCAGTGCATGTGTGAACACATCCATTCCTGTATCTGCTGTAATCGCCGGAGGTACGCTCTTAACAAGCTCTGCATCCAGAATCGCTTCATCAGCTGTCAGGCTGTCAGAAACCAGTGGGTATTTAACTTTTGCTTCGGTATCATTTACAACTGCAAAAGAAGTTACTTCTGATCCTGTTCCACTTGTGGTCGGAATTGCGATCAGTCCAACCTCGCCGTAATGGTTGATCTTCAGGGCAAACTCACGGATTGCCTTGGAAGAGTCAATTGCAGAACCACCGCCAACTGCGATGATTGCTTCCGGCTGATAGCTCAGGAATTTCTTAACTCCGTCTGCGATTTTGTCGACCGGTGCATCCGGTACAACGTTATGGAAAATATCATATTCCTTACCAGCTTTTTCCAGAGGTCTGGTAATCAGATCAATCATTTTGCTCTGCACTACAAATGGGTCTGTAATGATCAGAACTCTTTTGTATGGAATGTTCTCAAGACGTTCCAGTGCATTCTCTCCAAAATGAATCGCTGTTTTCATTTCAAAGGTCTTCATATCTGTTGCTCCCTTTCTATGGCTGCATGTCAGGATAGAGACATTTTACGCCTGCATCTTTGAAATAACCCATCCATTTGTCTGATGGTTTCCTGTCCGTTACAACCACATCTACATCCCGCAGTTTTCCTGCTACAGAAAAAGCGGTCTGATCAAATTTTGTGCTGTCTACAACCAGAATCTTCTCACGCCCTGATGCGATCATGGCTTTTTTTGTTGTGCCAAAGGATTCCTTTGATTCCATGATTCCCCACTCATGATCCAGTGCCTTGCAGGAGATAATGACCTTGTCTACATAATAGGACCGGATTGACTCCTCTGTTCTGGAGCCCAGGAATGCAAGATATCCTTCTTTCATGACACCTCCGGTTGAAATAATATTCCAGCCGGATACGTCAGAAAGTTCAAGAAGAATCTCCATGGAATTTGTGATTACAGTGAGACGCTCTTTCTCCTTAAGTGCTTTTGCTACAAAGACAGCTGTGGTACTTGCATCAAGAAAAATGTGGTCTCCCTCCTGCACCAGAGAGGCGGCAATCTCCGCCATTTTTTGTTTTCCGCTTACGTTCTGGTTTTTGCGGATATTGAAGGGCAAATCGATACTTACATCCTCGTTTATGACTGCACCGCCATAGCTTTTGATAGCAAGCCCTTCCTTTTCGAGCTTGTCAAGATCGCGGCGGATCGTTTCTTCTGAAACTTCGTAGAGCTGACTGAGTTCGCTTACTACGACCTTCTTTTCTGTCTGAAGTTTCTCCAGAATTAAATTCCGTCTTTCTAATGCCAGCATTTACTTTGCCCCCTTTTGAGAACATTTATTTTTTATAAAAGAGAATCCATCATTCGTTTATCCGGATGTGCAATGACAGATGAATCCAGGTACATACCTTTTTCTGCCACGAATTCTTTTGCTTTCTCGATGGAAGCTTCTACTGCTGAAACTTCTCCTGTAAGAAGCATGTAGGATTTTCCACACATACCTTTTGCGATACGAAGTTCGATAACGTCTACGATCGCAGTCTTGGCTGCCTGGTCTGCTGCTTCGATAATGGAAGCGGCATCATATGTCTCCAGAATTCCCAGAGCACTGATTCCTTCTACCTGTGTTGTTCCATACATTGCCGGGAAAAGGGATTCGTGCGGGTTACCAAGTACAAAGCTGTCGATACATTTGTCCTCATATGTGGTTACTGCTGCGTCAACAGCGGCTTTTACTGCACTTAAATCGCCTGTGATAATTGCAATATATTTTCCCGGACATACGGTCTGTGCCTCGACGATCTCTACATCAGAGGTCTTTACCATGGTATCTGCTGCTGTGATACCTGTGGCAGTCGTTTTAAATTCAATCATTCCGATTGCTTTACTCATGTTCTGCACGTCCTTTCTACTTTGCTGCGATTATGATATGGCGATCTGTTACTTCAGTTACTCTTCCTGAGATACTTGCATGGATGCTTACGCTTAATCCGTCAGCATGCTGCGCGATCATCTGTCCCTTTGTTACTGTGTCGCCTGTTTTCACAATTGCCTGTGCCGGTGCTCCGATATGCTGGCTCAGAAGGATCTTAACCTTGGATACCGGAACTACGTTCTCGTCCATCGGTGCGTCCTTGTCGTATTTTGTCAGTCCTAAACGGGCCATCAGACGTTCTTCCGGAACCTTGCGATATTCTCTTGAAGGTTTAACCGGTACCGGCTGAACTCCCTGAGGAGGTCTGATACCTGCTTTACGAAGTCCGCCCTTCATGTCTGCAAGAAGTGATCTTGGTGCAAGACTCTGCGGGCAGGCATACATTTCGCATACACCGCAGGAACTGCAGAATGCGGAATTGATGTATGGATTTACATCTCTGAAATCTCCGGCAGATGCTGCTCTCATAAAGCGTGCCGGGTCGATCGGGTGTCCGAGGTTATGTCTCGGGCAAAGGTCTGTACAGGTATTACACTGGCAGCAAATAGATGCTGCACGTTTTAAGTCGATTGCTGAAGTTCTTCTTTTCTTCATGACGATCTGATGATCGTGCGGAAGAACGAGAACTGCGTTTGTTGTTTTGGTCACCGGATCTGATCCGTTGCCAATGCGTCCCATCATCGGTCCGCCTACAAAATAAACAGGATCTTTTGTGGTAATGTCACCAGCCTGTGCTACTACTTCATCCAGTGTACAGCCCAGCGGAACCTTGACTGTTACAGGATGACCGACTTCTGCTACTACAGACACGTATTTCTCTGTTACAGGCTTCTGTGATGTCACTGCCTGATATACATTGTAGATCGTCTCTACGTTGAATACAATGACGCCCTGCTCAATCGGCAGTCCGCCAGGTCTGCAAACACGTCCTGTAGCTTCATAGATCAGCACAACTTCATCGCCCATCGGATACACTTCATCAAGAAGATGGATCTTCAGGCCGGGGAATTCCTCAATGTGCTGCTGCAGTGCCTTGATCGTCTGAACATAGGATTTCTTGATTCCGATGATTGCCTGTGAAGCACCAACGGTTTCCATAACCATATGGAAAGTTTTCATGATCTCATATGCATGTTTTTCAAGTAACTGTCTGTGAAGTTTCAGCAATGGTTCACATTCTGCACAGTTCATAAGAATTGTGTCCGCCTTGTCAGTAAGCTTGGCGTATGTCGGGAAACCGGCTCCACCTGCACCTACGACGCCACTGTCCTGTATAATTTTCTGTAAATCTTTGATTTCCATGGCGTTACTCCAATCCTGCACCATCATCGATGATTCCGACGATTGCGGCATCGATCGGTGCTGTTTCTTCACCGCAGCCAATCCTTGCTGCGCTTCCTTGTGCCACCAATACATATTCCCCGATTCCTGCGCCGATGATATCGATCGCAACGATCTGGGATAAGTCAGTTTTCATATGATGCACCGGCTCCACAATCATGAATTTCTGTCCTATTAACTTGTCACTCTTCCGCGTGGAAACCACGCTTCCAACTACTTTACCTACTATCATGTGTGTGCCTCCGCATTATTATATAATCCCCTAATGCCGGTGGCATACGCCACCGGCTGATCCAGGAGATTCGTATTTACTTTATGATGGTAACTGTATTGCCTGTGGCAATCTTTGCTGCATTCGCTTCATCTGTATCAATGTGCATTTCCAGTGTAAAGCTGTCGTCTACACGGATCGCAACATGATTGAAAATAGTTCCGCGCTCGTTATCTGCCTTGACAGAAACGATATCACCGTTCTTGACACCGGCTGCCTGTGCATCCTTAGGAGACATATGGATGTGACGCATAGCCACGATACATCCCTCTTTGAGATAGATGGCACCCTTCGGTCCAACGATCGCGATCGGTGCGCTTCCTGCAATGTCACCGGACATACGTACCGGAACATTCATTCCAAGTTTGATGGCATCTGTTGCTGATACCTCAACCTGTGTTGCACTGCGGACCGGTCCGAGTACACGGACATTCTCGATCGCACGGAGTTTCAGACCAATAATCGTAACAGTTTCGTTTGATGCGAACTGTCCGCCCATCAGATCTTTCTTCTTGGTGAGCTGATATCCAGGTCCGAATAATGTCTCTACGTGCTCTTGTGTCAGGTGAACGTGTCTTGCGGAAACTCCGATCGGAACCATGAAGCCATTGCCTTTTTCTTCTGACTGATTGATGGCGTCAATGACCATCTTTGTGATCAGTTCGATATTCTTTGATTCCAAGATTACACCTGCTTTCTTCCGTTTTCAGGATCTTTGGTTATTTGATTGACGGAAGGATTTTTTCTACGTCTGTGTGTGGTCTCGGGATTACGTGTGTAGCAACGAGTTCTCCAAGTCTGGATGCTGCTGCGCTTCCGCTCTCTACTGCAGATTTAACAGCTCCTACGTCTCCACGTACCATAACTGTTACCAGTCCGGATCCGATCTTCTCTGTTCCTACAAGTGCAACGTTAGCTGCTTTGCACATCTGGTCTGCTGCTTCGATAGCTGCTGTAAGTCCTCTGGTTTCTACCATTCCTAATGCTTCCTGTGTCATGATCATATCCTCCTTATGGATAAATAAAAATTAATTCTGGTTACTGTTCACTTCGTTCACAGCAACTTGGTCAAAATGCATTCCAAATCACCTACGGTGATAGCATTTTGCCCTGCATGTCTCGGGATTTTGCCATATTCATGGCAAAACACCTCGCGGGATATTCCCTATAAACAGTAACTAATTGTCTGCTACTTCCTGTGTTTTCTTCTTCCATCGGCTCGCACTCAGCTCTACGAGTTTGACGATCTCCTCGTGCGGCCGTGCGATCACTGCATAACTTGCCGGTTTCTTAATCGCGCCTGCAACAGCGGCTTCAACTGCTTCGTTCACCGCTGATACATCGCCCTGTATGATAAGAGTTACCAGTCGTCCGCCCAGCTTACGTTCCCATGACGCCAGCTCAACGTCTGCAGTTTTGCACATAATGTCGAGCGCGTTGATTGCGGCAACAACACCTGTGATCTCAATAAAACCATATGCTTTATTCATGAGCGAACTCCTTTTGACTGATCTGTATGTATTCCACTAAGATCAGATCTTTGGAAGAATTTTCTCTACGTCTGTGTGCGGTCTCGGGATTACGTGTGTAGCAACGAGCTCTCCAAGTCTGGATGCTGCTGCGCTTCCGCTCTCTACTGCTGCCTTAACAGCTCCTACGTCTCCACGTACCATAACTGTTACCAGTCCGGATCCGATCTTCTCTGTTCCTACAAGTGCAACTTCTGCTGCCTTTGTCATTGCATCGGCTGCTTCAATTGCAGCTGTCAGTCCTCTGGTTTCTACCATTCCTAAAGCTTCCTGTGCCATGATTTATTCCTCCTGAATCATTTCATTTCTGTTGAATTATTGCTGTACCAGGATCTAAGCTGCGTCAGCTTTTATCCAGGGCGCTGATTTTCAGCATCTTCACCGTATCCTCTGTCGGATTTGGGATCACGTAGTGCTGCACTACACCAGTTCTCCGGCTTGCTTCTGCCATTCCTGCTTCTACTGCTGCGGTCACATCCTCAACACTTCCGCGGAACTTGATGCATACCAGAAGCGGTACTGGCAGGCTGTCAGCATTTGCAGGTTTGTTCTTATCGAACACCTCCAGGCGGACATTGGCTGCCTTGCACCCTGCATCTGCCGCTACAAAGGCCGTTGCCAGCCCAAATACCTCTAAAATTCCTACAGCTTCTGCCATTTTGCTTCTCCTTTACCGGATTATTTATTAACGATGGCAATCTTAAGTCCAGTCATTGCCAGGTTTGTTTCAAGTGCTTCGTTGATCTGCTCAAGCGGGAATTTGTGTGTGATCAGATCAGACATCGGCAGTCCGATTGCTTTTGCTCTCTTAAGGAAATCAAATGTTGTAGCATAGTCTCTGAGGTTGTATACCCAGGAACCAACCAGGTTGATCTCTTTGGAGCAGAGGTCGAAGTGCGGGTTGATGGTTGCATCTCCACCGTTGATGAAGAAACCAAGTTCGCAGAGACCGCCGCCGTTGCGGATGAATTTGTAGATGTTTGCATGTGCGTGCGGGTTACCTGTGCACTGGAATGCAAAGTCTGCAAGATGTCCGTCCTGAGCTGCCTTAACAGCTTCTGTCAGGGCTTCGATTCCCTTGTGCTCTGTGAAGTCTACAGTTGCGTTTGCGCCCATTTTCTTAGCGAATTCAAGACGCTGTGCGTTTCCGTCTACTGCACAGATGTTCTGAACACCCATGGTGTGGAGAACTGCGATACAGATCAGACCGATCGGTCCACATCCCTGAACAACAACTCTGCTGTTGAATTTGAGGATGCCTGTTGTTTTTGCTCTTTCTACTGCATGTACAAGTACTGCACATGGCTCGATCAGAATACGGGAATCCAGATCCAGATCACTTACGTTGAAGAATGTGGAACCGAAGTTTCCGCCTCTGATGAAGATGTAGTCAGAGAACCATCCATTGAATTTTACATCATCGTCCGGAAGAAGTCCATAGACATCTGCTCCGCCAACGTTTTTCTTGTTGAGGTCGAACATTGTGATCTCCGGATCATCTTTGAAGATCATGCAGGTAACAACTTTGTCACCGATCTTAACCGGTTTACCAGCTGTATCAACTTTGACGTTTTTACCCATGGCAACGATCTCACCAGTTCCTTCGTGTCCGAGAACAACCGGAATAAGTCCGAACGGGTCGTTTTTGTATTCGTGTGCGTCTGTACCACAAACGCCGCATCCCTCTACTTTAACGAGGATGTCATCATCTCCAACTTCCGGAAGCGGGTACTCCTGAAGTTCGAAATGTTTTTTCTCAGTCATCATTGCAACTCTTGCAGTTTTCGGGATAGCCGGTGCTGCCGGAGTCTGAGCAGCCGGTGCTGCTGTCTGAGCCGGTGCGTTTCCGGTCATTCCGGAAAGGACCTGTTTTACGATTTCTTCAATATTTACGTTATTCATATCCATTATAAAATTTCCTCCTGATCAGCGAATGCAAAGGCTGTCTGTCATTACGCAGCGACGTCTCTTGGTAAAGGTGCTTGCACTTGTAAGTCCCTCTCCTGTACGGCTTGCAATTGTGAATGTGCAGAAACCTTCTCCACCGAATCCAAGTGCAGAGTAGGACGGGCCATTCTTAACAAGGATCGCAGTGTCGATTGCTTTCGCATATTTGGTGATGTTGTCCACATTCTTGGAATGAATGTGAGCAGAGTGACGGTTGCCATGCTCAAGCCATACAGCCTGCTCAACAGCATCGTCGAAGTCTTTTGCTCTTACAATACCAAGGATCGGCATCATAAGCTCTGTTGTGATCAGTGGATGTTCCTTCGGTCCCTCGAAGATGATGCATCGGGTATTTGCCGGTGCATTGACTCCGATCATGGAAAGAAGAGTCTTAGCATCACGTCCTACACATTTACGGTTCAGTTTGCCGCCTGCCAGAACTACGGATGTCAGTTTGTCCTGTTCTTCCTTGGAAGCCAGGTAACAGTCGTTCTCTGTCAGCATGTAGTGCATCAGTTCATCTACTACAGAAGATACTGCAACAACTTCCTTCTCTGCGATACATGGAAGGTTGTTATCGAAAGTACATCCGTTTACGATGTCCTGTGCTGCCTTACGGATATCTGCTGTCTCATCAACAACTGCCGGTGGATTACCTGCACCAGCTCCGATTCCTCTCTTACCGGAGGAAAGAACTGCTGTAACAACGCCAGGGCCGCCTGTTGCTGCGATCAGCGGGATATCTTTATGTTTCATCATGATATTGCTTGTTTCAAGGGTAGGTTTCTCTACTGTTACTGCAATGTTGTCCGGTCCGCCTGCTTCAAGGGAAGCTTCGTTTAACAGGTTGATCGCGTAAATAGAGGTCTTGACTGCTGCCGGATGCGGGTTGAATACTACTGTATTTCCGCCTGCCAGCATACCCATTGTATTGCAGAGTACTGTTTCACTCGGGTTTGTACATGGTGTGATCGCACCGATCACGCCGAACGGTCCCATCTCGATCAGTGTCAGTCCTCTGTCTCCTGACCATGCAGTTGTTGTGATGTCTTCTGTACCAGGTGTCTTGTCTGCTACCAGATGATGTTTGAGGATCTTGTCTCCTACATTACCCATTCCGGTCTCATCAACGCCCATACGAGCCAGAACTTCTGCATTTTCTTTGATTTTCTTACGGATGCAGGTGATGATTTTTTCTCTCTGATCCATGGACATTTTCTTTACGATCTGCTGTGATTTCTTTGCAGCTTCGATCGCATCGTTCATATCTTTGAAAACACCATGTTTTCCAGTTGGAGCATCTGCAATCTGCATTTTTGCCATTACTTCCTGTACAATATCCTGTACCATGCTCTCACTAATTGGCATGAGATTGTTCCTCCTTAATGTCTACCGTTTATATAGAATGGATTATTTCAGTCCGAGCTGAGCCATAACCTGTTTTGTGATGTTTGCAACCAGTTCTGCGTCTGCGTTAGCTGCCGGTGCTGCTGTAGTAGTTTCTGCTGCCGGTGCTGCTCCGCCTACGAAATCATACTGATATCCTGGGAACTGTTTGTATTCTTCGTTGTGGCATGCTCCACCGCAGTTGTGGCAGTTTACGCCGTCTTTGTTCTGGCAGAGGTTTGCAGGATGTTTGCCAGGCATACCGAATTTACGACGGATCTCATACAGTTTCTTGATGTTTTCTTTGTCGAATTCCTTCGGTCCGCCAAGGAGTTTGCTCTGATACAGAAGCTGTGCGTAGAATTCTACGGATTCCATCTTCATGTATGCAGCGTTCAGGTCTGTGCTCCATGTAAGAGCTCCGTGGTTCTCAAGAAGAACTGCGTCGAAGTATGGCAGATATTTCTCAAGGTTGTCCGGAATCTCCATTGTGGAAGGTGTACCGTACTCAGCGATCGGAACGCATCCAAGAGCGATAACAGCTTCTGGCATGATCGGCTGTGTAAGCGGGATACCAGCGATAGCGAAGGATGTTGCATAGATCGGATGAGCATGTACAACAGATCCTACGTCTGGTCTCTTCTGATATACTCTCATGTGCATTTTAATCTCAGAAGATGGTTTGAATCCCGGGTTAGCCTGGATTACGTTACCCTGAGCATCTACTTTACAGATGAACTCTGGTGTCATGAATCCTTTGGATACACCTGTTGGTGTGCAGAGGAATTCGTTGTCGTTCAGTTTTACGGAAATGTTTCCGTCGTTTGCTGCAACCATGTTACGGTTGTAGATACGTCTTCCGATGTCACAGATCTGTTTTTTGATTTCAAATTCGTTTACCATGCTTATTTTCCTCCTAAAGCAGTGTGGTTTGCCGTACCCTGGAGGCGATTAGGATAGCCCTCAGGGCATAGCTTGGGTTTTGTTTTATTTCTAAGAAGATTTTACTCCTTATAACCTGGATTGTCAAGAAATTATCGTTGTTTTATGTTGTTTTTATTGTTTCTTGAATGTTGTTTTTGTTGTTTTTCGCAACATAACTTTATTGTCCTCAGCCGCCGATCTGAACGTGCAGGGAGCTTACTGCCTCTGCCGCTCTCTTGAGGGTATTCATCTCCTCTGCGGTCGGTGGAAGGATGCCATCCATCAGATATTCTCTGCCAAGTCCGGTGTACTTATCCTGTCCGAGACGGTGATACGGAAGCAGGTGAAGCTGCTCTACTCCGGGCAGAGTATTCGCAAAGGATGCGATTCCCTGGATCTCCTCTACCGTCGCATTGAACGTCGGAATAACCGGAACTCGGATGATCAGCTTGCATTTGCCGGAAAGTGCAACCTTACGGGCATTTTCCATCATCAGATCATTCGGGCGACCAGTGAATTCCTTATGTTTTGCCGGATTGGTATGCTTCATATCCATCAGATACAGATCAAGATATGGAAGGATTTCCTCGATCACCTCAAACGGTGCACATGCCATGCTCTCCAGGGCGGTGTTGATTCCCCGCTCCTTGGCAGCTCTGAGAAGGTCTCTCGCGAACTCCGGCTGGCAGAGGCTCTCACCTCCGGAGAGGGTCAGACCGCCGCCGGAACGCCGGTAGTACGGGCGATCTTGTTCAACCACCTGGATCATCTCTTCTACTGTAACATCTCTGCCGATCACCTTGTCCTCACCGAGGACTTTCATGGTCTGGATCTTGTATTCCTGTGATTCCGGATTACAGCACCAGCGGCAGCGGAGCACACAGCCCTTCAGAAAGACGATCGTACGGATCCCCGGGCCATCGTGGACCGAATATCTCTGGATATCAAAAATACGACCTTTTGTCTGTAAATAATCCATAATATCTTCCTTTTAGAAGCCCTGCTCTGTTCTTCTGATGATATCATCCTGAAGAGAACGGGAAAGTGTTGTAAACAGTGCACTGTAGCCTGCAACACGTACAACCAGATGAGAATATTTCTCCGGATGTTTCTGCGCGTCGAGAAGAGTCTCACGGTCAACAACGTTGAACTGCATATGCATTCCCTTCTGATCAAAGAAGGTCTGGATCAGGGAAACAAACTTCTCCAGTCCTTCCCTTCCTGCCAGTGCTGACGGATGGAATTTCTGGTTGAACAGTGTTCCGTTGGATACGATGAAGTGATCCAGTCTGGAAACGGAAGTTGCTGCCGCTGTCGGTCCCTTGACATCCTTGCCTGCGGATGGAGAAACGCCATCTGCAACCGGTGTATGTGCATAACGGCCATCCGGTGTTGCACCTGTCTGTCCACCAAGCGGTACGTTTGCTGATACCGGATAAAGACCTGCCTGATACTGTCCTCCACGTGGATTGTGGTATTTCTGCATCGGGCGTGTGTATGTATAAGCTACGTCTCTTGCAAAATAGTCAACATCGTCGATCGCATTTCCGTATTTCGGAACTTCGTCGATCATGTGATGGATCTCTGTGAATCTGCGAAGCTGCTCCTCTGTAGGTTTCAGTCTCATGACTGTTGTAAGGACTGCTTTGGCTGTGTCTTCTGTGACATTCATGCCGCCGTCCTGCATTCCCTTGAGGATCATCTCGGAGATATCTTTGACTGACTGCTCATCAAGTCCTTTGTCATAGTTCCATGCAAGAGCTTCTTTGTATTCTTCCATGGAAACTTTCTTGTCTTCGTATACAAGTTTGCGGATCGCATACAGGGAATCTGCCATATTTGCGATACCGAAGCCCTGCGGTCCTGTGAAGTTGTAGATCGCGCCGCCTTCCTGAACGGAAAGTCCTCTGCTGATGCAGTCATCTACCATACAGGATTCAAATGGAAGCGGTACACGTTCTGCGTGTGCAACGTCGATCGCATTATCTGCATTTACAAGAAGGGAAATACAGTATTCCATCTGTTTCTTGTATGCGTCATAAAATTCCTCGAAGGTTGTCATCTTGGTGACATCGCCTGTCTGGATACCAACAAGCTCGCCCTTGTCCATACCATTGGAGAATACAAGTTCCAGCGGGCGGCACATATTGAAGAATGCTGCGTCATGCCATCCATCTGTCTTGCCGGCTTTCTGCGGTTCTACACATCCGATGATGTTGTATTCTCTGGCATCTGCAAGAGTCAGTCCTCTGTTCAGAAGTGCCGGGATGATAACTTCATCATTATAGTAGGCCGGAAGTCCGATACCTGTTCTTGTAAGCTCGGCTGCCTTGATCAGCAGTTCGTGCGGGGAGCCATTCCATACACGGATGGAAAGGGAAGGCATCGGCAGGTGTACATGCATAGATGCAAGGATACACATAACAGAAAGGTCATTGGTAACATCATTTCCGTCCTTGTCCTGACCACCGACGATCAGGTTCTGGAAAAGGCTGTATCCTGCAAATCCCTCTGCAGAAGCTGCATCACGGACTTTGTTGAGGTCATTCAGTTTGACCCAGATACAGTCAAGAAGTTCCTGTGCGGATTCTCTGGTGATGATGCCCTTGTCAAGATCTGCCTTATAATAAGGATACATATACTGGTCAAAACGTCCAGGGGAAATGGAATGTCCGCTGGATTCAACCTGAAGGAGCTGCTGTACAAACCAGAAGGACTGGCATGCTTCATAGAAGCTTGTTGCTCCATTTGCCGGAACACGGCTGCAGTTCTGTGAGATCTGCAGAAGTTCCTGTTTACGTGCAGGATCGGTACACTCTGCTGCCATCTGGGACGCAAGCTCTGCATAACGCTCTGCGTATTCGATGACTGCCTGGCAGGAAAGGATGACTGCCTTAAGAAAATGTGATTTCTTGACGTAATTGCCGTCTCCAACCTGACATCTGTCGAGTTCTGCCTGTGCTTTGTCGATGATTCCCTTGTAACCGATTGCAAGAACTTCTTCATATTTAACAGTTACATGTCCGACACCGTTGTAAAAATAGTTGCCTGGTGTAAAAATATTGTGTTCGATTGCTCTGATTGCTTCCGGCGCCATGTAGGAGGTTGCAAGTTCGCTGGAGGTTTTGCCCTTCCAGTATTTATGTACTTCTCTTAACTCCTGCTTGGTCTCCTCAGCAATGTAAAACGGGTCTGCGCTCCTCGTTTCAACCGTATCCAGTTCATCCTCCAGCCACTGGTAGGAAAATTCCGGGAAAGTCTGACATCCTCGCGGTGCGATCGTGCTGCTTCCAACAATCAGTTCGTTGTCACGGATGATGATCGGGATATTACGGAGAATGTGGGCAAAAGCTTCTGCACGTCTGGTGATCGTAGGCTGTCCCTCTGTGGCCTTGTACGATTCTGTGATAAGCTTCGCCCTTGCAGATTCGATAACCGGCATGTGGGCATAAAGTGCCTCAACCAGTTTCGGAATTCTGGATGACTTTGGAATATCTGTGGTATTAAACATCTCCACACTTCTCCTTTCTTATGGTGTCTCAAACGCCATATCTCATATGTATCAGCGGATGTGCCACTGGCACCTTCAAAAGGCGCTATGACGCCACGATTCATATAGAATCATTATACTCTACCCACCCTCGCATGTCAACGGAATCCAACAGTATTTATCGGTTTTTTGTGCGGGTTTTGTTGTGGTTTTTGTTTGTTTTGTGTTGGTTTTTATTTGGAATTTGATTTTTGAGTTGACTTTTGGATTTTGAACTGCCATACTGAAGTCAGTATAGTTTTTGTTGCTGTAAATGAAGTTGGCAGTGACAATTTTTTCTGATCAGAGGAGGAACAAAAATGTATCTTTCTGATGTACATACACATTCAATCGCAAGCGGGCACGGAACGACCTGTACTGTTTCTGATATGGCAAAAGCGGCTTCAAAGAAGGGCCTTAAACTGCTCGGGATCACAGACCATGGACCTGGCACACTTGCCGCGGGAACTTCTTCTTATTTCAGAAGTCTTTCTTATTCTCCCAAGAAACGCTTTGGGATTGAATTATTGTTTGGAGTTGAACTGAATATCCTTGATGTTGATGGACATGTAGATTTAAGTGATGAACTTCTTGACAAACTGGATTACGCGATCGCGAGCATGCACGCGCAAAATTATAAGAGTGGTTCTGTAAAAGAAAATACAAGTGCTTACCTGAACGCTATGAAGCATCCCTGCGTCAAAATCCTCGGACATTGCGATAATCCGCATTTTCCAGCAGATTATGAGACACTTGCAGTCGCAGCAAAAGAATTCGGAGTGATCTTTGAAATCAACGAAGCCTCCCTCGCCCCCTACGGCTACCGAGGAGACACCCGAGCCAACAACCGCGAGATCCTGCGCTGCTGCCGCAAATACAACATCCCGATCGTCCTCTCCAGCGACAGCCACGGCACAGAACACATCGGAGACTTCACCTGTGCCGCCGAATTCGTGCATGAAGAAATGTTCCCGGAGGAACTGATCTTGAATAATCAGATTCCAAGGTTGAAAATGATATTAGAAGAGAGATAATGAGTCTCCCACACACCGGTCCCTAATCTGCCGCCCTACGGGCGGCGTTCAGGGGCCACACCCCGGTGAGCGAATGTCATCCGTACAGGAGGTGTTTCTCCGTAGGCGTCCCCATTCCTCACCTACCCCATCTTCTTCATCAACTCCACCAACTCCGCATACTTCCCAGTCACATACCCATAATTCTTCCTCTTATGCGGCAGCTGACAATCCGTGCAGTCCTTAAATCCCTTATCCGTAAACTTAAAATTCCCGCCACATTTATCACCCAGTGCATACAACGGGCAATAACAAAACAGACAATTAAAGTTCTCCGGGTCTGCCCCTTTATGGCATGGAAAATATTCACACTCCTTATTGCTGAAATAGGAATAATGTTTCCCTTCCCAATACGGTTTCTCCATAATATTCACCTCCATCCCCTTTTCATCCTATTATATCCTATAAGAAGATATAAAAAAAGCAGCTATGATCAATGTCATGCTGTCATTCAAACATTCTTATAGAGGATTTGCGATGCTGCTCCGGGGTAGACAATGAATCCGTTCAAATATGCGGAGGGAACGAATGCATCCGAAGCAGTATCGCCTGCCATTTAATCATACCCTTAATGGGTTACCATGCTCTGCGGCGGCCACCGCAATTACAAGCATGAGGTATAATTCATACGAACAGGCGAATTCCATAAAAAAATGCCTGCTTCCAATAAGCAGACAACACTCTGGGACTGCGGATATCCCTAAGTTGGTTGTTACACTTTACACGGAAGTTTAACCTCGCCATACAAAGCAGGTTTCCTGACTTCAGGATCATCGCTTGCCTTCCCCTTCTCATACTATGTACAATGGGATAATGAAGGTTCGCTCCTCTGTTACAGTGACCGGATCGCTCAGGACTCTCACCTGATTCCCTCTTCTGACTGCTACGCGGACACAGCCAGCACTTCATATGTTCAATATGGAATTATACTGACATTATAATAGCATACCCTTTGGTCATTGTCAATAGTATCTGATACTTTTTTCACAAATTCATAAGTAAAAAGTTATAATCTCTTTTCACACCCGTTTTTTCTCTGTGTTGCATTTTTTCTGCGTGTGTCCTATACTGAATTATATTTTCCGGTCCTGCATGACCACTACGTAGTTATCACCAAAAGGAGGATTTTTTATGATTCAGGATATCGCACCGCATACTTATCACAATGAATATAAACCAGTCACACCGGATGGCAACAGCATCATTCTCGCTTACGAAAATGGAAAGTGTTTCTTCCATAAAAAAGAAGATGACGTTTCCATCTCTCTTCCACGTTTTCGCGAACTGGAAGGAAATGTAAGCGATCTGTACGAAAATTATATCTATCTTTTTTCCATTGATCAGGAACGTTTTTATCTGATCCCGGGACTTGATACATCCCTGCTGCCGGGCTATGAATTCCATGAAACAAGAGAGCTTCGTTATGTCCAGCCACAGTATCTTGCTTTCGCCACAGTCACTGGATATCAGCTCTGGTTCTGGTACAAAAATCGGCGTTTCTGCGGATGCTGTGGAAAACCAATGAAGCATGACACAAAAGAGCGTATGATGTACTGCCCTTCCTGCGGCCGTCGGGAATACCCGGTACTTATGCCGGCTGTCATCGTCGGCATCACAAACGGTGACAAGATCATTTGTTCCAAATATGAAGGCCGGAGTTTTAAACAATATGCTCTGATCGCCGGATTTGCAGAAATTGGGGAAACCATTGAAGAGACCGTCCAGCGTGAGGTCATGGAAGAGGTCGGCCTTAAAGTCAAAAATCTTCGTTATTACAAGAGCCAGCCATGGTCCTTCTCCGGCACTTTACTTTTCGGATTTTTCTGTGATGTAGACGGAGATGATACTCTCACGGTGGATCACGAAGAGCTTTCCATAGCACAGTGGTTTGAGCGTGATCAAATTATCGGTCAGGACAACAACAGCAGTCTTACCAACGAGATGATGATGGTATTTGCTGCTGGAAAAGAACCAAAATAAAGAATAGACAAACGTGGTATCTGTTTTTACAAGCAGACACCACGTTCAGACTATCGCATTATACTCATCATGCAGATCTGCACTTTACAATTCTTTTATCCGCTTCATTTCAAATATTTTGTTATATAGTATATATATTTCGTAAATTTATCTTTATTTTTCAGTATCAAAGACATATCTTTTTCATCCCGCACATGCTATAGTAACATCATCAAAGCTGTTCAGTTCCTCCAATCACCTTACACATTTGCGTTTACTGCCTGAGCAGCTTTTTCAAAAAAACATTCACATTACCAACAGGGGGTTTTGTTATGAAAGTTGTAGTTGCTGTTGATTCATTTAAAGGAAGCATGACTTCCATGGAAGCCGGCATGGCTGTCAAAGCCGGCGTTCTTGCCGCACATAAAGATGCAGAAGTGATCGTCAAACCACTGGCTGACGGCGGCGAGGGAACTACGGATGCCCTGATCGAAGGGCTGAATGGAGAACGTGTCGATGTCACAGTTACCGGACCTTATCATGAACCGGTCAACGCATATTATGGTTATCTCAAGGACACCAACACTGCTGTCATGGAGATGGCTTCTGCCGCCGGGATCACGATCTCCGAGCAGAAAGATCCTATGATCGCTACCACTTACGGTGTCGGTGAAATGATCCTTCACGCCATCAACAAGGGAATCCGCAATTTCATCATCGGAATCGGCGGCAGTGCTACCAATGACGGTGGGATCGGAATGCTTAAGGCTCTTGGATTTACTTTCCTTGACAAAGACGGTCAGGACACCGGCGAAGGCGGACAGGCGCTTGCCAAAGTGGCTTCCGTCAGACTTTCCGACAATGCTGAGCTTCTCTCCCAGTGTAATTTCAAGATCGCATGTGATGTCACAAACCCGCTCTGCGGCTTCCAGGGTGCCACTTACATCTATGGTCCGCAGAAAGGCGTTACTTCCGAAATGCTTCCGGTCCTCGATGCCGGAATGGAAAACTATGCAAAAGTTACCTCACAGACCATCGGAAAAGACAACATGAACGCATCCGGTGCAGGTGCCGCAGGCGGACTTGGTTTTGCATTCTTAAGCTACTTAAACGGAGAACTGACTCCTGGCATCCAGCTTATCCTGAATGCTGTCCATCTTGAGGACGAAATGAAAAACGCCGATGTTGTCGTAACCGGTGAGGGTCGTCTGGATCATCAGACCGCCATGGGAAAAGCTCCTGTAGGCGTCGCAAAACTCGGCAAAAAATATGGTGCAAAAACCGTCGCTTTTGCAGGAAGCGTCACAAAAGAAGCCGTTGCCTGCAACGAAGCCGGTATTGATGCATTTTTTCCGATCGTCCGTGGAATCTCCACCCTCAGTGAAGCCATGGATCCGGCTACTGCCAAAGCCAATATGGCTGCAGCGGTGGAACAGGTATTCCGTCTGCTTTAACTTTGTCCCTTTTCTCCCTTTGCCCGCTGGTCCCTCTCCCGTATGCCAGCGGGCTTTTTTGCGTATAAAACTGGTATTTTGGCGGCTGATTCGTTATAATATGAAGAACGGGTTTTTTACTATATAAAATAATGGGGTATTTTATCATGAAAAAAATAGCACTTATCACAGACGGCTGGAAACGTTACGTTACCTATGCCTGGGTAGAGGGATACCGCCGCATTGCTTCCGTTCTCCGGCAGAACTGTCCTGTCGGTTCCATATGTATGCGCTATGGTGGCGACGAGTTTGTATGTGTCGTTCCTGATCTTGACATAAGAAAGCTTCATCAACTGGAACAAAATATCCAGCACGCTCTGGCTGAACTTTCTTCTGCCAGTCATTTCTCGTTTCCAATTGAAGCAAGCATTGGCAGTGTCATCGCTGACGATCCTGTATTCTCTCTCAATGACTATATCAATCTCGCCGACCAGAAAATGTACCAGACTAAAAAAGCCCACAAAGCAGCACGAGGAGCAACACCATGACACCTTACATCACCAGAGCACTCGCACAGCAGATCGTAGATACCGTCCGGGATCTGTGCGGACAGAACGTGAATTTCATTGACTGTTCCGGGACGATTTTTGCCAGCACAGATGCGACACGCATCGGGACCTTTCATGAAATCGGACAGCAGACGGCCGAGCGCGGTACTGTGATCGAAGTTCGGGAAAATGACCGTTTTACCGGCACACAGCAGGGTGTCAATCTTCCTGTCTACCATAATCACAAGATGATCGCCGTCATCGGTATCACCGGAAATCCCGATGAAGTACGCAAATATGCCAAACTGGCTGAACGGATCACCCGGCTTTTGATCCGTGAGAAGGAACTGGACGCTTTTAACCGCACAGAATCTGACAAAAAAAGCTATATCCTGCGCGGGCTGATCGACCATGAGGATATCCACCCGGATTATCTCAGAGAAAATCTAACCCGGTGGAACATCAGTGAAAAAAAGTCCTGGCAGCTTCTTCGCCTGAAAATCCATTCTGACGATGGACCTGTACTCTCCGCTTCTCTGGACACTGCCATCTCCCGGCTTTTTCAGAAGCTTGACAGCCAGCTTTTTACTTTTGTGTACCCGGATGAGTATCTTGCTGTCATCGAGGACAAAGTTTTCCACCGACAAAGACAGATTCTGGTGGATTTCGCACTGAAATATACAGGCACTCTGTGCATAGCTGTGGGAAACCCGTCCTTGATCCATGAGATCGCAGATTCTGCTTTTTCTGCCGAGATCGCGATGAAATCCATGCCCGCCGGATGTAATTATGCAGAGGCTTCCTCCCTGGATCTGGAACTGATCCTCGCCTCCATAAACTCCCGCAACAAAAAAGTCTTCCTGGAGAAAACCCTCGATAAGCTTTCTCCGGAAGACCTTGAATTACTTCGTATTTACTTTTCCTGTGACATGTCCCTCAAAAAGACCTGCGAGGAAACGTATCTGCATAAGAATACGATCCAGTATCGGCTCAATCATATCCATAAGAAATGCGGATACAACCCGCGGGAGTTTCAGGATGCTGTGCGGCTGTATCTGGCACTGAAGATGTAACAATTCTATGCCAGCTGACTGATCAGTTTAAGAATCCTGCCTGCACAGGAACGGATTTCTTCTTCTGTAAGATCTCCGTTTCTGTATGCTTTACGAATACTCTCGGCATCTTCTGCATTTCCAGGCATGATAATGTCATTTCCTGCCGCAGCACATTTCCATGCAACACTTCCATCTTCCGGTACGGTTGTATTCCAGTCAGACATGATAACTCCATCAAATCCCCACTCTTTCCGGGCAATTCTGGTACACAGATCTTTGCTGTTCGCCGCATGCACTCCATTGACAAGATTGTAAGAAGACATGATTGCTGCCGGCTGACCCTCTTTCACTGCAATTTCAAATCCACGAAGATAAATTTCTCTGAGCGTCCTCTCTGAAATCTTTACATCCACCCCCATACGGTTATCTTCCTGATTATTGCATGCAAAATGCTTAATTGTAACGCCGCATCCCTTATGGCACTGCACACCTTTTGTTACAGATGCTGCCAGCGTTCCTGAGAGGAACGGATCTTCTGAATAATACTCAAAATTTCGTCCACAAAGAGGATTTCTGTGGATATTCAGACCCGGTGCCAGCCACAGATTGACGTGAAATGCTTCCATCTCAAGTGCAACCGCTTCTCCAAATCTCTGCATCAAATCTCTGTTCCAGGTCTGAGCCATTACAGTTCCCACCGGGAATGCAGTGCAGTACTGATAATACTGGTCAGCACCCTCATGCTCTTCTCTGTCTACCAGGAAGCCATTCTCCAATGCCCCCAGTACACCGATTCCATAAACGGTATCTGTTGCCCTGTCCACTTCATAGTGCTGCTGCAATCGGATACCTGCCGGCCCGTCTGCCATGATCAGTGATGGAATACCATACTTGTCAAGAAGTCCTTCTGTTGTCTCACCTGCGGTTCCCGGAACACGGATTCCTGCTGCCCCCAGAGTACTTGTTGTTTCTGCAATATTTCCGTAGAGAAGAGGAATCAGATCTTCTGTCATCTGTTCCGTGGCATAAGCTGATCTGTATATTTTTTTCTCTTCTGGATGCGGTGTAAAAACAATACAATGGCTGTTATCTGCCGTTGTTTTTCTGCATTCGTACGTTTTCCACAGTTCTTCTTCTATCTCTGCTGTGTTTTCCAGGACACAGGTATCCTCCAACGATACACTTTGCTCTACTTTCACAGTGCTACTGTATTCGAGAGATACAGAACTGTTTCCGGTCCAGATACCATAGGTTCCTTTTTCTACGATCCACTGATGTTTTTCCTCAGAAAAATATGCCAGTTCTTTCTGTCCAACTGTGATCTTCAATGTTTCAGCTTCTCCCGGCTGCAAAAGCTTTGTTTTTGCATACCCAACGAGACGGCGATATTCTTTCTTTACCTCTGTCTGAGGAAGAGATGCATAAATCTGCACAACTTCTTTTCCTGCATAAGTATCTCCGATATTAGTAACTTTCATTTCAACTGTAAGTTCTTTCTCCGAAGTCTCAATCCCTTTGAATTCTATTTTAAACTCTGTATAGGACAGTCCGAATCCAAACGGAAACAGTGGCTTTTTGCCAAAGCTGTCAAAATAACGGTATCCGACAAAAATCCCTTCTTTATACTCTTCGGTATCCAGATTTCCATTCAGATAACTGTAATTCTCTGCAAAAGGGCAGTCTTCATATCTTCTCGCCCAGGTTGTCGTCAGTTTCGCACTTGGTACACAGTTTCCCAGCAGGATGTCTGCAACCGCATATCCACTCTCCTGCCCCGGCTGGGAAATATTAAGGATTGCCTTTATGTTCTCTGTATTTTCCAGAATGTCAGTCAGTTCGATCGGACCACCCGCATTCAGAAGCAGGATGACCGGAATCTTTTTTTCATTCAGGAAAAAAAGATCTGCTGCTTCTCTTTCACTCAGATAATAGTCTCCTTTTACCCTGCGGCGGTCTTTGCCCTCTCCGGAAATACGGCTGAGCACATACACAGCTGCTTTTGCATCTGCGATATCCTTTGCTTCAACAGCCCGTCCTTCCGGAAGAATAAAAGGGTTGCTTGCGTATGCATCAAATGGATTATCTACGTGCTTTGCATCCTCAAGGATTTTTTCTTTCCAGACATTTCGTGCGTTTTTATAACGTTCTTCATAATCCTCCAGCCAGTCCTCGCTGGTAATAGTCACACCTGCTTCTTTCATTCCCTGATAAATGGAAATATTTTCTCTGTTATTTACATCACCGGAACCAATTCCGCCTTTAATAGTCTTTTCTGCCCCACTTCCAAGCAGTGCAATAGCTGAAGCTGTGGAAAGAGGAAGTACTCCTTCGTTTTTCAGAAGTACAATACCTTCCACCGCCGCTTCTCTTGCCAGAGTCCGGTGTCTGATTTCAAGTTCAGACAGACTCTGATCCATACTTCCACTGTGTCCCCATACATCTTTCATATATAATCCTCCTGCTAACGTTTGAATTTATTTTATACAACAAAAGAACGACAGCATTCTTTATCCTTTATGCAAGAATATCCTGCCGCGTTCTTCTGATTGATGATAACTTTTATTTTTTACTCTTTTACGCCACCCAGCGTAACACCTGCGATGATATATTTTGACAGAAGCAGATAAACAATAATGATCGGTACGATAGCAACAGTGATCATCATGTAAATCTTACCCATATCAAAGTTCATGTAATCAGCACCTCGTAATGTTGCAATCAGGATCGGAACCGTCATCTTGTTCTTGGACTGGATAACCAATGCCGGTACGAAGTAGTTGTTCCATGATCCAACAAAGGTAAAGATTGCCTGAACTGCGATCGCCGGTTTCATGATTGGAAGTACAATACGGTTGAATGTATGGAACTCTCCAGATCCGTCAATTCTGGCAGCTTCCACCAGTGACAGCGGAAGAGAAGATTGTAAATAACTGTACATAAAGTAAAATACTGCCGGTGAAGCAATGGACGGAATAATCAGCGGAAGAAGTGAATCATACATTCCCATCTTTGTGATCAGTCTCAGGAATCCCATTGCAGTTACCTGTGTCGGCATAACAAGGATTGCCATGATGAAAGTAAAAGCAACTTTCTTTCCCTTGAAATCATAAGCATAAATGCCATATGCAGTCAGGGAAGAAAAGTATGTACATAATGCTGCAGAGCATCCGGACACGATCACACTGTTAATGATTCCTCTGAACATTGGAAAGCTTCCATCATTTGCCACACTTCTCAGGTTATCCAGAAAATGTTTACCCGGAATGATAGAAAAGCCTTTCTGCAGTTCTGCATGTGAATGCGTTGCATTGATAAGCAGAATCGCAAAGAAAAACAGACACATAAAAGATAAGAGAATGAGTACAATATGTGCGAAAATGCTCATCACACGTTTTCCTGAATTTGTTTTCATGATCTTGCTCTTCTCCTTTCTTCTTTTGCACGTTTCTTAGCTGCCTTTTTTGAACCATCTGGATCGTTGTCATTGGTCATTCTGTAAACAAAGAAGCAGAGGATACCACTGATGATGAACAGGTAAACAGATAATGCACCTGCCATTCCATAATTCTTGCTCTTCAGATGACTGTTCAGGAACATGATCAGTGTCATGGATGTTCTGTCCGGGTTACCCTGTCCGTTTGTCAGGATCTGAGGAACATCAAACATCTGAAGACCACCGATGATAGATGTGATCAGTGTGTATGCAAGGATCGGACGGATCATTGGCAGTGTAATATAGAAAAATCTCTGAATTCCATTGCATCCATCCAGATCAGCAGCCTCATAGACCTCCACACTTACACCCATAACTGCCGCCATCAGCATGATCGTTGTATTTCCAAACCACATCATAAAGTTCATAAATCCGATCAGTCCTCTTGTTCCCAGAACAGAACCCAGGAAATCAATCGGTGCTTTCAGAACACCCAGAGACAGCAGAATAGAGTTGACCGGACCATTGGTAGAGAACATCGTAAAGAATAATAAGGCAAATGCAGACGCCATGATCAGGTTCGGCAGATAAATAACTACTTTAAAGAACTGTTTGCCGTGGATCTTCATTCGAAGATCTGTAAACCAGCAGGCAAGTACAAGTGCAACCACGATCTGCGGAACAAAACCGATCAGCCACAGGATCAATGTGTTTTTTCCATACAGGAACATATCTGATTTCAAAAGACTGATGTAGTTTTTCATGCCGACAAAATTCGGACCTACTACCTTGATACCCGAACGATAATATTCGAAAAAGCTGTATCTTACAGTATCGATCAAAGGAATAAGAGAAAATATCAGATACGCGATAAAAAATGGAAGAATAAATAACAAGCCCCATTTTCCGTAATCAATATTTTTTTTCTTTTTTTTCATAAATGCCTTTCCTTTCCAATAAACAGCAGGGCACTCTGTACCCTGCTGATCTGATCATTTATTCCGGCCACTGTACTTCTGTGATTTCCGGATAACGTTCCATGATTGCTGTTTCAAAGTTTGATTTTGCTTTGTCAAACTCAACATTTCCCTGGAAATAATCGCTGAAAGCATTCTGGATCAGTTCTACACAGCCCTGATCATAAGGGGAAAGCGGGGCAATTTTGATGTTTTCTGCAACCGGTGCAAAATATTCAAATGGATTCTGTCCACCGAGGAAATCAGAAGCGAATGCATCGTCAGAAGCAGCCTCCTGCATACCGGATTTTGTATTTGTAAAGTCAGCATAGTCCTGGGAAATCTTTAACAGGTTGTCTTTGTTTCCAGTCAGAGCAAGGATAATATCTTTTGCATGTTCCGTGTTGTCTGTTCCTGTTGCTACATGGATATAAGATCCGCCCCAGTTGTATTCCTGCGGTGGGTTTGTAACAGCCCAGGCACCGTCTTCGCCATCCCAGTTTGGTTTCAGGGTAAAGTCAATTCCCCATGCCGGGAACAGGAATGCGAATACTTTGGAGTCAGAGCTCATAGCTTTGTTCCAGTCATCGTTCCACTGACCTTTTACAGTTTTGTTCAGATATCCTGCATCCAGCCATTCTTTTGAATCACTTATCCAATCCATGATCTTCTGGTCAACTTTGATCGTTGTGCTTCCCGGCTCTACCCATGAATTTTCGATGCTGTTTCCATACAGACGGAATGTATCTGCATAAGAAGCAAATGTGTAGTATCCTTTTGCTTTCAGTTCTTCTGCTGTTGCTTTTGTTGTATCCCAGTCCTTTAATTTCTCGCCTACTGCTTCCGGATCATCTGTTCCAAATACATCTTTTGCGATGTCACGACGATATACCAGAGTTCCCGGGCAGCACTGCCATGTAGAACCTCTCTGTACTCCATCAGTGTCAGATGCTGTTGTTTTTGTAAAATCATACTGATCTGCAAGATCTTTGTCAGGATCAATTCCGAGGTCTTTAAGCGGAATTGCCACATCTGCATCTTTGTCTGTATATTTATTTACATAGTCTGTCTCTGACAGGAAAATATCTACTTTGTCATCGTCTGCCGCATCCGCCTGGTTCATCAATGCTTCATCCAGTTTTTGCTGGTAAACGCCATCCTGATTCGGGTTAATGACCCAGTGAATCTCTGTTCCATCTTTCAGTGTTGTAACTGTTCCATCCTTTGATGTAGATTCTACTTCCGGATATACAGCTTCCAATCTCTGACGAAATTCATCATTCCAGGAATAAATATTGATCACTTTTCCTTCTCCGGAATCCGCACTTACTACAGTTGCTGCTGAGAGTGTTCCTGCAACAACTGCTGCTGTCAGGATTACAGATACAAATTTTCTTTTCATTAAAAATTCCTCCTTGTTCAAAGCATTTTTCACTGTTTTCTCTTTGATGATGATACTATATCATTTTTGACATTCAAAATATATTATTAATCTTAACAAAATGTCAGATTCATGTCATAATATAAAAAATCAACACATTAAGGAGTGATGTTTATGGCAATTTCAAAAGACTGGTACCACACTGAAATGAAAAACGATGATATGGAGATCCTGCACCGTTCTCCCTCCGTAGAATACTCTTTTTATAATGCAGTCCGAAGCGGAGACATGGAGACTGTCACTGCAAACTGCAAAAACGATTCCTTTCTTCATCTCGAAGGAACTGGTGTCCTTTCAAGAAATCCTCTGACCAATATCAAATATCATTTTGTGGTAACTACCGCCATGCTGACCCGTTATTGCATTGACGGAGGACTGGAACCGGAGCAGGCCTATCGCCTCAGCGACTTCTATATCTTAAAAATGGATTCCTGCACTTCAGTCCGTGAAGTTGCAGACCTCCACCATATTATGGCAAAAGATTTTACCGGAAAAATGCTTCTTCAGAAAAAAAGTTCTGTTCTGTCCAAACCTGTCATTGAATGCATCAACTATATCTACAGTCACATAAAAGAAAGAATCACCATTCAGGATCTGGCTGAACATACAGGGCTGTCCTGCAATTATCTTTCCCGTATATTCAAGCAGAATCTTGGTGTATCGATCAGTGACTACATCCGTGAACAGAAAATAGAAAAAGCCACTCATCTTCTCAGATATTCTGATCAGTCTATCGTGGATATTGCGGCGTATCTTTCCTTTTCCTCACAGAGTCACTTTATACAGATTTTTGAAGGCTATACAGGACTGACACCAAAGAAATACCGCGACAAATACTACAAATCCATGTGGTAGACCAGCAGACATGCCTCTGTCTCTCTCCGGCATTGAGAAAAACAGAAAACAACCCGGCATTATGTCATTTTGCTACATAATGTCGGGTTGTTTTTACTGTAATACTATAGTAATATTATGTGTCTCATCTAAAGACAACTGTTCAATCGTCTCTTTTTTCATGCAGGCACTTCCGCCTGCTCTTTTTTCTATTTCTTTTTCGTCACAGTACGCCTGAACAATCTGATATTCTCCATACTCCTTTTTGTCTGGATTGGAAATGTGAACCTCAAATTTCTTTCCTGCAAATTCCAGATAGAGTGATGCATTTCCTTCTTTATCAAACTGTTCTGCCATAAGTGCTGGTGCGATCACAAGATTGCCAATCTCTCCTCTTACTCCAAAAGCTTCTGTAATCATGGTCAGCATATACCAGCTTGCTGCACCGGTAAGATATGCATACAGCCCTCTTCCATCACTGTCAAAATATTCAGGAAGTCCTGGATACATATAGCTGCTTTCAAAGTTCATTGCCGCATGAAGAAGTGTATTGAGCACTTTATATCCTTCTTTTACAAATCCCTGACTGTACAGAGCATTTGCATACATGACTGCCATGTGAGAGAAAACAGCTCCGTTTTCTTTTTCACCATAGGCAAAGCCGAACATTCTGCCGAGATCAAATTTCTCTTCTCTGAAATTTGTATTCAGTCGATAACCGCCTGCTTTCTCATCGAACAGATATTTATCTGCACTTCTGCTGATCGCGGCAGTCTGCTCTTTTGTTGCAGTTCCGCTCATGATCGCGAATACCTGGCTGGTCAGCATCATGCGTACACGATCTTTTTCACAGCACTCTACCGGATTCTTGTGGTCATCATAATAACCATTGAACCATCCGTCTCCACCATCTGTGATCCATTCATTCTTTCGGATATTTTCCATCATCCAGTCTGCTTTTTCACGCAGATTTCTGACTATCTCATCAATTCTGACAATCACTGTGTCGCCGCTGATGTTGTGTGCACACTTTTTGGTGTAAGAACCCAGCAGTTTTCTTTTTTTGTCTGCATTCTCATATAAATCTCTTCCACAGGAAAACAGACATTCCATTTCACTGGCAATCTCAACCCGGTTAATTCCGCTTATGCGTTCCAGGTTTTCCAGGCAGTCTGCAATGTTATTCATATTTCCTGCATAGGCACAGGTAAACGCCACACTCTCACCATTGTCCCACGCCATATCCATGGCATCGTTCCAGTCGGCTCCATGGAGTTTCATTTCATTATGCTCACCTACATCATAAAAAGCAGTTAAATTCTGCAGAAGAATATGCTCCAGAATTGTTCCGAAATAAATATCTCCGCTCTCTACTTTCTGCTGTTTTCCGTAAGCTGTATTCCATTCTTCATCGTGTGTTGTTCCTCTTCCTGACTGAAGATCTTTGAAATATGGAACTTTTTCAAACAGAATATCCATATCGCCGGTCTGGTCGATATACAGCTTCGTCGTTCCAAACGGCCAGAATGCATGATCCATCCAGACACGGGCAATATTATTTCTGTCCGCGATAAATTCTCCCTGTTTATTTCCAATAATCGTGGCATTTGTTCCGTCAATGCGGACACCGCCATAGTTGGCAACAATCATCTGACGCACTACAGCCGGATTCATGATCAGGAGTGCAAGACAGTCCTGCCAGAGATCTCTCCATCCCCGTCCGCCTTTTCCATAGTCGTGGTATGGGAGAAAAGAACAGCCATAGATTCTTCGCAGTACCGGCTGAAAGCTGATCCATTTCATATAGTTATCAGCATCTGCATCACCGGTTTCATAAGATACATTTACTTTTTTCTGCCAGTAGGATTTCACCTCTTCAAGAACGTTCTCCACCTGTTCTTCTGTCCTGTATTTTGCGACAGTTTTGGCAATACTCTCTTTCTTCTCTGTCAGTCCTGCCAGTATGATAAAACCTGCTGTTTCCTGCGGCTTTAGCTCAACATCCGCAAAGCGGATGCCTCCCATTGCCTCTTTTCCCTCAGCTCTGCCTCCTGCCTTTCTGCCTGGCTTGTTCTCTCTTACTGCTTCTGGATTCAGATAGGTACCGCCCTCTCCCATAAACTCCTGCACAGTAGGATAAAACGCCTCCGGCGCATCGCCTTTTTCTGAATATCCATATACAAAATAGGTGGTATGATTCTTCTGATGACCTCTTTCATCAAAAGACAGAACCGGTGTGACTTCCACACCATATTCTGTTGTATTGATTCTGTGAAGAAGCGATGTCACATGACGATGATCTCGAATATTGTCCGCGCTTCTTCCATAAAGTGGTATTGCAGCGATCGGAGTTATTTTTGTCACTTCTTCAGATATATTTTTTATTCTGACCAGTTCAATCTCTGCTGCTCCGTCCACATCAACAAAAGAAGTGATTTCTGACTGAAGACCATATTTTGCAGAAGTTCTGGTCACTTTCTGCCACATAAAACCGGCTTCCAGAATGCTTTTATCCTGAGCTTCTGTAAATTTCTGTAATTCCTGCTCTGCTGAAATTCCCGTTGCAGACCAGCATCCCTTACCTTCTATACGACACCAGAAATTTCTGGTACTGCGATTATTGTGAAGATTTTCAATACTTACCGGTTCCAAAAGAAAATGGTTCTGATCTGTCTTGCTGTCTCCTCCAAGGTTCGGAGTGATACTGGATTTCAGTCCCCCATCACCCGCCAGCGGAAAATACAGACCACTGTAGTTTTCCGGACTCTGAATGGTAAACGTTCCTTTTTTATCCTGAAATTTTATATATTTCATGCTGTCTCCTTTTTATGACATGAACAGTTCTACTTCTGTAATCTCTGTAAGCTTTTCCTGAGGAATATAATTTTCTCCCAGTTCTTCTCCATTGACGATCATCTTCTTGAAACCAGATTCCACGTGTCCCGGATTATGGACTGTAATATGAAGTTTACATCCGCGGAAATCTTTATCAATTTCAAATTTATCCCATTCTTTCGGAACAGATGGTGCAATTCGCAGTCCGCCAAAGTCAGGACGCATACCAAGGATACCTTCTACACACCCTACCATAACGGTAGATGCTGTTCCTGTCAGCCAGTGTACATGAGAGCGTCCGAAATTCGGGCTTGCTTTTCCCTCTGTAAACTGTCCATAGCAGTATGGTTCCAGCCTTCGGATCTCTGCCCTGTCATTCTGTGCCGCAGGCGCATTTTCCATAAAGTAGCCAAAAGCTCTCTCTCCATGTCCTCTCAGAGCTTCTGCAAGAATGATCCATCCCTGTGACTGTGAGAAAATCCCTGCATTTTCCTTGGTTCCTGCATTATAGATCACAGCCAGTGCACCCTCGAATGCATGAGCATGATATGGAGGATCCATCAGGATTGCTCCATATTCCGTATTCAGTCTCTTATAAACCATATCCAGTGCAAGATCTGCCTGTGCATCGTCTGCAAGGCCACTGATCACCGCCCAGCTCTGCGGATTCAGCCACATATTCGCTTCCGGATCTGTGCGCTTTCCAATCACAGCTCCATCTTCTGTAAATCCACGGATAAAGCGGTCTTCATTCCAGCAGAGATCCTGGATCAGTTTTCCAAGTTTCTTCTGACTTTCGTTAAGATATTCAATATATTCTTTATCCTCTTTGTAGTCTGCAAATTCTCTGAGGATCGTCATTGCATAATAATACTGCAGTGCTACAAAAGTTGACTCTCCATCTTTTCCAAGTCTGAGACAGTCATTCCAGTCTGCATAAAGACCTGCCGGCATTCCATGTTTTCCAAGATGGTTTTCAGAAAATGCAATTGCACGTTTCAGATGTTCATATACGGTTGCCTCACCTTTGTTTGCAAACGGAATCACTTCATCCATGAATGCCACATTGCCTGTTTCTGAAACATATTTATAGACTGTAGGGAAAAGCCACAGTGCATCATCTGCACGATAAGCCGGATGTCCTGTTTCCTGTACATAGGAAGCATCGTCCGGAGTATCTTCATGTCCCGGGTTATGTGTGAATTTTACAAGCGGAAGTCCACCGCCGTTATCCACCTGTGCGGAAAGCATGAATCGGATTTTTTCCACCGCCATCTCCGGTGCCAGATGAATCACTCCCTGAATATCCTGAACTGTATCGCGATATCCATATCCATTGCGGAGTCCACAGTAGGTAAAAGAAGCTGCCCGTGACCAGATAAAAGTCATAAAACAGTTGTATGCATTCCATGTATTGATCATGGTATTAAATTCCGGACTTGGGGTTCTGATCTGGAAGTGAGAAAGCTGACCATGCCAGTATTCGATCAGTTCTTCCAGTTCTTTTTTACATACATCCTGGCAGTTTTTGTAATGCTCCACGATCTCGCCCGCTTCTGCATCACCTTTCATTCCAACAAGAAAAGTGATTTCTTTTGTTTCCCCCGGAGCAAGGCTTAAAACTGTTGAAAGTGCTCCACAGCTATTCTCATTATAATTTCCCTTATTGCTGAGTTTTCCCGTGATCACGCCCTCTGGATTGTTATATCCGTGATATCTTCCGAGAAAGCTTTCTTTGTCTCCGCACCAGGAATTCACGTCAGCTCCTGCCAGTCCGAAGAATCTGTTGAATACATTTTTGTTATCAATGTTTTCACCTTCTTCCAGACGATCCAGGTTTGCGTGGATCATCTGACGTACACGGTTCCCTCTGAAAACCGTCTGTGTGATATACTGAGAATACTGAAGATTTACCTGATCCTGTTCATAGTTACTGTTGTTGGTAAATTCCGCATATCCTGTTACTGTAAGTTCACGTTTTTTCTCAGAATAGTTTGTTACTGCCAGACTCCATACTTCATAAGACCGTTCCAACGGCACATAATATCTTACTTCTGAGTGAATTTCACTGTAATCTGCCATCATTTTTGTGTATGCTGTTCCATGATGACATTCACTTTTGTACGTCTCCAGATCTTTGCCTACCGGCTGCCAGGATGCAGACCAGTAATCTTTACTTTCATTATCGCGAAGGTAAATATACCGTCCCGGCTGATCAAACTGATTGAAAATATATCTCAGGATTCTTCCATTTGCTCCGGATTTTGCAAAACTGTATCCTCCTGCGTTATTTGAAACGATTGCCCCATACTCTGGTGAGCCAAGATAGTTTACCCACGGTGCCGGTGTATCCGGACGTGTGATCACATATTCCTTTTTTGCTTCATCGAAATATCCATATCTCATATCTCTCATCTCCTGTTCCAGCTATTCTTCGCCTGATTTTTCTTACACTATACCCTATATCATATTTTGAATATACAAAATACAAGCTGAAAATATCAGATTCGTGACATGAAAGTCTTTGTTATACTCAAAAACTGCGGAATATTACCTGTAAACAGTTACTCCGGTCACAAATTTCTTCATGACCGGAGTTCTTTATTTTTCCAGAGTTTCTATTCTCATTTTTACATCTGTCTCTATTTCTTTGCCCAGATCATACACGGTATTGGAAATTACCGCTTCACCGTCATTTACAAAGACTTCAATCAGGTTCGGGTTTACATATACTTCAAGCTCAAATCCTTCTTTTAATTCAGGTGTTGTAAACTGTACTCTGTGATTCGTAAATTTTCTGTAGAGGCTGCTTCTGTCAGTACAAATCCTGCTGCCTTCTCTGTAAATAATGTATCCGCCAATGTTTACCTTTTCACCATCTTTCAGAGAAAATCTTACACGATATCCGCTTTCATCTGCTTCATACGGTGCGGAGATTTCTCTTGTATATGCTGCCTGAATATTCGGATGGACACGAAAATAAATGTGATTCTCTTTCGCTTCTACAACTCTTGGAATACACATCATTCCCTGCCATTTCCCATCCACCGGCTCCGGCATGCGAAGCCACGCAGTCAGGATTCTTCTTCCCTCCTCATCGAGGGTGCTCTGTGGTGCATAAAGATCCATTCCATAGTCCATAAGCTGGTACTCATCCGGAAGTTCCATCTGACATGTTTTCTCATCAAATTTCACCTGCATACAGACCGCCTGTGCATCATCTGCTTTTCCGTCTTTCAGAAATCCCATTGGTGAAAAGATTACCATCTGTTTTCCGTCCACTTCAAAGTAATCCGGGCATTCCCACATCCAGCCAAATTTCTCTTTGGTAACAGAGTTTTTATATTTCCAGGATTCGCCATCTTTTGAAGTAAAGAACAGAAGTCTTCCCTGCTTATCTTCAATTGTGCTTCCAAGCATCATATACCATTTGTCGCCATTTTTCCAGACCTTCGGATCTCGGGTATGTCTCGCATCACCAGTTTTTGCATCATGGATGACCGGAAGAACTGTTTTCTTATCACCAATGTTATCAAAATCAAATCCATTCTCAGAAGTGATCATCAGCTGTGCGGATACAAACTGCTCATCTACACAGTGATTGATATTCTCAGGATTTTCAACCAGATAATTTACTCCGGTAAAATACAGCTGCATCTTCCCATCATTTTCAACAGCTGTTCCAGAAAAACACCCACTTCTGTCATCTGTTTTACTTGGATACAGTGCTATTCCCTGATCTTTCCAGCTTACAAGATCTTTGCTGACAACATGACCCCAGTGCATTCTTCCCCACTGCGGTGCATAAGGAAAGCACTGATAGAACAAATGATACAGACCTTTGAAATAAATAAAACCATTCGGGTCATTCATCCAGCAGTCTTTTGGTTTTACATATATTTTCTGCATTTTCTGTACTCACTTTCTCATTCTTCTGCATATTTTCGGACTACCTGCAGGGCTTTTTCTGCTTCGGCTCCCTGTGCATGAATTCTTACATTGACCGGTTTGGACAGATCTGTACTGAAAATTCCCATGATAGATTTTGCATCGATCACGTATCTTCCGGAAACAATATCCACGTCGCATTCCAGATGACTCACTTCATTCACAAAATTTTTGACTCTCTCAATCGTACCCAAAAATATCCTGATTTCTTCCATTACTGTCACTCCTATAAATAATTTACCTCAGTTTCCTTATCAAAGAAATGAATTTTGGACGGCATGAATACAAACTCAATTTCATCTCCGACCTGGCTGATCTCATACTTTGAAACTCTCGCAACTGCCTGGCAGCCTCCAAACTGGAAATACAGGTTATTTTCATTTCCCATAACTTCCGTATCTGTGATCACAGCTCTCATTTTATTTTCTTTATATAATTCCAGATTCTGTGCATCCATCTTGAGATCCTCACCACGGATTCCAAGTGTCATTTCACCTTCCCTGCCGTTCAGTTTATTGATGATAGCTTCCGGAAGTGTAAGTTTATTTCCGTCCTTAAATGTAACTTCATTTCCTTTTACTGTCACATCAAAGAAGTTCATCTGCGGAGATCCGATAAATCCAGCTACAAATTTATTTACCGGATGATCATAAAGCTCCATTGGTTTTCCAACCTGCTGGATCACGCCCTCTTTCATGATGACGATACGATCTGCCATTGTCATTGCCTCAACCTGATCATGTGTAACATAAATTGTAGTTGCTCCCATCTCACGATGAAGTCTGCTGATCTCTGTTCTCATACTGACACGGAGTTTCGCATCCAGGTTGGAAAGAGGCTCATCCATCAGGAATACTTTCTGATTTTTTACGATGGCACGGCCAAGTGCAACCCTCTGTCTCTGTCCACCGGAAAGATTCTTCGGTTTTCTGTAACGAAATTCCTGCAGTCCCAGAATATCAATCGCCCAGTCTACTTTTTTCTTGATCTGATCTGCCGGCATTTTCATATTCTTCAGACCATATCCGATATTTTTCTCTACTGTCATATGCGGGTACAGTGCGTAGTTCTGGAATACCATTGCAATACCTCGGTCTCTCGGAGCAGTTTCGTTTACTTTTTTTCCATCAATATACAGATCACCTTCTGTAATCTCCTCAAATCCGGCTACCATGCGAAGTGTTGTTGATTTTCCACATCCAGATGGTCCGACAAATACAATAAATTCTTTTTCATTGATTTCCAGGTTGAAATCACTTACGGAGTTCTTATCTGCTCCTGCATATTTTTTTCCGATATGTTTAAATTCTATAAAACTCATAATTCATTAACCCTCCTTGGAACCGGTTGAAGTTACACCTTCTACAATCTGTTTTGAGAACAGTGCATAAATGATAATAACAGGAATTGTGATCAGGGTGATCACTGCAAGTGTCTGACCCATTGTTGTATTGTCATTGGATGTGATTGAGTTCAGACCGATCTGTGCGGTCAGAAGATCACTGGATGTGAATACAAGTGACGGCCAGAGATAATCATTCCATACTCCGAGGAATGTAAAAACACTTACTGTTGCAACAACTGTCTTTGACATCGGCAGCACCATTGTGAAGAAGTATTTTACCGGGCTGCAGAAATCAAGCTGAGCTGCCTCGTAAACGTCATCCGGAAGGCTTACAAACACCTGACGGAAAAGGAAAATATTAAATGGATTCACGATCATTGGAAGTACATATCCGATAACTGTATTCAGAAGACCTGCTTTTGCAATGATCAGAAAGTGAATCGTGATAACTGTTTCTGTTGGTACGATCAGAAGCATCATAATGATCAGAAGCCACTGGTCACGAAATGGAAAATTAATCTTTGCCAGTGCATAACCGGCAAGCCCGTTGACAATCACGCCGAGTACGATCAAAAGTGCCGCATATCCTAAAGTATTAAGCATATAACGGAGGAAATTGGTGTCCGTAAGAATCGTAATATAGTTTTCAAAATAATTTCCGTTTAAAGCAGGCGGAATAAATGCTGCCACAGAATTCATATCCGCTGTGATCGCTGCATCCGGTTTAAAAGAGTTTGCAAGCATCCAGATTACCGGAAACAGGAAGAATATGGAGAGCAGCAGAAGAAAAACTGCCAGAACCCAGTTAAATGTTTTTTGCTTTTTTGTTAACATGTTTTTTCTCCTCCTTTCCCTTGGTCAGTACATTCTGTATGATAGTCAGTACAACAACAAAGACTGTAAAGACAATTGCCATGGTAGATGCAAGTCCCATCTCCCAGTTCATTGTACCAGTTTCATAAATATCATATACCAAAGTGTAGGTTGAATGGTCCGGACCACCGCCGGTCATTACCATCGGCTGTACTAACATACGAAATGCTCCGATTGTAACTGTGATAAATACGAAAACGCAAAGAGGTTTCAGTTCCGGAAGTGTGATGTCTTTAAATTTCTGCCATCCACTTGCATGATCCATCTCTGCTGCCTCATAAAGTGCCGGATTGATATTCTGAAGTCCGCCAAGGAAGATAATCATCTGATATCCGACACCCTGCCATACACTCATAACTGCGATGGACGGAAGTGCCTGCTTTGCACTGTGGATAAAAGGCTGTGCACTGATTCCAAGGTGTGCAAGCATTGTATTCAGGATTCCCTCAGGGCTGTAAATATCCATCCAGAGTGTGGATACAACCGCCAGAGACATGACAACAGGGATAAAAAATGCTACTTTAAAATATTTCTTGCAATGCGTAACTTTGTTGATTGCAAGTGCCAGAACAAGTGCTCCGATGCACTGGCAGGGAACGATGATAATTACAAATTTTACCGTGTTAAAAAATGATTTTACAAATAATTCGTCTTTAAAAATATTTATGTAGTTTTCCAGGCCTACAAAATGTGTCATATCCGGATTCAGTGCAAAGTAATCGGTAAAACTGAACACCAGTGTCAACACCATCGGCAGAAATAAAAACAGTATAAGAAGTACCAGTGCCGGGCCAAAGAAAGCCATTCCTAAGATTGATTCTTTTTTCTTCATTATTCTCTCGTATAACGTTCCAGTTTCGCGTTAATCCTTTCTACAGATTTATCCAGTTCTGTCTGTGCATCCTTGCCGCCAAGTCCGACACTTTCAAGTGCCTGCTGGAAGGATGTACTTACCTGTGGATATACAGGAGTTTTTGGTCTTGGGTGTCCGTATTTACTCAGCTGCTCGTACAGTGCTTTGTAATTTTCGTCTGTCTGGAATATATCGATCTGATCAAATGCCTTATATGTTGATGGGAGTGATTTTGCTTCATTCCAGATTCTGACACCACTTTCCACACCACTCATCCATTTGACCAACTCTGTTGCTCCCTCAATATTATCTGTCGCAGAAGAAGCCGCAAATGCCCAGGATCCTGTCGGTGTATATCTCTCACCATCCCAGTCATCACCAACCACATACGGTGCAACTCCAAGATTTATATCCGGATAGTTCTCATATATGGTATTGACTTCCCATGCACCATCAAATTTGAAGGCTGCTCTTCCGCTTTCAAAAAGCTTTTCGACCGGAGCTTCTGACATATATTTGTTCTCTACAATCTGATGGAAATAATTCATAACCTCAACGTTTTTCTCTGAATTAAAATATCCATCTACAGTCATTCCATCATCACTTACCAGATTGCCGCCATTTGCCCAGATAAATGGTGCATAATAATAAATACTTGCTTCACCTACCGGGAAAGTCATATCAATCGGATATCCCTTCTTCTCATCCATTATTGGCTTCAGTTTTGCCAGAATATCCATAAATTCCGTTCTTGTCCATGGATGGTCGGCATCCGGCACTTCAATCCCGGCCTCCTCAAGAATATCTTTATTGTAATAAAGGCCTACACTGGATTCCATGACTCCAAGTGCATAGAGCTTGTCATCATAAGTTCCCTGCTCCAGAATGGATTCCAGATACTCGCCCCTCTCCTCCTCTGTCAGGTCTGCCAGAGGTTGGATGATACCGTTCTCTGCATATGCAGCAACATTCGGTCCGTCCAGTGTAAGAACATCCGGAAGTCCTCCTGAGAGCACCGATGAATTTACCTTATCCGAATAGCCGCCGCCGCTGTCATTTCTCGGAATAAATTCAATATCTGCAAAATATTTGCCATTATATTTCTCGTTAAAACTGTCTACAGATTCCCTGTAAACCTGTCCTTCCGGAGTATCCTCAATACTGTGTACCCATATAGAAAGATACTGTTCGCCCTCATCGTATCCTGCCACATCGCCAGGCTTTACTTCCTTTTTCTGGCATCCCGTCATACTGACTGCCATTGCCAGACCGGCAAGAAGAATCAGTTTTGTTTTTTTCATGTTCTCCTCCTTTTCCTTTCTGCTGTTTGTGTAACCGGTAAAGTAACCGGTTACTTTATAAATTGATAATATCATCAGAATATGATTTCGTCAAGTATTCTCTTATTTTTTCATTGATATATACAAATTCTGTATTTTTCCTTTGTTGATTTTTTACAAAACCGGTTACTTAACCACTTCTGTATTGCTTGTCCTTGTTATAAACCACAATTTCTGTTATACTCTTAAGCAGTATAATACTATTCAGTTTTTTTATTGAAAGGACTCTTCTGTTATTATGGGGAAAAAAAATATAACTTTCAGCGATATTGCAAAATATACCGGTTTTTCCAAAACAACGATTTCCAGATATTTCAATAATCCGGACTCTCTTACCCTGGAAAACCAGCAGATCATTGCGGATGCTCTTGAGAAATTAAACTATAAAGAAAATAAAGTTGCGAGGATCCTCGCAAACGGAAAAACAGAATTTATCGGGGTTATCATCCCAAACCTCTATATGCACTACTATTCTGAAGTTCTGAACCAGATATTAAAAACTTACGAAACTTTTGGCTACAAGTTTCTTGTATTCACAGGAGATGACCAGGAGACAAATGAGCGAAAATATATCCAGGAGCTCCTTTCCTACAAGATTGAAGGAATGATCATTCTCAGTCATACGATACCATCCCGTGAACTCGCCTCCTATAATATTCCTATCGTAACAATCGAAAGAGAAGATCAGTATGTCAGCAGTGTCAATACAGACAACTACATGGGCGGGGTGCAGGCAACCAGTCTTCTGGCAAAAACCGGAGCTGATGTACTCATTCATATTAACGCAGAGTTTTCTTCGCAGATTCCATCCTACGGACGTATCAAAGGATTTACTGATATCTGTAAAGAATACCAAATCCCACATGAACTGATCCTTACCGATACAGGACACAGTTATGAAGAAACGTCCCAGATTCTCAAGAACCTGATTGACGATATTGATATCAGATATACCGGCAAAACCAAGGGAATCTTTCTTCCAAACGATACTTTTGCCAATATCGTACTTCATCATCTGATCCGGCGATACGGAAAGCTTCCTGATGATTATAAGCTCATCGGTTTTGATGACTCTCCTGTCTCAAGAGAGGCCATCGTTCCGATCAGTACGGTTGGACAGCAGATCGACAAGATTGCCGCTGCCGCTATGGAAATCCTGAACGTTCAGATCAAAGAAAGCCACAAAAGGAAACCTGCACTTTCTTCCGAACCAGTCCACCAGATCATTCCACCGATATTGATTCATCGCGAAACAACGCTTCCTGTAAAAACACCCTGATATGTTCAAAACTCCGGTCACAAATTTCTTCATGACCGGAGTTTTATTGTGCTATTTATAATTCACATATTTTTTTCCATATTTCCTCGTTGACCGGGATTCCGTTCTTCAGATTTTCCCTGCGTCGGATGAGTGTTCCCTGTCCTGGATATCGGACGGTATGTCCTTCTTTTTCCGGAATGGAAGCCTGGATATCTTTCAGTGTCTCGTTTAAGATTTCCTGTGCTTTGTCTGGATCCTGATTCAGGACTTCCGGGCGGATCGCGATGAATACCTGCGTCAGGCCGTATTCCGATTCGCATTCCTGTCCTACTTTTGTCACAGTTCTTCCGAGTGTGAGTATCCCGCCGATCAGATCCAGTACGATCGAGAGGCCAGAACCTTTCCAGTAGCCGATCGGGACGACTCTTCTTGTTTTTTCGATGGCTGCCGGGTCGCAGGTCAGGCTGCCTTCCTCATCGTAACCACCCGGATAAGGAAGTTTTTCTCCATTCTGCCTGCATACAGAAAGCTTGCCGTAAGAATACTGTGCCATCGCAGTATCAACAACAACATGCTCTCCATTCTGATCCGGAACAGCCAGAACAAATGGATTATTTCCGATCCTTCCATCAATGGCTCCCCATGCCGGCATGTTTGGACAGGTATTTGTCCAGCAGATTCCGATACATCCTGCTTCCGCTGCCTGCCATCCGTAGGCACCGCCGCGCATCCAGTGATTGGTATTGGACATCGCCACCATACCGATCCCAAGCTGTGCCGCCAGTTCTACCGCACGCTGCATTGCCATTTTTGCATTGAGATTTCCCATTCCCAGATGGCCGTCCCATCGTTCCACGGCACCAAAGCCGGTGATTTTTTCCGGCACTGCATTTACGTCAATGTAGCCTTTCTGAATATAAGCGATCACTCTTGGAAAACGCTGGTAGCCATGAGAATACACTCCATCTAAAGAAGAATCGGCGAAATTCTTCGCCGATTCCTCTGCACGTTTCTCATCGAAACCATTTTTCACAAGAATGCTCTGTAATTTTTCTTTCATTTCTTCGTAGAAAACCCGCATTTTACATTCCTGCCTTTTTATTTATCTGGAGATTTTATATCATCAAACAAGCTTCATGTCAACCAGAACCTGATGAAGTTTCTCCTTCTCTTCTGGTGTCAGCTCGCCGATCGGTGCCAGGCACTTGCCAACCGGGATGCCCTGCTGTACAAGCCCTTCCTTAATAACAGCCGGGAAAGTACCCATACCGCATGCGATACGGAGCGGTGCCAGTTCAAACTGTGCATCCAAAGATCCCTTGAGATCACCTTCCATAAATTTGTCGTAGATATCAGCTGCGATACGTGGAGCTACGTTTGCACAGGATGCGATCGCGCCTGTTGCTCCATAGCAGAGAGCTGCATGGATCAGAGTATCTCTTCCCATCAGTACGTGGAAATTGTCGTTATCTCTTGTCAGACGGATGTACTCTGCTGCATTTGTCATATCACCGGTGCTGTCTTTGACTGCAACGATGTTGTCGATCTCAGCAAGTTTAGCAACAGTTGCCGGTGTAATGGTTACGTTTGTTTTTGGTTTGTTGTTGTAAAGGATGATCGGAAGCGAAGTGCTTTCTGCGATTTCCTTATAGTAAGCGTACAGTTCGTCCTGTGTCTGGGATACAAACATTGGTGTCAGTACGGAAACTGCATCCACGCCAACTTCTTCGCAGATCTTTACCAGACGGATAACGCCTCTTGTTGTGATATGGTTTGCACCGCCGTAAACCGGAACACGACCTCTTGTCTCATCTTTGACTGTTTCAAGGATCTTGCGATAGGTATCGTCATCGAATGCGTAAAACTCTCCGGTCGTTCCCAGTGGAAACAGACCATGCACGCCGTTGTCGATCAGATGATTGACCATCTGACGCAGTACTGGATAGTTTACTTCTCCGTCATCTGTAAGTGGTGTGATGATTGGTGGAATAATTCCTCTTGGTACAAATCCCATTGTTTTTTCCTCCTCGTTGTTGCTATATTTTTTGGATTGAATGATCTTGTTATATGTTTTAATTTTTGTTCATTGATTTTAGATAAAGAACTGTGCGATAAGCAGTTCCAGTACACCAACGCCCGACATAATCATCGATACGGCCGTCTTGCATCGAACCTGGTCTTTCAGTTCTGTCAGTCCGAACATTCCGTTGAATACCCAGAATCCACTGTCATTGAAGTAGGAGAATGAAATCGCACCTACGCAGCAGGAAAGGGACATAAGAAGCGGGCTGATGCTTAAAACACTCATAAGTGGTGCTGTCAGGGAAGCTGCTGTTGTGATCGCAACTGTTGCAGATCCAAGTGCGATACGCATCAAAGCTGCGATGATGAACGGGATCAGTACTGCCGGGAGTGCCCAGGATGTAACCATTTCACCAAGAGCTGTACCAATACCACTTACTTTTACTACGTTTCCAAGAGATCCGCCGGCACCTGTGATCAGCATGATGATACCGGTATCTTTGATAGCGTCATCCATCATCTTGAGAACAGCTTTGTTATCTTCCTTCGGAACAAGTCCGTAGATTGCAAGAAGTGTACCGATTCCAAGTGCTACGATCGGAGAACCAAGGAAATCAACTACGCTGTTGCTGATACCAACAAAACCAAGTACAGTTTTGAGAAGGATCAGGATGATCGGAACAAAGATCGGTGCTACAGATACCCAGAAGCCCGGGAGTGGTTTTGCATCCATCATTGCATTGAGTTCATCCATGGATTTGATGTATTCCTGTTTGAATTCTTTTCTGTCAAATCCACCTTCATTGTTCGGAACCTGATAGATTTTCTTTCCGATCCATTTTGTGTAAAAAACTACTACGATCAGCATCGGAATGGAGATCAGTGCACCACCGATGATCATCTGACCTACATCGACATTGAACATTCCGGCTGCTGTCAGCGGACCAGGTGTCGGAGGTACCAGACAGTGTGTCAGCTGAAGACCAACTGCCAGTGAAAGTGCAAGTCCAACTACAGATTTACCGGTTACTTTGGACATTGCCTTGCAAAGAGGTGCAAAAATTACGATCGCGGAGTCTGCAAATACCGGAATGGAAATGAACCATCCTGTGATCGCCAGTGCCCATTCTTCGTTTTTCTGACCGATCAGTTTGATAAAGCTGTATGCCATTTTTTCGGCAGCTCCGGATTTCTCCAGGATACCGCCCATCATAACGCCAAGACCGATGATGATACCGGTGCTCTTTAATGTGCTTCCAAATCCTTCCTGAATGGCTGTGATCAGACCAGTCTGAGTTGTGCCGTCAGCGAGGGTAATATCTGAGATCGGCATTCCGCCGATGATTCCTGTGATCATGGCTGCAATCAGCAGTGCCATGAAGGAATGTACTTTTGTTTTCATTACCAGGACGATCATTACGATGATTCCTAATGCCAGTCCTAATAACATTCTTGTTGATTCAGACATGTTTTTTCCTCATACTCTTTCCATATATTCATTCACTAAAGTTTTTAAGGGGGAGGATCTGTCGCCAGACCCTCATAACCTATTTTGCTGATAAAATCTTATCTTACGAGACACGGACGCTTGTTGTCGAATTTCCATCCCGGGATCAGATACTGCATGCCTTTTGCATCGTCACGTGCTCCCAGACAGTTGTCCATGTAAAGTTTGTGTGCTTTGAGAACCTGTTCACGGTCAACTTCGATTCCAAGTCCGCCTTTTTTCGGAAGGTCAATGCATCCATCTACGATTTCCATCGGCTGTTTTGTGAGACGCTCGCGTCCTTCCTGCCAGATCCAGTGTGTGTCGATTCCGTTCATCTTTCCTGGGATTGCTGCTGCACACTGTACGACCATTGCAAGGCTGACATCGAAGTGATTATTGGAATGACAGCCCCACATCATGCCGAAATCGTTGCACATCTGGCCTACTCGAACAGAACCGTTCATTGTCCAGAAATGTGGATCTGCAAGCGGGATATCTACGCTCTGCAGGGACAGGCAGTGGTGCATCTGGCGCCAGTCTGTGTTGATCATGTTGGTTGCTGTAGGCATTCCGGAGAGCTGTCTGAACTCTGCCATAACTTCACGTCCGGAGAATCCGTTTTCTGCGCCGCATGGGTCTTCACAGTAAGCAAGACATTCTTTGAGCTGTGGAGCGATCTCCAGTGCTTCTTTGAGGCTCCAGCAGCCGTTCGGGTCGAGATCAACTCTTGCATCCGGGAATGCTTTTTTGATTGCCTGAACTGCTTTGAGTTCTTCCTTCGGTGCAAGTACGCCGCCTTTGAGTTTGAAATCTACGAAGCCGTATTTTTCATGGGTCGCTTTTGCGAGTGCTACGATTGCTTCCGGTGTGAGGGCTTCTTCGTGACGGAGACGGTACCAGTCGCATTCTGCATCTGGTTCTTCTTCGTACGGAAGATCTGTTTTTTTGCGGTCTCCAATGTAGAAGAGGTAGCTTAAGAACTGTACTCTTTCTCTCTGGATTCCATCACCCATCAGAGCTGCTGCCGGCACATCAAGGAATTTTCCGAGAAGGTCAAGCAGAGGTGCTTCGATCGCTGTTACTACATGTACTCCGGTACGAAGGTCGAATGTCTGTAAGCCACGCACGTCATCTTTGATATTTTCATCCAGCCATTTACGAACCTTGTTGAGCGTCTGTTTGTAATCTGCAATGCTTGTTCCGATCACCAGGTCTTTTACCTGCTCAAGTGCATTTGTGATCTTCTCTCCTCCCGGAACTTCTCCAACACCTTCTACTCCGTTGGAATCTGTCAGGATCACGATGTTTCTTGTAAAGTAAGGTGCATGTGCGCCGGAAAGGTTTAATTCCATACAGTCATGTCCGGCTACCGGGAAAACTTCCATTTTTTCTACAACAGGTATCATTTTTCTTCCTCCTAGAATATTCGAAATCATTGCGGCCTCAATGTTTTTCTTTGTTTGTTTTGTATGTATTTTATTATATACATTCTGGCTTTTTGTTCAATTCGCAGAATACCCAAGAAGGTTCTTGTGATTTTTATGGTTTCGTTAATGTTGCAGGTTTTGAAATGATATGTTTCATTTTAATCGCATTTTATTTCATGCATTGCGTAAAATGCATGTTTTTTAACGATTTAGGGTAAAAAAAAAGCGGGTCGCTTGATATTTACAATTTCAACTGCATACACATGCAGGCATGAGATGCAGTTGAAATTTTGAAACCTGGATATCAGGTGATCGGTGCCGGGTTGAAGATGCAGAGGTCGTTGTGGAGTTTGTATTTCTCTGCGAAGGACTGATCCTTGCCGCTTGCAACTGCGATGATCTTGTTGAACAGCTGGGTTCCGATTTCCTGGATCGTTGCTTCGCCTGTTGCGATCGGACCGGCGTTGACATCGATCAGATCCTGCCACATGGCTTTCATTTCATTTCTTGAACAGACTTTGATGACCGGAGCTGCTGCGAGTCCATATGGAGTTCCGCGGCCTGTCATAAATACCTGCAGAGTGATTCCTGATGCAAGCTGGCATGGACCGCAGACGATATCGCTTGCCGGTGTCGCTGCATAGATAAGACCGTGTTTGGTTGGTTTTTCTGCCGGGGAAAGTACTTCCACGATCGGTGAGCTTCCTGATTTTGCAATGGAGCCCATGGCTTTTTCTACGATGTTGCAGAGTCCGCCTTTTTTGTTTCCCGGGGTCGGGTTAGCGCTTCTGTCTACGTTTCCTTCTGCAAGGTAATGATCGTACCAGCGCATTTCTGCTGCAAGTTTGTCTCTTACTTCTGCGCTGACGCAGCGTTCTGCAAGGTAATGTACTCCGTCACGTACTTCTGTTACTTCGGAGAACATAACGGTTGCGCCGCCTTTTACCAGCATGTCTGCCGCATATCCTGCGGATGGGTTTGCAGTCACGCCGGAGAATGCATCGCTTCCACCGCACTGCATACCGATGCAGAGTTTGGATAATGGAAGTGTTTCTCGTTTTCTTTCGTTGAGGATCGCGAGTTTTTTGTCTGCCATTTTCATGAGGGCGTCAACCATGGCATCGAAGCCTTTCTGTTCCTGGAGGATGATGACATTTTCAGGTGTAATATCGGCTTCATCGAGGAGCATCTGTACAGTGAATTTCTCACAGCCAAGTCCGACTACCATGAGCTGTCCGCCGAAGTTTGGATGTTTGGCGAGATTTCTGAGTGCACGGATCGGGACTTTTGCCTCAGGTGCGTTGATGGCAACGCCGCAGCCGTATGCGTGGTTGATCGGGACGATGTCGTCTACGTTTGGATATTTTGGAAGAAGTTCTTCTTTCATTTTCTTTACTGCGACATTCAGTACTCCTGTTACGCACTGTACGGTGGTGCTGATCCCGAGGATGTTTCTGGTTCCTGCGTAGCCGCCGTCTGGATTTGCATATCCTTCGAAGGTAGTTACCGGCGGTTCAGGCAGGTCTGTGACGATGTTTTTGCCGAACTCCATGTCATCTACGGATGGCGGAGTTGGAAGTTCGAGCATGAATTCATTGATCCAGTCGCCGCGTTTGATCGGGTTCATGGCGTATCCGAGGATCACGCCGTAGCGGATGACGGGGCTTCCTTTTGGAATGTCAGCCAGTGCGACTTTGTGTGCCTGCGGGATGTCCTGGTTGATGTGGATGCCTTCCACTTCTGATCCTGCGCTCAGTGGCTGAACAGCGATGGCTACGTTGTCAGACTGGTTTATTTTTACTAGCAGTGACATTTTGGATTCCTCCTTTGCTTTGTTGAGGTTATTATAACGCAGGAGGTTGTATAAGTAAAATTCATTGTAGTTATAGTTCTCTTAATTTTTCTAATTTACATATTGGAATGTGGAGGGGATTGGGGTAGAATGGAGGTAAGGAGGTACCCACAATGGATTTACGTCAAATACAATATATTGTAGCAATCGCGGAAGAAAACAACATCACCCGTGCAGCGGAAAAGCTTTATATCACGCAGTCTGCGCTTAACCAGCAGCTTCTTAAACTTGAAAAGGAACTCGGTGTGCAGCTTTTTCATCGTTCGCGGACGGACTGGCATCCTACGGAAGCTGGGGAGATTTATCTGAAAGCTGCACGGGAAATGCTGTTGCTTAAGAAGGATACTTATCACAGGATCCATGATCTCGCGAAGATCCAGCAGGGGGAGCTCAGTGTTGGCTTTACGCCTGGGCGTGGGATCGCCATGTTTTCTAATGTGTATCCGAAATTTCACCGCCTGCATCCTAATATCCAGGTCACTCCACGGGAACTCAGTGTCCAGAAACAGCAGGAACTCCTGATATCCGGTGAGTTGGATCTGGGATTCGTGACACTTGTTCCGGAACAGCAGAAACCTGCTCTGAGTTATATTCCTTTAGCTTCCGAGGATATTTTTGCTGCCGTTCCGATCCGCCATCCGATCGCCACACCACCGGAGGAAGGATGGACAAATGCTGTTCCTGTTCGCGAGGGTGAGATTTCCGAACTGAACCTTTATGCGCTACGCGAGGAACCTTTTGTCCTCACGTACAAAGAATCCACGCTTCGCGACCTGACCGACCACATCTTCGAATCTGCCAGTTTCAAGCCTCATGTACTCTTTGAGACCTCCAGCAATGCAACCATCACCACTATGGTCGGGGCTGAAATGTGCTGTGGCATCATTCCTGCTTTTTATGCCCGTGGACACGAGGACAAGATCCGATTCTTCACTCTCCCTGGCAAGCCCTCCTGGAACATCATGGCATGTCACCACAAAAAACGTTATCTCAGCAAAGCAGCCAGAGATTTCATATCCCTGGCTGAAGAATTCTGGAGTTAAATTTTATAGATTGTACATTTTGTTCTGATTTTGTGTTATAATAATGTTGCTGCCGCTCCTCCAGCAGAAAGGAGGTGTATCTCTTGGATGATTTTTTCACCACACTTCTTGTCACCGTGTTAGCAAATGTAATTAGCTATTACATATGCAAATGGCTGAGCGGTAGACAATAGGTAGCAACAGCCTAAACGGAATAGCTCACCGTAACGAGCAAGAAAACCCCCAGAGCGGCAACTCTGGGGGTTTTCGTTTTGCCTCTTGGAATTTCACCACATTCCTTAGCTATTATTTATTATATGTCTTTCCCTGGTAAAAGTCAACTTTCTTTTTCCATATACGCGATCATCGCCACGGCCGCTTTCTTTGCCTGTTCTACGGCATGGACGACGGTTTTGGAGCCGTGTACGACATCTCCTGCGGCGAAGACGCCTTCTCTGGTGGTCATTTCGTTTTCGTCTACGATGAGGAGACCTTTGTCGGAGCCTTCCAGTCCTACTGTTGTGCGGATCAGGCGGTTTCTTGGTCCCTGGCTGATGGCGATGATCGTGGAATCTGCTTCCACCTGGTCTTCTCCTTCCTCGTATCCGACGACTTTATTATTCTCATCAATGACCGAAGTCTTGAATACCGGGCCGGTTTCCGTTATGCGCTCGATTGCTTTTCCAAAGACAAACTGTGCGCCATCCAGCTCTGCATACGCCATTTCATGCGAGTTCGCCGCTACATGCGTTCCGCGGGCGTACAATGTCACCTGCAGTGCACCGTTTCGAAGAGCTGTCCGCGCAACGTCCATTGCCGCATTTCCCATTCCAATAATGGCGACTTTTTCTCCCAGATCATATGCTGCCGGATTTTCCAGATAGTCAATGCCGAAATGCACATTCGCCAGACATTCCCCCGGAATCCCCAGGTTTCGTGCTTTCCACACTCCTGTTCCAACAAACACGCTTGCATATCCGTCGCGGAAAAGGTCATCGATCGTCAGAACTGTTCCGATCGCAGTATGCGGACGGATGCGGATACCCATCGCAAGGATCTGCTTTTCCAGACGATCCAGGATAGATTTCGGCAGACGGAATTCCGGGATTCCGTAACGTGTGATACCGCCGATCTTGTCCTGCTGCTCAAAGATCGTCACCTTATACCCATGCTGTGCCAGAATGATCGCCACCGTCAATCCTGCCGGACCTGCCCCGATCACTGCCACCGGTTTTTTCTTTTCTTCTGGAATCTGAAGTTTCATTCGATCCAGATAAGTGTCCGAAATATAGTTCTCAATACTGGAAAAATGCACCGGATTGCCTTTCTTTCCAAGTACACAGTGACCGGCACACTGCTGCTCATGGTCACACACGATCGAGCAGATCACAGACATCGGATTATTCTGAAACAGCTCCGCCCCCGCATCCATGATATGGATCGCCATAGCGTTTCCTCCTTACGTCAGATCATATTTATTTATCACGCCATATTTTTTCATTCGTCTCCACAACGTCGTTGTGCTGATTCCAAGCTCCTTCGCCACTGCTGAACGGTTTCCCTGGTGTTTTTCCAGAAGTTCCGTCAGACGCGCGGCCTCCGGGTGCTGATAGATCACTGTTGTGCCATCTTCCGAAATTCTTTCTTTTACAGGATACAATGTGTCCAGAAGAAAATATACATAGTCACTGGTGATCGTCTTCTTGGGTGAAGTCAGAAAAAGTCTTTCACAAAACGACTCCAGTTGGATTTCATTCCCCTGCCATCCAAATCCGGCAAGTGCCTCCATCGCATCCTCTGCGATCTTTGGAAATCTTGCATATCTTTTTGTAAATCTTACCCTGCAGTCCTCCACGATCGCACGGATATCCTGCGGGCGCTTCCGAAGCGGAGGAATCTCCACCGTAAGGCTGTTCAGGAGATAATAAAGATCCTGCCGGAATCTGCCCTGCTCTACATACTGGTAAAGATCTGCTCCCGTTATCGCTATGATACGGTTATCCAGCGTCTGGCTTCGCTCCAGGTCATTCTGGATCAGGGAATCATACCGTATCGCACGGTACAGACGATACTGGCACAGAAGTGAAAGTTTTTCTATTTCAGAGATTACGATCGTTCCATGATCGCCGATCGCAAGTGCCCCTTTTTTCATGCTCTCGTCTTCTGCATCCGGGTTTCCAAAAAGCCTGTCCACCTGCATCTGTTCTGTCATACCGCTGCAATTCACTGCAACAAAAGGCCCCGCTTTATAGGAACTGTTGTTGTGGATGCACTGTGCCAGTTTTTCCTTATCTGTTCCGTCTTCTCCACAGATCAGCACAGGATTCTTTGACAGGGCGTACATTTTGGAAAGTTCCACGCAGTATTCCATTTCTTTACCAGTGATCCTGATATCAGAAAAATGAGCATACGCCACGTAGCCCTTCAGGTAATAGGAATGCAGCTCATCTGCATCATTTTTTCGGACAGAAGCATTTCGATAGAGTGAAATGATCGCGCCACGAATCTTGTTTTCATACTGGATCGGTGCTGCCGTGAGCATCATCGGAACACCAGCCACATAGACCGAGGTCATAAATGAATCTCTTTTTCCGCTCAGAACGTCATCGATATACCGTTGTTCCAGTTCCGGGATCACTTTTTCCAGGGCAGTTCCTTCAAGCTGAGAAGCTTTTTTGTGAAAAAGTTCTTCTCCTGCACGGTTTACGATCATGATCTCTTTGTTTTCATCAATTTCCAGAATCCCGTTATAGGAATTATCCAGCACTGTCTCAAACTGTGCGGTAAAATTTTTCTCTGCCTCCGCAGTCAGGATCATCTTTTTTGCCACGCCGATAGCGGAACGGATCGACTCCTCTGTGGAATCGATGAACTGCGCCGGAATGCCTTTCTGTGCCGCCAGTGCATTGACGGTATCGCCGCCGAGCAGGACATCTGCGCCTTCCTGTATCGCAAGGTCTACTTTTTCTGCTGCCTGCTCAATGGCTGTGATGTCATAAAATTTCAGCCGGATATCAAAAAGCTCATCTGCATAAGTTGTATCGCTGAACATGTTTTTGAAACCGATCAGTGCGATCTGCGGGCACTTTTTGTCCGGGACTTTTTTCTTGGCGCTGGCGATCATAAGACCGATTTCCTGGCCTGTAAGTGTCAGTTCTGCAACAGGAATATTTGTGTACTGGCGGATAAAAGCTGCCTGCACGCCTCGGGCAAGAACCACCTCCGCGCCCTGCTCTACGGCCTGTCTTGCTTCATAGACAGAGTCGGAAGTCTTGATCACTTTGAGGATGTCGATATCCAGTTCGTCCTCCCGGATTACATTTCTTGCCTGTTCCAGCATATATTCCTTTGGAAGTAAAATCGCTATTTTTGACATAAAAGATCCTCCATTCCACTCAAAAAAGCCCCGGCAGGCTCATGGCAACCTGTCGAGGCTTTCTTTACGGTTAGCAAAAGTCTTACCTTATTATATACCGGATTTTAGTCTCTTGTAACTGTTACATTACCAATTTTTTCGTAGAATTTTACAATGCTGGAATGATCTTCTTTTTCGTGTCCGTCTGCTTTGAGTGCCTGCATGATCTCCATAAGTTCTCCTGTCAGCGGAAGCGGTGCGCTTACGGCATGTCCTGCATTGAGGGCGTTGTTCAGGTCTTTGATGTGAAGTTCAATACGGAATCCCGGTTTGAAGTTTCTGTCCATCATCATAGGTGCTTTTGCATCGAGGACTGTAGATCCTGCAAGTCCGCCGCGGATTGCCTGGTATACAAGCTCCGGATCTGTTCCGGCTTTCTTTGCCAGGGTGAGGGCTTCGGATACTGCTGCAATGTTGACTGCAACGATGATCTGGTTTGCAAGTTTTGCAACGTTTCCTGATCCGATCGGTCCTACGTATACAACGGAACCAGCCATAGCCATCATCAGGTCATAGTATTTATCAAAAGTCTCTTTCTTTCCGCCAACCATTACAGAAATGGTTCCATCGATTGCTTTCGGTTCTCCACCGGAAACAGGTGCGTCCAGCATGTCGATACCTTTCTTTGCAAGCTCTGCGGAGATTGCTTTGCTCTCGGTAGGATCAATGGAGCTCATGTCGATCAGGACACTTCCTTCTTTGCCGCCCTCGATGATTCCGCCTTCGCCAAGTGCAACTTCTCTTACCTGTGGGGAGTTCGGGAGCATGGTGATGATCACATCTGCTTCTTCTGCAACTTCACGTCCGCATGTTACAGTTTTGGCTCCGAGTGCTTCCATTTCTTTGAGGGTTTCTTTATTATGTGTGGTTACAACCATTTCGTAACCTGCTTTCATGAGGTTTTTGCACATCGGTTTTCCCATGATTCCAAGACCAATAAATCCAACTTTCATTGTTATTTCCTCCTGATTCTTCTACAATATTGATTTCGTTGTTTCTTTACGTATCTTTCAACTGTCCTTATTGTAGCCGACTTCATTTGAAAATTCCATTGACAAAAGACTCAAAAAAATGGGGTGGTTTTTATGGTTTTATAAAAACGTTGCAAAAAATGAAAGGTTTGTTTCATTTTTTGATATTTGCTTTCTATTTTTTCTTTTATTTTGTCTGGTAGACTAAGAAGACCGCAGAGGGGGCTGGCGGTTTTCTCTGCTCCCAAGCAAATAAATCCCACGAATTTAAGGGATAAAAAAAGGAATGGAGCCAAAAAACTCCATCCCTTTTACCCAATTTTTTAATTGGAAAAAATTCTCTCCTTCACACTCTCCACATCAGACGCTTCCGTCAACTCCTTAAAGCTCTGCGGATCCGCATCCACATCAAACTGCCCGATGACCTGCATAAGGTCATCACAACTATACGCATTCTCATAAATCCCCGTCGCATACCCATACAGTTCAACATATTCTTCCTCAGACTTCGCAGTCCAGAGATTCTGGTACAGGCGTACTGCCTCACCGTTTTCCCGGACTACATCCGGAGTTCCGGTGATCGCGTTGTAGATCATTGCGAAGGCCGGGCCTGCCATGGAAGCGTATTTGCCGCGTACATAGTCGATCGGTGCATTTCCAAAAGAATCTTTTTCTTTGAAGATTTCAAAATTCTGCTCAGAAAAGCTGTCGATCGCGCCGACCATGATGTTGCTGTCCTGATCTTTTTCCTTATCGGAGATCTTATCCAGATAGGCAGATACATGGAACGCACTCATAAGCGTATCACAGGTGCCTTCCGCAAATGCGGTCTCCAGATTGTCAAGTCCCTCTCCACCCTCGGTATATCCCGGGCAGATCGTAACGTGTAAATTTCCGTCCTTGTCTGTGAGTTCGGTCACTTTATCTGTTGCAGAAAGTTTTTCTGCATCTTCATCAAGTACAAGTCCCGCTTTTTCTTCCAGAGTGTTCAGCATTCCCCAGGTTCTTACCTGATGAAGTCTGTTTCCAGAAGATGCACCGCCTGACATGATCACGATGTTTCTGGCATCTTTATCCAGAAAAAACTCTGTCATGTCGCAGCCGGCCTGATAAACGGTCTCAAGATCCGGTCCGACGCTTCCCATGTACCATGGATTATCTTTGATGGTCTCATAGTTCTCATCGCTTACCGTGTTGGAACCTAGTGCGTAGTAGATTTCCTCTTCTTCACAGGTTTTGATAACATTTGTAAGCCCATCTGCATATCCGGCAAAAGAAATGATCCCCTCTGCACCTTCTGCTTTGGCTTCTTCAATAAATGCCTTTTCTTCCTCAGAATCTGCAATTTTTCCTGAAAAAATAAATTTTACAGGAAAACCTTCCTGGATGTAATCACGGTAATAGTCCGCAAACATTTCCATCTCCGCAGAGTCCGGATCATATACAACTACACCGATCGTATGAACATCTCCGTCTGAGTAGTCTTCCACATCGGCCCATACAGTGCTCTGAGTGCCGGCAATAAGTGCCGCACTCATCATCAGAGTGAGTATTCTTCTCTTCATCTACTTGCCTCCTTCTGTTTATTTTGTGATATTTTCTACATAAAAGCAGGCAACTTCATGACCCGGTGCAATTTCTTTTAATTCCGGCATTTCTTTTTTGCACTGTTCCGTACAGTGTTCACAGCGGTTCTGGAACGGGCAGCCTACCGGTACATCGAGCGGACTTGGTGCTTCGCTTTCAATGCTTTCAATCTTTTTGGCTGGATCCATATGAACAGAGAACTGTGCTCCGACAAGTGCTTTGGTATATGGATGTTCTGCATTTCCTGAAACATCTTCGCCCGGAATCGTTTCCACGATATGTCCCAGGTACATGACTGCGATCTGATGCGCGAAAGAACGGATCAGCGCCAGGTCATGGCAGATAAAGATCATGCAGATATTTTTTTCTTTCTGCAGACGTACCAGAAGCTCGATGACAGACTCCTGTACGGAAACATCCAGTGCAGAAGTTGCTTCATCACAGACCAGGATCTCCGGTTCCAGAGAAAGTGCTCTTGCGATACTGATCCTCTGACGCTGTCCACCACTCATGTTGTGCGGATAACGGTCTACAAACTCTTCCGGAAGTTCTACCATGCGGAGAAGTTCTCTTGCTTTTGCATCTCTTTCGTTTCTTTTGATCTTTTTGTAGTTCATCAGAGGCTCTGTCAGAATATCCCCGATCTTCATCTTCGGGTTAAAAGATGCCATCGGATCCTGGAAGACCATCTGAAGGTTCTGGCGGTTTTCCCAGGTTTCTTTCTTTGAAAGCCCTGTGATGTTTTTGCCGTGATAAAGAATCTCACCGCTGGTCGGTTTTTCCAGGAAAGTCACCATGCGGACAAATGTAGATTTACCGCATCCACTCTCTCCTACGATCCCGAGAGTCTTTCCTTTATACATGGTCAGGTTGATATCATTGCAGGCAGTCAGGGTTCTTCCGCGGGAAGCAGGGAACTGTTTTACAATATGCTTTGCCTGCATGACGATCTCATGATTTTCAGACATATCGTTTTCCCTCCATTTCCGGAACTGCATCAAGCAGTTTCTTTGTGTAATCGCTGGTCGGGTTATTCAGGACCTCTTCTCTGGTTCCGTGGTCTACCACCTTGCCGTGGTGCATAACGATCAGCTGATCTGCCATATAAGCTGCTACTCCGATATTATGTGTAACAATGATGATCCCTGTTCCGAAATCATCGCGGAGCTCCATCATCTGACGGACGATCTGTGCCTGTGTTGTTACGTCCAGAGCACTTGTCGGCTCATCTGCCAGAAGAAGTTCCGGGTTAAAAGTCATCGCCATAGCAATTCCGACACGCTGGCGCATACCTCCGGATAACTGATACGGATAACTGTTCATGATGTTTTCCGCATCCGGAAGTCTCATTTTGGAAAGCATGGTGACTGCTCTCTGCCAGGCATCTTTTTTTGCCATAGCCTCATGTGTACAAATATATTCTACATATTGGCTGCCAATCTTACGGATCGGGTTCAGGGTTCCGCCACAGTCCTGGAAGATCATTGACATCTTGCTGCCACGGATCTTTCTCCAGTCGCTTTTGGAATTTTTCAGAAGAGATTCCCCGTGAAAGAGGATATCTCCTGAAGTAACCTGTCCCGCTCCGGGGAGAGCCCCCAGAACGGCACGGATCACTGTGGTCTTACCACTTCCGCTCTCACCTACAACACTGATGATCTCACCCTTTTTCATGGAAAGGTTAAAATGCTCGATCGTAGGATCATGATGTCCATACTGTACAGCCAGATCTTTAATTTCCAGCATTCTTACAGTCTCCTTTATTATTCAGCCATCTGCATGTCAGCAGTTACCCAGTAGTAATCCATTGGATACATTACAAGTCCTTCTACGCTTGCTTTGGAGATAAGGAATGTGTTTTCATATCCGAAGAATACAGTAGCTGCATCGTCCATGATCGCCTGCTGGATCTTTACAATCAGTTCTTTTCTTGCATCTGTATCGATTGTTTCTGCCAGCTCATCCAGCCATTTGTCTACATCTTCATTTGCATATCCTGCTGTGTTGTTTGCAGATGTGCTGTACCAGTTCTCACGAAGGTAGTTTTCCGGGTCACCTGTGTTTGCAACGAGTACGTTCCAGATCAGGAGATCGTACTGAGAGGAATCACGGCGGTCAAGAAGTGTCTCGTAAGATACGCAGTCAAGTTTGATGTTGATTCCGATCTCTTTGAGGCTTGCCTGAGCTGCCTGTGCATATACACCGAGTTCTGCACGGCTGTCATAGTATACAAAAGTAAGTTCTACCGGGTTTCCGTCCGGATCTTCTACATATCCGTCACCATCTACATCTTTGTATCCTGCATCTTCAAGAACCTGTTTTGCTCCATCCGGATCGTAAGCGTTCTCATCGTTCAGATCATCATAGCCATAATCCAGTGTCGGCGGTACCGGTGCTTTTCCTGGTGTTGCGCCGCCCTCAAGCAGAACGCTTGTGTAAGTTTCTTTGTCAAGTCCACGAAGAACTGCCTGACGAAGTGCCAGATCTCCGAGTGCTCCGTTCTGGTTCATGAATGCATAAGTAGAACGAAGGGATTCCAGGGACTGGATGTTGTAGTTGTCATTTCCGTCAAATTCAAAAACGTTCTCTGTCTTTAAGTTGTAAGCGACATCGATCTCACCGGACTGAAGAGCCATGGAACGTGTTGTCTGGTCGCCAATGATACGAAGAGTTACGCTGTCATTCGGAACATCTCCATCCCAGTAGTACTCGTTGCGTACAACAACGGTATCACCTGACGGGTCAAAAGACTGGAATGCATACGGTCCTGTACAAACTGGTCCTTCCATTGCGATGTTGGAGTTGTCAATGCTGGTGTCCATGATCAGGAACAGCGGGTCTGCCAGACATCCTGCCATGTTTGCGTTTGCTCTGTTCAGGTTGAATATGATGTTCTGTCCATCAACTTCAATGCTGTCAATATCAAAGAACTCCGGTACACGGTTTGACATTTCGATGGTACGCTCCAGAGATGCTTTTACAAGCTCTGGTGTCATATCGTTACCGTTTGAGAATTTAACGCCCTCACGAATCGTAAATGTCCATGTTTTTCCATCTTCACTGTTGGTCCACTCTGTTGCAAGACATGGTACCATGTTTCCTTCTTCATCAAACCTGGTAAGACCCTGGCCAACGCCGTAACGGGAGATAACCCAGCTGAAGTACTGCTCTGTCGGCTCCAGTGTATCAGCGAAGCTTGTTACACCGATCGTCATTGTTCCTGCTGCAAATACGGATGTTGGAACGAGTGCCATTGTCATGAGACCTGCAAGTGCTGCTGCACAGACTTTTTTTGCGATTCTGTTTTTCATATATTTTTCTCCTTTATTTTTCGGTAGTTTACGATACCTACGAATTGCTCCGTTACCAAGTAACTTTCGCAATTCTACCCTCTCTTCGCATATCGCGGGATTATCATCCCACTTTTATGCTCATATCGGGGCGGGTTCCAAGATTCTTCATCCACTTATGAGCAAGCTCATGTGGATTCAGCTCTTTTCACCCTGGTATCTGTGTTAGTCCTGTCTCGGGTCAAGAATATCACGGATACTGTCGCCGAGCATGTTAAATACGATTACTACGATTACGATGGCGATACCCGGTGCGATCATAAGCCACGGTGCTTTTGCCATATAAGTTCTTCCTTCATTCAGCATCAGTCCCCATTCCGGTGTCGGTGCCACGGCTCCGAATCCCAGGAAAGAAAGAGATGCAAGTTCAAGCATCATGGTTCCCATATCTGCCGCTGCTGTTACAGTCATGATCGTCAGCATGTTCGGGAGAATATGTTTCCATAAGATTTTGAATGTGCTTGTGCCGTTTACGATCGCGGCTTCCACATACAGATTACGTTTTACTTTCAAAACCATACTTCTTGCCAGACGTGCGTATTTTGTCCAGCTTACCGCTGTGATCGCGATAACTCCGTTACGAAGGCTTGGTCCGAGCATACCTGCAATTGCGATAGCCAGGATCATTCCCGGGAAAGAGATCATCATATCTGCGATTCGCATGATCACCTGATCGATCCAGCCGCCAAAATATCCGGCAATGATTCCAAGGAAAGTACCTACAACAAAAATCGTTGCCACAAGGATCAGGGTAGACACCAGTGAAGTTCTGGTACCATAGATCACACGGGAAAGAAGATCACGTCCGAGTTTATCAGCGCCAAGAGGGTATTCCGCACACGGGGCTTTGAGTGAATCGATCATCACTGCTTCCAGAGGATCCTTCGGTGCGATCCACGGGGCAAAAACTGCCACGCCTACAACAGCGAGAGCCAGAATAAAGAATAAGGTAAACTGTTTGTGAGCCAGGAAAAAATTCTGTTTCTTCAATTTACTTAACCTCCTTTATTCTTGGGTCCAGATAAGTATAGGACAGGTCAACGATGATATTGATGACCATGTACATGATCGCGATCATAAGTACGTATGCCTGTACCATCGGGTAGTCACGACAGGCGATCGCCTTGATCGCCATGCTTCCCATTCCAGGCCAGTTGTAAATGATCTCAACAACTGCTGTTCCTCCGAGCAGAGAGCCGAGGGAAAGACCAAGAAGTGTTACAATAGGAAGCATTGCGTTTGGAAGTACATGTCTCCAGAGGATCACGCTTTCTTTGATCCCTCTCATTCTGGCTCCAATGACATAATCCTGTCTGAGTTCTTCCAGCACTGCGTTTCGTACCTGTCTGGTATATTTTGCAGACATGGAAAGCGCCAGTGTCACAGACGGCAGGATCATTGCCTTGAAATCAGTCGTACCTCCTGCTACGTTGATCCAGCGAAGCTGCACTCCAAAGATGCTCAGAAGAATCAGGCCGATCCAGAAGCTCGGGATAGATACCCCGAAAAACGTGATTCCGCGGATCAGATAATCCGGCCACTTGTTCTGATATACCGCGGAGAGGATTCCGCATGGTATGGAGAACAGGATCATCAGAAGAAGCGCGAAGAGCGACATCTGAAGGGTCGGCCAAAAACATTTCATCAGTTTCTCAGTTACAGGAACTTTAAATGCATATGAAGTTCCCATGTCTCCGGTAAGTACTCCTTTTACCCAGGAACCGTACTGCACCAGAAACGGCTGGTCAAGGCCCAGTTCATGTCTCGTCTGTTCGAGAAGTTCCGGTGTCGGCAGGTTACCACACTCTGTCAGCATGATCTCCGCCGGGTCACCTGGTGAAAGGTAAGTAAGTCCAAATGTAAAGAAACTTACGCCGATCAGAACGATCAGTATCTGCAGAAGCCTTTTTCCAAATTGTTTTTTTGACATTGTTTCTCCTTCCTACATTGTAGAGGTTTTGTTACTGTTTACTTCGTTCACAGTATCAGCGACTTTAACTGGATCAGATTCAATTTTAAAAATGGCAGGGGAAATACACCTTTGAATAAACGCGCAGAAAAAAACATCCGTAAACAACATAATACGGACGTTTGCACACAAAAAAACAATGTTTCCTATCTACCGTAAGAATCATATCTGATCATCCATAAGCAGGTCTCCTGACTTAAGATCTTTGCTCCAAAACTCCTTCCCAGACTGGCGACTGCCACTCCAGTGGATTATGTTTCGCAACTCCCTATCACAGTGACGGGATCGTACCGGAATTCGACCGGTTTCCCTTTTAATCCGTGTATGTAAAATAAAAAATATTTTACTGGAACTTATAGAGGCTGGTTCAAAACCAACAAATGTTATTTGATTTGCTTTTCAAGCAAATATTATATTTTGTGTGTTGTCTAGTTTTTTTTTGCTGGATATTGTATTTTTATTAAAACAATGTTTCATGGAGACTTCCCATGTGCCCGCGATTTACATTGGCATGTAAGAAGATTTTCGTATAAATAAGCGCAGACTTGCACGGTTGCCCCATGAGTCTGCGCTTACTTATGTTGTTGGTTTTTCTGTATAGTTCAGATTTGCACCTGAAATTAACTAATCCTACGTGTTTCATTGCTCTACGTGCTTCCGCAGTATCACATACTACTGGCCCGTCGACATCACGCCTTCGGCGTGCTCGCGGGAACGCCAACTTCCGCCAAGGCAAGTTGCCGCGCTTTTCGTGCCAGCGAAACAGCCCTAACAGTTAGCGTCAACGCTATTCTGTCTTGATGCACCAAGCGTGGCCAAGTAGGGGGTGTCTGAGGGGGAGCTTCGGCCTTCGCAACTTTGAGATGCTCCCCCTCAGGGTTTTCTTATTTGCCAAACAGCCGCCCCGCTGGGCAGTTCCCATCAGGAATTTCTGAAACGGCTCAGAAATTCCTTCGTCTGTTCTTTCTGTGGATCTTCAAAGATCTGATGGGAAGTTCCCTCTTCCACGATAACTCCATCGCCCATGAAGATCACATGCTTCGCCACATCTCTGGCGAAGGCCATCTCATGTGTGACGATGATCATCGTCAGACCATCTTTGGCAAGGGTTCCCATGACTTCCAGAACCTCTCCGACCATCTGCGGGTCGAGGGCGGATGTCGGCTCGTCAAAGAGCAGGATCTCGGGTTCCATCGCAAGGGCTCTTGCGATCGCTACCCTCTGCTTCTGTCCACCAGAAAGCTGTTTCGGCTTTGCATTGATGTATGGGGCCATGCCGACTTTTTCGAGATACATCATTGCGTTTTTGTGTGCCTCTTCTTTGCTTTTTTTGAGGACTTTTTCCTGTCCGACTGTGCAGTTTTTGAGAACTGTCATATTGTTAAAAAGGTTAAAGTTCTGGAACACCATGCCGACTTTGGAGCGGTACTTCGGAACGTTCACGTGTTTGTCCATGATGTTTGTTCCGTGGTAGCGGATCTCGCCGGATGAAGGTGTCTCCAGAAGGTTCATACAGCGCAGCAGTGTGGATTTACCTGAACCGGAAGGTCCGATGATGCAGGTAACATCTTTCGGTTTTACAGAGAAATCAATGTCTCTCAGGATCTCATGTGTTCCGAAGGATTTTCCCAGGTGCTGCACTTCCAGGATCGTTTCACTCATTCTCTGTTGTCCTTCCTTTCCTTATAAGAATACATACCACTTGTATGTGTCAGGGTATCTGCGGTTGCCAGGTCGTAGTTGTCCGGTCCGTCCATCTTACGCTCGATCACGCGAAGGATCCTGGAACAGGTAAAGGTCATGATAAAGTAAATGACCATGGCAATTGTGAAGGACTCAAAGTATGTATACAGTGCACCTGCCACACCTTTGGTCGTGTAAAAAAGTTCTACCGTACCGATGATGGAAAGTACACAGGTATCTTTGATGTTGATAATCAGGTTGTTGCCGATCTGCGGCATGATGTTACGCAGTGCCTGTGGCAAAATAACATTGATCATGGTCTGTACATGTGTCATGCCGATCGCCTTGGCTCCTTCTGTCTGACCCGGGTCAATGGAAAGGATACCGCCGCGGACAGTCTCTGCCATGTATGCACCTGTGTTGATGGATACGATGAAGATCGCGGCAAACCACATGGACATATTGATATTGAACAGGTATGCACTACCGAAGTAGATAAACATTGCCTGTGCCATCATAGGAGTTCCACGGAAGAACTCCACATAGCAGGCAAGGATAAATTTCACGATTTTGATCAGTACCTTCTTGGCTGTGGAATCGTTTTTGTCTACCGGGATCGTCTGCACGATACCTACGAGAAAACCGATGATGCATCCAAAAAGTGTTCCGACCAGTGCCAGCCACATGCTGACTCCGGCTCCCTTCGCGAAAGAGGGACCATATTGCTGAAGAAGATATATGATTCTTCCTCCAAAACTTTCAGGCAGCATTTTGCTCCTCCTTTATGACTCGCTGGACAGTGGCTGAACTGAGATTGCTTCGTCCATCATATCGTTGAAGTCGTCTTCTGTCATCTCGCTTAAAACTCCGTTGATCGCATCTTTGAGTTCATCGTTTCCTTTCTTGAGGGAGATACCGATGTTGATGTCCTCGTCAGATACTTCGAATTCTCCGTCTGTTCCCGTGAAGTCAAGGAGTTTGAAATCCGGGTAAGCTACGCAGGCAGCTTTTCCTGTAGGCATATCTGTTACGACTGCATCACATTTACCGGATTCCAGAGCTACCAGCATTGCCGGTGCGCTTTCCTGTGCTGGAAGGATGTTTCCGTCCGGGATCTGCGGCAAGCAGGAATCATACCAGATGGTATTCTGCTGGGAAGTAACTGTTGCTCCTTTGAGGTCTTCTACACTTGCTGCGTCTTTATAGTCTCCATCCCCTTTTACCAGAGTGATGATCGATGCATAATAATATGGATCTGTGAAATCAACCATCTGCTGACGTTCTTTGGTGATGGACTGTCCTGCGATAACACAGTCAACCTGTCCGGACTGAACTGCCGGTACGAGGGAATCCCAGTCAAGTTTGACGATCTCAAGGTCGTAGCCAAGTTCGTCTGCGATCTTCTTCGCCATCATAACGTCATAACCATATGCATAGTCGGAACTTCCGGAGATCTGCACTGCTCCGTTGGAATCATCCGGCTGTGTCCAGTTGTATGGAGCGTATCCGCATTCCATTGCAACTTTGAGGGTCTTTTTGTCAGCCGCGCTTACGCTCTGTACGCCAAATACTCCGCATGTCATAGATGCTGCTACGGCTGCTACTGTCAACATTCTCCACATTTTGCTCTTTCTCATTTTCGTTTCCTCCTGAAATATATATTTTTCATCCATATGTCCTTGCGGAACATATCACCGTGTTGAATAAAGCAGATGGGACTGCTTTAAAGTAAAAAAAAGCGCACGAAACTATGAAGTGCCCCGTTGCGCTTTATGACATTTTAATACTTTATCTTTGGAAAGTCAACATTTTTGTTTGCCGGGGGCACCCGGCAGTGGCGCATTTGTAATGCAAGACCGCCCCACAAAACAAAAAAAACGGCAGTTTTTACACCACCGTTTTTATGCATACATTTTATGAAAAATTATGACGGTCTTCTTACAGAAAGAATAGTCCTATAAGTAGCATCATTACTAATCTTAATACCATCCTGGGAGTTAGACGCATGTACAATCTGTCCATTGCCCATATAGATTGCAACATGTCCACCATAGCAGATCAGGTCGCCTGGCTGTGCATCTGCATAAGAAACCTCAGTTCCCCAGTTCTGCTGCTCGTAGGATGTTCTCGGAAGGCTGTAGCCAAACTGTGCATATACACTCTGTGTAAATCCAGAGCAGTCCGCACCGCTTGTAAGGCTTGTTCCACCCCATACATACGGGTTTCCGACAAACTGCAGTGCATAGTCTACGATAGAAGAGCCAGAACCACTGGATGAGCTGGAAGAACTGGATGAAGTATCTACATCCTCCGGATTTACAGTGTTGTCACTGTCGATCACATTGCCATATTCATCATGTTTTACACCGTCGCTGCTGTCAGATGTGCTCTCGTCATCACTGCTGTCGGTGTTTTCGTCATCAGAAGAGTCTTCACTGTCAGAATCCTCATCCTCTGTGCATCCATCATCTTCTGTATACTCACCATCCTCAGAAATCTCTTCCTGATCTTCTTCATCAGTATTCTCATCATACTGATTTTCCTGATTTTCCTGCTCCTGTGCTGCCTCTTCCTCAGCGGCCTGTCTTGCAGCTTCCTCTGCTGCTGCAGCGGCTTCTGCCTCTGCCTGACGTCTTGCTTCTTCCTCAGCGGCGATACGCTCTGCCTCAAGCTGTTCGATCTCTGCCTGCTGCTGAACGATCAGGTTGGAATACTCTGTTGCCATCTGCTGTGCGTATGCGATCTCATTGTCGCAGTCTGCGGAGTTGGCTTTCTTGGTATCGATCTGTGTCTGAAGGTTTACTGACTCAGATTCGTATTCCTGTTTCATTCCCTCGAGTTCTGCCTTCTCCTGTTTGTACTGGTCACCGAGCTGTGTTACCTGGTCAATGGTGTTGGCATATTTCTCAAGGCTCTGTCTGTCGTATTCATACATCTTCTGTGTGTATTCTGCTTTAGTAAGAAGATCAGAAAGGTTATCAGCATCCATCATCATCTGGAACCATGCAGCATTGCCGCCCTTCTCATAGATGTACTGAATACGTTCTTTCATTGCTTCGTACTGTTTAGCCTTGGCATTCTGTGCTTTCTCAAGTGCTGTCTGGGTATTCTGAATGTCAGTTTCTTTATTGCTGATATCTCCCTCAAGGGTCTGAATGGAAACCATGACATTCACAAGATTTGCATCCAAAGCATCAATTTCGCTCTGTAACTGCTGCTTTGCTGAATAAAGCTGGTCGATCTGTGCGTATGTAGCATCCAATTGTGCGCTGGTAGCTGCCTGTTCCTCTCTCAGCTCGTCTTCTCTTGACGCGCTTACGCTGACAACCTGTGATGCTGTCATCATTAATGCTAACGTCATGCAAACAATTCGTTTCTTCATGTTTTCACCTCATAATCTAAATCAATCTATTTTGTAACATTTTCGAAATATCTTATTGAACTTCTTTTACATATTAACATATCGTTCTCAAGAACGCAAGAGTAAATAATTAAAAAATTTAAAATTTTGTAACATTTAGTAAAGAATACGAAAAAAAGAAGCAGCCTTCTGTAATGAAAACTGCTTCTCTTCACTGTTAATGCTTTATTTTAGCTGTACAGATCTGCAAGTATCTGTGCTGCTGTCTTGTTCTTATATCCATCCGGATCAGAAAGTGTACTGCTGTACCATCTCAGATAATTTCCTCTTCGAATATAGTTTCCACAGGATGGATGATATTCGTATTTCGTATATCCCTTATATCTGGACATATAAGTTTTGGCAAGTGCAACTGCCTGGCTGTCATAATCCCCATCCGGTGTGCAGGTTCCTGCAATCTGGCAGCCTGCCTGTGGTGTGGAATGAACGATCACAGCACTCTTATCTGAACACTGTCCAAGAACGATCCAGGTATGTCCGGAATCATAGCCAATATCTCCTGGCTGCATCTTCCATTTTGTTTGAGAAAGATAATTCTGGTTTACGATCCGTCCCCACTTCAGAGTATTCTGATAATAAGAACCAATATCTCCGGAAACTACGGTATATCCACCGCCTTCTCCAGACTTTGTATGCATAACCTGATAAGATGCCCATCCTACAAATCCAGAACAGTCAAGTCCCTTGATTCTGTTTGCAGTCGTTAAATCCCTGTAATTATTATAGTTGTAACTGCTCGTCTGACTGTTATACCAGGAAACCCAGGTCGGACTTACACCTTTTCTTGTGGAATCTGTCCAGCCGCCGCCCCATACATAAAGGGCCCGACCTACCGGCTGCAGTGCTCCTGCGAGATAATTCTTAAGCGTTCTTGCAGAGGTTGGTGCTGTCGGACCAGAGTTGGAACTGTCAGTATAAGAGCCCGTCATAACTCCGTTTGAGTCAAAAACGTAATATTTGCCGTCAATCAGCTTCGTACCTGTTGTTATCGTGGTTGTGCTTGGATTAATATAATAAGTCTTACCATTTTCCTTTACCCAGCCGGTAGTTACAACTCCTGTTTTTGGATTGAAATAGTAAGTCTTGCCATCAACTGTCTTGAAGCCTTTGTACATGACACCTGTATTCTTTGCAAAGTAGTAGCGTTTGCCGCTGCTGCTGCCAAGCCATCCGGTTGCCATTACATAGGTCTTTCCGCGGAAATAACGGACATTTCCGTTGGCTGCTGTCAGGAATCCGCTCTTGGCTGCACCGGTTGTCCCATCAAAGTAGTAATAATAGGCTCCAATCTTCTTAAGTCCCCTGTACATAATTCCTGTTGATGGGGTAAAATACCACTTCTCGCCCTTGCTGTTCTTCATCCAGCCAGTTGCCATCGTGTAACTGCCTGATGAAAAATATCTCACAACGGTACTTGAAGTTTTGACAAAACCACTGACCGTGTAGCCTGTAGACGGTTTGAAATAATAGTAATTCCCACCAATCTTCTTAAATCCCTTGTACATTGCTCCTGTACGGGAATCGAAGTATCTCATCGATCCCTTGGAACTTCTCTGCCAGCCCTTAAGAAGAACTCCGGTCTTCGTATTCAGAAAGTACTTATTACTTCCAAGTGTCAGCCATCCCTTGACCTTCTTGCCGCTCTTGTAATAGTAAGTTTTGCCGTTTACTGTACGAAATCCTGTCGTTGTTGCAGCCTGAACATCTACCGTCGTTGTATGTACGGCAAATCCTGCTGCAAAAAGCATGAGCCCCAAAAGTATCCCCAAAAGTCCAGCTTTTCTACATACCTTCTTCATATATCGTCCTCTTTCCGAAAAACTTATTGTTACTTTTTTCGTTGCAAATTTTACAATATTATTACAATATCATGTAGGTATTATATCGCAAGATTTATGATACGTCAATACATAAAAAGAGCGGGAAACACTGCCTGATGTCTCACATAAGATATCAGGCATGTGTTTCCCGCTCTGCTGAAATTGATCTTAAAGAAGATGTTTACGAAGTTCTGCTCCGTCCTGTGCGCTTAAGTAAGCCGGTGCAACATCAAAAACTGTCTTGCAGCCTTTCTGTCCTTCCTGGCTCATGCGGTATGCTGCTCTTGCATATGCTGCGATTACGGAAGAAGTGAATTCCGGGTTAGAATCCAGTTTCAGGCTGTATTCGATCACATGACTGTTCTCATCATTCCAGCCTGTTTTGCCGGAACGGATAACAAATCCACCGTGCGGGATCCCGCTGTGATCACGTTTCAGTTCTTCTTCTGTGATGAAGTGTACTGTAGTATCGTACTCATCGAAGTAGTTCGGCATAGTCTTGATCTCGTTCTCGATACGTGCAAGGTCTGCGCCTTCCTCAGCTACTACGAAGCACTCTCTGGTGTGTTTCTGTCTTGTTGTAAGTTCCGGATTTTCTCCGTTTCTTACAGCTTCCAGTGCTGCTTCTACCGGGATGGTGTACTGTTTGCCGTCTTTGACTCCGTCGATCCTGCGGATCGCATCGGAATGTCCCTGGCTTACACCCTTGCCCCAGAATGTATAATCTTTACCGTTGGTAAGGATTGCATTTGCATACAGTCTGTTCAGGGAGAACATTCCCGGGTCCCAGCCCACGGAGATGATTCCTACATGGCCGCTCTCGGAAGCTGCCTTGTCTACGTTTGCAAAATGCTCCGGAACTCTTGCATGAGTGTCAAAACTGTCTACGACATTGAACCACTGTGCATATTTCGGTGTCTGCTCCGGAAGGTCTGTTGCACTTCCTCCGCAGAGGATCAGAACATCGATCTTGTCTTTCATTTTTTCTGCTTCATCTACATGATAAACGCTTGCTGTATCTGTGAGGATTTTTACTGTTGAAGGATCACGGCGTGTAAAAACTGCTACAAGCTCAAGATCCGGATTGTGCTTAACTGCACATTCTACGCCTCGTCCAAGGTTTCCATAACCTAAAATTCCAATACGAATACTCATCTTAAGATTTCCTCCTGTACTTTTCCATTGTACTTCTAAAGTTCCTGCCTGCTCGGTTACAGGAACCTGACCTGCTGCTTTTGCTTTATCACAGCAGTACGATACTATGATAATATCACAACTAAAAAATGTCAATCCGTTGATTTGTATTTTCTTTTATTCATTTAGTAATACTGAATAATTTTCTCAGCAGCAGAATACACCGCCGCCCGGACAGCACAGTCCGCAGAGCATATTTGCGATACAGAGCTTCATACAGTAATCGCTTCCATCCACCGGCATTCCGCCAAAAGGATTCTGCTGTTCCTGATACCAGGTTCCGCCGCCCTCCATTCTCTGAAGGAGCATACGATACTGTACATTATCCGGCTCCAGGTTTACCGCTGTCCGGATATCCTCCAGTGCATTGACATTATTTCCAAATCCCATATTTGCCATCGCAGAAAGGTAATACCACTCTCCGTTCCTCTGCTTCAGGGATGAGAGTACATTCATTGCCTCCTGGAAATGACGGTTCTGGATATAATTGGCAGCCGCCTGTCTGCGGATTGCCTCCTCATCCTGGTAAGTGCTGTTCTGACGGCCTGTAAATCCACCGTAGTAGCCGCCTGCATTTCCATAAGAGGAGCCGTATTCCTTTTCTTTCATGATCTGTTCATAAGCCTGCTGGACTTCCTTGAACTTCTCTTCCGCCTGTTCTTTGTTTGGATTATTGATATTTGCATCCGGATGATATTTCCTGCTCAGTTTCCGGTATGCCTTTTTGATTTCTTCATCGGATGCATCCCTGGAAACGCCAAGGACACTGTATGGATCAAACATTTTCTTTCTCCTGCTCTTTCTTCCTCTTACCGGACACTGCTTCAAATCTGCACCAGACTCCGGAATACAGAATATTCCGCAGTATATCGGTATATTTAATAATAGGAAGTTTTTCAAATTCCCGGCAGACCTCTGCTATCATCATGATCAGCATCTGCCGTACCTGTTCATCGAACCCTTCCATTATATAACTTCTGGAAAAAGGATTGTAATTTCCTTTTTTGATATCTTCCTCTACATCATCATAGGCATCCATGAGATAAATAAATTTACCCAGGAAAAAACCCATCCGGCGCAGTGTCGGTTCCCACAGATCTGCCCGATACGCAAAGATCTCCTCCATGATCTTCCCGAAACATCCGGAAATGCAATCGATATTCTCTTCCCCCGCCTTCTCCATCTCAGAAAGTTCATTCAGAAGTGAAACGATCGTGTCGACTTTCTTACGCCACCGCTCTTCTGCATGCTTCTCTTTGCCCCGAAGGAGGTTCCCGTACAAAAGACTCAGAAGCTTCTTCTCGTCTTTCCAGTCATCCTCACATTTATAGTATGCAAGAAAAACATTCATATCTGCGGCATACTCTGTGATCGCATTTTTGCGGACCGGCTGTTTCCGTACAGGGTGGATGATGCATCTCGTCGTTCCCTTCCTTGTCGGCGGCTCATAGAGCCCGCTCAGGAGAAGGATCACAAACGTCATATCATATGTCAGGGAAATCTGTCCTGTCACTCCATAGCGATCCCGCAGTTCTCTGCAGAGACCACAGTAAAAAGAACGATACAGGTCAAAATCCTTGAATTTAATCTCCGGTTTATTCATTACCACATAACCAAACATAAGACCTCCGGCTGTATTCTGATCTCAGATCGTATTCAGCTTTTTTTGATAAATTTCGTGTGGCATTTCGGACAGTCGATCTCTATCTTGCCTTTTCCTCTCGGAATACGGATCTTCTGTTTGCAGTTCGGACAGGAATAAATGTGATATTCCTTTCTCTGCTGCATGATGTTTTTCTCACGGTTGAATTTCTGTCTTATGCCGGATGTAATGGACAGATATTTCTGGTTTTCGGCATAACGCTTCTGTATATCTCTGGAAAGCATTCTGTAATAAGTATAAAGGATCGCAAGAAGGCCAATGGTATCAAACGCCGCGCCGACTCTGTTCCGGATAAACATGGACAGAATGATCATCACAAATGCAACGCCCATCGTAAATCTTGCAAATGCGTCTACTCCATAGCGTCCTTCCATAAACTTGATAAACTTTTCTCTCATGCAAGTCCTTCTTTCTTTAATGAAATGATGTCACTATTATTATGTAAGATTATTTTTATCTGTCACTGCACACCTGGAACACATAAAACTTCAGATAATAAGATTCATCTGAAGACCACAGGATCGGATGATCCGGTGCCTGGGTTCTGTATTCTACCTGGCGCAGTCTCTTGTGTGCATTTCGTGCGGCCTGTCCGATCGTCTTGGTAAAGAGTTCATAATCCATAAAATGAGAACAGGAACAGGTTGCAAGGAATCCTCCATCCCTGACAAGCTTCATACCACGCAGGTTGATCTCTCTGTAACCCTTGACTGCATTCTTGATAGAGCTTCGTGACTTGGTAAACGCCGGCGGATCGAGGATCACAACGTCATATTTCTCGCCCTCTTCTTCCAGTCTCGGAAGCAGTTCAAAAACATCCTCACAGATAAATTTAACTCTGCCGTCCAGTCCGTTCAGCTTCGCATTCTCCTGTGCCTGATGAACAGCAAGCTCAGAAGCATCCACGCCGGTAACTTCTCTTGCTCCTGCAATTCCCGCATTCAGTGCAAAAGAACCTGTATGTGTAAAGCAGTCCAGGACTCTCGCATCCTTGCAGAGTTTCTGGATCGCAAGACGGTTGTATTTCTGATCCAGGAAAAATCCTGTCTTCTGTCCGTCCTTGACATCGACCTGATATTTCACTCCATTTTCGACAATCTCAACAAGAGTCGGGAACTCCGGTCCGATGAAGCCCTTGTGAAGTTCCATTCCTTCCTGCTTGCGGACTTTGGCATCACTTCTCTCGTAGATTCCACGGATGTTGATTCCGTCCTCTGCAAGAACTTTCCTGATAAGTTCGAGGATCATTTCTTTCCAGCGGTCGATTCCAAGTGCAAGGGACTGTACGACCAGAACATCCTCAAATTTGTCAACTGTCAGACCTGGCAGGAAATCTGCCTCGCCAAAGATCAGGCGGCAGCTTGAAGTATCTGTTACCTTTTTGCGGTATTCCCAGGCATCTCTTACTCTTTTTTCAAAAAAGTCCTCGTCTATATGCTGATTCTCATCTCTGGAAAGCAGACGTACCGTGATCTTGGAATTGGTGTTGATAAATCCTCTTCCAAGCGGATATCCGTCAAAATCATGTACCAGCACGATATCTCCATTTACAAAGCTTCCCATAATACTGGCGATCTCGTTGTCAAAGACCCACATGCCACCGGATTTGAGAAGTCTTCCCTCTCCTTTTTTCAGTGTAACCACTGCAAGACTCATATTATTTCCCCTTTCGGCTATATATTCCCCATCAATTAGTTAGCAAGTTGTTACTGTCCACAGTAACAACAAGATTTCTCTCTATTCTATCACAGATGCTTTTAGATTTCCAGTTTTTCGCAGGGCTCACAAAAAAATCACAGTTTTGCAGTTCTCAAAAAAGCTGCAAAAAGCCGCAGCTTCCTGGTTATTCAGAAAAGCTGCGGCCTGAGGGCTTTGCCTAATGATTAGTACTCTTCGTTGTAGGATTCTTAGTCATAAGACTCCTCATCATAAGAAGTCTCATCTGTAGATTCCTGCTGAGCAGAAGTGTCTGTACTCTCACCATAAAGCTGTTCAAAGAACTTCATGGTATCATTGTACAGAGTCTGTCTGTCTTCTGCGGACTGAGCTGCAAGGATATCGTCTGTTGCCGGCTCGGTCTCAATGCTGAAAATCTTCTTCATGTCATTGTTGACCATATTGAGCTGACTGGATACATAGATATCTGTTTCTGATGCTGTATAAGTTGCTCCGCCATCCTTGAGAACATTCAGATATGCCTCAAGAACTTTCTTTGTAAGTTTGGAAGCGGTGTCTGTATCAAGAGTCACGGTCGGCTGCACTGCATTTGGCATTACAGTATTGAGAACTGCGATATCTCCATTGTATTCTCCCTCGCAGAACTGTTCTGCCTGGTCAAACTGTGCCTTTGAAGCATCATCGAGGGAATCTGTATTTAAAGTATCCTCTGTGGAAGCGTCTGTTTCGTATGTCTCATCACCGGTTGCTTCCGGAATTCCTGTACCATCATCGGAACTGCTGTCAGATTCATCTGTACTGGTGTCTGTAGAATCTGTTCCTTCCGGAGTTTCTGTAATTTCTTCGTAATTGTCCTGTGTTCCGTCTTCAGTTGCCTCCGGGATTCCCATGCCATCATCCTCAGAGCCGTCGTCCGGTTCCAGAACGTCATTCATGCCTGTATCCTCTGCAACGCTGGCATCCTCGGTGTAAGATTCCTTGGCGCCATCAAGAACATCGCTGTCTACGTCCTCGGTGATATCTTCGCCGTCACTGGAATCTTCATCTACAAGATCTTCTTCGCCATCGGAAGAGGAATCATCGGAAGAACTGTCGTTATTCATAGTCTTGTCGAGGTTCTTCTGAATGCTTTCCAGAGTCTGCTTCATTTCCTGAATGTCGTAATTCTGCTGTACGATTTCCTGAAGAAGTGCTGTGATCGTATTCAATTCATCGGAGCTCAGAGATACGTTGTTCTGGATTGCAATGTTGTTGACGATGTTGTAGATCTCGTCTGCGTTCTGAACATTGTCACCGATGATCTGCAGTTTCGCCTGGTTGATGATGTTGGTAGCATTATCGCCGCCGACCTGCTGTGCAACATCTCCGGTAACTACGACTTCCTTGGTAGCAAGGTCTTTCTTGGTGGAATCAAGCTGCTTGCCGCTGGCTGTCTCGTAAGCCATCATGACACCGGTAAGTGCTCCTGTTCCGGAAACTTCATACGGGCAGGCTGCAACTGCCTCGCAGTTGGAAACACCTGCTGTGGAAAGTGCATTTGCAAGCATGTTGCAGGTTACGTAGTTGAGGTTTGCAGTACGAACCTTGATGCCGCCGGACTGGGTTGGTTTCACATAGGCGCAGCTTAAAGTTCTTGTACCGATCTGTGCGCTTGAAATATATTTTCCCAGATAATTGCGCTCATCCTGGTTATTAACTGTGATGATCTGTACCTGGCTTGCATCTGCCTTAAAATATTTCATCATGGTATTCTTCTGTTCATCTGTAAGGTCTGCACCAAGTGTTACTACTTTGGATGCATCTGCCATTGCCGGGATCGGGTTACTGAGTGCAAGGCACATGCTGCACAGTGCGGCTACGATCATACTTCTTTTTTTCATAATCTCATCCTCCATTATGATATGATGCGGCAGTCTCAAAAAGCTGCCTTCCTGGTTTCTTCTTTCAAGTGTTTTTATTATAACACAGCGTTCTGCAGAATTGTATTTTTTATTTTATTTCTTCGAAATCATTCAAATTTTTCCAGAAAAACATCGATGGTTCCACCACAGACCATTCCTTCGTCCTCTGCCTGTGATACTGTCATGTCAGCACAGACGATGCGGGACTTTTCGTTTTCTTCGCGGAGAAGTCTCAGACACTGGTGCTGGACTTCGCTTTCCATACAGCCGCCGCCGATCGTGCCGATGATCCTTCCATCACCGAGTACCAGCATCTTGGTTCCTATCGAACGCGGGGCTGAACCTCTGCGGGCTATGATCGTCGCAAGAACTTTTGGCTGACCCGGCTCCTTCACTCCTGTGAGATACTCCATGAGAAGAGAATCGTATCCGGCTGTTTTTTTTGTCTGGTTCTTGATCTGGATCAGTTCTGCCACAATGGAAACTGCAATTTCCTCCGGGGTTTCCGCATGGATAGAAAGCCCTACCGGTGTATGCATCTCATCCAGTGCTTTTCTGTCAAAACCATCCCCAGCCATCTGTTTCTTCAGAAGTGCAGAACGTCCGCGGCTCGCCATCATTCCCACATAGGCATATGGTTTCTTCAGAATCTGTTCAAGGCAGGCACGGTCAAAACGATGTCCTCTGGTCACCACCAGAAAATAGGTATCCGGCGTTCCGGCGATTCCCTGCAGGCTTTTTTCGAAGGCATCGCAGAGAACAAGGTCTGCTCCGGCTTCTCTCGCGCGGTCCGCAAAATATGGTCTGTCTTCCAGAACTGTCACATGAAATCCGACTTTCCCTGCGAGTTCGATCACCTGCTGTGATACATGCCCGCCTCCACAGATCACAAGATGCGCCTGACGTTTGAGATGCTCTATGAAAAATTTCTGCCCTTCTATTTCATAAATGCCGATCTGCGGTGTCTCTGTGATCTGTGTTTTGAGTTCTTCGTTCACCTCGCCGGTGCCTGTATATCCCAGAAGTTCCCCATCTGCCCAAAAATACCTGGTTCCGGCTGCCTCTCCCTCCAGCACCGTCGCCAGAAGGTTGGATTTCTGCTGAAGATTTTCATTTATTATTTTATATAATTCAAAAAGATTCATGCTTTCTCCTCTTTTTTCAGTCATTATGCTGTTTTATTAGGGCTACTCATTTACTGTTAATTATATAGCCTCGCCGTGAATTAAAAACTCTATCCTCACATGACTGAAGTCACGTGCTTCCAGACGCTTTAGGCGTCAGACTAAATATCGGCAGATACGCCTGTAACTTAGGTGCACAATTACGTGCATTTTCCATGCCGGATACGGCAGGTTCCCACATAACAGGTAGTCCGCTGTATATCTGCCTGCATTTATGCTGCTCTTAAGTTCATTT
>SKED01000089.1_pt1 | contig 104616 bp, 107 predicted proteins | sample 4826651 | NCBI WGS metagenome assembly SKED01 (sample SAMN11008818, study PRJNA524170) | human gut metagenome | biome: Human fecal sample; material: Feces; isolation source: fecal sample from pouch patient p19 | host: Homo sapiens | place: Israel: Tel-Aviv | collected 2016-06-28 | reverse complement strand
GAATACAACTCAAACGATATAATTATCGAGATTATAACTGCTTCCCAATGCGACCGCTTGGATGGAAATCTCCAAAAGATACACTCCATGATTTCATCAAGCACGGTGTAACATATGTTTGACAAACCAACATTTTTATTCAAAATGGGAGAAAGGTGTGAGGCTGGGATCAGGATCTAAGGATTCAATAGATCCTGCAGGTCGTGAAGGGAGGATATGTCTCCCATTGTAGCGGAATGATGCCTCCTAAGCTCTGCATCCCGCATCAGCTTTCTTTGACAGCCTGAATAAACGCCGCTATCTTCTCCGGATCCTTCCCCTTCCTGTCTGTATACTCCACACCCGACGATACGTCGACGACGTCAGGATGGATGAGGGAAATCGCCCTTCCTACATTCGCTGCCGTAAGGCCGCCCGCAAGAAACCATGGCTTCCTCCGTTTCTTTTCCGCGAGCCTCTTCCAGTCGAAGGCCTTCCCACTGCCTGGCTCTGCCGCATCAAAAAGATGAGCGCAGATGCGGGGATCCTCTTCTTCCTCCGCTTTGCCATTATACGCACGGATGATGGGGAGCCTGGTCATGGAAAGTACCTCTGCTCCAAGCACGCCGTGCACCTGCATATAGTCGAAGCCTGCCTTCTCGATCTCCTCAGCCTGTGCCGGCGAGGGAGACACCACGACCGCCACCTTTTTGATGCGCGAATCTGCCGCACGCAGGATGGCCTTTGCCGTCTCAAGAGAAATGTTCCGTTTGCTCTTCTCGAAGAAAAGCACCATCCCCATATATGAGACATCAGGATAGGAAACAAATGCGGTCTCCTTCGGATCTGTGAAGCCACAGATTTTTATCTGAGTCATAGAACCCCTCCCTTGGTATCATCAGCCTTCCCCTCGATTTGCAGACTATGATCGTTCCTGATCCACGACCGCCAGTCACTTACCTCGTCACGTCTGTTGTCACATTCACACGGATCGTCTCGAGCGACATGCCTGTCGTATGCTCGATCTCCCGCTGGATCCTGTCACGCATGGTATGGATTACCGATTTGATCTCCTGCGGCGTCCCCGGGCGGACGGAGACGTCAAGTGCCAGGATGAGGCCATTCAGCTGACTCTCACTCTTCTCACTGCTGACGCCTGTGATCCTGACTTTCTTCATCCCCTTCACCGCATAGCGGACAAGCGAAGCGATGACGCGGTCAGAGAAGGAGAGCTTGCCATAGTAACTGAAGACCGGACGCACGACAGAGCGTTCATTCTGCTCGCTGAAACGCTTTGGCACTTCCTTTTTCCGATTTCTGAAAAATTTCAGCGGATCGACAAGGTACCCCTTGAAATACGGCTTCAGCTCCATCGTCGGAACGGGGATGACATGCTTCCCTTCCTTATGACGTGCTTCGCTCGCCTTCATCATTTCTTCAGGACGCGCCACATCCTCGATGCGGATATACTTGCAGGGCTCCGGCAGATCCAGTGCCTTCGTGATCGTCACGACCATACGATCTGACGTTCCCAAGATCAGAATGCGGTCCGGATGGATCTTCTGGAGCGTCTTCTTCACATCTTCTCTCTGCTCTTCATCCCAGAAAATCGCGCGGCGCACAGCCTTCAAGCGGCTCTCTTCTCTCTTGGCTGACTTCCCTGCGACAATGCGGTTGTGATAGATCAGGATCCCGTCATCAATAATGCAGGAGCATTGATTCTCATAGGCGATCACCAGCGCACGGTCACTCTTACCTGTGCCTGGCGGTCCATAAAAAGCTACAACTTCCATAGTGCTCTCCTTTTCGTTTTTCTTTAGTATAAACGTTACCGTGTGATTTGTCATGGTGGAAAACAGGCGTAAACGGTTCTGCGGTTCTATAGGTGCAAAGGATCCCGCAGTATTTATGGGCAGGATACGTCCCTTCTCCCCCAAAGCAGCCATAAAAAAAGAAGCCTTTCGGCTTCTTTCACTCTTCCCCTACGATCTGAACCTCGGTATGCAGGTCCACGCCATAGGCCTCTTTGACCTTCTGCTGTACCTGATGGATGAGAGAGAGCATATCTTCGCAGGAGGCGCGGCCATTATTGATGAGGAAACCAGCGTGTTTCTCGCTGACCTGCGCATCACCCACCGAAAATCCTTTGAGTCCCAGTTCTTCGAGCATCTGTCCGACAAAATGACCATCGGGACGCTTAAAGGTGGATCCGGCGCTTCGTTTTTCAAGAGGCTGCTTCGAGGCTCTTCTCTGGTTGAGATCCTTCATCAGCGCTTCGATGTCCTTTTGATTGCCCGGCTTTAACGAAAGAGTGATATCAAGGATGACTTCCCCGTTCTGCATGAAGGGGCTGTGGCGATAACCATAACCCATATCCTTGATGGAGTGGACAATGATATCCCCCTTTGCATCACAGGTGGTAGCAGAAACAATGATCTTCGCCATTTCTCCGCCATAGGCCCCCGCATTCATATAAGCAGCTCCGCCAATACTGCCGGGAATGCCGCTGGCAAATTCCATTCCGGAGAGGCCATACTCCAATGCTTTCCTTGCAACAGCTGCCGTAGGCACTCCGCTCGCGACCGTCAGGAGATTCTCCTTCCTTTCCATGCGGTGCAGACGACCGGTGAATACCACCGCCCCTCGGATGCCTTTGTCCCGGACGAGCAGGTTCGCCCCGCCGCCCAGTACGAAAAGCGGCACCGCATGCTTGTGTGCGAGCTTTGTGATGAGGCACACTTCTTCTGTCGTTTCCGGCATCAGAAAACAATCTGCCGGCCCACCAATGCCAAAGGTGGTATGACGCTTCATGGGTTCATTTGTCTTTATCTGATTCTCTCTTAAAATGCCGGAGAAAATGCTTGCATAGTCGTTATTCATATCCGATTCCTTACCCTTATAAAATCATATCTTATTTATTATAAGGATGCACATGGAGCGCGTCAATGGGAAAATAGGAACCTTGAGTGACTGGAGACGGGTGACGGGTGACTAGTGTCTAGTGTCTAATGTCTAGTGTCTAGGGATTAGGGATTAGACTAAAAGACCTAGAGACTGGGAGATATCAGACTCCCGTATCGTCATCCCGAGCGCAGCCGAGGGATCTTCGGTCAGTATCACATAGGCATTGGCAGGGAAACGACGCCTTGGTACTACGTATTTCTGCTTTCACACATGCATCGTTTATCGGTCTGCAAGAAAGATTTCTCGCTTGCGCTCGAAATGACGATACGGGAAAAGGGTATTCCCAAAAGTTTGAAAGCAGGGATTAGGGATTAGTGGCTAGGGATTAGGAGTCTCAAGTGACTAGTGGCTGGAATGCCAGCTCATGGCATCGCCATTATTTATACTCCGCGGCGCATTTCGTCATCCTGAGCGGAGTGAAATGTCGGATGTTCGATAATGTAAAGGCGAAACAGTGAGAACTGAGTCGAAGGATCTGGCGCAGCACCACCATTTCTCATTTCTCATTTCTCATTCAATCGAGGCTTTCAACCGCAATCAAGGGGCAGCACGCCCTATGGGCCTCCCCCCTTCCCCCAACAAAAAAGCCGCAGCCGAAGCTGCGGTTTTTTTCAGGTTGTCAGATGAAATGAATTATTTGTTTTCGATCAGTTTCAGGTCGACAGCGATATTCTTTTCGACGTTTTCGCCCTTAGCAAGCTTCAGAGCAGCATCGACGCCGATTTCACCCATCTTGTCCGGCTGCTGAGCGATGGTAGCTGCCATGGTGCCGTCTTTGACTGCTTTCACGCCGTCATCAGTGCCATCGAAACCGATGATGAAGATCTGCTTATTGGCAGCTTTGGCAGCGGAGATAGCGCCGAGAGCCATTTCATCATTCTGTGCGAAGATGGCTTTGACATCCGGGTTTGCCTGGAGGATATTTTCAGAAACGGTCAGGCCCTGGCTGCGATCGAAGTTTGCACTCTGCTTTGCGAGGACTTTCAGTTTCTTGTCAGCGATGTTATGGAAGCCCTGGCCGCGTTCACGGGAAGCGGATGCGCCCGGGATACCTTCGAGTTCAGCGACCGGAGTGCCTTCGCCGAGTTTAGAAACGATGTATTCTGCTGCCATTTCGCCGCCCTTGATGTTGTTGGAAGCGATGTGTACAGCGACTTCACCCTTGTCAGAAGCACGGTCGATGGTGATGACCGGGATCTTGGCTTTATTGGCTGCAAGGACAGAGTTGGATACTGCTGCGGAGTCTACCGGATTCACGATGAGGACGCTGATGTTGCCCTGGAGCAGGTCAGCGATATCATTGGACTGTTTTGCCGGATCATTCTGTGCATCGACGATCTTGACATTCACGCCAGCCTTTTCAGCAGCTGCTTTGACGCTGTTTGCCATGGTGACGAAGAATGGGTTGTTCTGCGTGGAGACAGAAAAGCCGATGGTGACTTTCTTCGCGCCGGAAGCAGCAGAAGAGTCGGCTTTCTTATCAGAGCCGCCACAACCAGCAGCAGAGATGAGTGCTGCGCCAATGAGAGCTGTTAATGCGATTTTCTTAAACAAAATGTTTTCCTCCTTAGTTCTTCTTGCGATCCATCAGGACGGCAAGCAAAATAACTACGCCTTTGACAACCTGCTGATAGAAGCTGGACACATTCAAAATGTTCAGACCATTATTCAAGGTACCGATGATGAGAGCACCGATGAGCGTGCCAGAAATACGGCCTTTGCCGCCTGCGAGCGAGGTACCGCCCAAGACGACAGCTGCGATAGCATCCAGCTCATAGCCCATGCCGGCTGTCGGCTGCGCACTGTTCAGGCGAGCAGTCAGGATAGCGCCGGCGATAGCACAAAGGCATCCAGTCAAAGCATACGCAAAAATCTTGATTCTGTCAATCTTAATCCCGGAAATATAGGAAACTTTTTCATTTCCGCCGACCGCATAGGTCTGACGGCCAAGCGGCGTCTTCTTCAGGATGAAGAAAAGGATCAGGAAGGCGATGAGCATCACGATGGCCGGGACCGGGACTTCCATGATGAAGCCCTGACCGAAGCCGGTGAAGAAAGGATCATCCGAAAGTCCGGAGATCGGATTACCATTCGTATAGACGAGCGTCGCGCCTCGATAGATGGTCATTGTAGCGAGCGTTGCAATGAAGGGAGCGACCTTTCCGTAGGAAATGATGACACCATTCACAGCGCCGAGCAGGATACCGATGAAAGCAGAGAAAAGGATCGCGAGCTCCGGATTCGTCCCTTTGGTGATCATGCTCGCCATGAGTGCGGAAGACAGCGCGAGGATCGAACCGACGGAGAGGTCGATGCCGCCGGTCAGGATGACGAAGGTCATACCAAAGGCAATGAGCGCATTGATGGAGATCTGACGAGCCAGATTTTTCAGGTTCGACGGATCGATGAAGCTGTCATTCAAAGCCGCGATAACGATAAAGAGTACAATGAGACCAATGAGCGGCCCCATTTCTCTCACAAGATTTTTAACTTTTTCGGAATTCATGCTTACTCTCCTCCGGTAGCCAATGTCATAATACGTGTCTGTGTCGCATCTTTATGATCGATGATGCCAGCCAGATGTCCTTCGTGGATGACCATGATACGGTCGCTCATGCCGATGACTTCCGGCAGTTCAGAAGAAACCATGATGATCGATACGCCTTGGGCGGTCAGTTCATTCATCAGGTCATAGATATCCTTTTTCGCACCGATATCGATGCCGCGGGTCGGTTCATCCAGGATGAGCAGCTTCGGATGCATGCCCACCCACTTCGCGATGACGACCTTCTGCTGATTGCCGCCAGAGAGAGCGCTCGCAGGAAGCTCGATGGTCTGTGTCTTGACGCCGAGCTTGTGCGATAACGTATCTGCGAAACCGAATTCTTCTTTGTCATTGATGACGCCGCTCTTGGCGAGAGCATTCACACTGGGGAGTGCAATATTTTTCTTGATCGAAAAATCCAGAATGAGCCCTTCCGTCTTACGGTTCTCTGTAATGAAGCCGAAGCCGAGCTTGATGGCATCGAGCGGCTTTTTGATCTTGATCTCCTTTCCGGAGAGGTAGAGCTTGCCTTCCTTGTGCGGATCCACACCGAAGATCGCTCTCATGATCTCTGTACGGCCAGCGCCCATGAGACCGGCTACGCCCAGGATCTCTCCTTTTCTGACAGAGAAGGAGATGTGCTCGAAGACGCCCGGCTGCGAGAAATCTTCGACCTTGAATACTTCATCACCGGGTACATTCGTACGCGCCGGATAGTACTCGCTCATCACGCGGCCGACCATATCGCCTACGATCTGGTCCATATTCGTTTCTTCTGTCGGGCGGCTGCTGATGGTCTGCCCGTCACGCATGACGGTGATGGTATCACAGTTATTGAATACCTCTTCCATACGATGAGAAATATAGATGATGGAGACGCCCTTCGCCTTCAGCTTTCTCATGACTTCGAAAAGGCTGTCGGTCTCACGCTCCGTCAAAGCGGCGGTCGGTTCATCCATGATGACCGTCTTGGCATCGAGCATCAGATTTCGTGTGATCTCTGTCATCTGCTGCTGACCGACAGAGCATTCCCCTGCGATCTCATCGAGCGGCAGCGTGATACCCATTTCCTGACACTTTTCTTCCGCCATCTGCCGCATCTTTTTGAAATCAATGAAGCCAAAGGCCGTTTTCGGCTGATTCATCAGGAAAAGATTCTCCAGGATAGACAGATTCGGCCAGATATTCAGCTCCTGATGAATGAAAGCGATCCCGTGCTCTTCCGCATCTTTATTATTGCGGAAAGTCACTTCCTTGCCATCCACCAGAATGGTGCCGGCATCCGCCTTGTGGATGCCCGTCAAAATATTCATTAATGTAGATTTGCCTGCGCCATTCTCCCCCATCAGTGCGTGGACTTCGCCAGGACGGATGTGGAGATTGACTCCGCCCAAGACCTTATTCGTCCCGAAGGCTTTGCAAATCCCGATCATATTGATATCCATGTACTACCTCTCTTAGAAGATGACGCCGGACTCGAGAATAATATTCGAATACGGAGTGATTTCGCCCGTACGGATGACGGCTTTGCAGTCTTTTTCCCACGCTTTCAGCTCTTCATGGCTATCCAGCATGACCCATTCCACAGCATCTTCCGGGAACACTTCATGAAGCGCTTTCCACTGCTCCGGATTCTCCGTTTCCGTCTCCGGTGCGATATAAACCTTCTGGATCTCCATGTATTTCGCCATTTCCTTCACGACTTCGATGAATTTCGGTTCACCAAGACGGAGTGCGAGATCGATCTTCGGCGTACCGGATGGCACCGGAAGACCGCAGTCTCCGACACAGATCTTATCTGTATGACCGAGGTCTGCTAAAACCTTAGCGATATTGCTGTTCAAAATCCCTATTTTCTGCATGAGAGCATCTCCTCCACTTCTTTGCGCCATGGCATACCACCCTGTGCACCGATCTTTCCGACAGACAGTGCTGCCGCCGCATTGGCAAAACGAATGGCTTCTTGGATAGCCAGGCCTTCGCAGCGCGCTGCCGCAAATGCTCCATTGAAGGTATCGCCTGCCCCGGTCGTATCGATGACCGGCACCGTGAAGCCGGCGACCTTGACGACCTTGCCCGCTTCGCCATAGACCACGCCATCTTTGCCGACGGTCATGATGACCTTGCCGGCTTCAGAAATCAGGATCTCATCCCGATCCATCCCGTCAAACATCAGCGCTGCTTCATGTTCATTCGGCGTGAGATAGGTCACTTTCCTGACCCAGTCCTTCGGGATATCCATGTACGGTGCCGGATTCAGCATCACAGGGACGCCTGCTTCAAAGCAGCGGTCGATGATATAGCCGATCGTGTCCATTGGGATCTCATGCTGCAGCATGACGAGATCAGAGGAAGAGATCACATCCCAGTCCTTATCGATCATCTGACGGCTGACCTTGTCATTCGCCCCCTTGATGACGATGATACTGTTATCCCCTTCTGCCAGCGTGATGTGTGCCGTGCCTGTCGTGATGCCGGAGAGCGTCTCCACATAGTCCGTCTTCACGCCGCTCTCTTCCAGCGCCTTTTTCATGAGTGTCCCGTAAGCATCATCCCCCACACAGCCGATCATGTATACGGTAGCCCCGAGGCGCGCCGCTGCGACAGCCTGATTCGCGCCCTTGCCTCCGGGAGAGACGATCAGGCGGCTGCCCATCACGGTCTCGCCCGCCTGCGGTCTTCTGTCCGCCTCCACGGTAATGTCCATATTACAGCTGCCTATTACAGAAATATGACCCATAAGCCTCCATCTTCCTTTACTTTTTACAAATACGCCGAAGAAACAGGATAATCTCATAATTCCTAGCGAAATATTCGATTCAATCAAAAAGTATCTACATAACGCTTTTTTCTTTCTACATAACTATATTATTTTAGCATAAAGCCATTAAAGAAAAAAGAGAGGGAAAAAAATTTTACAATATGTAAGTGTTTAGTGACTAGTGACTAGTGACTAGTGACTGGTGACTGGTGACTGGGAAGCGGAAAATGGCAACTGTCATTTTCTCTCATATCGTCATTTCGAGCGAAGCCCTCGAATCTTTCTTGCACACCGGTAAGCAATAAGTACGAGATAGCAGAAAAACGTAGCGCTAAAACTTCGTTTATGAAATGGCACAAACTTGCTGATTTTCGTGCTGCAATAGAGATTTCTCGCTTGCGCTCGAAATGACGATAGGGAGAGACTTTTCCTCATGTTTGATTCCCCGCGGCGCTTTTTATTTTGTCGCGCCGCACCACCACTCCTCACTCCTAACTCCTCACTCCTAACTAGGGATCTCGAGGCTTTCCTTCGCAATCAAGGAGCGCCCCCAATACAAAACCCTCTGCCCAAACAACTGGGCAGAGGGTTTCTTCTATCAATCCATTACACGATCGGTTCTCCGTGATACAGTTCTCCATCGATATCCGGTTTCACACCATAGCCGATGGCCCATTCACATTTATACTTGAGAGCCTGCGCATGAATGTTCTTCACGCGGTCAATGGTCTTGATGACTTTCGCTGGGACACCGACGACGAGGGAATTCGGCGGGATGACCTGATTTTCCAGAACAAGCGCGCCGGCAGCGATGATGGAACCGCGGCCGATCTTGGCACCTGTCAAAACAGTCGCATGCATGCCGATGAGGACATGATCCTCAATGGTACAGGCATGGATGCAGGCGCAGTGCCCGATAGTGACATAATCGCCAATGATGCAGGGATCGTCATCCGCCACATGCAGGCAGACCAGATCCTGTACATTCGTACATTCACCGATGGAGATGTAATTCACATCGCCTCTGGCCACGACGCCCGGCCATACACTCGCATACTTTCCGATACGGACATCGCCGGAAAGGAATACCTGTGGAGCCACAAACGCATTCGGATCGATCTGCGGGATTTTTCCGTTAAATTCTTCATTGGAAAGAGTATACATATGAAAGACCTCCCATCCTATACACATAGATTATTTCCTATCTGTATTATACTACGGAAGGCAAGCGTATGGGGATTAAATTTTTCTAAAAAAGAAAAAGTTCGGGGTTAGCCATCTAGGCGTGTCATCCCATTGACTGCAAGCGAAAGAGGTGAGCGGGTTCTATGAGGTGAGCGGCAGAATATTCTTGGCTCCCCATCGGGGGAGCTGCCCGATGGGCTTGTGCAAGCGAACTGGATTTTTAGGAGTGAAGCGACGCGAAAATCCAGTGAGACGCCATTTCGAACGAAGTGAGATGAGGGGGCAGCACTACGGTATATCCAACATTGTTCGATGGCCGCTGGCATTCCCCTATTGCCTTCGGCACTTCCCCCGAAGGGGGAAGCAAGACGTTACGTAGTTAACGATTTCCTTAACTTAATAGCATTATTCAGCAGGGGCGGTGCGGCGCATAAGAATAGGGAAGCGCCGCGGAGTTTTGATAGCGCTTCGTGCGCATCGTCATTTCGAGCGTAGCCCTCGATCTTTATTGCAGAACGCTCATCGCCTGATGTGAGGCAATACCATGACATCGTTTTTCCTCGGTGCATACACGCTGATTCCCGCAGTACAGTAAAGATTTCTCGCTTCGCACGAAATGACGATACGAGAGGCTGATGTCTTCTAGTCTCCTAGTCACCAGTCCCTAGTCACTCGAGACGCCTAATCCCTAGCCACTAATCCCCAGCCACTAGTCACCAGTCACTTCTTCCCCAAAAACTTTGTGATGGTTTTCACGACAAGGTCCGGCGCAAGCGGCTTGGACAGGTGTTCATTCATCCCCGCTTCCCGAGTGCGAATTTTATCATCTGTGAAAGCATTCGCCGTCATTGCAATGATGGGGATCGTCTTCGCATCCTTGCGGGGAAGAGCCCGGATCTTTTTTGCGGCCTGGCAGCCATCCATGACCGGCATCATGACATCCATCAGGATCACATCGAATGCACCTTCGGGCGCATTTGCAAAAGTCTCGACAGCCTCTTTTCCGTTCCATGCTTTCGTGACGACAGCGCCCTTTTCTTCAACAATAAATTCCGAGATCTCCATGTTGAGCTCATTGTCTTCGACAAGAAGAATACGGACACCCTTGATCGACGCCTCGGCTTCTTCAGTCGTTTTCTCGGCTTTGCCGGCTGACTTGTCGATCAGGAAGGGGAGCTTCACCGTGAACGTCGTCCCTTTGCCCCTTTGGCTGGTAAAGGAAATACTGCCGCCCATGGTTTCTGTGAGTTTCTTTGCGATTGGCATGCCAAGTCCCGTACCGTTGTAGGCCGTCTTGACACTTTCGTCTTCGCGAGTGAAGGGTTCAAAGATCCGTTTCTGGTACTCCTCACTCATACCGATCCCGGTATCCTCACAAATAAACGTATAGAAAGCGCGGCCATCCTCACTCTCGTCTTCCCGGAGGCTGAGGATGATCTTCCCATGATCCTTATTGTACTTCACAGCATTCCCCAGTATATTCATCATGAGGCGTTTCAAATGGCCGGGACTGCCTATGAGATTCCAGTGTGTAACGGAAAGATCCCTCTTGATGACTTCGATATCTCTTTCCTGTGCCAGCTTTTCGATGACAGTAAGAACTTCATTCGAAAGCTCCTGCAGATGGAAGGATTTCTCTTCGAGCACGACTTCACCAGACTCCAGTTTCCCCATATCAAGCACTGCATTGATAAGCTCCAGGAGCAGTTGGGACGCTTTACTGATCTTCCCACGACATTCGTCCTGCTTTTTCAAATCATCGGGATAGCGCTCTGCCACCGCCAGCATGCCAATGATACCATTGATCGGTGTACGGATATCATGGCTCATGCGCTGGAGGAATTCTGTCTTCGCGACATTGGCAGCATCTGCCCGGCGAGCCTCTTCCTGAAGGCTCTTGCGGTATGTCTCTTCCTTTCTCTTCTCTTCTTTCTGGTGCAGCATCTGTTCCCGGTAGCGATACATAAAGAAGGCGGACAGAGCAAACAGATACAGGGCGAAGATTATGCCCAGATTCTTCGGGAGTGCGGCAAATACTTTTGTATCCGGCATGTATACATAGATGTAGTAGTCGCGCTGGCGAAGCATGATGCCATAGGCATATTCTTCACTGATATTCACGAGATGGCGACTGCCCGCATTTTCTTTCAAGGCCTGCACCACGGGGAGATGCTTCGTCTTTTCTCCGATCAGTGCTTTATCATTCGAAGCGATGACCTGTCCGTCATCCGTGACAAGAATAGTACCATCCGTCAGGGGATTGTACCCTGCAAGCAGACTTTGGATCATGAGCGTGTAAGTTCTGGCATACTGAGCGGGTGTGTATTGGTACACGACGATGATGCCCGGCTTGTCCATGCGTCCGCAGGCAGCCATATCGATAAAGGCCCCATCCGGGAGGCGAAGACGCTGCGAATAGGTTTTCTCCGGATAACGGGCGCAGTCTTTCACGACATCTCTGGATAGGATGCCTGCGAGCGCTTCTTCTGCAGAAGGCATCTTGGTGACAGACTCCTTTGTCTCTCCTTTTTCGTCAAGAATCAGAATGCCGGAAAGCCACAGCCCACGGATATTCTGCTGCAGCAGCGCCTCCTCTGTACTGCGTCCTGTCTCTTTCTCCGCCTTGAGGTTTGTCCCTACCTGACGCACGCTTTCGATGAGCCGCAAAAGCGACTGGGACTCCAATGCTTCATTGTAGTGTGTGACACTTGAGCTCTGTACCTTCACATATTCCGCCGTTTCATAGAGACGCGCTTCCGCCGCCTTCTTTTCTTGATCGATGAAATAGAGCGAAGCACCGAGCATGACCAGCAGCCCGCCAAGGATCCCTACCGACCAGAAACGGATGCCTTTTTCAATGGACGCTTTATCAGTAAGCAAGCTTCTCCACCTCCAGGTATTGTTTCGGATTTTCTAAATACTTTCCGATGATCCTCTCTGACGTCCCATCCTGCCTCATCTCGCGAAGTGTCTTATCAAGCTCCCGGCAAAGACTGCGGCGGTCCTCCTTATCGAAAGCCACGCCGATCCCGACCGTCATGAGCGGCTCAGGAAGGATGCGATACTCCACATCATAGTCCTTCATGTACTGGAGGACGGAAGTCTCGTGCTCTCCGACGGCATCCGCATAGCCTTTGCCGAGGAGGGTGTAAATCAGTGCGCGATCTCTCATGCTGAGAAGATTCTCCAGCTTAGGAATGCGAGGATCATTCCTTCGAAGGAAGATGCCTTCCGGCTTCGTGGTGGACTGTACCGCCAGTGTTTTTCCAGCAAGATCCTGCAAGTGGTAAATGTCACTCTCTGGATTCACTGCGACCACCTGACGGCTGACCATGTACGGACCCGCCCACCGGTAGTCATCCAGACGTCCTTCCATGGAAAAACAGCCCATGATGCAGTCCAGCTCTCCGCTCTTCAAAAAATCGTTCTTCTTTTCCCAGTCGATGTTATGCACTTCGACTCGATACCCCATGCGGCCGAAAGCCTCTGTCGCAAGATCCACATCGATCCCCGTCGGCACACCGTCTTCATTAAAATAATTGAAAGGCGGATAACGGTCACTCCCCAGCTTGATCACCGGACGCTCATCCTTCTGCGGCGTCCCCTGAGGCATACCGCAGCCTGCAAGAAGGAGGCCCGTGAGACAGATCCCAAGGATGATACCCATGATACCCTTATGACGCATAATAATCCCCCTTAAAGAACGTTAATTTTTTATGATTGTATCAAATCGGTAAATAAAAAAGCAATAGAGCAACCGGAGAAATGTAATTCTCCAAGTGTATCATCAAGAAAAACGCATCCGCCGCTTCTAAGCGCTTGGCATCTCCGATGAGATCAGAATTTTTTCAGCTGAGAAGCCCGCAAAGCGTTTGAAGCTATGAGCACACCAAAAACGGTTCGCTTTCGCGAACCGTTGACAGAGTTTCCCTGATTCTATTTCCCCAGCTCTCCCCTTCTGACACGCCCGAGGTAGACTTTCACACCGAGAGAAAGCTGGATCAGACCGGCGATGGCGTAGACTTCCCAGATACCTGCCATCATGGAGATCGCGGAGGAGACGAGCGGCCCCGCCATATTGCCAAACTGCTGCGCCGTATTGAAAAGGCCAAAGACGCGGCCACGGAAATCATCCGGCGTGTACATGACCATCGCCGCATTGAGCGAAGGATTGACACCGATCACAAAGCACCCGACGAGAAACTGACAAAGACCGAAGCCCACGACCGTGTCCGGTATGGACTGCGCCATCGTCAGGCATCCTGCAGCAAGCAGCGTGAGACAGATGGCAAAATAATAGCCTTTGCACTGGCCGAATTTCCCCCACAGCGTCGTCGTGAGCGCGCCTGCGATGCCGCCGCTGCTCATGATGAAGCCGGAAATGAGCTCCACATTTCCCATGCCATCCAAAAGTTCGGAAACGTAAAGCGCCGTCACCGGCTGGATCATGAGGATCGTCGTCTGCAGGCCAAAGGCAATGAAGAGGATCTCCCGCAGGTGCCCATTATGGAAGGCATACGAGAGGTCTTCCCCGATGGTGGTCGCCTTTGATTCCACCTTTTTCACCATCCCCAGCTTCGGCTCTCTGACATAGAGGATGACGAGCACGGCAACGAACCAGAGGAACGCCGCAGAAATAAAAAAGGTATTCCGTATACCGATGAGATGTGCCAGCGTCCCTCCCACAAGAGGCCCCGCGATGCCGCCCACGATGAGCGCCGTCTGTCCCATCCCAAGCGTGGCTCCCAGATTCTTCGGATCCGCACTGACGGAGATGATTGCCATCGACGCTGCGACGAAGCCATTCGAGAATCCCATAAAGGCACGAGCCGCTGTCATCTGCCAGGCATTCTGAGACAACCCGCAGAAAAGGTAGGAAAAGCCGAGCAGCACCGCCGCGCGGATCGCCATCTGCTTTTTGCCCCTCGTATCCGCCATCTTTCCCCAGACAGGCCCCATGATGCCCGCCACCAGAAAGCAGCTCGAGAATACGACCCCCGTCCAGATCGCAATACTCTCCTCAGGTACTCCGATATCCAAGAGATAGAGCGGCAGGAAAGGAATGACCATCGTGTAGCCGATAGAAACAAGGAACATGCTCGCAATAAGGATCATGATATTTTGTCTGTACTTCGTGGATGGTCACCTCCTTTCTGAAAATAGGGTTAGCCCACGGGGCGATGCCCGAAAGTAGTATTCAAGTCACCAGTCACTTATCCCCCAGCCACTTCAGCGCATCATCGAGCATATTTGTCGTGACGAAATGCCCGAGACGAGAATAGGTGATGCGCGTCACATCACCGCCAGCCGCCTCAAGGACTTCGAAGAAATGCGCCTGCGCGCGCGGATCAACAGAAATATCACTTTCCCCATTGGTCATAAAAAGAGGAATGGATCTGATCTCCTCTATATGGGACAGCGGCTGTTCTTTTTCCAGCGCATCGTAAAGCGGCCAGTTTCTCCCTAACGAGATCCCGAAACGCGCCTGCATGAATAAATGCGAGAGGATCCAGTCGCCCGAGCCATTGAAGGAAATCACCGATCTCACCAGCTGCGGATAGCGGGCTGCGATCCCTAGGACGGACATGCCGCCCATGGAGTGCCCCGCGATGATCGGCGTGCCATAGCCCTTCTCTCGCACAAAGTCATGGAGCGCCTCGTACTCTCTGACATTCTGCCGAATCGTTTCCCAGAAAATACTATAATCTTCGAGCCGATAGTAATCAGAGAGAGCATCGCGCTCCCCATGATGGATCGCATCCGAGACAAAGACAGTATAGCCATGAAGCGCAAAGACAGCCGCTTTCGTAGTCTGGTATTCTCCGCGGCTGCTCCAGCCATGGTAAAGAATGAGCGCCTTTCCCTCGTCTCGGATCGGGTGCACGATGCGGACAGGGATGCCCTCGCAGCAGGTTTTCTCTATATGAAGCTGAAGCATGGGTTCTCCTTCTTTCAATGCTTTTCTTTGAGCGCTTTCAATTCCGGATGCAGACGGTCTGTCCACTTCCAGCGATTGTGCAGCCAGAACCATTCCTCCGGATACTCCCGAATCCACGCTTCCAGACGCTCATTGATCTTGTCTGTGATATTCTGGATGGCTTCCTTCTTGGAGAGCCCTTCCTCCGGCGTGATCGGATCGCCGATGATGATCTCAAAGCGGAAAGGCCCCGTCTGGTGGATCAGCGCTGTCATGACCGGCAGCTTGCAGAGCATGGAAAAATGCGCCGGTCCTGTCGCAGTCAGTGTTTTCTCCCCGAAGAAATCAGACAGAATCCCCGTGTCCCCGGGGTCCTGATCGCACAGAAGTCCCACGAAGTATCCTTCCTTCAGCCGGCGGAGCATATCACGGACGCCAGTCTTGTACTCGACGGTCTGCCCCGGCATCGAACGATACTCGCAGAGGAAACGGTCGAATTCCTCATTGTTCTGCTTCATGGCGACCGAAAGCAGCGGATAACCGTAGAGCGCAAGTGCTGCCCCTTCCATCTCCCAGTTGCCGCAGTGCGTAGCCGCCAATATGCAGCCCTTCCCTTCCGCTTTGATCGCATCCAGCTTTTCCTTCCCCTGAATGGTCACGTACTCAGAAATATTCTCCTTCGTGAGCAGCGGAAAGCGGAACATCGAGACCCCCAGCGGTCCGAAACGGACAGCAGAAGCCTTCGCGATGCGCTCTGCTTCCTTCTTGTCCTTAGCAAGGCCCGTGCGTAGCAGATTCGCTACCGCAAGTCGTTTTCTTCTCGCCGGTACCAGCAGCCAGAAAAATTTTCCCAAAGCGTCCCCTGCTTTCACGGCATTTTCTTCCGAAAGCCCACAGCAAAAAGCACCGAGCGTCTTGAGCAGTCTATAGGTTCCTTTCATAGGATGCCCCTTTCATGGATAATCAGTGAAACGTCTTGCCCGCATCCCCGATGGCCGGACTATGCCATGGATTCCGTGTGCAAGACTGCGATAGTGGCTGCGCCATATCATAATATCCGGCGCCGCCACTGATGATGAGTAAGCCATCCCCCATTGCCTGAAAACAGACCATTCATACTGAGCAGATCCAGTGGGGCGGGCAGCCTATAAAAAGCGCCCGAGCGATCGATTTCTATCCATTTTACCATACTTGTGAACAAAATGCTTTTATTGTTGGAAAGGAAGAGCCTCTCACCATGCACCTCTCTACGAAGCATTTCTCAAGCTCGCAACGTGATTTGCCATTTCCCGCGAAGGCAATGCTATTAAGTTAAGCGGCAGAACGTTCTTGGCTCCCCATCGGGGGAGCTCCCCAAAGGGGTGAGGGGGCTACGTAGCGGTATTGCATGAAAGCGTTGAAATATTGATAGCATCGGACCATTCAACATAGCACGCTATACCGCTGGCATGCCCCTATTGCCTTCGGCACTTCCCCCGAAGGGGGAAGCAAGACGTTACGTAGTTAACGATTTTCTTAACTTAATAGCATTTCCCGCGAAGGGAACCTTCCAACATACCGGCCATAAAAAAAAGACTGGCTTTCGCCAGTCTTTTTCGTCCAAAAGCATCCGATTACTTGGAGTACAGTTCGACGATGTTGGTTTCGTTGACTTCGTCCTTGTATGGGAGTTCGTCTCTCTGTGGGAAACGAACCAGGGTAGCAGTCCAGTTGTCGAAAGATTTTTCGATGTATGGAAGATCGAAGGTCTTAGCTTCCTGGAAGGACTGTTTGAACATTTCGTTGGATCTGTAAGCTTCACGCAGGGAAACGACCTGGCCAGCGCGCAGCGGGTAGGACGGAATGTCTACTCTCTTGCCATCGACATTGATGAGGCCATGGGTAACCATCTGACGAGCCTGACGGATGGAACGTGCAAAGCCAGCACGATATACGACGTTATCGAGTCTGGTTTCCAGCAGGAACAGCAGGTTTTCGCCTACGACGCCGGACATTCTCTTTGCTTTATCATAATAGCGGTAGAACTGCTTTTCAAGCAGGTTGTACATTGCTTTAACTTTCTGTTTTTCTGCGAGCTGGATGCCGTATTCAGACATTTTCTTCTGACGAGCTTCCGCTGGCTGCCGTTTTAACGCTTTCGGATGGCCGTAAACATTTACGCCGAAACGTCTGCTGGTCTTAAAACGGAGATTTCTGTTTGTTGCCATTGTGTGAGTCACCTCTCTATAAAATACCGCTATCCGAATTGAATAGCTTATTTATTATAAAGGGTAATTCGGGCCGTGTCAAATAGAAAATGGTGAATAGGTTCAGAATCAGGGGTAGTCCATGGGGCGTGCCTCTCTTGATTGTTTGCGAAAGAGGGGGAGCGGGTTCTACAGATTCAGAGGGTCATCGGGGCGGCGCATTTCGTCATTCTGAGCGGAGAAAAACGTCGTATGTTAAGGAAACGCTGATTCAATCGCAGAATCAGATTTCATATGGATTTTTATACATAGTGTCGTCGACATTCTCCTTAAATAGCTCGCTATTCGCGTCGAATGTCTCCTCGCTCTGTATAAAAATCCAAGAATGAAATCTGATAACGATTTAATCAGTGTTTCCTTAAAAATGGCTTATCTGAAATTATGAAAACTGAGTCGAAGGATCTAAGCGCCGCAGAGTTTTGATAGCGCTTCGCGCCGTCGTCATCCCGAGCGTAGCCGAGGGATCTCTATGGCACTACGGTCAGTATCACATAGGCACTGATACGGAAACGACGCCTTGGTGCTGCGTATTTCTGCGTTCACACATACATCGTTTCCCGGTCTACAAGAAAGATTTCTCGCTTCGCTCGAAATGACGATACGGGAGTCCGAGGTCTTCTAGTCACTAGTCACAAGTCCCTAGCTATTCGTCCCTGCTTTCAAATTTTTGGGGCAGCCATTTCTCGTATCGTCATCCCGAGCGCAGCCGAGGGATCTTTCTTGCACTGCGGTCAGTATCACATAGGCACTGGCAGGGAAAGATGCCTTGTTGCTACGTGTTTCTGCGTTCACATAGGCATCGTTTGTCGGTCTGCAAGAAAGATTTCTCGCTTCGCTCGAAATGACGATACAGGAGTCTGATGTCTTCTAGTCTTCTAATCGCCTAGTCACCAGTCACTCCTTCTTCCCCACGATCTTATGCAGCAGAGAGACCACCGTCAGCACCGCAGTGAGCCCGATGATCGTCATCGACCAGGCGACGCCGACCTGCAGATAGCCTTTCAGGGTAAACTCCCACGGAAAATACATGACGGTCAGAATCGCCGTCGCGATGCATCCGATCGCAAGGAGCGTACTGTGCGCGCGATAGGTGAAAAGATAGATGATGCCGGCCATATAGCCCCAGAAACCGCCGCCGATCATCAGATCGTGATAATAAAAAACGAGCGACAGTGCCGAGCACATGATCGCATATTTCATACCTTTCATAAAGGAACTCCTTTGTTCATGTTTGTTATTGGCATATTGCAAAAAGGTGCCGGATCCCCTCTTGGACGGCTCGCCCATGGATCTTCTTAGCCTTCCTTAAACAGCTTGCTGTACGCGTTCAACGATGCCTTGCCATGGTAAGCCAAAAGAAAATCTGACTAAGGTGTAATCCGTGGTTGCCCGGTCATTTCCCTCCTACTACCTTTTGGAAATCCGCATCCCCGCGGAGCCATTCAAAGTGATCCTGACTGAGCGCCTCAGGGCGGACATGCTCGGGATCGATCGTCATAGCTTTTTGCAGATACGAGAGCGCATTTGCCTTATCCTTTTTATCTGCATAGTTCGTCGCGATCCCATAGAGAGACCACGTATTCTTTGGATCGACAACAAGCACCTTCCGAAAGTAGGAAATCGATTCATCATAATGCTTGGCAAGCTTCTGCGCCATCGCCATATCATAAAAAGCCTGCGTGTAATCGGGATTGATTTTGAGTGCCTTCAAAACCTGTCCGATCCCCTGCTCCGGCGAGACATCAAGCGCCAGAATGAGCCCCTTCAGAGAAAGTGCTTTGTAATTCTCCCGATCGATTTCCAACGCCTTGTCACAAGTGAGAAGTGCCTCCCGATTCTGCCCTTTGGCGTAGAGAGTAGACGCCTCTTGGAAAACCTTTTCTGAGGCCGGCGCGATCTCATGGATCGCCTTCACGGACGCAGACTGCGAGGAAGCGGCGGGTGCCGAGGGAGCCGCTGGTTTCGTCTCTGCGCCGCAGCCAAAAAGGCCCACGGCCAGAAGCGAAGCGAGCAAGAGCGCGTAAATTTTCATGATGATTCCCCTTTCTGATGGGATTTCTGCTCGTGACATTGTATAATCATTATAGCAGAAGGGATTAGAGATGAGTAGCTTCAAGTAATTGATGACTGTTGACTTGAATGCTACCTTCGGGTATCGCCTCATATCTATTCGCGGCGAAGCCGCCACCTTCATTTCTAGGGAAACACTGAACCCATTATTTTCAAGGAGGTTTTCTTATGAATCCATACGCATTTATCACCGGTGCCACGAGCGGTATCGGCCTTGCCACTGCCAAAGCACTGGCAGCCTCTCACTACGACTTGGTACTCGCTGCCAGAAATACAGAAAAACTCGCGAGCGTGAAAACGGACATAGAGAAAGAAAGCGGCGTGAAAGTCACGATCTATCCCTTGGACGTACAAGACCGAAAGGCCATCAAGGAAGTCACCACCCAAGTACTCGATACCTTCGGTGCGCCGGATGTGCTCGTGAATGACGCAGGTCTTGCCAGAGGCCTCGAGCCCTATCAGGACACAGCTCCTGAAGATACGATGGAAATGATCGATACGAATATCAAGGGCCTTTTCCTCGTCACCCGCGCCTTCCTTCCAGCAATGGTGAAAGAAAATAAAGGTCACGTCGTAAACCTCGGCTCCACGGCTGGTCTTTATGCCTATGCTGGTGCGGCAGTCTACTGCGCGACAAAGGCCGCTGTCAAAACCTTCAGCGATGGCCTTCGCATCGATGTCATGGCAAGTGATGTGAAAATCACCACCATCCAGCCGGGTCTTGTGGAGACACCATTCAGCGAAGTCCGTTTCCACGGCGATACGAAACGTGCCGCTTCTGTCTATGCAGGCATTGATGCGCTGCAGGCAGAGGACATCGCAGATGTCATCGCCTTCGTTGTCAGCCGACCGAAGCAAGTCCAGATCAGCGACGTCGTCATCATGGCTGCCCAGCAGGGAACCGGATTCCTTGTCAGCAAGAAATAGCGGTTGGTGACCGGAGATTCAATTTCTGTCTTCACTAAAAAAATCCTCACTTCTTTCGAAGTGAGGATTTTCCCTTTTCATTTATCCATTCGAGCGGAATTTCAGGAAAAAGAGCTGGATAGCGAGCATCATGACGAGCGCCACCACGCCGCCTGCCAGACCGTTTCCGGTGAATCCATCTACCAGGTAACCGACGACGCAGCTCGAAGCGACCACCATGACATAGGGGATCTGGGTCGAGACATGATCGATATGGTGACACTGCGCACCCGCCGAAGCCAGGATCGTCGTATCGGAGATCGGAGAAATATGATCGCCGCCGACAGAGCCAGCCAGCACCGCAGCGACCGTCATGACCATGAGATTCTGGTCATTATTCACGACAGCCAGCACGATCGGGATCAGGATGCCGAAGGTCCCCCAAGAGGTACCGGTAGCAAAAGCAAGACCGATAGCCACCAGGAAGAAGAGTGCCGGGAGCATGATAGCCACCGATGCATTATCACTGACCACATTTCCTACATAGCCGCCGATATTCAGGTATTCCTTACCAACGACACCAGAGAGCGTCCATGCGAGCGTCAGGATCATGATGGCCGACGTCATCTGCTTGAAGCCTTCGCCAAAGCAGGAACAGAACGTACCAAAGGAAAGTACCTTTCTTGGAATATACAGGACAAAGGTGAATACAAGCGCAATGAAAGAACCGATGACAAGGCCTCGTGCGGACTCACAGTTTGCAAAAGCATCTGCGACGCCTTTGCCTTCCAGAATGCCACCTGTATAGAGCATGCCGAAGATACAGCCACAAATCAGGACGAAGAGCGGGAGTACAAGGTCAATGATGCGGCCATTGCCCACCGGCGCACTCGATTCGTCATCTGCATACTCTTCCGGAATCACCAGCGTGCCGCCGCTCTTCTTTTCAAAAGCAGCCATGCGGGAAAAATCCTTTCCCGACCAGATAAGGACCAGCATGAAAATGACCGTCAGCCATGCATAGAGATTCAGCGGAATGGTCGAAAGGAAAAGAGCGAATCCATCGATCTCACTCCCCTCCGGCAAAGAAGATGTGACCGCCGCCGCCCAGGAAGACACCGGCGCGATGATGCAGACCGGCGCTGCTGTCGCATCGATGATATAGGCGAGCTTCGCACGGGTGATCTTGAAGCGGTCTGTGACCGGACGCATGACCGTACCGACCGTCAGGCAGTTGAAATAGTCGTCAATAAAAATCAAAATACCAAGCACCATGGTGACAAAGAGTGCGCTCTTTTTCCCCTTGATCGTGCGCGCTGCATAGTCTCCATAGGCCTGCGAAGCCCCTGATTTCTGAATGGCTGCTACCATGATACCAAGCAGCACCAGAAAGACCAGGATGTACACATTGCCCCCGACCTTGTCCGACATGATCTTGAACATCGTATCAATAGCCCCAAGTACGCTGAAGCCGGTGAACATGAAGGCACCCATGAAAATGCCAATGGCCAGCGACATGTAGACTTCCTTCGTCGCCAATGCCAGGATAATTGTCACGACTGGTGGCAGCAGTGACCAGATGGTTTCACTCATTCCTTCATTCCTCTCTTCTAAAAGCAGCACCTCGCTGCAATGTAATATTTCGTTTATTATACTCTAAATGCCCCTATTTGTACACTAAGCTGATCATTTTCCTGCTGTCTTTTCACTTTCAAAAATACCCGGCACTGCAATAGCAAGGAGAACGAGCAAAATGCCAAAGCCCTGGACAAAATTGAAATGGGTATGAAAGATGAAATAGGACGCAATGACAGAGATCGCCGGTTCGATGGTCGCAGTGACGGAAGCCTGTGAGGCTGGAAGGAACCGAAGGCCTGCATTGTAACAGGTAAAAGATAGCGCCGTACCAAGGACGACGATCCAGAAAATATCGAGACGGACTTCCGGAGCAAAGAAGCCGGAGAAGTCCCCCATGGGATTGATGATATAGGAAGCCACGGCTCCGGTGAACATGCCCAGCGCGAGGACGAAGGAATTATCCAGTACACCGATGAAGCGCTTCGGAAATACACAACAGATCGCAAAGAAGACCGCTGATGCCAGCCCCAGATACACGCAGTCTGCAGGTACCGAGAGACGTCTCACATCTCCGCCTGTCACCAGAAGGAGGACTCCGATGATCGCCAGTACGACGGCCGCGAGCTCCCCTGCCAGCGGCAGGCGTCTTTTTTGAAAGGAGACCCAAAGGATCACCATCGCCGGACAGGTATATTGGATGACCGTCGCCGCTGCCGCATTGCCGGCGGCGATCGAAGCAAAGTAGGTATAGTGCATCAGCATCAGACCGACTACACCGTAGAAGATCAGTCCCCACCAAAGAGATGGCTGTTGCCCCAGCTTTCGCCAGCTGTCTTTCAGCTGTCCTTTGGCAATGGTCACAAGCAGCATGATGCCGCTCGCACAAAACATGCGGAAGACCGTAAGATCCATCGAGTCATGTGTACTTTTTTGAAAAAAATCCTGCGCCGCAAGCCCGCAGCCCGCCCACATGATGCCTGCTGTCATAACGAGAAGAATAGCGATAAGATGCATAGAGGTCACCTGTTATTATAAAAAGGAACAAAATACGCTTACAGGGTCAGTCCTTGGCGTGAAAAGGAGACTAAGAGACTCGAAAAGCATGAAACGGGACATTCCGTAAGCCACTCTTTCACCATTGACCTGAGCTCGGGCATGAGTCAGCTTGATTACCGTCACTTCCAATTTCCAACCACCTATTTTTATATAGCACAAAAACCCGCCATTTGGCGGGTTTTTCATGGTGGACGTATCTTGCCCCCATACGAATTAAATAAGCTCCAGTTTTATGAATCCTACTTCTGCATTCGCACGGCTGTATAAAACAAAACCCGCCTAGTCTAAATCCCTGTGCCTGCTTATATCAATTATATCATATTGAATATTATTGGTGAAATTTTATCAAATCGTCAAAAAGTCAGATTTTATCGCATTTCTATTCATTTTAGCCAAATAAAAAAGGACGTCTTGATTTAGCAATGTGCCAAATCAAGACGTCCTTTTTTTTATTGCTTCGCGGCTTCCTCAATCCGTTTCTTTGCGGCTTCGAAATATCCCGGATCTTTCTCAATGCCGATGAAGTTCCGCCCGAGGTGCTGGCAAGCGACGCCGCATGAGCCGCTCCCCATGCATGAATCCAGCACCGTATCGCTGCTATCCGTGTAAGTGCGGATCATGTACTCCAGCAAATCAACCGGCTTCTCAGTCGGGTGGATCTTGCTCGCATTGTTGCCGTTTGAAAATGTCAAAACGTCGCGAGGGCATCGATCGCCGCCGTTTACAGTCAACACGCGATCAAAGTGTCCGTAATTGCTGGTAGCCCGCGCGCTTCGCTTGGCAGTGTACGGTTTGCCCGGCGGCTTCTGTGGATTATATGTGGGCAGGTGTTCGTAGAATACAACTATATTTTCGTGAGAACGAAGTGGCATTCTATTAGCATTCAAGAAACCAACTGGCACAGATTTCTGCCAGACCCACTCATAGCGAAACCATTTGCGGTTGGAATTTATCAAATCTGTGGTAAATGGCTGCTGGGAAAATAACAGTACTACCCCCCCCGATTTTAAAACACGTTTGTATTGCTTCCAAAGTTCTTCTAACGAAATGCGTTTATCCCATACATTATGAGTTGTCCCATATGGTAAATCGGTAAAAATCATATCAACGGAATGATCCGCGACTTTCCCCATTTCCTCTAAGCAGTCCCCCTGATAAAGATTGACCATGCCTCATGCCCCCCCTATTTCTTAATCCATGCATACAAAAGCCCGCCGGAAATCGCAATCCACAGATCGCGCTGGCGGGTCTTTATTCTAATTTTCCTTTTGGCCTCGTCCTCTAACTCGATCAAGGATTGATTGGCTCTCTCTAATGATTTCTGCGTCGCTTCGTTCAAGACTTTGGACGCGGTCAGCTCTTTCTGCACTACCTCTAATTGCTGATTGGCTTCTGTCAGCTGCGTTTTCTGCTCGGTCAAGAGCTGTTGCTTGGTCTCGTTGTTCTTCGCGAGCTGATTCAAGTTCGTTTCTAACTGTGTCAGCTCGCTTTCCGATATCTGATACATCTCCTCGGCATGCGAAGTAGAACCAGCAGCTAGCCACAATGAGCACACCAGCAGCAATGGCCATAAGTTTTTCACGATTTTGCACATTAGCCCTCCTATTTTGTCCTTTTATACACATAAGGCGCTCCGCCTGCCGGGGTCGTTCCTGCTTTAAAAACCGGCGGGCCCCACTGGTAATGAGCATACGCACCTGATACCCAAGTACCCCCGTAGAGCGAAGCAGGATCGATATTAGTGATAGACGTAATGATACTGCCCACAGGGTATATGGATGTTTTACCCATGTATAAATCTGCTAGGTTCTTACCATTCTCCTTGAATACGGGAGCGGAAACAGTAGCAGGAAATGTTGTTGATTTGTCCACGTCCACGGAATAGATATTATCTGTAGCCATGAGATTATTGGGAGCAGTCCAGGTTTTAGTGCCGTACCCTCTAATTGCATAAATAATCTGTGATTGTGTCTCAAATCCTGTAGACAGTTTTGTTTCTCCGTTAGGCGGCGCTGTCATAAATGTAAAACGATAATTCCAGAGTTGGTTTGTTTGTGTCGTACCACCACCAAATATATTGGTTGGCTGTTTAATAATATTAGGGCCACTCCATCCTGTCATACGTGGTCCACCATCATAGCAAATACTCCACTCGTCGGGATAGTCACCATACGCCGCTTCTAATTTCACAGAAATAGCATTGTTACTACTGCTTACCCAAAACCAAAAATAGTCTAGATTGCAGTATCGCTCTGTTGATTTTACATAGTTCTTATTCCAGTATTTGTATTTGTCTGTTTCAGCTGTCCCTGACGGCACATCATACTTCATAGCGGTAAAAGTCACTCGAACACCGCACAATGTATTCATCTTTCCGCTAATTTGTGGCAATGCGATCCAACCATTTTGTACGCCAGAAAAAGTATAAACTTTGGTTTCATCAGAAACTCCTGCATCGGTCCATGTTTTGCCACCATCTATTGTTTTTTCTACGATGATTTGGTCAGCTGGCAGAAAAGCCAACTTATTGGCGCGGCAATTGTCTATGAGAGCTCTAGCCAGTGGAGATACTTCACCATTCAAACCTGTTATAGCACTAATGCTGGATTCTGGTACGCTGCCGGCAAAATATCCTTTATCATTGGTCAGCTGAGATACTTTGGTCGGTACATCGGATTTCTTGGCAAATTTTCTGTTCAGATGCGTACATAGCTTTCGAACAGCCCCCAGCAGCGAGTCCTTGTAAGTGCTCATGCTAACACCTCACTTATACAATAGTTTCGTTGACAATGGCTGTAATTTCCTCATCCGTCGACAGCGGGAAGTCGTTAAGCTGCATATATTTCTTATCAGCATCAGCAGCTTTGATATAAGCAGACAAGTCAACCACGCCGGACAGATTGTCCCATGCATTGCCATTCCAAACTACATTATCTCCAGCTTTGATTCCGTGAGAAGCATCAGCCGTTACGACGTTGTATACATCGCCTACCGCATTCCCGTTAACAGGGAGATCCGCATAGGTGTTCACGCTCCCACGATACTTGTAAACGGTTGTGATATCTGCTTTCTTTGCATAAGTACGATCTATATCGGCGCTCTTTGCATAGGCAGCAAGCGACTGATGCTGCGTCAGCGGGGTAATGGTATTAGCCCCCAAAGTAATGACACCGCCCGCGATCTTAGCATCCGTGATACCATAGCCTTTCAGCGTGGTGGCTACATCTGCCTTTTTACCCAAAGCAGTATTCACATCGGCCGTCTTTGCGTAGGGAGACAGGTCCACTCGACCCTGAATAGCGGAAATCGTACCGTCTTCAGAAATAGTCACATTATTGCCCGCCTTGACACCACCGATGGTGCTTGCTGTCGGTGCCGGAAGGACGTAGTTATTCGCTCCTGCTGCTACGCCTGCGAGCTTTGCTTTTTCTTCGGCAGTATAATCATTGGTAGAAAGGCCTTTCCCGGTTTCCTTCCTGACAAAAAGGCTATTCAGCCTTCCAATCAAAGCAGTCATAGCAGCAGCAAAATTGGATTTTCTCAGAATTTTATCAATAGCAGCCATATTATTCTCCTTTTAGTAGATTATCAAAAATATCATCAATGACAGCCACGCATTCCTCATCGGTTGCATAATCTGCCACGAAATCACCAGTATCAGCCGGAGTCAACACACCAGTTAAAACTCCTACGGCAGACAGGACTCCTGTAAGTGTTGCATTATCACTCATTAGAAAGTCACCTCTTCTGTCAGTTTCAGCATGTGTGGTGGAATCACAGTCGCAACAAATCCATCAGGCCGGCGCAATTCGACATCATAGTAGTATGTTCCATACGCAAGATTATCTGTCTCTCTAGGAACAATGGTGATGCAATTATTAGCAGCCGCTTTTTGGATAACGATTTCCTCATCATTTGGCGATCTTTTTACAGTAAAAAGCACCTGATCATCTGGAGCGATTTCGTAGTCAGTACCGTCTTGATTTTTGATTTGCAGTCTGAAAGTAGCAGTATCTCCTCTTGTCAGACTAATTCCATTGTTGACCACTTTCAGCACAATATCACCTCATCAGTACCATTCACTTAAATCATATTTCCGCCCATCAATTTCAAAAGAATCAGTATATTGCCAACCAGCAAGGATTCTGCTCGGGAAATAATCATGGAAATCACATGCACCGGCATATTGGGCAATCCATACGGGTACATAATCAGCTAGATCATCAAGATTCATGCAGTCTGTGATAGTAGACAGACTTGCATAGATTCCGGCAGAATAACCCGCTGCATTGCATTCTGAAATAAAAGCACTGCAGATAGCCGTCACATCATCTCTATCCTGTCCAATGACCTCAGGGGCTTCCACATCAAACCAAATCCCTAACGGCGGTGTACCGTACCCCAATGCATTCAACGCCTCGATCACTCGATTTGCTTCTTCTCTTGCTCGCTCGGTAGTTTGTGCGTGCGTGTAGCAATAGGCGCCCCACGGCAATCCCCTAGCCTCCGCACCGGCGATATGTTTTCCGTGCAGTTGAGTCAGGCTTCTGCCCTCGGAAATCTTCACAATCGCACCACCGACTCCTGCGGCGATGAGATGAGACCAGTTAATGTGATCATTCCAGTCACTTAAATCAGTTACCAGCATTCGTTATCCTCCTTTTTCCAACGTCCCTTTATCCAATCCCCTACGGTAAACAAAAAGGCTGCCACGTAAATAACAACCCATTCTTTTAATTTCATGTTGGACTCCTCTTTTTAATTACTGCAGCTAAATTATGGACCATAGACACGCCAGCATCGTCCAGGTTTTCCACGATGCTGAGGAGCTCAGTGGATGCCAGGTAGGCAATCACGATCTGTGCAAAATTGACATGACCCACAAGGATATCGGCTAGACCGCCAGCAATCACCAAAAACATATAAGCAAAGATTTTCCCTGCAAACTGCGTTTTCATTTCATGGCTATTGATGATACGAGCCCGATGTGCCGCTGGAATGCCTCGGATGGAATCAACCAGCGAGGGCTTTTCCACGTTGTTCTCAATCAGCCAGTGATAAGACAGGGCGATAAATTTGGCGAACAAGTCAAGAGCCACCAACACGGCGAATGCGGTAAAAAGCATGATGTGCTTCGACATGGCGATGAGTAAGATCCCCATAAGAATTTTGTAGGGCCAGCCGTCCGGGATGCTGCAAATCGCACGATCGGCGGAATTGTAAATTTGAATGAAGATTTCAGTCATGTTTTATCCTCCGCATCTTTCTTTTCTTCCGTTTCATCTTTGGGTGTCAGCGGCTTCGATCTGATACATTTCGCATTTGTGCAAAGTCCAGTCTTGTTATCCATCTTGCGATGGCAAAGGAAACATCTTTCCATTTAAATCGCTCCTCTCTTTTCTGTGTATTCTGCAACCAGTTCTTCTCTTTCAACTTTGAGGTCATTGTAGTAGTCCTCATCTTCTACGGCTTTTGCTTTCGCCATTCCTGTTTCGATATCACTGATTTTTCTAGCATATTCAGAATCAAGAGCTGCCAGTTCGGCTTCTCGCTTCTCTTCTTCTGTCGGTTCCGGTTTAGCCTGATATGCTCCATCTTTATACAGCAAATCACCTTGCAGGGCTTTGTTGTAGGTCAAAGCATCTTGCACAACATGGACCTTGTCTGGATATTCCACTTTGGCTTTGGTCTGCAGTTCTTCCACAGTGTCACCATGTACACCGGTCGCATAAGAGGTTACTCTTTCACCTGTTGCGTCATAGATAGACAAATAGGTAAGCGCGGGGTTGGCGATTGAAACTTCCATTTCACTATCTCCTTCTATTAAAATAACCTCCATCAATATGATTGGAGGTCTAAAAAATGAAAAATCCAAATGGATACGGTTGTATTAAATTATTAAGTGGTTCACGGCGGCGACCGTATTGCTTTGTTGTGTCCCAGCAAGGCAAGCAGAAAGTCATTGGTTACTTTGCTACTAAGTTGGAAGCAATGGCTTATCAAGTTGATTACAATCAATCTCATGGGCTCCACCGCCTTTCAGACAACAAAATAACATTTGCAGAATTATATGCACGCTGGCTCCCAAAACATATCGAATATAGCAGCGTATCTGATAGCACGATTCACGGCTATGAAAGCTCATACAAGCATTGCGTCTATCTGTATGACGTGCCAGTAGCCGAAATCAAATACAGTCATCTGCAGACCGTCATCGATGGAATGGGTAGTCTGTCATATGCAAGCAAGAAAAAGGTCCGCAACCTGCTATCGCTGCTATTTGCATACGCTCGCAAAATGGAATACACATCTCATGATTTTACTGGACTTATCCGAATCGGTAAAAACAAGCCCGTCAATCCACATCAAGCCATGAGCAAGCAAGCCATCAACCGACTTTGGAAGCTAGCTGATAAAGCAGATATCGATATTGTACTGATACTCATCTACACCGGCATGCGTACTTGCGAACTCCGTAATCTCAAAAAAACTGACATCAACCGTAGGCAGAAGTGCATCCGCATCACGAAATCAAAAACAGAAGCTGGGAAACGAATCATCCCTATCGCTAGCAAGATATGGGTGCTCGTAGAAGCTCGATACTCTTCGCCGGGCGATTATCTGTTATGTGACGAGTACGGCAATCCCTATAGCTATAGCCGCCTAGCCCGCTTATTTAGCCGTGTTATGAAGCTAATTCACGGTGAAAAATACAAGCCCCATGATACTCGTCACACATGCGCCACTCTGCTGGATGCCGTCGATGTCAACGATAACGCCCGGAAAATGATCCTTGGTCATGCCAGGCATGACGTAACCAACGGAGTATACACTCACAAGAACCTAAGGCAACTACGTAAAGCCATCGAAAAGATTTGATACTAACCTGCTACTAACCAAAGAATTGCCCAATTTGAAAAGTACCGCGAGTATTGTATGTATCATGATACTTTTTTGTTGCTAGGATTCTTGCGATTTCTAGGATTTCGGGCGAATAGACAATTCTAGGATATCCGTAATTATCGGCTTTTCTGCCATTCTACGGAAATCATTTTCTACAGGGTGGACGTTGTACTGAAAGCCCCACAGTATTCCCGATTGCGTTTAGTAAGTTTCATGCACTTGTGGTCAATCAAGTAAATGCGACCTACGTCGGCCATGCCGATTGGTATCAATCAGTAGCTTTCGAAGACAGCAACACTCAATTTTCGTGGTATTCATACTACTTTGACGGATCCGTACATTGGATTGCTGTCGGTGTATAGACAGGGTGGATACGATCTCGGTAAATCTGGCTCATGGGCAATAGCATTCCCTCACGCTCTGCTGGGTATATCAGGCGATTATTCAGGCAATGGCGGTAAGATGGACTGGGGACCATCAATCAGTGGGAATACTACTGGATGGAGCGCGAGTGGAGCTGGGTCTGATGTACGAGTTATCGCGATAGGCTATTAGACAGGGTGGAATTGGTGGTAGTTCGTTTGTCTATCCACTATCTTTGTCTAAGGTATTAACCGTTGCATTTTCGCTTAATAGCGGCGTTTGGAGCTATAACTGGTACACGCAAGATTCGAAGGTGAATATCAGCAATACCGTCGTATCAAACCCCAAAGGTTTTCCGTACAATTGGCTAGTGTTCGGTATCGTTTAGTAGCCGATAGCTATCCAGAATAGTCCTTGAGTTTGGCGATCCCCCGCGGTCTGAAAGCCGGTTTTAGACGTATTCCATACGCGAAACTCACACGCGCCTCCGGACTGCTTCCCCTGAACGACTACCGATGAAAAGGAAGAAAAAGCTATCGGGTAAGTTATATACCCAGAGCTAAATCCACCCTGTTTATACACCAACGCCAATATGATAAAGGTTTCTCCCCTCACCACCACGTCTTACGGTAGTACATGTGAAGTACATGAATAAGTCGGCATCCCACAGATCGTCATTTGCATTGTTAGGTGTAAGTGCTGCAGATGCCATTAAACACTTTGACGGGAAAGCTATGGGCCAATTGCAAGTATTACGGCCAGTTACACCCTGTGTCTATATACCAACTGCCAGCCATGTTAACCATTTATTAGCTATATCGTAACCCGAGTAATACATGAAAGATGATCCAGAAAACTTCTTGATATATTCGAGCCCTCGACCACTCGAATTCTGATTATTTACCACTGCAATCCCAGCAATGCCTAGCACCTTCGAAAACGAGATAGGATAATTGACCGTGATATCACTCCTTAAACCCACCCACGTATATCCACCCTGTATAATTAGCGGCACTGCACCGCCGAGCTTCACCCACCACGAATTCGGATTGGAAACGTCGCCTGCAACTACGCCAGCTGCTGAGAGATCATCCGTATCAAGAAACCGTTTGAACGGAGTGGCGTTGATTGCGGATGCAATATTCCCGCCCCGGTGAAACATCTTCCCGGTAGCCTGCTCTATCCAAAGCTGTGCCGATTCAGCACTTTTATCCGCTGGAAGGTTGAGAAGTTGCCCGTACTGTGTCGGCTGGTTTGCTATTTTATCTTTCTGGGTAAAGTAGCTCATAAACACGCCCAGTGCGTTAAGTGCGGCGTTTGTTGTCGGCAGTGTTGGGTTTACCCCGAGCCTGTGCAGGTAATCCCACAGTCCTGCATCCCCGTCCAGAGTTCCTGCTTTGCCAACGGTTATATTGGCTAATGAATCGGTTCCTGTACCGCCATGGCTTACTGGCAAAATGCCGGTAACGCCGCCGACTACTGTCTTATCAGCTGCGTTAAGTATTCCTGCGTTTTCGCTCGCAAGATCTGTTTTGATTGTCCTGCCCAGCATGGCAGGCGTTACGGTTTTCGTATTGTTCGTCCCCGCTGTGACTTCTGCCTGCGTTGCATAATCAACAGTTCGATACAGCATCGTCCATGTGACGGTGCCGTCGGCCATGGTGTGCCCCGCACTGCTCCAGACGGGTTCCGCAGCTGCGCTCGTCCCCGCGGTGATCGCTCTTGCGACAACGTTCGCGGGCATGTTTGGGCTTTTAACCACCTGCCCAACGGTATAGGCGGTGCTCGGTTGCCAAAGCTCGTCAGCCACCAGACTGGATAACACGGAGTACTTATTCTTCTCGAATTCGATATACTGCTGTTCTGTAGTGCCCTTCGAAGGATTCTCTGGGTCGGGATAATCGAACATGCCTGCTGTTGACTGTAATTTCAATACGTCTGCCATTTTTATCTCCTATAGTTAAACTGTTTCATTGACGAATCCCTGCCATGTAATATCTGCCGTACCTGCCACCTGATTGCCGTCCTCATTCAGTAAGGCTATACGGCATGGCGTGCGGGATAGGATCTTGGGATACCTGACAACGCCGCTCCCCTGCACGGCATCGATGCGCACAGCGGTGGTCATGTAATTCGGTGTGACAATAGGCAGCTCTATGCCACTCGCCGGTACGGCAAGGTTTTCGAAGTGTTCCTGCCGGTCGGGTACGTCAATATAGGCGTGCAGGCTCTTGACGATCGTTTCTTGCACGCTCGAATTTTTCGCCACGATTTTGACTTGAATCGTTGAGCCTGCCTGTACCAGCACCTTGTCTGACCACTGCTTCCAAAGCTCCTCGGCGGTGCTGCCTTTGAGGAGCTGTCGGTAGTACACAATGGCGGGGCCTTCTATTTCCATAGTCAGCCAGAGCTGCCCCGAGGCAGGGGCCACAAATTCTCCCGTCACCTCGTAAGCTGCGAAGCCTGTATCCCACATGTACGCAGCGGGCTTCGTCCATAATCTTCTACCGGCTTCGTGCCACATGGTAGATGTATTCTTCGCATGGATATAGCCGTCACTTGCCAATACAAGGCCGCTGGTTTTGATGTCTGCCCAATGATCCGCACCGAAATCCTTATCGAAAAGCACGTTTTCTTGTAATAGGTCGCCCATCTCCAGCAGGCAGTAGGCGAAATTCTTAGACTCATTCCCATTCTGGTCCACGGCTTTAATCATGACGGCATGTGTACCCGGTCGGATGGTCTGCGTCTCATACGGCTGGTTCGTGATAAGCCCTTCTTGTACGGGTATCCCCGCGTCCCAGTTGAGCTCCTTCCCTTGGGTGTATTTGAGCATGAACCCTGCCACGTCATTCGGTTCAGGGTAGGTATACTCCCACCAATAACGGCGAATGCCACTCGCCAGCTTCTCGGCGTTCAGGGCTGCGACGTCTGGCGGTGGAATCTGCACCGAAACGGGCTTAAACGCATACGCCTGCACGTCAGCCAAACTCTGCTCCATGCCTCCGAAGATGTTAAACGCCGTGAATTTGAAATAGACCGTTTTCCCGATGTAGGAATTAGCCAGCCCAGACTTCAGGAAGGTTTCGTCACACCGGGCAATACTTGCCCCCTTCACGTGGTAATCTGCTTCACTGCCGAATTGTCCACGTATCAGTCCAGAAAGTCTCCACGTCCCGTCTTCGAGGAGTTCGGCCGTTTGATAGGATAGCGCCTCCCCGTCAACGTACATGACCGTGTCACCGTTCTTGGCGCTCTCTGCATCCACGGAGGTGAAGGCGTCTTGATTGAGTGCCATTTCGAGGGAAGTGTCTTCTCTGTTCATCGGTTTCGTCAGCGTCCCGTACCGGGCGCGGTTGTCTATGGTGCCCAGCTTCTTGTAATACTGGCTTGTATCAGACACCCAGACGGAGCAGCCACCCCAATTGGGGTTCTTTCCCCATGTGCCAATCCACACCTCATTGTCTGCACTGGTCATGAGTGCTGGCGGCTGGAATATCATGGGCGGTTCGCAGACGCCGGGATCCGGATTGAAATCAATGAGTGGGCGTTCGTTATCGTGGACGTTGTACTCTGCATCGCTATAAACGCCCTTTGCTCTCGAAATCGCCGTGAAGGTGATGATGCCGTCCGTGCCTTCCGTTGCGCTGTCGATCATGGCAGGCTGGTTCTCTATCCCCATGAGCGGGTCATTCAGCATGACAAGATCACCGGGTTCTAGCCGACAGAAAGCCCAGTCGAGCTTAAAGGTATATTTCACTCGTTCGTATTTGTTTTTACGGCACAATTCCTCCGCCAGCCTGACCGCGCGGGTCTTGGTATACAGGTAATGTGCCTGCGTCGTGGACGCCTGCCGCACCCCAAATTCCTTGATGTCGTCATTATCCTGGTAGTTGACGATTTCCTTTTCATAGGCATTCGCGCGGTTCAGAAATTCCACGGATATGCGGTTGTAAATCTCCGATGAATCCTTGCGGCTATAGGAAACACACACACCGCCGGTCTGTGGGATGAAATCATCCGGCGTCAGGTTATATCGGATTGTCTTGTCCGGTTTCCATTTCCCCACGGGGCGGTCAGCGCGCGGTACAATCTTCAGCCGGTTATTTGACCAGAAGATATAAGCATTGGTGATGTTGGCGATGTCATTGATGATCTCTCGGGCTGCCTTCGCGTCCAGTTTATCGGACGGCGTAGAAATCAGCATGTCTGCTTCCTTGCAGTACTGCCTGTAGTTCTCTATCCCGTCGATTTCTATCCCGCCAAGGCCGATTTTGTTAAGCACATAGAGGATATAGTCGGCGGGGTTCACATCTATTCCATCCCCCGTTTCCAGCAGCTTGCCTTTCACCTCGAAATTGTAGGACGGCATGGAGCCGCCATCACCAAGATCGATCACACCGGCCATGTAAGCCAGCCCGCTATAAGCGAGCGCCTTGTCCGGATGCTTCCCCGCAGTGTACGCCCACGGCTTCTGATCTTCTTTCCCATCGAAAAGCGTGAGTCCAATGTCCCCATTGGGATACTGGTATAGGCTCTTGTCTTTCCACATTTTGCCGATGCCAGAAATTGGCCCCTCGCACAAAGCGAGGATCACCGCCACGGTATAGGTGTAAGTGATGGTCGTCGTCCTTGACCCGCCACCTTTGCCGCTCTTCTGGCTGCTTCTGTGCTCATGCGCAGTGAAGTCATCGTAGTAGATGACATTCGGAGAGATGCGCGTTGTGCCAAGGATCTCCGGGACGGTTGACCCATATTCGGCCGTGGAGACAGTGAAGCTGGAAATCTTATTTTCCCGTATGGTCGTATTGTGGCCACCAAATAAGCCCATGACTACCTCCTAAACCGATACACACCATGCAGTCGCGATTTTCCTTTGGCTGTCAGAAACATGACATCATTGACATCTGACAGGATGACGCCACGCTCAACCATGGCATGAATGACACGTCCGTCCCCCACATATACTGCGCCATGCGACACGCAGCGGCCAAACTTGTATAGCAAAAAGTCCCCTGGCTGCATCTCATCCACGGGGACTTCTGCACAATATCTTTCTACCACTTTGAGGAACCATTCCTCGCCGTGGTGCAGATGCCACTCATTGGAATACGGGGGGATCTTGATGGCCCCACGCTTGATGTATCCCGCTCCTTCGAGGCAGGCGATGAGCAGCATGCCACAATCAATGCCCTTGCCCTTGACCTTCGCCTGGTTCACGTGCGGCGTCCCAAGCCATGTGTAGGCCTCTTCTACGATAGGATTCACAGTAACACCTCTTTCAATGGGACGAACGGCGCAATGACGGACGCGGAATCTTCTTCCTTGCTAGATGACACAGTGCCGCCGCTATTGGCATACGTACCTTGCGGGTAGAACCTGCGCCGCGGGAATTCTTGTGACATGCCCTGTACTTTACTCTTTACCGTGAGCTTCATGGCGAGCCCGCCGCAGGACTTGACCTCCGTCAGCCCGGAAAATAGTCCCACGACGCCCATCACCTCTCCGTCAAGGTCGAAGAAGCAGCGGCTCATGGCAAGCGTCGCTCGGTCGAATGCTCCATCATGCGCCGCCAGGAAGATGGGTTTATCGCCCAGCTTGTCCTCGACGGTCGCGTAGATGGATACCGTCATGGAGTCGACGGAAACTACATTGTTCAGCTTCGTCTGCTCTCTCTTTAGCATGATCGCATTATGCAGGTACGTATGCCCGCCGTAGGTCACATCATGGTCGGCATCGGTGAAATAATATGCAGTCCCGCTAAAAAGTGTGAGAACATACAAATCACACGACACCATTTCCTTCTGCGTATTGAGATACCCAGCCAGCTCTTCTGTTACGCTTTTCATCGGACCACCTTCAATGCGATAGAGCACTCAAATAAATTCACGAATTTCTGCTTCACCGTGATACTCTTCTTCGCGAATACCACCTTCCACCAATAATCGTAAGTCGCCGTGACAACAGCCCCCGTGTTCGGCGGATGATTGAATACAATCGCCCCGCGATCGAGGGTGTACTCCTGCGCCGTGCGCTCCGCCCCGTTTACCCATACCGTCAGCTTGTCCGCATAGTACGTCGGTTCCTGCTGGCCATGCATGTTTGCCGTCAGCTGGTAAGACCCATCGCCGTTCCTTGCCAGTCGCAGCTTCTCACAATGGTAGTTCTCCGCATCCTTGTAGAAGAATGGAATAAGCGTCCCCTTGACGCGGGAACGGAACGCAAAGAGCGTATCTTTCTCTTCTGACGTCAGGGCAGGAAAATCGATAGTAAACTGCCAGCCCGGCAGCGTCTGCGAAGTGATGGCGCGGCGCTTCCCACTGGCAGCCGTCTGCTCCGCCACGTCCCAGTCGTCCTCGACCTGCGAGGACCATTTCACACGTCGGGCATTCAATGGAAATAAAAGACTCGCCATTTACCACACCCCCGCGTCCGTCGTAAAATCTCGTGTCCCATCGAAAAGCATCTGCTTGATGGAGTCCATGCCGCCGCCTCGAAGGAAATCCATAAAAGACGACGCATCCATGGCCGATACATTCAGCGTCACGCTACCGCCATTCCCTGCTACGCCCATGGCCGGTGTTCCCACCTGCCCGCCTTCTGCGTAGTGGGGACTATTCAGCATGTTTAGATACCCGGTGCCCAGTCGCTGGACGGCTGCTGCATTGATGACAAATTCCCCGTTGGAAAGCATGGCCGGGATAGAATCGGAGGTGCCTGTCCCCGGACCGGTAACAAAACCCCCATCCTTAAACACGCTCCCGGCTGCTCTGGCAGCACCCATCTGCCCAGCGACAATGCCTGCCGCAGCAGGGGCGGCCCATGGGTTAGCAGCAATGAGTGCCGCCGTTGCATTGGCGGCTAGTGTCCCGCTCTTGGCTGCCTGTGCTGCTTTTTCTTTGGCCGCACTGGCGACTTCCTGTGCAGTCTTTGTCTTTCCCAGTCCGATCATGGTCGTCAAGGAGCCAATGGCTTTTTGAAGCACCGCCTGAAGGGCAGTGGCAAGCACATTATTAGCCAGATTGTTCATGATATCGCGGAAATTCTTCCCGTAGACGATGCACTGGGTTAGCCCTTGCGCTATCCCATTCACCAGCTGCTCTTGCACCTGCGCCAGAGTGAGCGTCATGTACTCGCCCCATTCCATGGCGTTTAGCATCAGTTGTTCATGCCAAATCTGCCGCATGTCATTCAAAGCCTGCTCATTGGCGAGGATCGTTGCATAGCTTTCCCCGGTGATGGCGTCTTTCTCTTCCATCATAGCCATGAACTCTTCAAGGGACGCTGCATGGCTCGCGCTGTCCAGTTGCCGCTGGGCTTCCTTGACAGCCGTCTCTCGTGCGTTGACCTTTTCAATCGCTTCAATCTGGATCGCGCTTATTGCGTTCGCTGATTCGATTTCTATGTTCTTCTTCTCGGCGGCGATATCCTGCGCTGCCTTGATGGCTGCCGCCTTCTCTTTGGCATAAGACGCTTCAAGATTCGCCTGCTTCTGCTGCAGAAGGCTCGCCTGCTCTTCGTTGCCTCCCGCCTGCGCCTTGGCAATTTTGCTGGAAAGCTGCGCCATTTTTTGCTGATACTGGACGGCTTTCTCTCCACCGTCCGCATAGGCTTCCAATTCCTCGTTAGCCTTTTCTTGCAGTTCGCCGTATTTGGCAACGGCTTCTCCTACGGCCTGCGCCCTCTTTTGCGCTTCTTCCAGAATCTTTGCATAAGCACTGACAGGACCGGTATTTACCTGACTTTTGATTTTAGTGGTAATCTCTGCGGCCGGATTTGTATACTTGCTCTTACCCACATTGTAACTTGCGGCGACAGCTTTACCGATTGACGCCAGCACATTCTCTCGAAGCGGGATCACAGCCTCCGGCCCTGCTTCCCCTACAATGGCAGGCGTACCGTGCTTGAGCTGCCCGCCATTAGCTAGAGGGACCAGCCCTCCGGCGATCCCGCCCCTTGCCATGCCAAATACGCCGCCTTTGGCGCGGCCGGCAGGAGTAACGCCCTCACTTTCTCCGTCCACATTGCGGCGGATGACATTCACGACCGTATCAATCGGATGGGCCATGAAGTCTTTGAGTCCCTGCCAAATACCCTTGGCATAATTGACCGCTTCATCAAACTTCTGCATCACGGAAGCAGCCATGTCTGATACGGCATCGACGACTGCATCCCGCACGGAAAGCGCAATGGCCTTCACTTCGTCCCAATGGGTGTAAAGCAGTACGAGTATAGCAATAACTGCAGAAATCGCTAATATGATGGGGTTCGCCTGGCAAGCCAAAGCAAATGCCATGGCAGCCCCTTTGGCGGCGAGGAAAGCCGTCTGCACACCCTTGATGATGGCCACAGTGGCTGCCATGGCCCCAATCGCTTCCACCACGATAGTGACGGCGGTCTGATTTTCCATGATGGTATTCTTCATGGACGTGAAAGCGGTCATAACGCCGTCAGCGGCCGCCGCAGCGGCAGGACTTATCCCTTGCAATTCCTGGACGATGGCCTCATGCAGCCCTACGTCCTTCGCCGCGTCACGGATGGAATTGATGTGCGTCTTGAATCCTTCCGCCATTTCTCCTGCCGCATCAAGAACCCCCGGCACATTGAACGCCTGAGAGATGATGTCCCCCATCGCGCTCATGCTGTTTGCTACCGCTTCCTGCGCATTGGAAAACTTCGCGGAAAGGGTGTCCGACATGGAACTGGCCGCACCTTCAGTCTTCTCGGTGATCTCGTCCCATAATGTCTGCAGAGCATCCTGCGTCAGCTCGCTTTTCGAACTCATGTCTTTCAGCTGCTCTACTGGGATACCCATTTTCTCGGAGAGCAGCTGCCATGCAGGAATCCCTGCATTGATCAGCTGCATCATGTCCTGCTGGCCGATCTTGCCCGCCATTTGCATCTGATTAAGAGCAAGATTGACAGCTCCTACCTGCTCGGCCGTCAGCCCATACGCAGACCCAAGGTCTACGATTTTCTGCATTTTGGATGTGGCCGTGTCCACATTGTCGCCGATATTGACCCACGCTCTGGCAAGCGGCAGCAGCTTGGTCGTATCATAGGCAGACGCTTCGCCGATGTCCTGAATGTTTTTTACAAGGCGGCTCGCCTCCTCATCGCTATTGAGAACGAAGGAAAGCCCCTTGTGCAAAAGCTCCGTTTTGGCTGCCGCCGACAGTGCCGCTTTGCCGAACGAGTAAATGGATCCGACGGCGAACGCCCCCGCCACCATGTTGCGAATCTTTCCAAGGGCTCCTCCAAGGGCATCTACGTCGGAAGATGCCTTCTTCGCGCCATTCGATACTTCGCCGAAGGGGTTAGGGATTTTGACATTCTTGACGCCTTTCAGTTCGCCCTTGACCTTCCCGCTCTCGGCTATCGCTTTACTTCCGTCGGCAGTGATTTCCACGCGGATTTCATGCTGTGCCATTCTTTCGCCTCTTTTCTTCCTGCTCTTCAATGAGGGCCTTGATGTATTCTGCCTCGTCCCGGTCGTACTTCCCACGGAAATCTCCAGGCAGCAGCTCTTCCACCTTGACGCCCCTTTTCGGAGCCCTCCTGCCACTATTGATGACAGGCGCCGTGATGAAAGATGCCGTAAAAATGCGCCTGTCTTTCATTCTGTCCACGTACCCGTCTATCCTGTGAGTGATTTCCCACGGAGTGGCGGCGGCTATCTCTTCTCCCGTCATTCGCAGTTTCCCATAACAGATAGGCATGATAGCCGAAAGATATTCCCTAAATGTGGTTATTCTTCCGGCTTCACTCCGTTTTTTTCGTCTGCCTCTGTGCAATCTTCCAGCCCATCCACATCCTGCGCCGCAACGGCCATTCTCTCAAGCAGCACGCGGGATACCTTCGCCCCCATCAGGCCAGACACTGCCACCGCGATCCAAAATGCCGCCGACAGACTCGGAAGTCCTTCTGAAAGCACGAATTTTTCAAGCAATGCCTCAGCCTCTGGGTCGGTGATCTTTTTATCCGCCTGCTGCAGCGCCAGCTTGAAGGCATGACTCAGCAGCTTGTATGGGGTGTCGCCCTGTGATAACTGTACGATCAAATTCCCATCGTTCTCGGCATCCAGTTTTTCAAAAACGGATAAAGAAAAAACGAGAGCATACTCGCGCCCGTCAATCTTTACCCACACTCTTCGCAGAATGCGGTCATATCTCATTTGTTAACCTCCTACATGTTCGGCCGCGGGGCCTTTGACACCGTCTACGGTGGTTAACCCAGTGTAGAATTTGGGTGCACCTACCCCGCCTAGGGTGACACTAAAGGATACCATATCATCATGCGGCGTTTCGTCCCCCAGCTTGGTGATGTTGTACCAGTTGCGGTCTGCTTCTCCTGCATCCGTAAAGAAACGGCAGATATCCACCGCTTCTCCCTTTACGAAGGCATCCTTGAGCGCATCGTAAGCCGCATCGCCCTTGGTCACGTAGCCCTCCACGGAAAGCTCGGTTGTCTTAGTTCCGGCGTAGGTTTCACCCCAACCGCCGGAGTCCTTGTTGCTCCCATCGATGGAATCTGCAGACATTTCGAGATTGCCCTTGGTCTGTCCCCCGATTGCCGACCATTTCGGTGCTGCCTCAGTGGCTCCCTCACCAAAATTCAGATACACGATACAATTTTTTCCCTGAAGGCGATGCTTCGCATCCGTCATAGTGGCTCTTACTTTATCTGCCATGTTCTTCCTCCATTACATCCAAACTTTTGCTTTATAAGTGATGAGGCAAGCCCCCGCTCTGCCAGTGACTGCCCCGAATTGCATTTTTGTGACGGCTCCATGCTGGATCATATCGTCAAGCGTGTCATTTGACGCCAGCGCTTCTCGCACATCCATTGCCATATCCTCTACCCCATTCTCCGATGCCGGATCGATGAGATAAATAGAAAACACAACAACGGCCATGTCGGCCCCTTTGGATGTGTCCACGAATTCCATCTCGCCAGCTGCCACGGTTCCGGTTGGAACATTCGGGATAGCTGCCCCTTTGAACTCCTTTACCCATGCGAGGCGCGGAAGGCTTTCTTGCAGGTAGCTCCTGACCTTCTCCGTCAGCTTCGAGAGATTGAAACGGCCCTCGTCCATGCTCCACGTTCCTCCTCATCGTCCTTCTCCTCATCCGCGAGGAAATCTGCCTTGAGAATCCTCCCCCGCAGGTCTTCCACAAGAGACGCATAGATCTTGTACTTGATGGAGTAGGCGTCTTCCTGTCTGTCTCCAATCATCGCGCTGGCATCCGTCCCAATGAGGTTCAAGCAGCAGTCACGGCTCGCAACCGCCACGGCCAGCTTCTTGGCCATGGGTGTTACCGTCACTTTCTTGACGTTGTATGCTGCCGCTATGCGGTCTACATACTCATTTGCATCGGCGATTTCCTGATCCGTCACACGGTTAATGAGTAGCTGATCCGCGATGTCGTCTTCTCTGATGTACTCTGTCATGATTACCTCTTTAGCCCTTGGGCGATCTCCATACATGCAAGATCTGTGTAGTGGTCAAATACCTTGACCACGTCTACCTCTTTGGCGTCCAGTGCCTGGTAAAGGAAAGGATCTGGGCGAATGCCGGGCCAGTTTACCCTCTTTGCGAAAATAAACTCCCCGTCCTTCGCCCACCTTAGCGCTTTTCGGGTTCGGGGAACAATGACGCGAGGGCGAGCTCCGTTGTGGATAGGAATCCCGTAAGGCGCTTGCCCTTCATCCAGATACACCGTCCCGACAAGCCCCTGCTGCATGATCTTGATTGATCGCTCCAGATTGCCCGTCCTTGGTGTAAATCGATGGTGTTCTCCCGCGTATTCCTGCACCATCCCGATACTCTCTTTAATGGCCAGCCGACACATACTCTCGAATATCTTCTTTGCATCCATCAGCCGCCCCTCCCTTCACAAATCAGGCAGTCGCGGCCTTGACCTGAATGTTGCGAAGGACTGCAGCTGCCTTGGTCGCCTTGAGAGCCACGGCTGCTACCATTTCCACATCGCCCTTCTTGACTGCGCCTGCAGTGCTGAAGTCCGGAAGGCGGGATGTAATCATGGAAGAACCAGCCACGGTCACGCCATGGAAGCCGTCAAGGCCAAAACGAACGGCATAGATGGACGTTGTGCCCTTCTTCGGATCAATGGACACTACAGGATCATTAGAGCCGCTCTTCGCGCCAAGGTCAATAAGCGGAATGCCGTCATACCTCGGAATGATCTTTCCAAGATTGTCTTTGGTTTCCTGATACATGGTCGCGCGGCGAATGACTGCTTTGAACTTCACAAACATCTTGGAGCTCATCAGCAGCGCGGATGGGGTCCCATCCATGGCCGCAAGTGTTTCATCCAGATTGTCCAGGAAGTCCATGAAATTGGTCTCAATCGCTGCTGCCGTGGAAAGGTCGATCGGCTTCGCCAGCACGTTTTCCGTGTCGCTCCCCTTAATGGCTACATCCAGCCCATCAAAGGCATTTGTATTGGTAGTACGGTTACCGTTAATCACCGTATCGTTAAACAGCGCAGATGCTGCTTTGATTTTCTGGCGTGCCTGCAGTGTCAGCTCGTTCTCTACCCCGCCCATGCTCGCGATCACGCGGTCAATTTCATAGGACCCACCGAAGATAGCCAGATCTACAGACTTGCGTTCTTTGGTGACTTCCTGCGGGGTGTAGTCGCTGTTAATGGCACGGAATGCCGCCGTCGGCTGGGTTTTCAGTCGGTTATAGGCATACGTCAGCGTTGCGCCGCCACCAGACGGGGATACCACGTCCGCGAATGTCAGATTGTTCAGCAGGTAGTTGGATTTCTGGAACTCGTCAATGGTTCCCTTCACCAGCATATCCTGTGTATTAAGTTTTGCCTGTTCAAGTGTTACTGCCATTTGTCATCTCTCCTAATGGTTGTTTAACTGGGCAGCAATAGCGCTCGCCAAGGTCACGTTGCCACCGTTGGCACCGCTCCCCTGCTCACCATTGCCACCTTTACCGCCACCGCTTCCGGCGTTCTGGTTGTTCTTCACTGCCCAGGAATTATCCTTGAGCCATGCCGCGGTGCCGTCTTCGATGGATACCTTCTCGCCTTTAGCATTCGTGAACTTATACGAGCCGTCCTCCTCGGCCGCGATGCTCGGAATGAGAATCTTCGCAATTTCTGCCGGGCTGGCTGCATTCCCCTTTGTGAGGGCTGCTACCGTCTGCTGCGTGATATCCGCATGTACCCTTTTCGCGTGTTCTTCCCCGCGGGCCTTTTCTGCGGCATCATATTTCTTCGTCAGCTCGTCCAGCTGCTTCTGCATCTTCTCGACGGCCGTCTGGTCTCCTGTACCTTTTTCCGTCAGCTCCTGCACCTTCGCTTCGAGTTCGGCGATCTTTGCATCAGACGCATTCTTGGCTGTACGCTGCTTGGCTGCCTCCGCATTGATTTTGCTGATCTCTGCCTTGATGGTCGAGGCCAGAGCTTCGCCGCCGTCCAGCTTTCCTAATGCTTCGTACACTTCTGCTAATGTCATAATAAGAACCTCCCGTGTTCTTCACTCTTTGGGCTTCTATCCCAATAAAAAAGGCCGTTCTTTAACGCCTGCGGCAGGGCTCCCGTCCCTTTGGAAAGGCGTGTTTGTTACCATTTTTGAATTATGCTATAATGTATATAGGAAGGATGACTAGAACCTTCGCCCTTTATTGGCGGGGGGGCTGGTCATCTTTTTTTTGATACCGTTATTTGAAAGAGCAGTTTTCTGTTCATAACCGCTATAATCCGGCTCCCTTCGCAGAGGCTACGCCGTCCTCTATTGGCCGAAATCTTTTCTAATAGCTCTACGTCAACATTTTCCCCAATGTAATTTAGCACCACTCCTCCGGGACGCTCTTTTATTTGGCCAGCCGCATGGCTTATAGCGCTATCGGCAGCTTTTTCCGTCTGCACCGTTTTCAAGTCCCAGTAAAGACCGTCCCATTCATAGTCAGGCGTTTTTACGTTATCCTCATTTACCGCAGTTAAGCATTTGATTTTTCCGGCGAAGTTTTCAACCAGCCACTCGGCCATATTTACTTCGTCTAGGTTGTGCTTTTTATCATATCCGGTGTCGAACAGCACGCTTCCTTTGGGGCCGTCATACTGCCGAATTCGACATTGCATCACTTCATCGGAATACCCCCTCGCATACTGCTTCCAGCTGGCTCCCTTCTGGACTTCCTTCGCACCATTCACCCCAAGAAGCGAATGGCGCTGCATTTCTGTGAGGATCATGATGTAGTAGGCGAGGCCTCCGGCAAGCGTTTTGTCTTTCGGGGTTTCGCTTGTCACTCGCATGGATCCATGAAATATGGGAACCACACGGCACATGCAGTTTGGATGAACTGGCAGCTTCGGGAGCTTGTCTTTCGGGAAAATGCCCTCGCCCATCCCCCAAAGGTCTGCACGGGCGTACAGGTCGCAAATGTCATCGCATGGATGGCGGCTCGACAGCTTCCACTTGAAGGCGACGCAGTCGGGATCATTGGCATATCGGTACATGACCCCATCCATGTAGGCTCTCGCCTTCTCAGTGCGGGCGATTCGTTCCGCGAAGTATCTGGCTTTCTCTTGGGTGGCCACGTAAATGGCTTTATCTACCATCTCCTCATTGCCCTTTGAAATAGCGCTGATTATGCCCTTGTAGGCCGCCTTGAGTCCCTGCGTGGATAATTTATCTATGTTCCTCTGCGCATCGCGCAGGGCGCGTTTGAACGCGTTCCCTTGGTAGTCTTTAGACAGAGCGACGAGCTTTCCCATGAATTCCGGGATTTCCTGTTTCGGGATGACGTGGTCATGGCCGTATCCATCAAAAAGCTCTTTGGCAAGCGTCATAACGCTGCCGCCCTTCTTGATGGCTGCTTCGATGGTCTTTGTCGCCTGCTCCACGACCCACCGGCGGCCATGGGTGGTACGTTCGGAAAGCGTTAAACCATCCTCGGCCCATGCTTTTGCCATGGCTGCCTTCAGTTTTTTCTTCTCGACGTCAGCAGCTCCGCCCCTCTGGGCTTCTGCCACCAGCACATCCACCAGCTCATCTCGCATGACTTCCATGACGGGGTGTTTCTTGTAGGCGCTACGCACCGCCTCCCGCGGCGTCATCCGCCTGTCCGGCTTGTCCAGGTTCTCCCTGATCTCCCTTTGGAACTCCGCCAGCTCCTTCTCCGCCTTTGGTGTCATCATCTACTCCGTATGCTGTATGCTGCATCCTGCGCGGCTCTCTCTGCCGCTGCCTTCATTTCCTTCAGAATGGTGTCATATACATCCGGTGCCAGGTTCGGCATGTATGCCGCCAGCACCTTCTTCAAGACTTCCTGCTTGTATGCGATGGAATCAAAGCCAAGGTCGATAGCTGCCTGTGCATTCGCCAGTCCGTCCGATACATCGGAGATCTTGAAATCACGCGGGTATTCCACCTTGTAGCCGGTGTTTTCTCCCGACCATGCCTCATACAGCCTGATAATGGCCTTGTCTGCGTTCTCGCAGCGCACCGCAAAATCAGCAATGCGCTTATTGGTCTTTTCAAAGTCCCATTCTTTGGATACGCCCGACTTATTGTCGCTGGTGCTTGCCCCAAGGATGGACTCGAGCCCGCTCATGCGGAACATCTCTTTCACGCATCGATCCATTTGCCCTGTCAGCATGTCCGCGGGGGCTGCTGCCGGTGCGATGAATGTCGGCGTGTGCGTGCTCTCCGGCGGATAAGCAAGGACGTTGTTCGTCCCGATGGTGATATCATCCGTCCCGGGGTCTGGGATGGTCAGGATGTTGAACGCCTGATCCCTCAGAATTTGCGCATGCCAGGAGCAAAGCTGATACAGGAAATAGTTCGTCTGTACCACAGAAACGTATTCAGACGGCGGCTTTATGATCCGCTTGTCGGTGTTTCGTGCGAGCCACTGCACCACAGGGACCACCCCGAGCGGATTCACCCCGGTTTCCTTGCTTCCCGCTCCGCTGGTGATTGACCACTCCTCCGCCGTCCATGTGTGAGTGCGGGACGTCTCTGTGTATGCCCCGCTGCGGATACGCTCCTCATACCTAAACATGGTCAGGCGGCCATAGTCATCTATCTTCCAGTCCCTGATCTGCATCGGGGATACGACCTTCAAGAAGGGGAAGTGCCGATTTCGCACCGCAGAGGAAAGCGTCCCTTCCATTTCATCCGAATTGTCTACGACAATATAGGCCGCTCCGTACAATTTCGCTATGAGTGCCGCGCTTTTGCAGAAGTCCTGGTAGCTTGTCCCCGCTCGGTCGCAATCTTCAAGGAACCCATTAAACATTTCAGAATTTCGATATTCCCGGCGCACCTCGTCTTTGAAGATCGGGTCTACCATCGCATTGACGATGGGCCCTGTGTAGTTCCAGTAGTACGCCAGCTTCTTGCGGTTCATGAAATTCTCTACCGACTCTCTCGGGTGCTGGATAAGTCCCCGCCCCTGCACGAACAATCCGGTCCCATAATAGGCATCATGGATCATCATGTATTCATCGTCTCCGGGCAGGTTGATTAGCAACTGGCCTTGTAAATCTGCCATGGTTCCCCCCTTAGTAAATATTCGAACGTTTCGCTCTGATAGACTGTCCACCCATGCCGTATCGCACGGCATCGATAGCGTGGTTGTCTGCGTCAGGGTAGGCAGAAATAAACTGCCCCTGACGGTTTCTCTCGTATTCGTAGCAGGTAAATTCCCTGTATGTGTTCGGGCACCTGCGCTTATCAATGTATATCTTCCGCCTTTCCTGCAGCCATTTGATGCCGTAAGCTACACTATCAGGCCCTTTACGGCATCCGATAATGTTGAAACCCATGTCACGTATTTCAGCAATGCTCTTCGGCTCTGCAGAGTCGGCAATGATCGGTACCGTGAGGTGCTTGGCGCGCAGAATTTGCGCCACAGCGCGGTTCGTGAGTTTCTGCTGGTATACTTCGTCAAAGATATACAGCTCTTCCTTCTTGGCGTCATAGTGCATTTGGACAAAAGCTAACGGATCGACTGCAAAGCCAAAGTCCAGCCCGCAATGCAGCCTGTCGAATTGTGCGATCATCTCATTGCTCATGCGCAGATCTTCCACATTCTCGAAGACGGCGCCGCCGGTCCCTGTGACTTTCCCCAGATACTCATGCTCGTAGCTCTTGAGATTCTTCCCCTTCAACTTTTCTGCTTCCAGCAGGAACTGGCTGCCTAGCCATTCCTTCGGAACCTGCAAATAGGTGGAATGGTGTATCAGCCTGTCCGCATCGTCATAGAGCTGTTCTTCATTCACCCAGTTGTTTCTCGACTTTGGCGGGTTGAAAGAACAGAACTCCCAGTATTTATCACCGCCGCGAAGCAAGGACTGGTTCAGATTCCGGATTTCTTCCATACCGGCGAACTGGTCGAATTCTTCAAACCACACCACACCGATATAGCCAAATGGCGGCTTGATGGACTTGAGCTTCATGGGATCATCATCGCCCATGAAATAAATCTTCTGCCCCGTATGCTTCAGGGTGATTTCCGGCGGGGAAATCTTTGCGGAAAACAAACCATTAAGGCCCATAGCATCAATTCCCCATAACACCTGCGGATAAACCGATGTCTTGATGGTGTTTCCGACTTTTCGGAGTACGACCGCATGGCATTTGGGGTTCTGCAATAGCAGGATGGGAAGCATGACACTCACAAAAGAGGACTTCGTACTGCCACGGCCGCCTTTCATCCAATAATGGGTATGACGATGATGAATGATGTCTTGGAAGACGACATCAAAAGCAGGCCCGACATGGTCCGCTACGTTAATCTCCATCATCCCCGCCCCTGTCAAACTTGAATGTAATGTGTGCCTCACCGTCAGCATCTTCCGGCCTGTCCAGTCCGTAGCGCTTCGCCAGCTGCACCGCTGCTTTGATACGGTCATTAGCACCAATTCGTTTTTCTATGATTCTTGCCGCGCTGCATCCGTCGCCAACCCCTTCCACAACGACGGCTTCCTCTTTGATTTCGCCGCGCATGGAAGACGTCAGAAACTCCATCACTTCTTTCGCTTTCGCAATGCGCTTATCCTCGATTTCTTTCAGGCGTGCCTCCAGTACTTTTCTGACCGTAGGTTTTCGTAAGTTTTCACGGCCCATCACATCAGCATTGCGTGATTTATAGCCTGCCCGTCTAGCGGCTTCCGCCGCGTTTCCCGTCTCGATATATGCGTCTACGAACCGCCGCTGCTTCACCGTCAGCGACTTCATCCCCTGTCACCACCTCACTTCTCGAAAATAGCAGCAAAAAAGCCCGCGTTGCCGCGAGCCTTTTGCAAAGGAGGAAAACGATTTACAATGCCTTTTGCCCAATTCCTTTTCTATAGTTTAACACATTTTTATGTTCAGTCGTGTTCAATCATGTTCAATAGTGTTCAATCTTTCTTGAATCAGGCCCAATCCTTGCTCGAGTTTCAGATACAGACTGGTCCTGCTATAGTGCAGCCGGGTGGACATCTCTTTCCAGCTCTCCCCGAGGATATAGCGGTGCCACAGGATCTGCCACGTCACCTCACCGTCCCCGACCGTGTTGATGAGGGCTTTGGCCCGTTCCGTCATGTCTTCCAGCTCGTTCTGTGCGTCCACCAGCTTCTGCCGCTCTTCTTCGAGAGCTGCCAGCGTGGCATCGATGGTGGATTTGTTCGAGGTCTGCACCCGCTCGGTGAAGGCGAGCCCCGTCACCGATTCTGCCCGAGCCGTATTCTCCGCCAGCGCCTCTTCCATGCGCCGCACCTTCCTGCGCTTTTCCCGTACCATTTCCAGAAAATCCTTCGCTTCACTCATCTATCTGCCTCCTTCTTTCACCTTATGGAAGATAATATTTGTTTCCGGCCCTACTCACATAGACCTCGCCGCTTCTATCGCTTCTGATTTTCAGATCGCACCACAGAACATAGCCCGCCGCCTCTAGCATCCTACGTACCTGTAGCATCGCCGTAAAAGCGGCCGCTCTTTCTTGCTTTCGGATATTTCCCAAAGCTTGATCATATGTCGGGTCCTTATGATTGCTCACATAACGCTTCATTCCTGCCTTAGCCATTAGCCCAAACCTCCACAGATACTGACGGTCACTAAAATACCAAGGACTCCGATGAAGGCGACCCCCAGAATAATAGCCGCGACCTCCCGCTCGTCTTTCTGTTCTTCCAGTTCTTCGATATATTGATCGATTTCTTTATTTTCCACTACTCTCACCTCCTCGTACCAATTCACCGACAGCCGCCATCATAGCGTCCTGCCCTTTTTTCTTTGTAGCCAAAGCCCGCATCACCGCCTCGTCCATCGTACCCTTAGCTATCAGGTGATGGATGATAACGGGCTCTTTCTGCCCCTGACGGTCCAGTCGGGCATTGGCCTGTAAATACTGCTCCAGGCTCCACGTAAGACCATACCACACGATGATATGACCGCCCGCTTGTAGATTTAGCCCATAGCCGGCGCTGGCCGGATGGGCCAGTAACATCTTGATATGCCCCGCATTCCACGCGCGGATATCCTCTGCGTTCTTCAGCTCTCTGGCTTCCTTGAATTCCTCCAAAATCCTAGCTAAGTCATGGCGGAAATTATAGAACACAAGAACCGGACCACTGGCAGCGTCTATGATTTCTCTTAACGCCGCCAGTTTAGCCCGGTGTACTTCCACCACATTTTTCTCATCGTCATATACCGCCCCGTTAGCCATCTGAAGCAATTTATTACTTACCGCTGCGGCCGCGGTAGCCGTTATCTCCTTCCCTTGCAGCTCCAATACACAGTCCTTCTCCATCTTCTTGTAAACCTCCCACGCTTTAGCATCCAGTACCACAGGAACCTCCACCGGTGGAAGCCTCTCAGGAAGCTCCAAATAATCCGATGCCTTCATAGAAATACAGATATCCTTGATACGGTCATACACCTCTCTTTCTGCTTCCTCGTTTCGGATGCGGTAGCTATACACGATGGGGCCGTTCTGTTTATCCGGTATGAAATAGTTATTTCTGTACTCTGTAATTGTCTTCCCCAGCCTATCACCCCCGTCCAGTAAATAAATCTGCGCCCACAGATCCATCAGGCTGTTTGGCCTTGGCGTACCTGTCAGGATAATGACCTTACGGAAGCACGTCCGTACCTTCTTAAGCGCCCTCCAGCGTCTTGTCTTCGGGTCCTTGAAACTGGTACTCTCGTCGATCACCAACATAGTAAAAGGAAGCTTCCCATTGTAGTACCGTATGAGCCACTCCGTATTTTCCCGGTTAATGATATAGATATCGGCCTCCGCGGCCAAAGCCCTTATACGCTGCTTTTTTGCCCCTAGTACGGTACTGATGCGTAAGCCCTTGAAATCCTCCCACTTGCCCGCCTCGTCTTGCCAGGTAGCCTCTGCCACCTTTTTAGGCGCGATGATCAGAACCTTGTCAACTTCCAGAAGATCATAGATTTCTATCAGTATGGCCATCAAAGTGATCGCTGTTTTCCCCAGCCCCATATCCAGAAATACCCCCGTGCCATGGTGGGACAAAATATGGTTAATTACGTTCTGTTGATACTTGTGTGGGACAAACCGCATGATCACGCCTCCTTACCCGTAAACCCACGAAGGCCTTGACCGTCTTCTTGTTGTCAATGGTTACCACCTGACAGCCCAGTTTTCGGAGCCTCCTCATCACAAACCGTTGTAAGGCCCTAGGTTTCTTATGAGGTGCCTTCAGCTCTACAAACCAGAGAACCCCGCCCGGTAGTATAACAATCCGGTCGGGCACCCCCGCCATTCCGGGGGATACAAATTTCAAGCTTAGCCCGCCTTCCCGGCTGACAATTCTTGCGAGATATTTGTCAACTTTGCTCTCGTCTAGCATCTTCCTTCTCCTTTCTGTGAACGGTGTGAACAGAAAAACAGAGTTTTACTTAGATAGGGCGAATTAGGGGAATTAGAGAAAATAGAGGCTATATAAAGTCTCTAAATTGCCTAATTTCAACATCTCCATAGAAAAACCGTTCACATTGTTCACACCTATATTTTTTCTCGATAGCTACTAGCCCCAACGCGTGAACAGAGGGTGTGAACGCACTTTTTATTTCGTTCACGCCTAAAAAACAATTTCGCTCACGCCTTTTAAACTATTTGGTCTAAATATTGTAAACTAAGCGCTTCGATAGTAAGCCCTTTGAACCCCATATTCTCCCCCAAATCTCGCCCGATTTCCTCCTTTCCAATCGGGCAGCGACTGCATAATGGCATTGAGCTCCCTAGCGTCCAGGTTCTTCATATCCTTCTTGTTTCCTTCCAGCAGTTCACACCATATTTCTAGGATGCAGACCCTGCGCCGCCGTACCTTTCCCTTTTCCGCTATCTGCACCGGGTCCCGTAGATAATAGCGCCTGGAACCTATATCCAGGGTCTCCCAGTCTTCCGGTAGCAAGGTATCCAAGTAAGACTGCACCAAGGCTTTCCGTTCCGCCCCCTCTGTATGCTCTTCTTGCAGCTTTCTCGCTACTTTGAGGCTTTCCGCGGAAAGCTCCAAGTCAAGGGTTTCCTTTTCCTGATACCACTGATATACCTCCGCCCACAGCTGATCGATATAGGCCCTATCCAGCTCGACTATAGGCCGCCCCATAGCTTCACAGGAAAGCGCCCAGAAGCGGCGGCCGCCTGTCCTATCCTTTAAGAAATCGGTCTCGTTAGTCGTAGCCGCAAAAACGCATTGGCGGGGGTAACTCTGATACCGACGACCATAGGCCGCCCGATACTTGTCCTCGGTACGGGAAATAAAGGCCTTGACCTGATCATTCTCCGCCCTAGTGGCCGCCTGCATTTCAGAAAGCTCGATGATCGTATGACCTAGCAGCATCTCCATAGCATCCTTGCCTTTGAAAGACACCAGTGAATCACAGAACCAGCGGCCCCCTAGCCTGGCCAGCACCGTACTTTTACCGATACCCTGCGGGCCCAAGAGTACCAGACAATAGTCGAACTTATACCCGGGCCGCATGACGCGAGTCACAGCAGCTAGAAGCCACTTCTCCGTTACCTCCCGGGTGTAGACGCTATCCTCTGCCCCCAGCCAGTCGATGAAAATACTCCTGGCTCGTGGCGTGCCGTCCCAGGTAAGCCCCGCCAGGTACTCCCTGACCGGGTGGAAGGCATGCCGCCCTGCCACTTCAGACAGTGCATCATCGATGACTTGACGGCTTACCAATTTGTAGGTGGTTGATAGATAGTTACGAAGCCCCGCGTCGTCAGTGTCCCTCCAGTTCAAATCCCTATAGTCTTCCCGGGTTCGCCAAGGGACTTTATGCTTTATCTGCATACGGGATGCAAAAGTGTTCGTACCTACCGCGTCTTTCAGGTTCTCGTCGTTTTCTAGTATCAGTTTGAAATTGAACGCATTAGGAAGAATTTTGGGGTGTTCCCCGTCACTCCATTCAAGCTTCGCTTTCCAATCTAGGCCCTCGACCTTTTCTTCGCCAAAGGCCGCCCCCAGACTGGCCAAGCTCTCATTCCTTAGTATTTCCTTGACATCCGGATCGTTTCTGGCGAGCTTTTTCATTGCGGTGAAGGACGGCAGTCGGTTAACGGGCGTATTTGAGTCTACCTCCTCGTCCTGGTCGCCATAGTAGTGAATCCGTACCAGATCGAATGCATTACACAACCTGTTACCCGCCGGATCCGTGGCATGATGGGAATACATAAACTTATCATCGTACACCACCGCCCCGCCCACCGTACTCCCGGGGGCGTAGGTGTAGCGATCATCTTTCTCTGTCGGGGTATAGACGTTGGCCAGGAAGCCCCCAATCGCCCTAGAGATAGGGTAGGCCCTGCAGAAAGCGCCAATAACGCCCCCTTTCGTCAGCGGGTCCGCCTGTCTTCCCGTGGCCAGCTTCTTGATAACTTTGGATTCTCTAGCACTGGCCGGCCAGGTAGACACGTCGCGCCAGTCCTCATAGGTGGCCAGTATCGCGTCCGGGTCTAGAAACTCCGTATCCTGGTGCCGCATGATATAGGGCGCATCGCTAGGACAGGAAGGCAGATACATCAACCGTTCAATATCGTAGGTAGTGGGATCCATGGCTTCTATATCCACCATGTCCGCCAGCTTCCTAGAAATGGCCTGGTATTCTTCCGGCGTTACATTTCTACCTAAAGGCACAACCAGACGATACCGCGGCGACTCCTCCGTATGGCTGTGGGTGGAGTAAACCGCCCAAGCGCAGGGCAGCACGCCCAAACGGTCTAGGAAGTCCCTACTGGCGGAATCGGCATCGAGTGTTACTGCACTACGATACAAGACACAATCTTTCTTGCGCCGTCCATCCTTCAGGCGGCCACACACGAAGCCGCCCACATCCTTACGGTTATCTCGTTCTGACTTCTTCATGGCGCGGTACTCTGACATAGTCTCCCCGGTTCTCGCCGGGGTTTCTAGCCGCGCTACCAGTTCGTCCCATGTCGTCGTCCGATTCTTCCAGCTCTTTGAGAAACGGCTAGGAGCCGTAGCTATAGCTAATTCCTTATTCAAGATGTCACCTCCCCCACGTCCGACGTGGTATTGTAGCTAATACCGCACTGTTTCGCCCAGGTAACGACCGCGGCGTTTACGTCTGGTACACGGCTAACTGCCTCATTGGCAAAAAGCTTTGCTTGCATAAGGCTACGGCGTCTTACCTCGATGCAGATTTTAGGCGTATGGTCCTTATAGCCTACTACAATCAGCGAATCTTTCGCCCGCACACGGTCGCAGTAGGATCCCACACAGTTGTGCATCCGCCGTCCTGTCTCCCGGATAACCCCCGTACTTTTAGGAAGGCGGAAAAGGAAGCCGTCTACTTCCTTTTCCATGTTCCTTTCCTCGGCATCATAATGTAATGGGATATCCTTGTATACCTGTTTGTCATACAGCCTTGTCAAAGCATCGTGCATATCTCGGGACCGTGGTTTCTGCGCCCAGAATAGAGCCTTGTTTTCGTCTGTAAGTAGGTCATAAGTGCGGGTCGTGTCATCCTCCTCCGTCCCCCAGTCTGCAGCAAGAAGCTTCATCACAAAGTTCTTCACCGCCGCACTTCCCCGGTGCTGTAGAAGCGCAATAGTAAAGGGACACGATATCGTTTTATGGCGGCTTATCGTTTGCAGGCACTTCGCCGCCCCTTCCACGAAGTACTCAGGGGTCTTGAGAATAACGCCTAGCTGCTTGAGGTTGTCCAGATCCATGAGAGGCACGGTAGGAAGTAGCGCCAGTGTTTTCTTGCCCCCAGGAAGCCTATAGGCCCTCTTCATAGCGTATACGTAAGGCTCCCCATGTCTTCCCCTGTCCATCAGGTTCATCAGGTCTAAAATCTCGTACTTATCAGCTATAAATAAGCGTTCATCACAAGTGAGGTTTCGCCCCTCTGGGAAGGTCCAACGCCAGGCCAGATTGGCCAAAGGGTCATCTAACATTCCCCGTTTAAACTTCCCACCCTTTGACGGTACATACACGGATCGTATTTTATGCCCCACTCGCTTTTCCAGCCTTTCCGTCACCGCCGCGTAGAGCGCCCGGATAAAGGCATCTAGCTTTTTCCGTTCCTCGCCGTGAATGCTGCTATCCTTACTTAGATACTTAAGCGGGGTATCCCTTAGCCGGATATACCCCTCGGGCACATCCCCCTCTACCACCCTGAATGGCCAAACCATCCCCAGGCGTTCAAGTTGCTGACCGCCCACCCTTAGCACCTCCACAGAATGGTTCTCACAGTCAAAACGGATTTTTAACCTTCTCCGCACGCCGCACAGTGCAAATTTTTCCGTGTCCAATCGGGCATTGACCGTTACGATATCCAAATCCAGAAAGTTCTTGTATTCTTCCAAAGACAGCCGGATCTTATAGGGGATGTACAGTGGGCGATTGTTAGAACACCCGTACTCGCGCGCCGTATAGTTATCGTATAAACTCAGGGAACGGCCGCACAAAGGGCAGTGGTACTTCGCAATATCTGAAAAAGGATAAAAGGGGTTTGGAAGGCCGCAACAAGCCAGGAACCCTGATTCACAGGAGGTGCATATGAACTGGACTGCCCTCTTTCCCATGGTATAAAGCGCCCCCGATTCATCAGCGCCCGAGCCGATGACACAAATAGCAGAAAAAAGCTTGTCGTTTTCGTAGACCGCTAAAGTTTTCATAAGACACCTTCTTAAAATAGATCATCGAGTTCTTCGTCTGGCTTTTCGTCGAATACGTCTGGATCCTTCTTAGGTTCTTCTTTCTTTGCTTTCTTCGTGCGCTTTGGTTTCTTTTCTACTTCCATATTCTTCATAGCGTCCATGGCGTCTACAACGGTCTGCGCCGCCTCGATGCAGTTCGAGCAATACTGCTTGCTCTTGGCCACTCTATCTACCATAGCCGCATAATCGGAAGCGTGGGGATACAGTTCCGCCTTCTGTTCTGCTGTCATATTTTCCCAGTCTTCCAGGACCTTCAGCCCCTTCTTTCCCATTTCTACCTGCTGTTCAAAAGCGCGGTATACTCGTGTATCCATTTATAAGTTCCTCCTAGTCCTTCATGTAGTAATGATGTTCAAATCCATCCGCATTTTTAATGAGCCCCTTTTCCCAGGGTTCACTAATGCACATAAACTGTATAGCTTCCTTCAGGCTGCCTTTCCCTTCCGGCATCTCCATGATGATTTCGTCATGCACGTGCATCAGGATTTTATAGCCCGCCTGTTTTAAACGGTACATGGCAGCCGCCAGGCAATCCCTAGCGGTAGCCTGTACCAGGTTTTCTACTAACTTGCCTCCGTAGGTTTCCAGAGTTCCCCATTTCCTAGTGCCCTGCTCCATACCTGCATAGAGGATAGAGTCGCCTCCAAAGCGGTTCTTACCAATTCGAGGGCGAATATATACCAAATGCCTTCCAGAGCGCAGACGGACGAAAAGAGCCCCCTTTTTGACTAAAAATTGAAAGCCTCCTTGCTTGATAGTGATAGGCCTGCCCGGTTTTTCTATGGCACGCCTTGCCGCGGCATCCACATCCCACCAAAACCGTACGATATTGGGGCTGGCTTTGCGCCAGTGTGTCACGATGCCTTGCAGCTCTTCATCGGAGAGCCCCATCTTGTCAGCTCCCATAGCTTTTAGGGCGCCTACACCGCCGCCGTACCCGCAGGCCAGTGTGGCTATTTTGCCCTTCTGCCTCAGATGACCATTGACGCCGTGCTTGACTACCGGAACATGGAACATCGCGGAAGCCGTAGCGCAGTAAATGTCTTTCCCTTCAGCGAATGCCTTTTGTTCCCAAGTCTCCCCGGCCAGCCAGGCGATTACACGGGCCTCGATAGCGGAATAGTCTGCCACAATAAAGCGGTGCCCCGGTTCGGCTTCTATGGCCGTTCGTATGAGCTGAGAAAGCACATCGGGGACACTGTGGTAGCAGAGAGATAGCGCTTCCATATCCCCCTTCATTACCATACTTCTGGCCGCATCCAGCTCCGCCAGCTCCATATGGTTTTGCGGCAGGTTGTGCAGTTGGACAATACGCCCGGCCCATCTGCCTGTCCGCATCGCCCCATAGAACTGAAACATACCATGAATGCGGCCGTCCCTAGTCAGTGCATTGGCCATGGCCTGATATTTCTTTACTGAGGTCTTCCCCAGTTGCTGCCTAGTCACTAGCACCTCATGGGCTATAGAAGGCAGTGAGCTGTCTCCTAGCATCTCTGCAATGGCTTTCTTGTCTAAGGAAGCTATAGGCCTCTGTATCTTGTCCTCCAGCCATGCCTTTAGTTGACTAACCGAATTGGGATTAGAAAGCCCGGTAAGCCTTTGGGCCTTCTCCGTCATGATGGCTCTGAAATCCGCATCCATCTGGATAGCATTCCTTACCAGAGTCTTATTGATTCGCGCCCCGTTGTCATTGATCCATCGGTCAAGGAGCCAATACCGATGTTCCTCCTCCGGGGGCTTTAGCTCCAGTAACTTTTTTCGTATAGCCCGCTCCACCACCACGTCCTGGCGGTTGTACTCTATGTAGGTAGCCCACTTGTCCGGTGCATCAGAAGGACGGTTTCTAGTACGGCCCCCATTGGCCTTGGTGGGCTTGCAGGGCTTAGAAAAGTAGTTGATCAGCGCCTTGCCCCGTATATCCTTCTGCTTGTCCTCATCCATATGAAGCGCTTTGGCTACCTCCGCCAGACTGACAGGAAGAGAATTATATAAGGCCAGTACAGAGGTGCATTCCCACTGGTCATAGGGCATTTCAGGAAATAGCTTCCTAAAGCATGTCATTTCGAAGTTGGCATTAAATGCCGTTTTGGTAATGGACGAATTGAAAAGAGCCTGCACAATCGGTGCAGGCATCTCCTCTTTGGTAAGGTCTACCACCCGCACCGGGTCATCGTCGAAGGCATACCCCAGTAGCAAGATTTCAAAATCGTCAGCATCTACATACTTGTAGACCCCTGACTTGATATCGTTGCTACTGTAGGTTTCCAGGTCAATTGACAGTGTAGGCATAACACTCACCTCTTAAAAAATATCGTCGTCAGAATCCCCAAAATCATCGAAGTCGTTGGCCGATACACCAGTACCCCCCAAGGCTTCCCCGTCTCTTACCTTCATCAGGCCACGAAGCCCTACGCCAATACCGGTATTGCCCTTATTGTGATAGGGAAACAGATTCACGATAGCCTGTACATAGCAGCCGCTATACATCAAGGTTTTGTCTACGATTTCATTACGGTGGTTATCGAAAAGCACCGGCGGATAATCTTCATTGGCTTTGGCGTTCACGTAGTAACAATCTTTATAGGAGGCGTACATCTTCGGATTGGATTCATACTTTTCATCCCCGTCATTGATCGGGATGTGAATGCTCTTTGTCTTTCCTCCCAACTTCTGAACTACTTCTGCATCAGCCAGCATATCCTTGATAGCGTTTTTGAATTTGGCTACCGTGGCGGTGTCGCCTTTGGGGATCAGAAGGGAGGCACTGTATTTCAAATTGCCCCGATCATCCTCTACCGGTTCGAATACATGGGCAAAACTCAGACGAACAACACCGGTTTTAATCTGTACACTTTTCATTGAGATTCCTCCTCAAACAAGTCTTTAATATTTTGAATTTCTTCACGTTTATCATCACTGGGCACTAGGGTCGGCTCCCCTTTGGGCTTTATGATGTAACCGTGCTGGTCCTGTAAAAGCTCCTTTAGCTTCTTACGGCCGCATACCTTTTCTAGCTCTGTAATTGTGCAAAGCTGGGTTTTGAAAATCTTGTCACGGGGGAAGCCTTCACTTACCAGCAATTCCCCCGCATCCTCTTTATTGATAATCTTCCGTACGCTACGCCCTTGGACGAGCTTCAGCCCCGGCCACTTCGTCCCGCTAATGGCCTTTACACGAGCGTACTCTTTCACTTCATCTAGCCAAGTCTGTACATTCTTCGCCTGAAGTACGATTTCGGCAATCTCTTCGGGTTCCAGTTCGTTTCCGGGTGCAAAGGCTTTACGATACACCTTTTTCAAAGCGTTCGCCCGGGTGCGGCACACTTTGCGGGCACGGCAGAAACGGCAGTGATCCCCCGCTTTGTACTCCCCCTCCCCCTGAAAAGCTTTGTCAGCTATATCCTTGATGGATGCGCCCCAGGCGAGCAGCTCCTTCACCGTGATGGTCTCGGTGCTAATGCTATCTAGGCGAGGCTGTACGATGGTCATCCGCACATTCTCGGCGCCATAGAGCCAACCCATAAGGGCATACATGCCAAGGGCGTATAGCCTCATCTGAGGGTTGTTTTTTGCGCTTACCGGTACGCCCTTACCATATTTCAAATCGATGATTTCTAGGAACGCATCGGAGAGTATCACCGCATCGCCCGTGCCAAAGCCGTGAGGCACCCATTGGGAAAAATCCAATTTCTTTTCGACGAATATCTGTGCATCCTTGCTGGTCGTTCTGGCCTCGTTGATTTTCTCGATAACCGTATCCACATAGGACTGCACGGCCTCGGCCATCCCGGCGTCTTCTTCAAGGGTTACGGTAGAGTCCCCCGTCTTGAGGTATCGCTTCAGATGCTTTTCCGCTAAGGCGTGCGCCCGGGTTCCTTCCCAGGCATAAGGGCTAGATTCCGACGGGTATTTCTGCTCTTCCCTAGCAGAGGGCGGGCAGGCCAGCCACCTGGCCGCCCCACTGGCGGATAAGATAGCGTGTCCCATCAGATCCGTACCAGTGCTTTGAATTCCGGGATATCCTTCTGCTTCAGATCGGTAACGCGGGCGCAGCCTTTACCTTTCAGCAGCTGCTTGATCCGTTCCTTACCGTCCGGTACTTTCTTGCAATAGTTCATGCACAGCGTGCGGAGTTCTGCCGTCTGCTCCTCTGTCATCGGAGCGTCGCCGATGTCGTCCTGTTTGGGTTCTTCCTTTGGAGCTTCTTTCTTGACTTCCTGCTTTGATTCTTCAGGCTTTGGGGTTTCTTTCGGCTTTGGAGCTTCTTCGACCTTCTTGGGCTCTTCCTTCTTTGGTTCTCCCTGCTTATGTTCTTCAGGCTTGGGGGCTTCTTTCAACTTAGGTGTTTCCTTCTTTGGTTCTTCATTAGGCGCCTTTGTTACCTTTTTGGCTTCTTTCTTTGGCGTTTCTTCAACTTTCTTCATATTCACAAGCCGCTGCATTTCAAGCAGCACTTCCTCGGCATCGCCGGAAAATGTAATAGTTACCATGTCTTTTCCTCCTGTGCTATAATACAAATAGGTTATTTTCCTGTGCCAATGAACGAATAGTCCTTCGTTCATTGGCTTTTTTGGTGGGCCGCGTACCATGAGCCTCCTCCTTCTTACCCGAAGCAGATAATAAACAGCGCATAATCAAGGAACAAGCACATCAAGGCCGCCCAAGTAGTCAGCAGGTCCACGAAAGACTCTTCTCGGGTCTTATCAGAGTCAAACTTTGGGCGGGAAGCCAGCTGGATCCGTCTTGCTTCTTCGGCTTCTTTGGCTTCCTCTTCCAGCCTCCACTGCTCTACCAGGCGGGGAAACAGCCCCAAATCGCAATTTCTAGTCATCTTCTTCGTCCTCATTTGCCAGTTTCAACTTCTTATGCCTCATAACGCTTTCTCCGGCCTTCCAAAATCCAGAGCCCGATCCTGGAGGTGGGCTTCATGCCTATCCTCATCTTGGCCTTTTGCTTTCAGCCATTCCTGGTATTCATCCGGATGGCTCCGGATGTAGTCCCTGATGTACTGCATAAGAGCATACATGCCGCCCGCCTCCTTCATACAGCTTCCTCCTGGAGTCTTAACAAACGAATAAACTCGTTTTTTTGAACCAAAAAAAATATTGTTTGCCGGTATCTTATAGATTTGGGGAATCTTCTGGATGAAAGCAAAAGGGGCATTCGAGCTATCTTCTTCCAGCTTTGCCAACGTCTGATAGTGAATCCCAAACAGGTTAGCAGCTTCTTTTTGCGAATATCCGATATTCCTTCTGGCTGCTTCCAGTGTGATTAACATCTCATCACCTCCCTCGTTCTTGATATTAGAATAAACGAGTTTATTCGTTTTGTCAATAGTTATAACGAATTTTCCCGTTTTTTTACCATGTGTTATGTTGAAAATAACGGTTATATTCGTTATAATATAACCAGCTATTGAAAGAAGGTGTAAAAATGCCAAGAAACAAGCTATCGAAATTCGATAAAGAACTCCGAGCCCAGATATCAGCAAATTTAAAGAAGTATACGGACGGCATTACTCAATATGAGCTTTCAGAGATGACAGGCATCCCAGTATCCACTCTCTCCGGATATTTCGCCATGCGGTCAACTCCTAATGCCGGGAATATACAAAAGATAGCTGATGCATTGCATATAGATAAATCTGATTTAGACCCACGTTTTTCAAATAGTATTCTGAAAAATGACGCTAATGAAGAGCCGAACCTGAACCGGCGCGATGAACGTGAAATTGAGTCAGATCTGGAAGACATGATGAACTCTATTTCCTCTGCCGCCTTTGAGGGAGAGGATGATATCGAAGACATTGAAGCCTTCAAAGCGACCATTAAGGCTGCCATGATCCAGGCAAAGAAGATAGCCAAGAAGAAATATACGCCGAAAAAATACCGGAGGGATTAAGACTATGGATGTGCAGCAAAAAGTTGCCGCTCTTATCCGACGCTATAAAACAGATGACCCATTTCGGCTGGCCGCGTGTCAGAATATCATCATCATGTATTCTGATCTGGGCGGAAAATACGGCAACTATCTCAAATATAAACGTTCAAAATTTATTATCATTGATGCCCAACGGACACCGGAATCTATGCTGCCGTTTGTCTGTGCGCATGAACTTGGTCATGCGCTTTGTACGCCAAACGACAACACCCAGTGGCTCAAGACCTACACCATGGATATCAATGCTGACCGGGTGGAGAGACTGGCAAACATGTTTGCTGTAGAGCTACTATTGAATGACGGGTATCTGGCAGAGCATCCGGGGACATCTATTTACACGCTGGCTCATTGCCGCGGAGTGCCGCACCGTTTCATTAAACTGAAAAGCGCCCCGGCATCCTAAGGAAGCTGCTGGGCGTCAAGGCAAAGTGAAAACAAAATAAAAAGCCCCTGCCATATCGCGAAATATGACAGGGGAATGCAGCCTGGCATTACCAGTACCTGGCTGCGGTTATAATCCACTCATCCAAGGAGGCAGATTATGTGTATATTATATCATAAAGCCTCCCAATGCCAAAGAAGGAGGCTCTTTTTATGCCTAAAACAGAAGAAAAACAGGCCGCAAAGGCCGTCATATATGCAAGATATTCGTCCGATCGGCAGCGCGAGGAGTCCATAGAAGGCCAGTTGCGCGTTTGTGAGGACTACGCCCGCCGGAACAATATCACCATTCTCCACACTTATGCGGATCGCGCTATGACCGGCCGCTCCGATCAGCGTCCGGAGTTCCAGATGATGATCAGAGACGCCGCCACCATGGCCTTCAATGTCATCCTGGTCTATAAGCTGAACCGATTTGCCAGGAACCGCTATGACAGCGCAAAATACAAGCATAAGCTGAAAAAGTATGGCGTCAAAGTCGTATCTGCAATGGAAAACATAGCGGATGACCCATCAGGGATTTTGCTCGAATCGGTCATTGAAGGCATGGCAGAATATTACAGCGCAGAGTTATCGGAAAATGTATTGCGCGGCATGACGCAAAACGCGCTGGAAGGGAAATGGCCGGGCGGCGTTATCCCACTGGGGTACAAGCTAGACAAAGGCGGGCGTCTGATAATAAACGAAGAGAAAGCCCCTATCGTGCGAATGATATATCAAATGTTCCTAGACGGCATGTCAGTAGCCAGAATTGAGAGGAAATTGAACGACAAAAAGTACACGACGGACGCTGGAAAGGTATTTTCGCGCAGCCGTGTTTATTATATCTTGCATAATGAACGATATATCGGTACATTTCAATGGAAAGACATAAAGAAAGAAGGGATAATACCACCGATTATCTCCAAAGAAGCGTTTCATGCAGTGCAGGAAAGGATAAATGCCATGAAAAGCAGCTCTTACCGGACAAACAATAATTATTTGTTAGCGGGGAAAGCATTTTGCGCCTCCTGTGGTGCAAAAGTATCAGGGACCTCCGGGAAATCGCAAAACGGAAACAAGTATTGCTATTACGGCTGTTCACACCACCATAGAAGTGCGAGATACGAGTATTGTGAGACAAAAAACATACGCGCAGATGTGTTAGAAAAGCTTGTTTGTGACAAAACGCATGAGATTTTATCGAGTAAAAAGGCTATAAAAGAAATCGCAAGGCAGGCTGTGAAACTACGCCCACGGAACGAAAGCGAATTGGAAATACGTGCCATAAAAAATCACATTTCCAGCTGTCAAAAGAAAATTGACAACTGTATAAAGGCTATTGAGAACGGTGTCATGTCAAATGCGCTGGTTGAATCGCTGAATGAAAACGAACGAACTCTGGACGTGTTGAAAGAAAAACTAGCGAAGGCATCGCTAATGCAAGGGAGTGGGCTATTGACGGAAGAGAAAATCCAGTTTTTCTTTGAAACAATCCGCGAAAAAGCAAAAGAGACGGAGAAATATAACGATATACTTCTCACGTCTCTTGTTCGTGCCGTCTATATTTGTAATGAATACGTTGAAATCCAGTACAATTACGCAGAACAACTCCCTATTCTCACGAACCCTGTAAGAATAGAGAGCTGTTCGTACAAATGTACAAATGGTGGTATCTTGTGATAAATCCACGAACACCATCTACTTAACGCCTTCCTATTTCTATGTGCTGGCGAGATTATAAAAGCCTGCCTCGCACCATGATAGGGATTGAGACAGGCATTGATGTTGGCACTTCGCAGGGAGATTTTCAGTAATTGTTTAATTTACAGTTCGACGCGCTGTAAAAAAAAATAAAAAAACCTAAGAAAATCAGTCATATATGTAAATAAATAAAATAAGAAACGTGTTGTTTGGCACAAGAGGTTCGCTTGGCACAAGAGGTTCGCTTATTTATTTCGCTTATTTCCCTGCGAAGCGCGTTAGGTTGTAGTGCGGCATTCAGTCCTGATTGACGGCAGTCTCTCAAAACAAGCCGCTGGTGGTCAAGGATAGATTTGAACTATCGTTAGACGCTTAAGTCGTCCGTTCTAACCGCTGAACTACTCGACCAGAAAGAAGGTGGGTGGAGAGACAGTTGAAGCAAGAGGCAGAAGGAATCCTCTCCCCACCCGCACATTGACAAGGAAACCTCAAGACTTTCGCCTTGATGCTTCCACATGCGGCGGTTGCCCGCCTAGATCGCTTTTAATATCGTCAAGCAATCCTAAGAATCCGCTTACCTTCCTGTTGCTCGGATGCTTTAAACACCTGTTGGCAAGCAACGCCCGTATGCAAGTACCGTCCCTACTTCGTATCGGGATACGCCTGCACTCCCCGTATACAGTGTGCAGGACCTTGGTGGGTGTCATTTAATCTCGCACCTAGAGAGATAGATTGTAAACCATTTTCGTGAAGTCAAGGAAATGGTGGGGACAGCGGGACTTGAACCCACATCGAAGCGGTTATGAGCCACTTGCTTTACCATTTAAGCTATATCCCCAAATTGGCAGGGAGTGATGGAATCGAACCATCGTAAGCGAAGTCAAAGTCCGCTGCACTTTCCACTGTGCTAACCCCCTCCACAAGGTGGTGCGTCCGCGTTCTGAACACGGCAATAGGAGAACGCTTGGACGCCACACTTTTTGTTAAGGCGGCGGGAGGAATCGAACCCCCACAAGTCCCGGTACGACCACTCATAAATGAGCTTACGTTTCCGACGGGTATCCCCGCTCCAGGGAAGGCCGCAATGGTGGGAGTCAGTTTACCTCTGCTCCCAGTGAGGCACAAGATTTAAGGAGGGTCTTATGATGAATCGTAACGATCCGCTATGCTCCGTATGCCGAGACGAAGCAATGGTGGGAGTCATTTTGCCTCTGCTCCCAGTGAGGGGTCTGCGTTGGTCGTGACCATCATTTTTAGTAGGGGCAATGATGGTTCAGAAAGGAGTAAGAGGGAAAGGATGAAAATTTGAGACAGACAAAAAAGAAACTTTCCCTCTTCACAATTATTATACGATAGGTGCTTAACGCGCGGCAAGCAACACGGCAATGGCGGCGATGGCGATGCCGTCACGTTGACGCTTCGCCACTCTTACCTTGTGTTTGTAGGTTTCTATTTCTTTCTTCAATACTTCTGAATCTTTCTTGCATGTCTCTATCTCTTGCTTCGCTTGATTCAATGAGCTTTGCGCTTTCGTCAATGAGAGCTTGGTCTCGTTGAGTTTTGTTTCTAAGGTCTGACAGTCCGCTTGCAATGTCAGAAGCAGTTGCTCCTGCTCCGTCGAGTTCGCCTTGAGCATTGTTAAGTTGGCTTTGAGCGTCTGACATTCCATCATCTGCTCGTTCCAATCCTTCTTGAAGTCGTTCCATTCCTGGCTCGTCATTGTGATGTATCCCGTAGTCTCCTCTGCATAAGATGTAGATGGTACACAAAAGCACAACGCCAATGCAAATAAAGACAGGGTAATAGCGTCGCAAATACGTTTCAATCTTTTCCACATTTATACCTCCAATAATAAAAATGAGGGGCGATACGGATACCGCCCCTCTGAAATTATTACCTGCGCGGGATATTATGACGTGCAGGGCATAATGGGATATTACCTGCGCGTCATAATCATACGCTACTGAACATAATCGAATACAGGTTTCAGCTTCTTCTTATCCTCTTTGGAAAGTCCTACCTGCGAACGCTCCACTCTGGTGGACTTCTTGTCATCCTTGAGAGCTTTAATCTCTTTGTCGGAGTAGCCCATCTCTTTGAGCTTCTGACGGTTGCCGCTAGATGGGTCCTTGAGGTATTCAGACTTGGCTTTCGCTCTGTCGTTCTTTTTCTGCTCCTTGTAGTTATAGACGATGCTCTGTGCATCGGTAGCATTGGCTTCTTTGATTGTTCTGAAACCAAGTCCACGGACGATTCTGTCGCGGGTATCGTAGTCTACCGTCTTTCTGCCCTTGCTATCGGTGTTATATCCGGCTACTGCGCCATAAATATTGCCAGCCGCAGGGGAAATAGCTTTCATTGCACCGTTGGTATCGCCGTTGAGTACCGCCTTTGCGAGCTGAACGGTGGTAGAGCCGAGCGGACCGCCCGTCACGATGTTAGACGTTTCCGGCACCACGCCCTTCAATCCGACACGTTGGGAAATATCCACGCCAACAATTGCACCTGCGCCATAGTTTGCTACATTCACAAGAGCTTTTCTGTCAGCGTTGTTCCCTGCCCATTCCATCATGGCGCGTTTTGCCTCTTTCTCTGGATCATCGAACCCGAGAAGTTTCAGCAGGGAAAGAAGTGCATCTTCAAACGGGAAAGCGTTCCAGATGCCGGATACCAAAAGGTATGGAATGAAGAACTCGAGCTTCTGCTTCGTGGTGGTATTCCCCAGTACCGGCAGGAAGTCGGAAATAACTTCCATCTCTTTTACGCCGTACTTCTGGAATTGGAGAGCCATGTCTCCGATAACAGTACCTTGAAGTGCGCGGAAGATACGAGGTGCATCTGCAACGGAGTAGTCGAAGTTTACCTTTCGGTTTATGTCTTTGGCATACTGGATAGCCTCGCCCTTAGAAAGTCCGTCTCCGATTGCCTTGTAGTATGCAGCAAGAATAGTGGCTTTTCGGATGGTCTTTTCGGCGAGGGTGAACGGTTTCATAAGGAAATTGTTCACGGAGTTTATGACATTCCCTACTTTAGAGAGTGCCGTTCCTTCTGCGGTTATATGCCCGATGCTGTCGAGAGCAAGCCCAGATTCTTCGGATACGCCGGACGCAACAAGTATTTTCTTGTCTGCTGCGTTCGGATGGAGCGCACGTTTCAACCCTACCGCGGTTTTCCTTGCGCCGACATATCCAACGCAGTTGAAGAGCTGCAAGGTGTTGACGAACCCTGATGACAAGGACGCTCCGAGCTTCAGAACGCCCGTCAGTCCGGTGAGGTTGCCCGCCATACGTCTTGCCGGTCTTGCTTCGTTCTTGAACCATGGGAACAGGTGAAGGAAGTCATTGGCGAGGGTTTCAAGTCTGCTTGGCTTGCCGAGAACAGAATCGATATATCCCTTGCAGAAGGCAGCTTCTCCCGTCCAGTCCTTGTCGTAATCGCCAAAGGCACGTTCAAAGAAGCTGATAGCCTTCTGCTTGAACGGGTCAAGGGCAACATACCTCGAGGAAGAATCAATGTGATGCTGAATAACCCATATCGCGTTCTTCTCAAATCCTTCTGCACCTTTGCGGTGTTTCTTCGCTCCGTAGTAAACATGGCGGCCCTTCATGGTTGCATGGGTCATTTCGCGAGCTTCATCAAGAGTGAGGGATGCACCTTTTCTAAGGTTATCCATGAGCTTGAAGTAGTCCATATCGCCTAAGAGCAGTGGGTTCTCTATCTCGCCTTCGGAGGAAAACTCTTTAGGCGCAATGATAAATTTCCCGCCCTCTTCTTTCTGCATGGCATCTGCTTTCACTACCGCTTTTTCAATAGTGTCTGCGCTACCAACAACCTTGCTCTTAACGTTTCCGTCTGCATCGGTGTACTTCTTCACAATGAGTACGCCGTGGAAGATGTGCGGCATGTAGCCTTCCATGTTGGTGAGCGGCTTGTTGTAGGCGAGGTAAGACACTTTGAAAGAGCCGTCATCCAGTTGCTTCCTATTCTTGATGTATACATCCTTGTCATCATCAAGTTTCTTCATCTCTTCGGCAGTCACAACGCTATGGACTTCTCTATATCCGCCGGTCTTGATGGATACTTGGAACGCAGGTTTTCCATCTTTCACGGTTTCACGAATGTCATGCATAACGAACGTATGCGGACGTTTGGCAAGCTCTTTACGCGCTTTCTCTGCTTCCTTGCGCGTTTTGTAGGTAAAGTTCTCAATGCGTTCGCGCGTGTAGACGGCATTGACGGCAGTATAGATCCTGCCAAGAAGGCTACGCGTCTTCTGATGTGCCTTGATGACCTTTTCAGAAACGCCCGCATCGCGAAGTTCCTTGTCGGAGAATACGTGTTGTTTCATATCCTCTTCCCAGAGAATATCCGTGTAGCGTTCCTTCTCTTTGGAGTTCAGATCCTTGATAGCACCGGCGAAGCTATGCGTCCACTTCCCGCGGAGTTCCTGCAATTCACGTTGCGCTGCATCTGCTAATCCCCAAATGTAATTCGTCTTTGCAGACTTGATGCGAGACGGAGAACGGACGGTGTTGTTGAGCGCGGTATCGACCGCACTCCACCCCTTCTTCTTCGGCTCGTTCACGCTGATGTTCGGATTGGCTTTTGCCTTTGCTAAATCAGGGCGGAAAGTCCTGTCGATATAGACGCCTGCTTTCTCGCCAAGGTTCTTGTGAGATTTAAGATACTTCTCCGCTTCATCAAGAGGGTTCATCTTATACTTGACGTTCCGTGCGGCGGTGTTGTTTTCATTGCCGCGTTCCCATATCTCGCCGCTTTCGAGCTTCTGGAAAACATGTTGGTCGTTCTCATGGAATAAGGAGAGGAGCTTGTGCGCCATGTCGGAAATTTTCTGCATGATTTTCCCCGCGATTGTCCCCTGCTTCATCTTGCGGCGAATCTTCCACTCTCTCATGCCCTCTGCCGCGCCTTCTTCGTTCCCGTAGGTTCTAAGAAGTGCGTTTCGTTCTCTGTCGGTCAGCAAGTTCCACGCAAGGTGCATGGCTTCGTGGGATATGGTTTCGTCAGGGCTGTCCATGGTAAGGGTGATAAGTGCATCTTTATCCACCATCTCAACCTTGCCGGACGCCTTTTCGCTGCCTTGCAGAGTGCCGCCGTAGTCCTTCTGTGCTTTCGCGCGGTCTACGGAGATGGTTTCATCAGTGAAGTTGACTTCTATGTGGCTGCCGTTCGGGAGGTCAAAGGATACGCCGCTATCATGGACTTCGATGTTCTGTGCGTTAGGGAATACGGAAAGGGTCTGGGTTTTCAGATCTTCAACGGAGTGGCGGGTGTTAGGCTCGCCAGACAACATATTCTTGGTTAAGAAAATGTTGTCATCGTAGTTCAGTTTACCGTTTATTACATACGGAATGTTATTTCTATCCTTGATTCCATTAAGCATTTCTGCTATAGTAATCGTAGAAGGAGACTTATTCGATGCAGTTTTTTCGTACCCCTCAGACGGGAGCATCGTTAAGTCTCCTTCTTTTTTTACATTATAGAATAATGCGTTTCCGATTTCGTATATGCTTGCGCTATTCCCACGCTCTCGCGCAGATATTCTAAAAACATGCAGTCCATCACTATCGCGAACCGGAACAAATATCTCTATGTATTTCGTTTTGGTTCCATGTGCAGAATCGGGATGCTTGTCAATGTACACGCCGTTTCGCAAAAGCTCTTCCAGTTTGCCTAAAGCTTTCCCGCGCACCTTATCGTTGAATATTTTGGCGAAAGTTGCATGCGAGTGGATAATCTGCCCTCTTATGTTGGGGTTTTCAATTCCCTTTACGGCATTATCATCACGTTCTGTGACGAATCCCTCCCCGCCAATGAACCTAAATGTTTTCCCAAGTAAAGAGTCGACCAATGCGTCCGCTTGCTTTGTGTTTTTCCCATCCTTTACTCTTATTCGTTTGGCGTCGGTTATATCCACAATGCGGACTGGATCGCTTGCAACGATATTTCTGTTCGTGACACGGTATTTCTGATTAGAACCATCCCGCTCTGCTTCTACCTTTGCTCTGTCAGAGACGGCACGCTTTCCTGCTGCCGTTTCTTTTATATTGCCTTTCTCGTCAACGGAAAACAGTTTATTTCCATCACCATCAACGAGCTTTTCAGCAATTTTAGACAAAGTGTTAGACATTCTCTTGATTTGCGTATTGGTAAGTCCTGCCTGCGGATTGTGGAAATGCGCCTTAAAATCTTCGTAGAGATTCTTTATCCACTTGATAATCTTCGCGCAAAGGCTAGGATGCTCTATCCCCAGCTTTTCAAAGAACGAGCCGCGTTTCCCTGCGTCCCACATGGCATCAGCAAGCATTTCTTCAATAGCAAGCTCCTTGCTCATATCGGTACGCCCGATGGATACCGCGTAGTCTGCGAGCTGCTTTTCAGATACTTCGCCACCGAATACTTCCTTGACCATCTGATTATAGAGATCTGGATTGCTTTCTCTCATCCAGTGGAATGCTTCGTGCCAGAAGGTCTGATTCAAGTCCATTGCCGAACGGCGGTTAAGGAAAGCAACATTTGTGCCGTCTGCATGGAATCCGTGAAGGTTGGGGTCGCCTTCAAAGAATTGGACTTGCAATCCCATCTTCTTTGCAAAGTCTACGATAGCCTTCTCGCGAGCAGTGAGATCATCGCTCGCTATTGGCGTGATGTTTTCCACCATCTTCTGATATGGGGTCTTGACGGAGAATTTGTTGATAATCTTCATCGCGTCGTTGTCAAAGACTACGGCGCAAGGACCATCCATGCCACCATCATATTTATAGCCTTTAAGTCCAGCTTCTTTAAGTATTTTCGCTACATCCTTTTGCCGGTTTCCACTACCCGCGACTGCTTCATAGAGGAGTTGCTGAACGTCATGCCCTGTCAGCGCAAGAATACCGTCCTGCGCAATAGTTGACAACTTATTAGCCCCGTATTCAAATTCAGATACCAGGTCGTTGGTTATGTTGTTTAATTCATCTATATCGCCCTTAGTCAACGCCCTGTTTTTTGAAGCATCCTTGAACAATACAGATGAAATTATTTTTTCCACGGCAGATATATTCTGCGTGCTTGGATCGAAAATATATCTGTAGAAAGCACGCTCCAGATTTGCTCTATCGGTTCCGTCGCTTAAATCAATAGTGTCTAGCATGTGTTTGACTAAAGGTCTCGCGTCTGCCCCTGCTTGGATGGCGAGCAGCTTGTTATATGCTTTTGCTTTTTCCGGATGAGGAATCGCAGAGAACGCCTTAATCTGGTCTATCGCCGCCTCAAACATATCGAACAAGACATCTCGCGTTGCAATCTCATACGATTCTTGAGAGGGCTCTTTGTCTAGCTTGTCAATATACTGCTCAACATCCTCAAGCGTGTTGAGTGGTGGCGTCCCGCCGTTCTCTATATCCGTTGCCCGTGTATAAACGGAGTAGCGGTCGAGAGCCTCCCTTGCACTTTTTAAATCCGCGGGTGACGGGTTCCATTTACCACTACTCTTTGGGCGATCAGCTAAAAATTCATGCATTAGTTTATATACGGACGCCTGTGCTGCATGGTTTCCATACAATTCTCTCCCAACGATGGTGCGCATGCTTTTTTCGGTAATGGAATCCTCCGGCAGATTTTCCATGTATGAGAGGGCGCGTCTGACAGATTCTTGAACGTGTTTAGGCTGATCCTTCAACGGGATTTGCTCGTCTAAGAGATAGTTGTCGCTTGGTATAGCGGCATAATACAGTTTTCCATCTGCGCCGCCATACCTTTTCTTATATCCTTCAGAAACCTTTCTCCCCCAATCGGCGTCGCCCTTGTAGGTTACGTCCCTTGCAAAGTATATTCCCCATCCGTGGGCTGTATTTCCTTCACCGGTCCCGATAAATGCCAGATCGAAATGGTCAAAGTCGGCTGGAGATCCATTCCATCCACGCCCCGTAAGGAGCGTATCAGTCTTTCCGTGGATTGAGATTCTATCCGGCTTTCTCCTTGCAAGACGCATTGATTTCATCCGGCTATTAGAAATGACTTCCGCATTAGCTGTTGGAATAATCGCAATCTTGGCAGACGCCTTAGAATCAGCAGACAGGTAGGCTTCAAGCACATTGAGCGCGGCATCTCTTGCCTTCTCATCGGTAAAGCCGAACGATTTCGTTTTGTTGTCATAATGTCCGCCGTTGGCGTCCATCAGCTTGATGCATGCCTTTTGTTGCGTTGCAGGCATTGAATCCCACGTGTTTTCTTTTGGCTGGATGGTATGCTTGTACTTCCGCGCATTGGGCTTAGACGCAGGGATAAACTTACTTGCGTTAAGTCCTATAGAAGTGCGGACGATTTCATCAAGCCTCATTTTCGTTCCTGAAAAGAGTGCATCACTCGGTTCATTCGCACCATCTATGTACTTCGTCATTCTGACAATGGCATCAGAAATCGCCTTTGGCCTTCTGGTGTTGTCGGCAATGAACCGAGCAAGATCCTTTCCTCCGACAGACGCGAGCCACGAATCATCGCCGAAGAGGCTTGTTTCGTTGAGGGCGAATTTGATGCTCTTCCCACTATTCTTGCATTTGAAATAGAAGTCAAGCACATCTGATAAGAGGCTTGAAAGATCATAGTCTTTTGATGCACCGCCCTTATCGAGCTTTGCTTTGATGGCGGCGACCCGCGGAGCGGCTGCGGAGAACGCTTTCACGATATTCTGGTCCTCAGTATCAGTGCTTTCGCTGATTCTTTCAAGGAGGGAATTATCTCCATAGGCATATGCTGCGAGCGCGGATTTCACACGCTCTATTCCCGCTTTGGATGGCGTGCCGTCCTTGTTGAACACAACATCACGGTCCGATTTATCGGTTATTTCGTTCAAGGCAGATACGACAAAATCATCATTGCTCCGCTTCGTCAAGTCACCGGTTCCGTCATAGTCATACAGGCTAAGTGTCTTGGGGGAAATCTTTTCCGCATCCACTTTCGCCTGCTGGCTTGCGCTCATCTTCATGCCGCCCTCGGTAGAGTGGATTATACTATCCTGTAAGGAATCAGACGAAGCATCACGTTGGCGAATGAGAACAGGGTTCTGCATGGTTTCGACTTCTTCACGAGTATAGCCGTATTCTTCCGCATGCTCCACGAGGTACTGCTTGTACTTCTGACTGCTCGCTTTGTATGCGTCTCCGTCCGTCGTGTAGGCTCTCGTGATTGCCATAGTACGACCATTGCCATTCTCTACCACGTTATCTTGATTGACAAGCGGTGCGCCTTGATTGACACTGCGGCTTTCAGTAAGATCTTCCGGGCGAAGGTTTCTTGCCATATCATCGACCTGTTCCTTCATGGAAACGCGGTCACGGTCACGCGGTTGGAGCTTCTCTGGGTAGTTTTCATTCTTCCCAAAGTCGGCGGTATTAGAAGCAATGAGTGTTTCAGCCGGGACTATTCTATAAGAGACCTTAAGTTCCTTCCCGTCATCTGTGCGAACGGTAGCAGACTTACCATTTTTCGGCTTTTTCGCCATGTTCTCGAAATAGTCTCTGTCGCCAACGATCATGCTGTCATAGAATTTTCGCACGTCTTCTGGCAAAGGCTTACGAGATATTTTGGTTAAACTTTGGTACACATCAATAAACCATTGCTTAAACTTCGCAAAAATGCCTTCAAGTTCTTTGCTTGGGGCTATGCCTTCTCCCAAGTACTGCTCCATCCCACGCGCAATTCGTTCCTCTCTCCATACATTTTCCCCAAAATCGGTTCCATCCTCAACCGCAAGCGCATGGAGTTTAAATTCAAGCTGTATATCAGTTCCGTCGTATTCCGCAAGATGTTCTTTTGAGTATTTAGCCCATTCTTCTATGTGCTTTAGGTCTTTACGAATTTGTTCTATTGCTTTCTTCGCGCGGGCTACATCTTCTCCAAAATACAGCTTGACCTCGTTATCAGTCAACGAAGAGAACCGTTTAAGCATCGCCACATACATGTGCGTAGCTTCGTGCATAAACGTCAACCCGTCGCTAGAAGTCACCAGGAAAAATGCATGGCTGCCGGAATTATACGCCCCGCCTATAGTGACTTTTACCCCGTGCGATCCGGTTTCGCGCCACTTACCCGCCCTAATGATAAGGGCGGGGTTTTCGATTCGTATACCGTAGTTCTTCTGGAAGCTGTCAATCAACTTCGAGTACAATACTGCTGATTCGAAAGCGTGGCTGCGCGGTTTACGCCCGATAATGCGCAAGTAGTCAACAATCGGTTTGTACGCGGTTTCATATAAATCTTTCCCCAAAAGATCTAAAGCCTTTTCGTCTTCCTCGATAGTTCGCTTTGTCTCCTTTTGCTTGGCTCTTTCTGCAATCTCTGTAGGAGACAGTTCTACCTCCTTTGCACTTCTCGATCGCGTAAGCTCAGAGTGATTAGCAAAAAATGTTTGAATCGCCTTGTATTTATAATTATTCACAATATCGGCAATAGCGCTTTTCAACTCTTTGTTTGTTATCTTTGCTACTTCGCCTTCAAACAACGAGAATTGTGAAAAAATACTCCGTAATGGCACAATCCCCTTTTCAACGCGCTTTACCAACCCATATAAAACATTTTCCCAGCTTTTAACCTCGGGGTTACTTTGAGATGGTAGCCAAGGAATATCATCAACACTAGACGGCGGCTCTTTTTTCGCTTCTGCTTTGTAGTTGAGAATTTCGTCGATTTTGGCTTTCGCGTAGTTTACAAACTCTTCAATCTCTTTGTTTCCCATCTGTGCAAGAGTTCGCTCTGCCTCGTCAGCTCCGAGCTTGTTTGCGTAATCTTCAACAATTTTGTAGAAGATTGCCTGAATCTCCTTGCGCGCTCTAATCCTATTCCTGCTGCCATTGGTATTACCCTTCGTGAATCTATCAAAGACGGCATCGATTCCCTTTTTCCCGTCTGCTAAAATCTTCGACGCTTCATTCGCTTTATCAGGGGGAAGGCCTAAAACGGGCTTAGCGTTGACATTTTTCGATGGCGCGTCTATTTCGTCTTTGGACTTTGCGTCCTCACTTTTCTTCGGTGGTTCAGCCACACCAACGGGCTTATCCTGTTCTGCACCGTCTTCTTTCTTGTCAGGCTCTTTGTTTTCAACTTTAGGCGTTGCGTTTTCTGCACCCTGCGTGCCTCCCTTCGTTGGCTCGACCTTCGGCTGCTCTGCTTTTGGAGCTTCGGTGGGTTCATTGCCTATTTTCTGGTTGGAATAATTCCTAACTCTATCGGCGGCATGTGAAATGGGAGAGCCGACATCGGAAAATCCGGCATCTTCAAGCTCGCCTGCGACTTTGTTCGCACGTTCAATAGCTTCGTTAAGGGTCATGACGCCATTATCAAGCATTTTCACAATACGGTCTATCGCGTCTCTTGCCTCACCAAAAGCTGCATCCTCATTCTCTGCAGCTTCTTTCTCTGCCCACGGGTGTTCTTTGTCAAAGGCCTGCATTTCCTTGATTTTTCGCTCTGCGTATTCATTGAGTTTGACCTTAACGGCTTCGGGAAGTTTGGCGAAGTTCTTTCCTCTAAGAGCAAACTGGATACGGGCTATTGTCTCTTCACTGGTTGAATTGCCCGCCCGGTGTTGGATAAGGCATTTGTTGATTTGTTTAAGGATTACCTTCGCCTTGTTGGAGGCTTTGGGGTCTATTGCCCCGATTGCCTTAGAAGATTTGGAGGCATCCCGCGCGTCATTGTCTGCGGCATTGTTTCGCACAACAACCTTATCGTCTTGCTTCTGCTTGGTCTTTTGTGGCTCTTCTTTCTTGCTGCTAAATGGGGTTTCTTTCGATGGAGCGTTCTTTACAGGGTTCTTGCCTTCGGGCGTCTTACGGTCTTTGCTTTCTGACGGCTTACTTTGTTCAGGTTTGGCGTTGTCATTTTTATTTTCTTCGGAGCGATGTACGGGCTGGTTCTTCTTGGTGTTCTCATGGTTGTTCTCCTTTTCAGAAATATTGGATTTTGCGTTGCTATCTGTGCCGGGCACGCTTTCGCCTTCTGTGTTTGTGGGAGTTGTCTTGCCAGCTGCCACAGTAGCGGTGGTAGGTGCAGTTGCTTTTACAGGTGGTAGCGCAATGTGCGCAGCAGTACCCAATGTCGTGCCTTTTGCAGGGGCAGGTGCCGCAGGAAGTGTCAACGGCAACTGATGCGCTCTTAATACATCGTTTTTCACTGCTTCTAATATATCAGGATTGATTTGCATTGCACCCAGTCGGGCTAATGCGTCCTTATCCCCATCGACAAATGCCTGCTTTACAAGCTCTTTGAGTTTCTGATTACTGCGTGCTTTTTCGATTTTAGCTTGAGGCACTTGCGCATTGTTTTCTTTTTTGACAGCGGCGGCGTTCGCGGGTGGCAGCCGTAACGTTGGAGACGCTGGAAGAGGTGTACTCTGCATAGAGGGAGCGACCGGAGACTTCGCTCCTGTTGAGGTCTGCGCCCCCGGTGCCACGGGGAGGTTTGCGTCCTCATTTCTTGGCGAACCGGTTCTTACGGTCGAGAGTTTATTCTCTTCGCCGTTCCCTGCTTGCGGTTTTTCCTCGATAGTCGATGTTGCCGTGACGGTAGACTGTTCAGGCTTCTTGTTGATGTTCCCTGCACTAGAAGAGCTATTTACAGGCTTGCTTGCGCCGGAATTCCCTGCCTGCACATTTTCTTGTGCCACACTCTCGGATGCATCCTGCGCCGTTTCAGGGGCGTTCCCACCCCACCCGTACTGCGCCGCCAGTTCTTCCTGCGCTTTCTTGTTCTTGCCTTGAATGGCTTTACGAATGGCGTTCAGCTTTTCTACATCTTCATCTGTGTCGGCGGGAAGCGTTTCCTCAAGGTCTTTCAAAAAATCTTCTGCGCTCTTCGGGTTGGGAACGGAAGAGCCACCCGTTTTCCCTCCGTTGAATACTGCGTTCAGGTTTGCACCGCCGTTCATAAACATATCGTAGATCGTTTGGGCGTTGGCTGCCTTTTGATTCCTTATCTTGTCTGTTCCTTCGGAGCGTTCATAGAACTGGTCCGCAAGGCGTCCTGCTTCATCGGGGGACTGTGCCTTGAGTATTTCCTGCAATGCACCGTTCTCGCTCCCTTTCAGCTCGTGGATAAGGAAGGAAATCTGTGTATCGAGGTCGTTCGGGTCACCGCCTGTTTCTTCTGCAAACGCCATGAGTTCGGCTTTGCGTGGACCGGTCCACTGCCCGATGCCATAGGCCCCGCTTTCCGGGTTCTCTGCGGTTGTCGAAATGTCGGTCGTGTTCCCGCCGCTTTCAAGCATAAGCCCGCCGACAATGCCGGATGCGGCTTTTGGATCTATGCCAAGTTCGTTCACAAGGCGATTCATGGCGTGTATGGCAGGACTGGAAAATGGTGTGTCCCCATTGCCGTTATCAACACCTGCGCTATCTTGTCCCGTCTCCTGTTGTGGGGCTTGCGCCTTGCCGTTAATGGCTCTGCCGATTCCCGCAAAGCCGCCGCCGTAAATGCCGCCGACAACACCGGCGTCAACTGCGTTGGATGCGAGCTGCCCCCAGTCAAACCCATCAAGGCTTCCATGCTCTGCAATGTAAGGGATGGTCTCATCAGGAAATTCCTGCACAGCTTCCGTCAATCCTTCTTTGACAAACGCCTTCCCCATGAGCTTAGCCGCCCCTTCCGTACCAAGTTCGCGGAACGCCTTCAGCCATCCCATTTCGCCGACGCCTTCAAGCGGAGCTTGTGCGGCTGCGTCAAGCCACCCTGCCTGACCTGCAGTAAGCGGGTCTACGCCTTTCTCCGTAAGGTCGTTGTATGCGTCCCCTGCAATGCTCCCCGCCATAAGTGCGACACCCAGTGCAGGGTTTATGATACTTGCTCCGAGCTGTGCCGCCATCAGTGGGGCGTTCTCAAGAATCATGCCGCCGATTTTCTTTGGATACGAAAGTTGGCTTTCATCGACGTTAGATTCCCAGTTTGCATCAGGAAGTGCGTCTTTAGCTGCCTTAACACCAAGGCGTGCGCCTTCCCAGATGGGGGCGGTAGTCCCCTTTATCTGGTTTTCTACATCACTAAGTGCTTCCTTGTCGGCGTCGCTGTCCATAAGCCCCGTTCCGTCAAGGTCGTTTTCCAGTTCCTGCATGACAACGGGTCTTGTCCTAGCTGCCATCGCCGGTATACTTTCTACCGCGCCCAAAAGGCTCTTTGGAACGTTAGCAAGCCCATTGTGAAGTTTAGTCGTCCAGTAGTCGTGATATTCCTTGCCATCAAGAAGCCCTCTTGCGTCAATAGGCTTAAATTCGTTTGGCTCATCGTTGTTATCCTTCAACCAATCCCATGCCATAAATGTTTGTCTCCTTATTCCGTAATAATGTTATACATTTGTCTAGTCTCCGGCGTAAGTGCCTTGAGATATTCGATTGCGTTTTCCATCTTTCCGTTTCCGGCAAGGTTTTCTCTGATATAGTTTGCGGCATACAGCTGTTGCTGAAGCCCATCCCAGATGCTGTTTGGTATCAGCGCACGGTCTTTGTCATCAAGCCCTGATATGTAGGCGTCTAATGCGTTTATGGATCTGGCAAGATTATCCTTATTATCTTTCCCGTCGCTACTGGTGCCGTTCTTAATGTCATCGGCGGTGGAATTTGCCATATAGCCTTTAAGCTCATCGCTCATTCTCCGAAGATTTGCGTCAAGCTCATTAGAACGTGCCGTCTGCGTCTTGTTAAGCTCGTTGCCGTTGATAATCAGGTTGCCATTAGCGGCTTGCTGTGCATCGCCTGTGCCCGTGGAGAAGGACGCGCTACCGCCTTTGCCGCGAAGCCCACCCATAATCAACATACCCATGGCTTGATCGGGCGTTATCTGTCCGTTACTAGCCTTGGCAATCAGGTTGGCTTTGTTGGCGAGTTCTTCGTTCTGCCATGCTACTTTCAGGGCGTGCGTCTTTATCAACCGGTTTATTGCTCTCTGATCGTCATACGCCCCGAGTTCTTTCCGTTGCTTGATGTTGTTTTCCATTGAGTGGTCGGAGAGCTTCATGGAATATCCCACATCGCGCGCCTTATTGAAGTTGTTTATGTTCTCTTTGAGAAAGGTGTTGTAGGATGGAAGAATCGCACGGATCTGTGTGCCGCGTTCAGGGTCGATAGAATCAATCTCATTCAGCGTCCGCATGAGTTTAGGAACGGTAGTGTTGGCGTTCTCCATTGTCGGGAGAAGGTTCTTGCCGCCTGTTGTTTCATCTCCGTTGTAGATACGGTTCAGAAGTCCGTCAACCGCTTGCTTCTTATAGTTATCCTCTGCGGCTTGCGCAGCAGGAAGTCCGCGGGAAATAACCGCCTGTATCTGATTCATCGGTCTGCCCTGTGCGATGCCTGCCTGCGTTACCTGCGCTATCCAGTCTTTCACGGAAAACGGTTTCAGCGGCGTCGGTTGCACGTTATTTTGAAGCGCGGACTGAACAGTTTTACCATTTTGGGAATTTTGTTCAGTAGCAGCTGTTTCCGATTTGGAAACAGCTGATTCTTCTTGCGATGCCTGCTCCTGCTGAACAGGTTCATCGCTCTTTTCATCCTGCTCAGCGTCGGTAAAATTTGCGGTCTTAGCCTGCGGAGGTATAACATTCTGCGTATTGTCAGCGGCTGCCTGCTGCGCCTGTGCCGCCTGCACGGCATCAAGGACCGGCGCAGTCTGCGGCGTCTCCCCATTGAGATATGCCCTAAACTGTGCGTTCATATCAGGGGACTGGATGCCCTGATTGGCGTTGCCTTGAATGGCGTACATGCTTGCCCCTTGGAGCGGATTGCTTGCTACATGTCCCGGTGCCGGGTTCTGCGTTACCGTCCCATCGGCGTTCATGACTGTCTGCGGCGTCCACTTGTTTGCAAAGGACTGTGCGAGTGCCTGCTGTGAAAAGTTCTTGGACGGGTCGATATAGTTGCCCATGGCGTATGGGTTTCCGCCGCCCGGATCTCCCATCTCTTTCAGCTTATTGTAGATTGCTCCTCTTGCCGCTGACTGCGCCCATTGGTTGTTCGGGTCGTAGAGAATATTTCTTACGCGTGCCATGAGTGCATCCTTGTAGCCTGCATCCCCTGCCTGCGGTGTAGAAGCGTTGGCTATTGTGTTCTCCATGACCGCCTTTTGCACGTCGGACGGTTGCACCGCCATAGGGGTAATCTTGTACGGGTCTACCTGCGCCATGACAGGGTTCTGGTTTGCCGAGAATATCTGCGGTGTGGGTTTCGCGTTGTCAGCAGACGCACTAGCCGTCGCCGCATTGGCGGTGTCGGCAGACGAACTAGCAGCCCCTGTGTTAATGGCAGGCGTCCCACCCGCCGCGTTTGTTACCGCCGCATTAGCGTTAGCATCAGCAGGTGTCAGTCCATCTTTTCCTTTAAGCGATTCTTGCAGTTTTCTGATGCCTCGCTCGTTGTAATTCTCTACCCATCCGCGACCGAGCAAAAGCCCCAACGCGAATCCTGGATCTCTCGCTGCATATCCTGCAATGGTCGGGTCAATAGTTGCCGTCTGATAACTTAATTGATTGTTGTTCGCCATTTGTTACCACTCCGTTGTTCCTGCCTTGGCTATAAATCCGTTAGCATAATACATGCCGCTTGGCACTTTAATGTCGTATACAAGTCTGTCGCCGCTTTCGACAAGCAATACAATCTTGCCGCGGTCTTTGAAACGCTCGCCGATACGCATTTCTTCCAACGTTTTCCAATTGCCGTCCTCCATGAGCATTGGCTGTGTGGAGGTAAGGTTGATGCACTTGTTTTCGCTCTCATCCGTGCAGATGGCATAAACCCTTGCATAATGCGGCGTCATTACGTCCGTTACTTTTTCGTCACCATTCGGTGTTGTTATAATGTCGCCCTTACGGATTCGTTTCAATGGTTTGTCTCCGTTCGGCGTCTTGATTAGTGTGTCACCTGTGAAGCAGAACAATCCGCTGTTTGAAGCAAGCCCACCTAAGATGCCACCCCAAAGTCCGCTTCCGCCGCTTGTCCTCTGCGTAGAGGTGGAAGTCCCTTTGCCGCCCATGGCAGAAATGGCACCGAGGTTTGTCCCGCTAAGCCCGATAGATGTATTCCAAAGGTTGACTGCGGGTTGCTGCGCCGCTTCCTGTGCCGCTGCTCCGAGTGAGATGTTTGCGCCAGCCATGTTTGACATGTTCCCATAAATGTCTGCGAGCTGGGAAATGTCTTGCCTGTACATATCTGCCGCCGTGTTCGCCGTAGCTTGGTTAATCCCCTGTATTCCCTGCGAGGTGACGGAGCTATTCAAGACGCCGCTAGACCCGAGGTTCTGCAATAGGTTTCCCATAGATCCGTTGACCTGACGCGTGACCGCTTGATTGATGTTATCCTGATACGACTGCGGAAGCTGACCGTTTGCGAGTGCCTGATACCCTGCGTTAGCCGTATTCTGTATTCCCTGCGCCTGATTGAGAAGAGTTTTGTAATCAACCTGCGTTTCGCCTATAGAGTTTTCAAGAAGGTTCTTTGCCTTCGTATTCAGCTCTACGGCGTTCGGCATAACAGATTCTTCGTAGTCGCCTTGGAGCTTCCAAAGCCTTTTCTCTTCTGCGGTCGGCTGATAGGACTGCACCGTGGTGGTAGAGCCACCGCCTTTTTTACCCATCGTTTTCCTCCTTGTAGAGCTCTTTGACGTATACCGTCACATAATAACTGTCTGTTCCCTCTTCGTCCGTCCCCTTGTAGGTGGCGATGACCTTACGACCTGCTTCATCCTTGCACCAAAAGCGGAAATGACCATCTCGCTCTTCCTTCTTTACAATCTTGAATTTCAGAAGCCGCAGATACGGAAGAATGGGAAGGATACAGACGGTGGAAACCGCATGACCGCCCTTTGCGAGACAAATCAGCTTCGCTAAGTCAAACCAAAAGTGAATGTCTCCACAAAGCTGATACACGACAAGTATCCCCTTCCCATCAAAGAAGTATTCAGAGAATCCTCTTTCAGGCAGCCAGTAAAAGTCAAACCCCTTCGGGATAACGAAGGGGTCGTTTCGTTCTTTTTCGTATTTGTCTATCCATTCTTTTAGAGATTTCATAGATCTGCTACCTCCAAAATAATATGGTCAAATGTGAATGGGGCAGTCCCTTTCACTTCAAGGGCGATGCAGTCGGTCGAGTGGTTGCACAAAACTTTCCTTCTTGAGTTGGTCGGCATGTCTACCTTTAGCTTGCTCGTGCTTACATTTACCGTCCCTGCTTCATCGTTGGTAAACTTGGTATCTACAGCCTTTACAAGCATTTCATCCGAAGAAATGATTTCATGCGGCTTAATTTCGTATTCTATCGGCGTCCCATTGTCGCTCATAATGTCTTTATCCCACAGGTATAACTGCGTATCGCTTGCAATATAGATTTCATCTACCGTTTCCATAATATCGGTTACGGGTACGGCAAACTTTATGGTTGTTGCAACGCCCATAAGGTAGTTGTAGCAGACCCATTCTTTACGATTGCTTGTCACACGGAGCATGAGACAGCCATGCCGTTTAAGGTGGATAAGCTGCGGATTCCATAAGTCCTGCGTTAGAAGGCTTCTGAATTTATCCCCTATGTCCTGCGGCTTTACATTCCCATAATCCATAACGGTGGAGAGAGATTTCAGCCCTCTGCGGGAAAAGAACACAACGTCTGCTCCTACATTGACCGCCGTCATCGTCCCCATGCTGTCTGAATTGGTCACAATGGCGGGCGGCACCACCCATGAGGAAGGGGTTCTGTCGCCTTGAAGCTGATAGATGTTGCCGTTTGATTTAATGAAAACAAGGTCGTTGGCAAGCGGCACGACGCTTTCTATATCTCCGCTGTCCCCATAGCCTATATCAATCCATTGTGCGGAACTATCTACCGTTCCCTGCGAGCTGTCAGTGATGTTGTCCCAGCTTGTCGGGTCTCCGATTGCCGAGAAATATACACGATCAGAGCCGCTTAGCGTAATCATGAGCCTAGAAAGGCGTTGAAATACAATGTCGCATGATGGGCTTGACATGACGGTATTCAGCGTCAGGAAGTCGTAGTATTGGAGCTTATCTCCGCTCGCTATCCAAACCTTGTTCATGTACTTCGCACATGATGGTTTTTTCTTCCCTGTAAGACTTCCTAACAATATTGGCAATTGACCGACCATCCACGAATATATAGAACCGTCATCGAGGAAAATGAGGGAAGTGTTTGTGTCTACGTCATAGTAAAGTGCCTTGATATTGCTTGGCATAGCAAAGTCCGTAGGGGAAATTCCACCTCTGCTTCTAAGCCGCAGATTGTCGTAGACGAAATTCTGACACCGCACCATGTCCGTTTCGGGGATGCGTTCGGGTGCATCCGATGTATTGATGCCACCCGTGAGATTGTTCAAGACAATCTGCTGTATCTGATGCTTGTTTGATCGCTTCATGTTTTCTCCAAAAGGCTAAGTTTGGCTATGATCAGCCATGCGGCAGTTCCTTGTACACGTACCGGCGCAGGTCTTTCCGCAGCTGCTGCACCTCTTTGTGCAGGTGTCATTACATCCATTATCGCACGTATCAGTACAGGAGTTCCCACACGTGCTGCTGCATGCACTGGAACATCCGAGGGCGCACCCGTTCATGCAGTTAATGACGGTAGGTTGCTTGGAGAGCGTGCCTTGAATGTCGGTATCAAGCCCATTGTCGTTAGCAAGGAGTTTGGCTAAATCGTCATAAATAGAAGTGGTTATTTTATCTCCCCGCGCTTTCGATGCTGCCGAAAGCGCGCTGTTTTTAAGTGCCATTGCCCGTCACCTTCTTGTACGCCGCATCGGTAATGTTCTTGCTGGTCTGCGTGCGATTGTCTAACTCTTTATCATTTGAAAGCATTTTGTTAAGACTGTCATATAGCGTGGCTTTTACCGTATCGCCCTTGTTCTCAATCGTTGGTTTGTCCATATTCCCTCCTACGGTGCGCCTGCACAACCACTGTCGCAGCCGCCGCCGCAGCCGTGACTACATTCATCACTGCATCCGACACAGCCATTGCGGCATGTTTTTTCGCAGTTTGTAATACACCCACCAGTACAGTTCCCCCCACAGTTGCTTGAACACCCCGAGCAGACGTTTTTGCAATTCCCACTGCACGAAAGACTGCAACTGTTCATGCACGCCTGTATGGTCGCGGCGTTCGCTTCCACCTGCTTAAGCGTTGTTTCCAGTGCTTCGTCGTTTTCTAAAAGGTTTTGCAAGTCAGCAAAGATGGTGGCGGATATATAGCCCGTTCTTGCAGAAACAATACTGTTGTGTTTGACTGCCATTACGTCACCTCCGCGTTATGATCTAACGCATAATGGACTTTTATTAGTCCGCAAAGGTTATCTCCATAAAGGGCTTTCCTTACCACGCACTGACGGCAATAATCTTTCAGCTCGCACGTCTTACAGTGGGTACAGGCGAAGTCCTCGCCTTTAGAAATGTCAGGTTCGCCGAATGATGCTTGATAGCATGGATAGAAACGCCCCCATGGACTTATCCCTATCCATGCACAGTCTTGAATGTTACCGCTGAACATGGATGCGCCTTTTGCTCGGTTCTTTGTGCCGCGAAGAAGGTTCAGATAGGCGCGCCTTGCGGCAATGTCTTTCAGCTCTCCATAAGCAAAGAAGTTCCAGAGAACCATCGGGGTAATGCCCTTCTCGTTCAGGAAGTCGATATTCTGCTTCGCCCTCCGCAGATAGTGCTTGCCCGCCACTACATAAGTGGCGTAAACCAGTTTTGCTCCGCAGCTGTCCATGTATTCATATGTGTCGGGACGAATGATTCTTGGGTTCTTCTGGTCGTGGTCAAAAGAAACGGCTATTTGGAAGTCATACCCGCCGTCTCTTAACCAGTCGATGATTTCCCTTCCCCTGCCGTTCAGAAGTTGGCAGTTCGATACGATGTTGTAGCGCACACTCAATCTCTCGTTCTTGACCTGCTCGCAAAGTCTGACCGTATCCTTAATGACTTCGGGATGGAGCAGCGGCTCGCCGCCCTCAAGTTCAACGGAAAGCTCACCCTCTTTGATGACATGGGGCTGCTTCAATAGCGCATAGAGGGCTTCTATCTGCGTACCGCCGCCCTTGTGTCTTTCGGATATTTCCGTATTCCTCTGTGAACAATACTTACAAGCGCAGTTGCAGTCATATCCGGTGGTCACGCGAATGTTTTTGATTTTCGTGAGCTTGGTATTCATTCAGGGTCGCTCCTGCGAAGAAGGTAATAGCCAAGATTTCGTTCCATGTTGGAGCGGTATCTCTTTTGCGCTTGGGAAAGATCCAGTTTGTCACTGTAGTTGCAAAGTTTAGTAAACAGGAACGCCATGTTTTCAAGAAATACCATATATTCATCGGCGTTTGTGATTCCTTCGATTTCCTTCTTGTCGAGCTTTATATCATGGAGCTTTGTGATGCTGATGTTCATACTTCCTCCTCATGCCTGTCTCTGATAGTCTTTGCGATTTCACGGACGCGCTTTTCTTGAAAGCAGTAGTCCTTGATAGCGGAGGTATCTCCACGCTTTTCCCATGCAGCAGAAATGGCTTCCTCTTCTGCCTTTGTAAGTTTCCCTGTTATGTAGTCCATAAGCACGGATATGGTATTTCGCATATCCATGAGCTCGTAGCGGAGCGGAACATAGTCGCTGATTGCTTCGTTAATTCCCCATTGCATGCGAATAGCCGCTTTATTAAGCGGACTGTAGTAATAGCAAAGATTTTCCCAGTTGGCGTGAAAGTCGTGGAAATGGTCGATTATCCAGTCCATCGTATACTCTTCACATCCATCGGGCATAACCTTCATGAATTGAACCGGTTTCAAATTTGCCTCATCAGGCCATGGAGTGTTCCCTGTTGTTTTGAGGTATTCGTTAAATCCGTCATGCGTGTAGAAGAAGTGTGCGCCGTCTTTAGGGTAGAAAACACTATCATCGCGCGTGAAGTCATCAAAGAAATGCTCGTCGTCAGTCTCATAGAAGAAATCGAAGATGGTTCCTGGAAGCTTCATTTCTCCCCGTGCTTCCTTCTCCAACGCCCATTTTGCGATAGCCGAAACGTAGATCATAAACTCATCTCACGCATCCTTTCCATCCAGTAGTCATAAATCCTGTATTCCTGCTCTGTCATAATTTCTTCGTTGCTGTGATAATCGAACGTGCCGTTAATGTCGTAGTTAGCAGAATAGCAAAGTGGCAGTTTCGTGCTTCCTATCTGCTCGTTGATTCTGTCTTGCCCATCTCTAAACCGCTTGAATTTCTCTTTATCAAAGCCGTGCCATATGTCGCCAATGTCGTAACGGTGCCGCCCTGTTGCGAAGCGGTGGCAGGGATACAGTTTCCCATCCATGCCGAGCGTTACCATGTATACGCCGCTCCCGCAATAGTTACTCTTCTCGTTATCTTCTTTGATGACGCGCCGCCTTCCGATTGGCTTCAGTTTGAATTGGAGCTTTCGATGAAAGATGAAGTCAACCACCTTGCGGAGTTGTCGGTAATACTCTTCGGCATCTTCCTTCGTCCACTTCTGTTCATAGATGGGGTTCGCCCATGGTTCAAACCCGAGCTGAATTTGGTTAATAAGCATGTCTGCGAGCATAGGAAGCGTGTCATGGTTCATCGTGCCTTTAACCATAGGCTCGTGGTCACGGTGCTTCCACCACTCCATGTTCTCCATAATCTTGTCGTATGACCCTTTGCCGTTCAGGTATACGCGGTTCATATCGTGCGCCTTTTTGCACCCATCGAGGGACACACCAACCCTAAGGCACTTCCACCTATTTAAGAAGTCCCGTATCGCGGGTTCTCCAAAGAGCGTGCCGTTAGTCGTGTTGAAGAACGTGAAGCGACGTTGCGTCACCCACGGATGATGAAGCTCTCGCCCTTTCTCTAAAAACCTTGTCATGGCGTATTCCATAAGTGGCCACTCAAGAAGTGCTTCGCCGCCGATAAAATCAAGGACGATGTACTTCCTTTTGCTATACTGCGGTTCTGTATAGATAAGGTCTATGAATTTATCGATGTATTCTTTCTTGATTGTCTGATACTGCTTGTTTTCTTCGTAGCAATACTTACAGGCGAGATTGCACTTGTCTGTGATGAAGATAGTCGCAGTCAAAGAAATGTTTTCGTTCATCTAGTCACCAGCATCTTTACTTTTTTAATTCCGCCGTCAAGGCTCTGCTCTAGGGCAACCCCGACTGTATCGGGCGTTCTCTCTGCTGACGTCTTGCCAACCCCAGGAATAGCGGACGGTACAATGAAATCACCACGCCAAACCTTGCCTTTCACCTTGACGTCAACACGCCCCGCAAGGGCTACAGGGATGTATTTCTTAATGTTATGCGTCTCAAAGTCTTCGTCATTGACCGCATCGCCGCCAATGATTTGTGCGTAGCAGTCAGACTGAACGCCGACAACAACAAGGCTCTTGTCTGTTGCACGGACGTATTTCTCACCTTCTGATTTCATGTCAAGGGCGATGATTTCCCCTGCTTCTGTTTCTCCGCCGCGGTCGAAGTATTCGGCGTAGTCGTTGTATACGGCGTTGAAAACTTTTGTTGCCGTCATTGTTCCGTTTGCCGTTACGTTTCCGTCGATGGTTGCACCGGAGCTTACGTTAACGTTCCCCGTGACTGATAGATCACCGCCAACGGATGCACTCTTTCCTACAGACATGGTACCGGTCACGGCGCACGATTCTTTAGCGTGTATGCGTTTTCCGTATATATCACCCCACGCCTTGTTGTCACGCCCGAGGTTGTCAAGCCCATCTGATCTAGGCGATATGTTTTTTGATTCTGCCATATTTCCTCACGCAAAAAGCACCCACATAAGTGAGTGCTTTTTTGAAATACCGTCAGGTAGTAGTGGTCGCTCCGCCAGTCGAGGACTGGTAAGGCGAGTTTACGATGTACGCCGGTGTCGGGTACGGTTTAAGCTGCCCTACGATGGTTGCGTTCTGTACCACCTGAGAAAGATTGAAGTTTGCGGATTGGAGTGCTCTGTCGCGGTCTGCCAGTTTGTCGCGGAGTTCCTGCAGCTGATTTGCCATCATCAGACCACGGGTTCTTTCCGCTTCTTCGTGGATAGCCGTCTTGATTTCGCAAGCGTTCTTGTAGTTTTCCGCTCTCACCGCATCAATGTTGCGGTTGGTTTCGCAGCAACACTGTTGTTGTGCGAAGCGGTTCTCTGCAAGTTGACTGCCGAGCGAATAGTTGCCCTGCATGACCGTTTTCTCAAGCCCTGCCTGCCCTTGGAGCATGGTAGTGTTGAGAGCAAAGGTCGAATCAGCAAGTCCGTAGGTAACTCCGCGAATCTGCGACATCTCGTCTTGGTGGTTGAACCCTGCCTGCATTTCTGCCTGCGTGAGCCCGGCGCGATTTCCAAAGCCGAAGCCGCCGCCACCCATGAGTGCGAAGATAACGACAAGCCACATGAACCACATGCCGCCACCACACCCGAATCCGTCACCATAACCGCCCGTAATCGGCATTACAGGCTGAATACCATTTCCCTCCATCGTTCTTGTACCTCCTGTAGAGAATATATAAAGCTCTGCGCGCTAGAGCCGTAAACCGAACCCTGAAAGAAATTGTCCGAGCTGCTTTTCGTTCATGCCACGTTGCCTTGCGAGGTTCTGGGCGATGACTTTCAATTCGTCAACGGACTTGCCCTTCCCCATTTGTAAAGCTCTCCCCATAAGTGGGTTTTGCCCTGCCATGTTCTGAATGAGTTCCAAGGGGTTATTCGACTGGTTCAGCAGTCCCATGAGTTGCATTGGGTTCATGTCCGTTTCCTCCTTTAAGCATAGACACCGCTTTCTCCAATTCGGAGATTCTGCTTTCAAGAGTATTCTGTGTTGCTCCCTTTGAGAGTACATACACCTTGAAAACAGGCATGCCGTTTAGATCTATCGCCTTCTCGTACACCTTTCCTTCAGACGGAGAAGGAAAGAATGACGGCGTTCCGTCAAGTCCAATCTGTGCGGCACGCGCTTCTTCCACGCTTGTAACCACACGCCCTCTGATGGGCGGCACGCAGGCTTGCTCCATGCGGTTAAGCCTATCCTGCATTTGCGGTATCGCGCCGTACATTCCAGTTTGGTAGTCTGGGTATCCATACATTCCTACCACCTCCTATAAGTATTATCCTACTTTGCGAGGGATGAATGGTGTCACGAAAGCCCTAAAAATATCCCAGTTTTCTGCCGGATTTGTACATCTTTTTAGAGATTCGCCGTGCAATCCTAGCCACACTCTTCCTTGTAAGTGACTGGTCGATAGCTATCTCCTTGAACGTCATTCCTTCTATAAGTCTCATGTGAATATATCTTTGCTCGTCGGGCGTAAAGATGGCGGCTTGAAGCATCGCATCAAGCTCTTCATGGTCAACCGTCCTTAGCCATTCTTTAACTACCCTTCGTTCAGGGCTCATGATAATCATCTCCTTTAACATTTTTGTCGTTCCTTTCTTATATCCTCTCTATTGATATAAGAAATAGAGCTTACAATTTTACCCCTTCGATTTCTGCACGCACTTCTAACGTGTACAAGTACCTACCCATATACGATGCCTGTTCTTTTAGTAACTCTAACGAGCAAGTGGGTTCAAAATCAAGAGTACCAGCTTCATACTTAATAATTGTTCTATGAAGTTTATCATAACGAATCTTAGTTTGATAATATTCTGCTTTAAATCTATCTTTATAGTCAGAGCTATTCATTAAAGCAATAGTGTCTTTAAGTTCCATGTGCCCTCCATTTATACAGAATTAGATTGTTGCTACATACTGTTTGTACAGTTTACCTTCTGGCATGTCGGGGTCATCCCAATAAAGAGCTTTAGCTACCTCAATATACTTATCTGGGTCTTTACCAAGAATATTAGAAAGGTCACTGTATAACATATTGATGGCATAGTATAAGTCAGCTGGTCTATCAATGTGACGCTTCTTAGCTTCTTCTTCCACCTCTGCGAATTTCCAGTGCGCCCCAGTCGTACCATCCACGTTTTCCATATGGGCTACGGCGTCTACAGCAATATCGGTATCGAAGAACGGACCGAAGTCTAACTCATGAAGTTTAAGCAACATACGCTTTGCTTTAGGGTCTTTCGTGTCCAAAGTCAAACAATCTAAGTATTCATAGATAACATTATGCAACTCACATGTTTTTAAGCTGTCGTTAGTTCTTTTAAGGTATTCTCTTGCGGTAAGCATATTATTCTCCTCCGTTAATATTTTCGCCATCAGAAACTTTCTCTATAGATTCTAAAATCTCCCTGAATTTCTCTTCTCCAATAAACTCATAACATAAGAGTAATAGCCAAAAGTCAGGTGTGCTTAGAATATCAGTCTGCGATGGTAAAGCATTCATAATGACCAGCTCCTTTAATCCAATAACCGATTTCTACATTCCAACAAGCACCTTTATCAGCTTTATTCCTTATTCACCCCTCATTATCATTTCAGTACGACATCTCCGTCCGAATCTAATGTGAGTAACCCGCCTGCGTCAACCGCCTTTTTTATCCCATCACTGGTGACAGGGTTTCCACTTCCGTATTCTGGAGTTGTATCAAATGTCAATAAATTCTGTTTCGTGTCTATACTATCTTGCAGTTTCTTATACTTTATCTGCGCGTCTGTCTTGCTTTCCTTCTCACCTATCTTATTCAAGATGGTGGTGGAGAAGTTAGGATCATTCCCTAACGCAGTCGCAAGCTCTTGTAATGTGTCTAATGCGGTCGGTGCGCCGTTGACTACATCACTTACCACGCCATGTACAAATTCAGTATTAGCTATCGTCTTAGAATTGTTTGTTGTTGCCGGTGTCGGTACACTGGTTTCCCCTGATACAGTAAGTGAAGAGGTGGATACTGAATCCGTCCACGCCTTCCCGTTATACGTATATGTTTTCCCAAGGTCGGTACGGTAACACTTCATGCCCGCTACAAGGTTTTCCGTAGGGAAAGCGGTGCCGCTATATGTAGATCTGAGCGCGTTGATGTTCTTCTCGTGGTTCAGTATGCCGTCTTTCACCGTAGTGGTGGCAGTGCTTCCAAGTGGTGTGTAGTCTTGCATGGTTTCACCTCAATACTATATCGCCGTCTGAATCAACGGAAAAAAGTCTGTCTTTCAGCTTTAAGTAGGTTTTTGTTATTTCATCACCATTTCCGTCAAAATATCCGTTATTGAAGGGAATGTTGGAATCTTCGCAAAGCGTCCATGTCGGTTCTCCATTGGTCAACGAAGAAAGTCGGTATCCTTGCTTCAAATCCGTTCTATAGCAGGTCATGCCGACTTGCAGGTTGGTAGTCGGGAACGCGTTACCGCTAGAGTTGCTAAGTGCCGTGAGAATATCGTCATACATCTTTGGTATGCCGACGTTGAGATGCTCATTTTCAGAAAAGTCAGAAAATTTCTGCATTATTCGTCCCACCACACATTCTTATCAGCAACACCGCCGTATTCGGTATTATCAAACTCATACTGCCATGCCTTCACAGTAAGTTCAGGATGCTCTTCCTTGAAGTCGCATTGCGCGCTTCCCGGCTCTGCCGACCAATAGGGGATATAGTCTCCCATCAAGTCTGTTCGGAGCTTGTTCAGTGAGGAATAGTTTCCATAGATGCCGCACTCGTAGTCATTGGCGTTGCACTCACTGACAAACGCACTCGCGATAGCGGTCAGGTCGTCAGCATCAACACGGTCTGACATGAACGGCTCAATATCAAACCATATGTGAAGAGGCGGCACGCCTACTTCGTCCAACAATTCTACAACCTTACGAGCTTCTTCTTCTGCTCGTTCTGTCGTTTCAGCGTGAGACAAGCAATACACGCCCCATTCCATCTCTGCGGAAATTGCGTCTCGCACATGCTCTAAAAACTTCTCTGCGATAGTTCGCCCTTCTGAAATCTTTATGATAACGCCATCCTCTTTTTGCGAGATGGCGTTCCAGTTGAGGTTTTCCGAGTAGTCAGAAATGTCGATTATGCTTTTCATCCTGCGGTGGTCCTTTCTTTGGCTGCTCAAACTGGTCAGGGATTCCATTGTGGTTCTTATCAACAAAGCACGCCATAATGAACCCGAAGAACCCCGTAGCACCCAAAACAATAACTATGAATTTTGACAAGGCATCCAAATCGGATGCGCCTGTCTTATAGAAGGCATACATCCACGCCCCGTACCATGTGAACAGAAGCAGGACAACGAAAAGCAAGTAGAATATGACAACCTTCATGACAGGTTTATCAAATTGCTTGCTTTTCAGACTGTTCATGGTTTTCTTTAGTAATTCAGTTATAGCGTTCATGTTCAAGTTTCTCCACGCGGTGATTTATGTCCTCAATAACCACGCCGTGCTTTTGAACCGCCGTATCGAGGTAGTGGACTTTGTCTGTCGTGTCGGCTATGGTGTCGGCAAGATTATCTATGGACTTTTGCAGGGATTCAATGACAAACGCCTTGAATAGCCACGTCCATATCCCCAGTATCCCCGATATGATAAAAATAGTTTCGTTGTCTATCACTTTAGTACCCATTGCTATTCCAAGAAATTCTGCCCGCGACAACCTTCCCCGCCGCGTTCCGTAAAATGATTTTGAAGTATTTCCCTCTATCGTCCTCGCCCTGCTCGGTGATATATGGAATGACCGGCTCCCCTTCCGTCCCGCCGCACACATTGACTACTACGTCAGGCGTTGTGTAGTAGGTTCGGTTGAAATATACCTTCGTCTCTTCCGCGGGTATGTCTGCCGCGCCTCTGTCCTTTACGTCATCTATATCCACATGAATTGCATAATCATACACAAGCGGGTTGGATGCGGCGTTCTTCTTTCTAATCGCAAGTCTGTATATCGCATCTTTGTATTCGTATTCGCCAACCTTAAACTCGCTGAAGGTGTTATACCCCGACGCTTTATTGGCAAGGCGGTTAAATTCATCAAGAGTTATGCCGTGGTTGTTCACAACAATATCTGAAAGCACTCCGCAAGGCGTCTGCTTGATTCTAATATCTCTGATGCTGATTTGATTTTCTTTCTTGAAAATCTCAAAGAGACGCCGATAGTCATCCGTTGCGCTCAATCGCTCACCAAACATCCGCACAAACGCAGCTTTCCTGTCGAGGTGTTCCCTCGGAGAGAGCGTCTCATAACTATTCTTGATTGTATTTGTCTTTTTAGCATCTCTTAAAGCCGCGTTTTCAGCGAATGGCTTATAAACGCGTTTAAACGGCATTTCTATCGCTTGCATGTGTTCTTTGATAAATCTATCAAAAGATTTCTGCGAACGCATGAGAAGGGTATTTAAGAGCGTCTCTTTTTTGAGCACCTTCACGTTTTTCCAAACAAATTCAGCTGCTTGTATGCTTTCTTGTCTTTGAAGGTTTGCTTGTCTTGCGTCGTTTATGGATACCGTGAGAGCATCATATTTTTTGGTCTTAATACTCTTTCTTGCAAGCTCGCGGATTGGAAGTCTCTCAAAGTGGGATGCTCTGATGGAAATCCTCTTGGTGTCGTTGGCTTTCATGGCTTCATAGAAACGTCTTTGGAGGCTTGCTTGCCTTGCGTCGTTTATGGATACCGTGAGAGCAAACCTTCTATAGTATCGCGTCGTTTCTCTGCTTGCATCCGAAAGGGAAAGTTCGTCACTATCTTTGACGTATATGTCATCGAACCCGAAGTGATCTATCGTGTCGGTCACGTTGTCTATGAATATTTTGTCTGCATCATCAATAAAGAACGAATGTCGGTAAGTTTTTATATCAAGCACGGGTCAGCGTTATTTCAAAAGTAACGGTGAGAACGTCGCTTGCTCCTTTGTTAATCACAGGGAATGTTACGCGGTCAAAGAAAATGCCACCACTAGACGCATTGCAGATGCCTGCTTCTGTGATTGCGCCTGTCGCCTCGCCTGCGTTGAATGTGGTCTGTACTGTAAGTTTGGTCGTGCCTGCGGAGTGAGAATAGGATGCCGCTTTTCTAAGCAGCTCGGTGGCAAGTTTAGTGTCGCCCGCAGCGACCGCAGTCGTTCCGGTGCCAACGGCGATGTAATTCATCACGCCCGGTCTGGACGAACCTGCACCAAAGGCGTTGCATAAGAAATCAATGCCGCTGTTCAATATCATGTTATTGTGACGGGATGCAATGCACGCCCCGTCCTTTCTTTGAAGTACAAGCGTTACTGCGCCATGTACGCTAAAATTTTCTTTCTGCATGTTTACCTCAACTGTTGAAACGAACCGCCGTCATGATTCCGATCGGCGGCGCTTTAATGGTTTTATACTGCGTTGTCCCCTGAAGAACCGCATTGTTGTTAAGCGCATACAGGGTGCGCTCTGTATCAGACTGCGAAACCCCGATAGTGATTATGTCCATGGTGCTTGGGTTTAGCGGGAGTTTTTGGGATAGTCCATCACTTCCGACAAGAACAAGCCCATCATCATAGCGAAGATAAAGAGCCCCATTTTCCCCTCCTATAGACGCTATGGCGCATGATTCAAGCGCGTCATCGATTTTTATATTAAACGTAAGCGAGAACGTGGAAGCTCCTGTATGTAGATTGTACGCAAGGCGTGTCAGCTCGTCCTGCTTTAGTCCCTTGCTCCATCTTGCATAATCAAACACATCACAGTGGATATGCTCTGTCGGCTCTTCTCCTGCCATTGTCTGCAAGTCCTCATCGAGCGGCGCTTCAATGAGTGCCGTCTTGTCGGCGTTCTTGTCTGCGATATAAGTTTTTATCTCAATGCCGTCAAGGTCTGCCGCCACGCCGCCTACCATGTTGATAGTCTTTGCGCGATCGTCAAGGACGGAGAAGCCTAGATCGGAGATTGCAATGTCTGTATTAGAGACGCCCTCTATTTTGTAATCCGACCAGCTTCTCGCCCTTGCCGTATATGGCAGGTGTCCCGTGGAGATATATTCCCCCTTGAATACGCCTTCTGAAAGCCTGAGCCCATGTGCCACCGCATCGTAGTAAGTGCCAACCTTATTGCCTGTGTACAAGGTCTGATGTTCATCAAAATCGACGATGACATTCTTCTGCTGGTCTTGCACGGTTTTCAAAAGAAACCACGATGCCTTTTGAGAGAAGTTTCCGTGTTCATCGTATGCTTTGATTAAGAAATAAATATCCCCTGTGTTCGGGTATTCCATTTTCTTCTTCAATAGCTCTGTCTTGAATATCTCAAGTCCGTTCTCCCATGAGGGCGTGGTTGAAGCGCGGACGGTGTATCCCGCCCCCTGCACGCCAACGCTTCTCCAATAGAAGTCAAGAACTGCGCCGTTTCTTTCTACGATGAAATCTTGAACCTGCGGTATTTTGCAATACAGATAACCCTTTTCGCCTTCTCCGAAACTGTCGTAGTAGGCTACAGCTATCTCGCTGATTTGGTCGGCGTCTTCCGTGTAAAGCATCCAGTTATCCTGCGTTTCATACATGATGCCGTTCACATATATGTGCGCTCCGATGCAGTCAAGGGGGATGAAGGTGTAGTTTATCAGCGTGCCTTGCGCGTTCTTTGACATGTTTATGTCTTGCGGTTTTTCAGGGCGTTTCTTGCTATACTGCAATGCCGAACCGTTAGACGCCGTTCCGTCCTGCAGGACTGCATAAAGATATGCCGTGCCTACGGCAGATACAGGCATCTTATAAGAGTAGTTATTGGTCGTTCTCTCAAGAAGTCCTGACAAAGTGCCGACTGCGGTATTCGTCCGCACTTCATAGTAGGCGAGCTTGTTGTAGTACGTTGGGTCGCTCCACTTGAACACGCCGCCCTCTACGGAAAATGTAAGCGTAAAGTTTGGTGGTGGGGCAATCCCTGAACTCCCTATTTCCTCATTTGCCTTGAATCCGTTGGCGAGGTTTACCTGTTCGGCGATTGAGGCGAGATACCGCCTTAACTGCGTCATCAGATATCGCCCGTCGCCCTGTACTACGTTGGGAAGGTCAGGGGCTTCTATGTATACTTTCTCTTTTTCACTCATGACATCCCCGTACTGATAGCCTGTTCGAGCGTGCTTATGATGTTGCTATCCTGCGTCACATCATACTCATTCTCGTTCAAGGCAAGAAGTATCGCGCTGCGAAGTATTACCGCGTTAATCGCTTCGTGGTCAAACGGCAAATCATCGTCTGCTCCGACAAGATCGGGCGTGGCAAAATACCTGAACCGCACGGCGTCGCTTCCGTCCGTGATGGTTGCCACGTTGCTTGTCATGCGTATTGGGTATGTGCCGCACGCGCCCATGTAGTTATGGGGGAGCTTGTCTCCGTCTCGTATGGTCGTTTCCTTGGCGAGTACAGGCCATTTGGCAGCTATCAAAAGGCTTGATACCTGCTGAATCGCCGTATTGATGAACTCAAGGCAAGCATCGGTAGAGTATTCGTCAGATATGTCATGGGTGGCAGATTTAAGCCGTGCTATCGCATCTCTTACTTTCATCATACCCTCCATATGGGGAACACTCGCCTGTTGGCGTATCTTCTAACAGGTATCAGCTCTTCGGCGAGCGTCTTGTTGGCTTCTGCCATAATATCTTCCTGCGGGTTCTGATTGAGTATCATGCCCGTCAGCTTGACTATAAGGTCAAGGAATATATCGGGAAGCTCCAATACATCGTCTGCCTTGACCGCCTTGACGGAATATCTGTAGAGAAGCGCTACATCTTCCAGTACATAAAGTTTCCCATTCAGGACTTTGAACTCGTGGTGGCACGGTTTCTTCTGCGCGGGGCATGGATGGAGCGGGTATCGAAATCTGATGGTGACGATGGAAACAATAGAGAGTAAATCTTCCGGCAAATCGAAACCATCCCTGTATTCGATGCGTGGTTTCTTCTCTTCTGCCGTCTCATTTTCCTTGTCGATCTTTTCGTTGATTTCATCAAGACGATACTCCACTTCTTTCTCCAGGAAGTCACTGTTCTTTAGTGCAAAGGTTCGGTTGATATAGCGCACCGCTTCGTTGAGAGACTGGATAATGTCATAGTCAGAAAACTTGACTTCATTATTGTCTTTCTGCTTGAAGCGCACGGACTGAATAATGTCTTTGACGTTTATCATACTGTCTCCAAGAGCTGATTCAGCGCATCGGGCTTTCTTTGACTTGCCGAATCATTCGTAATAAGCGGCACGGCGTAACCATGCCACATGCACTTCTTATGGTTCACAGCAAGTGCCTGATGAACCTTGAAGAATTTCAGCATGTAGGTGGTGTAGCCAGCCATGTCTCCTTCTCTCTTCCTTGCCATAGCTTCTTTGAGCCACGGGTCGAACTGATACATTTCTTCTGGAATGACACCTAACATGTAGCCGTTTTTGCCATTCCCCATGCCTATTTCATCATATTCCTTGGCTTGGGCTATAGCCCCTGACAGGTCTACCGTGTTTCTAAGATAGCAAGTCCCATCATCTTCCAGCCGCAATTCCTGTTTGGTAATCATTTCAGCACTCCCGTAAATAAAAAGGAGGGAACAACTTTAAGTCATTCCCTTCACTTTAACTAAAACATATTGCTTTTATCTCTTGATGCCGATGATGGACGCGGATGCTTTCGGTTGAGATGCCTGAAGCGTCAGCTTGGTTTCCAGCACGAATTTATCATAGGTGCCGGTCTTATCCAGTCCGCCGACTTCATGCGGCTTTTCAAAGTAGCGAAGCTCCCAGTAATCGAAATCGTAAATATCGATACGGTCGGAGTTGTACATGCGGTGAGAGTGTGCAGTAACTACGCCGCCGTCGGTTTCGTAGGTGTCAGCGACTTCAGAGCCATAACGGGTTTTCGGTTGTCGCTGCGTGGTAGCCATCGCGGAAACGAGCTTAGAGAAGCGGCGCTTGTTTTCCATCGACATGTAAGCATCGGTTGGTTTGCCGCCACGGTTTGCCGCCATCGCCATAACGTCATCAATGTCATCGAGGGTGTACTGTGCGGCACCGCCGAGAGACTTAACGTTAGATTTAACAATCTTGACTTCCGTTCCTGCATCGGTCGGCTTAACCTGCGTGGTTACGCTGTCATCGCCGCGTACCGCATCCTGAATCTTGTCATAGATAGTAAATGCAGTTTTCGGGTTGGTCGTGTCAAGTCTAACGTAGTAAACGGCACCCGCTTTCATTCCAGCAGGCATTTTCTTACCAATGAAGTAAACGAAATCGCCGGTCTTGAGGTTGTGTTCCTCGGTGGTGGTGAATACGCCCGTGGTAGCCGCGGTTACATCAAGGGTATCAAGATCCATGAAGTATGGGATGCCGCCCATGAGAGGTGCTACGGTTTCTCCGCCCATACGAGCCTTGTCGTTGGTGATGAGTGCGTATTCAATATCAAGTGCCTGTTTGGTAAACGCATCGGTCTTTGCTTCACTCATGGCATCGCCCTGCGGTACATTGTAAATCTTCTTGACTTTGCGCTGTACGTCAGAAATGAGGCCGGTGTTTTGGAAGAACTGAACGTAGTTTTTCAGCCCTTCGATAGAACCTACCTTATGGTACTTGTATTCTTCGTATTCAAGGTGGGCGTTTTCACTCGGCGGCTCAAGGCGTTTTGTCATCCACATGGTATCAGTGGCAGTGACTTCCTTGCCTTCCGGCAGTCGGGAAAGAATCTGTGTCGAGGTCGGGGCGATATTATAGAGTATCGGGGAATAGTCTTCCGCTTGACCTACCGATTCATAGGTTACACTCTGGGAACTAGATGGTCCCAGTTTTCTTGTTACGTCCTGTGGCATTATTTTCCTCCTTGGTGGTAATTACAGGAACTGAATATATATAAACACAAAAGTGTGTTTACCGCTTCATGGAGCTAAGCCATGCTTCTACAATCTTAGATTTATCTCTTACGGGTGCAGATCTAAGCTGTTCCGCATAGTCGATTGGCTTAACAACGTCTTGCCCCGTGCCTTTTCTCTCCACGGATGGGGAGCGCGGCGATGGCGTAGTAGATGTGCCGTTCTTCTTTGCGTAAAACTCTTTTCTGCAATCTTCGTAGTAGCTTCTTACCACTTCGGCAGACTGCGGGTCGAGTTTTCCCTGCATGGCTTTCTGAATAGCCGGAGCTATGGTAGCCGCTTTTTCGTATGGCATTGTCTTGTAATGCTCCTGCATAAAGAACCCGATTTCATCAAAGTGTGGCTCGGCGGCTCTCTGCTCGTTAATCCAATCTGCCACGCCCTTCTTAAACTCGTTCTCCTGCTGCGCCTTCATCTGCTCAATGCGAACCTGTTCGCTATATCCGCTGATGATTTGGGAGCGGGCTACATCAAGGGCGGCTTTGTACCTAGATACTTTGGTTTGAATTTCATCGTTGTCGGAAAACTCACCCATGGACAATTCATCTTCGGTGATGCCGACATCTTTCATAGCTTTGTCGCGCGCCGCCTTGTTGACCGCATCGAGGAACTCGTTACGAAGCTCAGCTTCGCTCTTCTGCGGCGGTGGTTTCGGAGCATTCTGCTGCTTCATGGCAAGGTACTGCGGCTGATATTCAGGCGGTATCTTGCTCTCGTCCACCTGCCCCATCTGAATAGCAAGGGAAAGCTCGGCAGGCGAATAGAACTGCGTCTTCTGAACTTGCGGCTGCTGAACCTGTGGTCGTTCTGCTGGCGGTTCTTCTGCCTGTGGTTGCTCTGTCGGTTCGGCTTTCTCCGGCTCTTTTGTCTCCGCTCCGCTAGGAATAGTCTCTACGACCTTCCTGCCTGTTCTTTCGTCAATGCGAAGTCCCATTCGAGGGCTTTCTTCCGCGGGCGTTTCGTGGGTTTCTACTGGTGTAGATTCTGCCGGAGTGGATTCTACCGGCGTTTCGTTCTCTGGCATTAGTTATCCTCCAATTTGGACTCCGCAATCTTACCTGTGTTTATGATTGCAATCATGTTGTCTATGAACCTCTCCGCCGCACGCAAATCAGCGCGTATGGCGTTCGGGTCTTTTGATGTGTGAAGAAGCGCATATAATGCGGCGTGTTCCTCTGTCTTTTGGAACTCCGCAAGGAAAGAGGAAAGCGTCTCCGCGCTTTTCCCCTTCTTTATCATCTCTTGCAAACGTCTTTCCCGTTCGCGGCTAGTCATCTTATCCATTTGGTCTCCTAAGAGCCATTCCTCTAGGACTTGCAGGAAGGTTCATTTTCTTCAAAATCTCGGCTATTGCATCAGGCGGCAGATCGTTCAGCCCTGCGGATACCTTCGGGATACCGCTCTTTCTTATGTCGGCGGCGGCTTTCGCATCTACCAATGCTTTCTTCGCAGCGATTTCTGCCTGCTGCTGTGCCTGCATCATTGCAAGCTGCGACTGTTGTTTCTGCGCCTGTGCCTGCTTGAACTGTTCGCTTGTCGGATCTATCAGCGTCTTTTCTGCATTTGTCAGCCCCATTTCCTCAAGAAGCGTCTTACCTGCTACATACCAGCTGTTTTCATCAACAATTCCCTGTTGCGCGAATACTGGATATATCTGATTGATGAGTACCATCAGGTAGTTGATACGTGCCTCTTTTGTCCCTGCCCCCTGCGCTACGTTCAGCACAAGGTCGTAGTCTACGTTTACGTCCGCGCTTGAGATAGACACATTCTTGTCTCCTACCCTAATCATCTGCTCGGAATCGCCAAACTGCTGATTGAGTTGGATTAAGAAGCGGAATATAGGCTTGAAGAAGTTTTCAGCAGACAGACGCGCCATGTTCTTCTGCCGCTTCTCTGCCTGTCCCATAATGCTTGTGATGCCCGTTGCGGTCTTGTTCAGGGATTCGGAATCAAGCCCCTGATTGTACCTTGTTGAACCCGTCTGTGCTTCAATCTCGTTCTGCGCATAGTCTACAAGGCTCATGGTCGCTGAACTCATCGGCGGCGTAGAAATCGGATAGATGAGGTTTCCTGGCATCCCGTTGGTAGGGACTAAATCTTCGTTGTCCAAAAGGGCTTCTACGTCTACATTAGCTTGGTCAAACGCCATTTGAGGGCTATTGCATCTTGCGATGTTGACTATCATCTGGCGAATAACTGCCGTCTTTAAGTCCTGCTGCTGCTCTACAACGTCAGCAAACCCCGCCTTTTCGTTGAAGATGACCTGCGGATCTCTTTCGGAGCAGTTTACGAAGAACGGTACTCTTTTGAAGTTGTTTACCTGTATTTTGAGTGGCACTTCACTGTCGCCTACCGTGTGAACGATGAGTTTTTCATAGATGCCGTCATCGTTATAGTCTACGTCTACATAGCACTCATAAAGCTCTACGTCCTTGGACGCATTATCCGCATCTGTAAGCTGATAGCTCTTTGTAGAAAGCCCCCTGTTATGCGTGGTGTCGTACTGTGTGTATTTGGTGTCTCCTGCGTTCTTCAACGCTTCGTCCACGTTTTCATACACCCCATCACGTTCTCTGCGCTTCAGGTAGTCCCCTTTTACGATTTTCCGGTGGGCTACAAATTTGCACTCATTGATGGACGATGCATCCGGCGTGAACCGGAACTCTGACGGCGGCACCCTTTCGATCACAGGGTAGTTGTCGGTGACGCGAATCTCGTTGTATTCGACATTGTAATAACCGCCGTCCACCTTCTTGATTTTGGTGACTTCTATGTCGCCTGCGGCAGCGGCATTGGAAAGCTGATTCATGATTTCATAGTCCATCGGGCTAATCATAACCTGCATTGGTACATGCTCTTCTTCGTGCTTCCACCAAACCTTGGCAACGCCGTAGTTGAGTTTAAGAGAATCTGTCCAAACGTCATTGCAGAAGGTGGTGTAGTCGTTCTTCGTGTCGAGCTGATACTGAATCAGCATCTCCGTTTTCTTCGCCGCATCGGTCTTGTCCATGTTGCGAGCCTGCACGCTGACTGGTTTGTCTGAACCCGTAAAAACCTCCATGACCTGCGGAATAATCCAGTCGATGGAGGTTTTCACGTCTCTTGACACCCAGTCAGACATTTCAGAAAGCCGTGCAAACTTCTTTCTGTAGTGACCTTTGGTGGCATTATAAATTTCTTCTCTTTCAAGAATTTTCGGCTCAATCGAGGACTTGTAGTAGTCGTTGGCAGCTTGCTTGCCATCAGTGACCGCCCTCATGATTTTGTCGATTTCTTTCTTCTTTAGCGTCTTTAAGCTGACTTCCTCGCCCTTCGGGGCAAGTGCCATGACTGCATTAGCTTCCATTACATCTTCCCCCATTTACGGATACGGCCTTTTTTCCGTGCATCTTGCCATGCTTTTTGCCATGGGTTCTTCGTCTGTGCGTATATCTTCGCACAAACATAAGCAAGGCAGTCGATGATATGCGAGTATTCGTTCTTGTCAGGTTCATCAAGAAGTCTCTCTCCTACTTTCTTTCTGTGGTAGCCGCCTGTCAAAGCTCTTATAATCCATGTGCATGACGGGTCGATCAAAAGCATCGGCTTCCCATCGCTCGTCATATTGGTTAAGAACCACCGCACGGCTTCCGCACGCTCTGTCTGCGACAATGCACCCGGCTGAACATACCATCCAAAATCATCTCTAAGTATCTGATTGGCGGTCTTTTCATCTGCCTGTGAACGCTGATTGCCCGCCGGGTCGCCTACACAATTCAGCGAGAACCCATAGTAGTATGCCGCCAAATCTGCTTTCAGGGCTTTGGCATGGTTTCTCATGCCGACATCCCATGACTGGCACTCTCTAAGGACAAGAATCTGCCCTTTTGCCGTCGTCTGACAGATGATGGTAGCAGGGGTAAGCCCGTAGTCGAAGCCCAGCTCCAAAGGTCTCCGCTTGTCTGGTCTTAACGGACTTCCTGCTACATGGTAGTCGTACCTGAACTCTGGATAATAGGGCTTTTCGAGCGATACGTCCCAGTTGATTTCATACTCTCGCTCCCACCCTGCGGCAGTAGAGCCTTCTTTCTGCTCTTTTATCCACTCGGGGTCTCGCTTGTCAGGGTCTGCGGTGTAGTGAACCCTCGCAATGTAAGCCCCGTTTCTTCGATACTCTGTAAGCCCCTTAATCTCTTCGTGCTTCTCTATCGCCTGTTCATCTTCAATCCCGTTGATGTTCTCATTGACGATCTTTGAGAAGAAGCCGGGGTTCGCTGAACTGTCTATAAGAATACGTCCGCCGCCCTGAATGACTGGTCTAAGTGCCATCCATGTTTCCTCGGCGTTGTCCCAGAAAGCCATTTCCGTGCAGTATACGCGCGATGCGGTGTATTGTCGGAGCTGGTCAGCACCTTCAGCTACGGCAAAGATGGTTGTTCCGTTGCTGAACCGAAGAAAGCTATAGCCTTTCTCGGAACTTATCTTCTTCTCCAACTTAGGGAAGCGATGCCGGTTATGAGGGAGATTATTATACATGAACATAAAACGGCTCTCGCCCATCAAGTAGGCGGAGTCATCGAACTTCTTTGACTGTATGAATATGGTTTGGTTCTCCCTGTACATCGCTTCCCATAAGCAGATAGCAAGGCAGCACCAAGTCATCATCATACGTCTTGATTTTGGTATGCAAAGAATTTTCTCGTTCTCTGCCAAGTAGCAGATTCGTTTCAAGTATTCTTTGTCAGGGAAATTCTTTACTTTCCCTTCGTCGGCTTCGTCCATCGTGAGACAAGCTCCATGAATAAACGACCATGGGTCGCTCTTCCATGCCTTCGTCTCCATCAATGTGAGAAGCTCTTCCTTCTCTGCCCTGCTCAGCATATCGCTTCACCTTATCATCGTATAAACCAGTAGGAAGCTAACAGTTACCCCATATACAATAAAAGCCTCCGTCATTCTCTCGTTCTCTTGTCGCTCGCAATTTCAAGTGCCGTGTCGCTCGCAATTACAAGCGCGGTGTACAGGTGTTTCGCCTCTTTCACGTTACCGCTAAACTCGTCATGGTCGGCTTCTATTTCTATTTGCGGTTTAATCTCTACCGTGTAGCCATGCGCTTCGTATTCAGAAACGGCGTCATAAAGTTGGCTACAGTAATCGTCATGTTCGTATGTTTCGATAAATTTAATACCTGCGGTCATATCTTTCCCCACCTTCTTATTTACTCATTCTCTGCCATAAATCGGCGTACTGTTGCTCTTGTGATTCATGCAACGCTTGTGCATAAGCATCTGCTGAATCGGCATCCTTGAATTTCCCCAGATATTGCCCGGTCTTGCGATAGTAGTTGATAATGTCGGGAGCCCACCATAAAGCCCTTCCGTCTTGTGTGATTGTTGGAAGCAGGTATTCTAAACCGTCTGGCATAGTAAATGAGGCAGATCTGACTGTTGCGTACTCTCCGTTAGGCATCTTCACCACCGGTCTACTATCTAGGTCTATGTTTCCGGGCGAAACCATTCCGTTCCAATCACCATCTATTACATACTTCGCCATGATTTCCACCGCCCGAAACTATTCTTTTTCCCTATCCGCAGCGATAAGTGCTTGTGCTATGCGCTCGACTGCGGATTCTCTTAACACGTTTTTCAGACTGCCCGGTTTTCCCATATTGAACGCATACAAGAGCACATGGGTAAGCTCATGCACCACGCACGCTTCTATATCTCTTCCTTCTTCACCGGCTTCCGGCGCAAGTATCAGTATGTCCGCTCTACTGATTTGCGGAGCCACACGGCACTCTCCCTCCCATGACGGCTCTGATAATTCATGCTGCTTTGCGAACCGAATAGATATATCCCAGTCCTTTATCCGCAGTATTTCTACCCATTTCTGTAATAATCTGTCGAGATCTTCTGACATATTCGCACCTCTTTTTTTATTTTTTATTATTTTTCGGGAAATTGCGTTTTGTTGAATCTAATGAATCATGCGCTTCTATGGCTTCGGAATAGGGACTCCTTTTGATTCTTTAGAGTTCCCGATTGGGGTATACATCTAATAGATTCCTTTGTATGGGGACCCCACTCGCCCCCTCCCCCTGCCGTATCCATGGGACTC
>SKED01000082.1_pt1 | contig 107785 bp, 92 predicted proteins | sample 4826651 | NCBI WGS metagenome assembly SKED01 (sample SAMN11008818, study PRJNA524170) | human gut metagenome | biome: Human fecal sample; material: Feces; isolation source: fecal sample from pouch patient p19 | host: Homo sapiens | place: Israel: Tel-Aviv | collected 2016-06-28 | reverse complement strand
AGGCAAATCTGTAGAGAAAGGTAAGGACTTTCTGAGCTATTATCACTATCATAAGTTCGATAAAAAGTATGATGAACTTATCGAACAGGCCCGGAAGGAAAATCCACTTCCCAAAACCACAGAGAAAAAACGTGGCCGGAAGAAAAAAGGAAAAATCCTTGCCCTTGTAGAACGCCTTGCGAATTACAAGGCCTCAGTCTGCCTTTTTATCCATAACTTCAATGTCCCGTTTGATAACAACCAGGCAGAACGTGATCTTCGGATGATAAAGGTCAAGACCAAAGTATCCGGATGCTTCCGAACAGAGGAAGGTGCCAGAGATTATCTGAAAATCATGTCCTACGTAGGCACGGCACATAAACAGGGATACAATGCTTACGAAGCAATCAAAAATGTGATCACAGGTCACCCTGATTTCATCTTTGAATAAGGGTGGTTCTGAATAGTTACCTTTTTATTTATAAAAATTCAGTTGGTGACCTAAAATCTGCATGCTACTATAAATTTATAGATATTTATAATCAGAAATGAAGCACTTGTGCATGTGTTATTTATTACTGTTAATCTTAATGACTATAACACTGCTGTTAAACCGCCGGGAAAGTGCCGGATATTAACGAAAAAATGCCAGATAGTGCCGATGAAGTGCCGGATACTACAGGAAAAGTGCTGGATAGTGCCGATAAAGTGACAGATACTACAGATAAGGCACCAGATAATGTGCAGGAGATCTATAAATATGTATTGGAAAAAGGCTTCATTGTTCATTACAACAGCTAAGGCAGTTGGGATTTTGGGGGTATAATATCGTAGAGCAAGAGCGATTTTGTTGAATATGGTTGAAAGTGGTTGGCTGAAAAAAGAAGGTGCAGCACGAAGCACGATTTATGTAAGAAATACGGAAAAGAGATAACGTAGAATAGCTATAGACAAAATAATACAAATCTTTCCCAATTTGGAAAAAATGGACGAAGCAGTTCATTATCCTCCAGTTTATTTTGATAATCAATATGAAGAAGAATATGATAATAAAAACCTGTGACTTGTTAAAAAACGGTAGCAGAAAACTCCTTTCTATGCGGGGTTGAGGACAGAGGTAAAAATTCGAATCCTCTAACGCACGCTAATAAAAAATAAGACACAGCATTAAGCTGTGTCTTATTTTTTTGCCCTGTGGTATAATGAGTCTATCTTAAATAATGAGCAAGGGAGCGTAAATTATGAACAGTATTTTTCACAGGATCAGTGTAAGAAAATATGAAGACAGACCAGTAGAAAAGGAAAAGATCATGGAGATTCTGAGAGCGGGAATGCAGGCACCGAGTGCTTGTAATCAGCAGCCATGGGAATTTTATGTGGTTACGGATAAAGAAAAGATCCAGAAACTGTCTAAAGTAACACCATATACCGGCTGTGCAGCAGGAGCGCCTGTAGTTATCGTCCCTGTGTATCATACAGAAGGGCTTATAGCACCATCTTTTGTACAGATCGACATGGCGATCGCGCAGCAGAATATCTGGCTGGAAACAGATGCCCAGGGGCTTGGAGGCGTATGGTTTGGCATTGCACCGGTGGAAGACCGCATGGAAGAAGTACACAGACTGCTGGATCTTCCAGAAAATGTAAAAGTATTTTCCATGTTTGCACTGGGCTATCCGGCAGAAACAAGACCTCAGCAGAATCGATTTGCGCCGGAAAGAATACACTTCATCGAACAATAAAAAATAGCACGGATAAAAGAGAAGGAGGAAATTCATGCAGGATATTTTAGTTGTAGTAGACATGCAGAATGATTTTATCGATGGCGCTCTTGGAACAAAAGAGGCTGTCACAATCGTTCCCAAAGTAGAAGAGAAGATTCGAAATTTCAAAGGAACAGTTCTTTTTACACGAGATACCCATGAAACATGGTACCTGGATACCCAGGAAGGAAAGAAGCTTCCGATACCACACTGCATCCGGGATACAGAAGGCTGGCAGATCAGAAGAGAATTGGACGATTTGCGAAAAACAGAACCGATTGATAAGGAAACCTTTGGCTCTACAGATCTGGCAGCTGATCTGGTGGCAATGAACATTGATGATGAGATAGGAAGTATTACATTTGTTGGTCTCTGCACAGATATCTGCGTGATCTCCAATGCACTTCTGGCGAAAGCAGCTCTTCCGGAAGTGCCGATCACAGTAGATGCTTCATGCTGTGCAGGAGTGACCCCGGAAAGCCACGAGAATGCACTGAAGGCTATGGAAATGTGCCAGATAGATATTGTCAGATAAAACTACCAGATTAGAATTATGAGTTTTCATAACAGATAGAAAGAGAACAACCAACATGAACGACAAAATAGTAGTATGCATACAAAAAGGCGGGCAGAGGGATCAGGCGGAGTCTTTTGCTCGGCGGACGGGGAGTGTGATCGCGGATAAGCCGGGGAAGGAACTGACAGTACTGTTTGATTCGAAGGGTGTTTCCCTGACAGGATATGGACTGACTTATCAGGGGGATTTTGAGAATATGCTCCACCGCGTCACGAATGGACGGCTTCAGCACGAAATGCTGGTCCGCGCCGCCAAATCGGAGAAAGAAGGGCGCAGGGCTATCGATGCAACTGCCGGTATGGGAGAGGATGCTTTTCTTCTGGCAGCGCAGGGATATGAAGTGACTTTGTATGAGCAGAATCCTGTAGTTGCCATACTTCTGAAGGATGCACTGCGTCGTGCGAAGAAACATCCAGTGTTAAAGGATATCGCCGCCCGGATGAAACTTGTCGAGGGCGACAGCGTAGAATGCATGTCCAAACTGTTGGACCCGGTAGACGCGATCTATCTCGATCCCATGTTCCCGGCAAGACAGAAATCCAGCCTTATCAACAAGAAACTCCAGCTTATCCAGAAACTGGAACCGCCGTGCTCCGAAGAAACAGACCTCTTCGATGCCGCAATCAAAGCCGCCCCGGACAAGATCATCGTCAAACGCCCTCTGAAGAGTGAATTCCTCGCCGGAAGGAAACCTTCCTATACCCTCAACGGCAAAGCCATCCGCTACGACTGCTATACCCTGTAAACGGTGACGTAAAGCTACAAAAATTATTACCAAACTTCCAATAACTAGTAGCTTTTATCAGACAAAACCGCTATACTGGATTTATAAAAAAAACAGGGAGGTTTTTGCTATGCAGGAAGTATTTGTTGAATCTTTTGACGCAACAAAATTATTCTTCAACAGGGAACTGGTCGAGGATGCCAGAGCTGCGATCGTCATTGTTCACGGTCTTTGCGAGCACCAGGGACGTTATGATTACTTTGCGGAGAAACTTCATCAGGCAGGGATCAGCACGTATCGCTTCGACCACAGAGGCCACGGCAGATCCGAGGGCGAGAGAACCTATTACAGCGATTTTAACGAAATCCTCGACGACACCAATGTATTCGTAGACCTTGCCATCAAAGAAAATCCGGATATCCCGGTATTTCTCCTCGGTCACAGCATGGGCGGCTACACCGTTTCTCTCTACGGAGCCAAATATCCGGACAAAAAACTCCGCGGTATCATCACCAGCGGTGCACTGGTTAAGGACAACGGCAAACTGATCACATCCGTAGACCGAAATCTGGATCCACATACGAAACTGCCGAATGAACTGGGCTCAGGGGTGTGCTCAGTCAGGGAAGTCGTAGACTGGTACGGCAAAGATCCATACAACACCAGCACTTTTACAACAGGACTCTGCTACAGCATCTGCGACGGTCTGGACTGGTTTGCTGACAAGATGAAAGACTTTGCATATCCGGTTCTTATGATGCACGGCGAAAAAGACGGCCTGGTAAGTGTTCAGGATACCATAGATTTCTTCGCAACAGCAGCATCCAAAGACCGCCAGATGAAGATCTACGGAGGACTTTTCCACGAGATCCTCAACGAATACTGCCGTGACGAAGTCATTGCAGATGTAATCGCATGGATGGATCACAGGATCTGAACAGATAAAAGAGAATTCTCGTTACAGAGAGAACAGTAATGAATTCTCTTCCTGAACATAAAGTAATTTTACAGCTTTGTGTATCATATAATGAAGGTATCATATTAAGAGGAGGGTACGCATGAAAAAGACCTTAAAAAGAATATTGGTATGTCTGATGTGCATAGTGATGTTCCAGACTGCGTTTATACCGACAAAAATTCAGGCAGCAGCAGTGAAACTGAACAAGACATCAGTTACCCTTGCTACAGGAAAGAACTACACATTAAAGTTACAGGGAACAAAGCAGAAACCAACATGGAAGAGCAGCAACACTCGCATTGCATCTGTGTCTTCAGGTGGAAAAGTTACCGCACGGAGGACAGGAAAGGCAACGATCACAGCGAAAGTTGGAAAGAAAAATTATAAATGCAACGTAACAGTCACTCCAGATTACAATCAGATCTATTACAAATATCTGGCATCTCATCATAAAGATATCAGATGGTATTATATTCTGAATGTGGATAAGACAGGTGCACCGGAGATGATTACCACTTCTTCAGGAGGTGGAACAACAAGCTACAATGTTTATACAATTTCCGGCAGCAAGGTAGTTCTGGCTGGAAGCTATGGTGCGAAAGGAATCAGTATGTCTCCACCTACAATTTCCTACGTATCCAAATATAAATGTCTGTATGCAGATGGCTGGACAAACTTCATAGGTGGAACATGGGCAAATATGTATGGAATGTCCGCTAAGAAGCTGGTATTAAAATATCATGCAAGAGAAGCGCACAGCAGAGGAGATTCCTATTACTATGGCAGGACAGACAGCAGTGCAAAGAGAGTATCCAAAGCTGCATATATAAGATACTATAATACGTATTTTAAAAACCACAAAACCTATAAAATGAAGGCAAATAATAAGTAATCACAAAACAAAATACAAATTTCATTTATACTTCAGGTATTCCGATCTGCCAAAGCAGAAGAATACCTGAAGTATTTTTTGTAAAAATTTAAATTTTTTGTAAATGATTTCACATCCTGTTTCATAAACCATTTCACTTAAGCAACTGCTAAAAATCGACAATTCCAATAAGAGAGAGTTATACTTATTCTTAGGATTTCCTGTGTAGATAAATCTACATTTGTACTGATGAATGCACGTAGTGCTTTGGGATTGCCAAATGCTTTTTCAGGATAACTTAAAAGAACTACCGCATTTTCTATGCCGTTGAGGTTTCCCTTATATCGGTACACATAATATTTTCGTTTATTGACTGTCACAAGGTCAAATCCATTATGTGTGGTGGACAATTCGGCAGCCAGTTCACTGAGTTTCTTTTTCATTTCTGATGGATACAGCAGACGGTTTGTTTTCAAAGAACCAATGGTATGGAACCCTTTCTGTGCAAAGGTATTGATTATTTTTCAGAAACATACCAGCAGTCACAAAGGAAATAAGACATTACTGGTGGAACAGGCAGTTCCTTTGCAATGTTCTGTACAATGCCATTGCAGGAAAGCATGACAGCAACTGCCTGATGTCCATAATCCTGTTTTTTCTTTAAATGGGACTGGTGAAAGTACGCATCTTCAATTGGATGTAATGCCCGTGACAAAGGCTTAGTCTTTGAAGCTATTGTGTCATCCACAATGCAGAAAACAGGATTTCCGGTACGTGCAGCTTCTGAATAAATAATCTCAATAACAGCTTGTTTTAATGCATCTGAAAGTAATGGATCATTCCATTTCCCGGAATTAAGGAAATGAGCGATCGTAGTTCTGTGGCAGGAGCTGTTTTTAGCAAAATCCGTGGTTTTTCCATGGTATCCTGAGATAAAAATGCTGATCAGGATACTCATAAGATGATTTATGACCCGGTTCGAATAGAATTTGCATAAATTTAATTTCTTAAACTGGTAGTATATGAATGACGAATGATGTATAGTATTTGCGAGAGGCACCTTCTTTCTTGTGAATGTTGCAAATGTTTGTTTCGTCACTTTCATTATACAACATAATCAGATTTAAGGTGTCTTTCTTTTATGCAAAATCACGAACTTGCTCATTTATAGTACTAAAGATAAAATCTGAGATACAGTAGTACTTGTGTCTTAGATTTTATTTTTTACCGAAAAGAAGAGGAGGAGAAATATGCCAAAAGAATTTGATTTTGACAAAGAATTCGAAAACATGATGACCAGTAATAAACTGGATACAGTTGTATTACTGGGACATATAAATCCGGATGGGGATGCGGCAGGATCTGTCATGGGATTAGCACATTACATAAAGGTAAACTATCCTCAGTATGAAGTGCTTCCATATCTGGCGGATACAATAGATAAAGGCCCTAATAAGATCATAAAGACAGATAAAGTATTTAATCCATTTGAAAAACCGAACGTAGAAGGAAAAAAGTTTGCAGTTATTGTGTGCGATAATGCAGTGATCGTGCGTATGGCAGGAGGAGAATATTATGAAGCTGCTACGGCATCAATGGTTATTGATCACCATGCATCTAATGAAGAATATGGAAACATTAATTATACGAAAGTTTCAGAAGCCTGTGCAGAGAATGTTTTTTACATACTGGACAAAAATAGTCTAGAAAAAGCGACAACTTTAGAACTTCATCCAACAGCTGCTGATTATATCTACCTGGGAATCATACAGGATACAGGAGGTCTTGCCAGGGCAAGGGAAAGTACTCTGTATGCGGTAATGACATTGCAGGGAATTGGCGTAAAACACAGTGATATTATGAAAACGATGCATAATGATACGCTGGAAAGCTTACAGAAGAAAGCCCTTTTATTAAATAAGGCGTTTTGTGTACTGGATGGCAAAGTAGCGTATGTTTGTGTAGATCAGAAAGAGAGCAAAGAAAAAGAAATCCGTTATGAAGATATCCATCCAATTGCAGAAATTCTTCGGGATTGCGAGGATATAGAGCTGAGCTTTACCATGTATGAGGAAGCTGAGAATAAATGGAGATGTTCTTTCAGATCTGATGGTGAATGGATTGACGTCAATGAATTGCTGACTCCTTTTGGCGGTGGAGGACATGCCGCTGCTGCGGGACTGAAAAAGACAACGGATGATGTGGAAAAACTAAGGAAAGCTATTTTTGAACGGATCAAGGATTTGAGAGAATAAATGTGAAAAATAGTATAAGAAATGAAACGAGCCGGTGCTTATTGCTGCTGCGATAGGCACCGGCTTTTTTGCTCTCATAAATGACGGTTTAAGCTGAAAATACCAAAGATATCAAAAGAGTGAAAGAAAAACTTTGCACATGATTATAGTGAAAAAAATAACTGAGGCTTTTTTGAAAATTCGACAATAAAGTACTATAAATAGTATTATAAAAACTTATATGTACGATAAATGGGATGTAATATAAAAAAATATATATAAAAAAGAAAGACGAGAAAAGAAGTGCGATATAATGCACACATAAAAGGCGAGAAATAAAACGAAATACAAAATAATGCACAGACCCAAGAGCTTACTTTATCTGAATAGCTTATTTGATATATTTTATGTGGGATATAGTTGACCTATGACAGATATTGGGTATAATTACTTTAAATAATAAGAAAAAGTGAGAAATTACGATAATAACAGAAGGGAGATTTTATGATGGATCTTATGCAGGAAGCTATTCTTCTGGGATTTTCCGGGGCGGCTGTCATGGATACGAAAGAGCTTGTCTTTGTGCCGGAATACCGGACATTTTGTGAAGAAAATTTATGCGGCTGTTATAATGTAAATCCAGCCTGTCCACCCGAAAGTGGAACCGTGGAAGAGATGAAACAGCGTGCATTAAGTTATGAAAAAACACTGGTGCTGCAGACAATGCAGGAGGATCTGCACGATCCGGCGGAATACAAAAAAGCAAAACTGCTGCAGAATAAAATGACAGAAGAACTCGCAGAGAAGATGAAAGCAGACGGAAAGACAGATCTGCTGATCATGAGTGCCGGTCCGTATAAACATAATTCCTGTATGTCGGCATACTGTGTGGACGCACAGAAAATGGCAGATGCGGCGGGAATGCTTTGCTGGACAGATGACGGAATGGTGCGCTATTTTTCCCAGATCCTCTTTCATGAATAAAATTGTATTATAAATACAGATGTGATAGAATCAGTATCAGAAAATAAAAGCTTGCAGATGCAGACAGCAATGTCTGAAAAGCACAAATGACAGGAGGGGTTTTACCATGGAAAGACATGCATTTGCAATGAAAGTAAAAGAAGGCAGGATGAATGACTACCGCAAAAAACTTGGAGAGATCTGGCCGAAACTGACAGCATTTCTTGATCGTAATAAGGTAAAGAATTTCAGTATCTGGAATGCAGAGGATCTGATCTTTGGTTATTATGAGAACGAGGATGGAGCAGCTTTAAGCGCAGAGGAGAATGCAGCGAAAGATGCCATTACCGCGAAAATCCAGGATACTTTTGACTGGATCTCCACACCGGGAAAAGATATGCGGCTGATGTATCATAACTTTGGTGTTGTAAGAGAAAACAAAGAACTGATCCGTCACAGAATGTTTATGACTAAACTCAAAGATGGCTGTGAAGAAGAATACAAGAGACGCCATGACGGTCTGATCGAACAGAGAGGTGATACTGTTGATCCGGGTCCGGACAGCAACTTCAGCATCTGGAGTGCCGGTGGTTATATTTTTGGTTATGATGAGATCGATACTACCATGGAAGTAGAAGAAACGGTTGAAGCGAGAGAGCAGACTGTTGAATGGGAAATGCGTCAGCTTGGAATCATGGACTGGATCACGAATGATGTAGACTGGATGACAGGTGATGTTCATGCAGATGTAAAACGTCTGGCATGGCATAACTGATCAGAACAGAGAATAAAATAAAGTATAAAAGGAAGCCCTGGTTACTGCATGGATGAATGCGGCAGCCGGGGCTTCTGACATTAGAATAAAAATTATTTTTTGAGCATTTCCAGATATCCCTGGGTAGTGCTTTCGATCATTTTGTAGGTAAGCTCTGCCATGTGCTCCGCAGATTTCTGCTCTGGTTCTGTGAGCCATGTGCGGATCAGGCCGACACATCCGTTCAGGATAAAGGCATAAGCGTATTTGAGATTTGGGTCATCCTCTGGAAATTTTTCAGGAAGCTGGCTTAAGAAAGTTCCTGCGATCAGCTTTTCAATCCGTTCTACGAATGCCATATCTCCATGCGGTCCAAGGAGAGCAAGACAGAGTTCCTTATTGCTGTCCAGAATATTGAAAAACTGCACGATGAAGTAAAAAGCACCTTCTGTATTATTGGAATCGATCGTGTAATTTTGCATTACCTGAGTGATTTCTTCCAGAGCATCTTCCTCGATCTGCTGCAGCATCTGATAAATATCAGTATAATGAAGATAAAAAGTGGAACGGTTGATGTCAACTTCGTCAACAAGTTCTTTTACTGTAATTTCCTTAATACTTTTCTGAAGCATCAGGCGTGCAAGCCCTTCTCTGAGCTGTGCTTTGGTTTTGCGTACTCTCCGGTCAACTTTTCCGGCCATGTTAAATCCCCCTAATCTTTTGGTAAAAAATCGTCATTTTTTAGATAAAATGTCAATTTTTGACATGTGATAGACATTAATTAAAAATATGTCTATTAATATACATGACGATATTTTTTTGTTGGTTGTATCTGCTTTTCGTGTTTAGTATAATACACCTTGCCAAGAAAAGCAACATAATGTTGATTAATAGAAACTAAAACCATTAATAGAATATTGTCTATTGTTAAGATAATATTTATTTGATGGAGAGAGTTCGTTTAAATCAGCATGTTACAATTATATTTACATTACAGGAAAGGAACATATAAATGATCAAAAACGAGTGGAAAAGTTTATGGAACAACAAGATTTTGATCATCGTAGTCATGGCGATCATTATTATTCCAGTGATCTATGCCGGCTTGTTTCTGAAATCCATGTGGGATCCATATGGAAATCTGGATCAGCTTCCGGTGGCAGTGGTCAATAATGACAAATCCGTAGAATACGATGGCAAAACGCTGAGTGTAGGCTCAGATATGGTGGATGAGCTAAAGGACAATGATGCACTGGATTTTCATTTTGTAGACAGTGAGGAAGCAGAGCAGGGATTAAAGAATGGTACTTATTATATGGTAATCACCATTCCGGAGGATTTCTCCAAAGATGCTTCTACATTGATGGACGACAATCCGAAAAAAATGGAACTGAAGTATGAGACAAATCCGGGAACCAACTATATCGCGTCCAAGATGAGCGAGAGCGCTCTGTCCAAGATCCGTGAGGCAGTTGCTTCCAAGGTGACTGAAACTTATACACAGACGGTTTTTGACCAGATTGCAACGGTTGGAGATGGAATGCAGGAGGCAGCGGATGGTTCTGAGGAATTAAAAGACGGACTCAAAACTGCTTCTGATGGAAATAAGACGATCATCAAAAATCTTAAGAAACTTGCTGACAGCACACTGACGTTCAAGAGTGGTGCAGAAACTCTGACAGAAGGCCTGAAGGAATATACAGATGGCGTTTCTCAGGTTGACAGAGGTGCTTCCCAGCTTGATGAGGGTGTTGGAACTATGACAGCAAAACTTCCTACACTGACAAGTGGTGTAAACAGTCTTGATGAAGGGGTTAAGAGTTATACAGATGGAGTTGCAAAACTGGATGCGAACTCTGCACAGCTTACTTCTGGAGCAAATAGTCTGAGCAAAGGGGCACAGAGCCTGAAAACAGGACTGGATACTCTGAAAAGTGGTACTACACAGTATGTAAGCGGTGCAAATACACTTGCTGATGGCGTGACACAGTATGTTGCCGGAGCAGAACAGCTTGCAGCCGGAGCGCAGCAGCTTTCTGCACTGGAAAATATCGGACAGGTATCCAGTGGGATTGCACAGCTGAATACAGCCGTTTCTGAGGGAAACAGTTCTCTCAAGAGTGGAACACAGCAGCTTGAAAGTGGGCTGGGACAGTTATCCGAACAGTTACATAGTCTTTCAGACAGTGCAACGGCAGACTCAATGAAAGAACTTGCCGCAGGTCTGAACAAAGCAAAGACAGGAATGGAAACCGCAAGTCAGGGAATGGATTCAGCGGCAGCAGGAATGAATCAGGCCGCAGCGGGCATGAACTCTGCAGCGGATACAATCCGTACTGCCAGCAGTGGAATCTCACAGGCTGCTTCTCAGCTCCAGGGTGTTTCCGCGCCGGTATCAAAGGCTGCAGACAGCATGGCAGGGGTGGTACAGCAGTGTGCCCAGGATGCAAATGCATAGATTGAAGCAGCAAATGGACAGATCAGTGCAGCCAACCAGCAGACAGAAGCAGCAAATGCAGTGATTACAAATGCTTCTGCAGTACTTCAGGCAATCCAGGGACAGGCAGATGAAAATGGAATGATCTCCGCCGAAAGTCTCAGTGCAGTGATCGGTTCCCTTGCCGGAGCAGATGCAGGAGTGAGCGGAGTATCTGGTATTGGTGCAGATGCGTATACTGGTCAGGCACAGCAGATCGCAGCTTCTGCAGCAGAACAGATCGCAGGAGCACAGAGTACGTTAAACAGTACAGCATCGCAGCTGGAGCAGGCAGCTTCCGGTTTGAGCAGTGGAGCAGATACACTTGGAAGCAAAGCCGGTGAAATGAGCAGCGGAGCATCACAGATGCAGGCTGGCGCGAACGAAATGGAAGAAGGCATTTCTTCTATGCCGGAAGTTCCTTCTGATTCGATCAATGCAGTATCAGCTGCGGTGGATCAGCTTTGTGCCGGATCACAGAAAGTAAATGCAGGAACAACTTCTGTAGCTTCTGCACTTTCCACTTTGGAAAGCGGAACGAAGGATTTTCCAAAAGCAGCAGCGGGAGTTAAAGCATTAAATGCAGGGTTTGAGACACTGACAGCAAACGACGAGACACTGACATCCGGTGTGGCAAGTCTCAAAGCGGCTGGAAGCAGCGTTACAGGTGGTATCAATCAACTTACAAATGGTGGAAAAACACTTGCAGATGGTGTGAATACGCTGAGTGCGGGACTGAAAACATACACTTCCGGAGTTTCTACTCTGGCAGAAAACAACAGTGCTCTTACAGGTGGAACTTCACAGCTTGCAGAAGGTGCAAAAACTCTTGCAAGTGGAGCCGAACAGCTTGCGAGCGGAACCAAAACACTTCATGATGGAACAAGCAAACTGGTTTCCAATAATAATAAACTGAACAGCGGAGCCGAACAGCTCTCTGATGGCGCAGGCCAGATCCAGGACGGATCCTCACAGCTTTATGATGGTTCCAAAGAACTTGGTGATGGAATGACCAAACTGGAAGATGGTTCTGATACACTGGCAACAAGCCTTGGCGACGGGGCAGCGCAGGTGAAAGAAACAAAGGCAAGTGATGATACGATCAGTATGTTTGCAACACCGATCACAGACGAAGAGACAAAGATCACAACGGTAGAAAACAATGGACATGCAATGGCACCGTATATGATGTCAGTTGGTCTTTGGGTAGGTTGCCTGGCATTCTGTCTGATGTATCCTCTGACAGAATACAAAGGTAAACTGAAATCCGGATTCGCATGGTGGGCAAGCAAGGCCTCTGTCCTTTATCCGGTGGCAATCCTTCAGGGTGTTCTTCTGATCCTTCTGCTTCATGTATTTGATGGATTTACACCAGTGGAAATGACAAAGACGATCCTGTTTGCGGCACTGACGGGAGCATGCTTTACATCGATCATGTATTTCTTCAATATTACATTTGGTAAAGTTGGAAGTTTCCTGATGCTGATCTTCATGGTAGTACAGCTTGCCGGTTCAGCGGGAACGTATCCGGTGGAGATTTCTCCAGATTTTGTGGCAAAGATTCATTATTATCTGCCGTTTACATACACAGTAAATGCTTTCCGAAGCACGATCTGCGGCGGTGAGAGCATCCATCAGTCTGTTGTGGTACTGATCGGACTTACGATTATTTTCTCAATATTGACGATCCTTCAGTTCAATTACATGGCACGAAGGAAGAAACAGGGCAAAATGCTTCTTCTTGACTGGCTGGAAGAAAAAGGAGTCGCATAAAATAGAAAGTCACATCATTATCAGGAGAATCAGGAAACACAGAAACTGATCCGTCATCAGGCAGAGCATGATGCACTGACAGAACTTCTGAACCGTGGTTCTTATGAAAGAATCCTCAATATCTATGAGACAGGAGAGCGGCCGTTCGCATTGATTCTTATAGATGTTGATACCTTTAAATCTGTAAATGATACCTATGGTCATGCAATGGGAGATACTATTCTTCAGAAAGTAGCTACCCTCCTCAAGAGAACCTTCCGTAGCATCGACTATGTATGCAGAATCGGTGGAGATGAGTTTGCAATCATCATGGTTGAGATGACCAGCGATCTCAAATATACGATCGAGGAAAAGATCGAAGCTGTGAATGAAACACTTTCCAAGGAAGTGGATGGAGTTCCGGCGGTATCCTTAAGTGTCGGTGTTGCATTTTCTGACCGAGATAATGCAGAGGATGATATCTTTAAAGATGCGGATAAAGCTCTTTACTATATTAAAGAACATGGAAGACATGGATGTAAGATCTTCTGATGTAATAGGATTTTTGACAGGAATTCCCTGTACTGCCCTGTAGCGGCAGCAGGGAATTTTTGTTATTCATGGAGAACATTGGGGAAATTAACAGATTCGTCACATTTTTCCCACAAAGTCAACACAAATACCCCCTATACTTCTAACCATAAAAGAAAAGAAGTAAACAGAGATTCCAAGGAGGGGATTTTGATGACAGATATGAATAATAGATCAATGAATGATAACAATGAAAATAGAAATAACGATCCGAAAGAAAGAATGAGAAAGAAAGTAAAGAAAGCAGCAGGTATTGCATTATGCGCAGTTCTGGCAGGCGGACTTGCAGCAGGTTCTTTTGAGGGTGTGAATGCACTGACTGGATGGAACAGCAGCAGTGTAGAAGCTGCTTCTTCTAACAAAGAAAATACAACTCTTCTTCAGACAAAATCAGACAAGAAGGATAAATCCGACAGCAGTGATGAAAGCGATTCCAGCAAGACAAAAGGAAGCCTGGATGTATCTGATATCGCAGCAGAAGGAATGAAATCCGTAGTAGCGATCACAACGAAATCTGTTCAGGATGTTCAGAATTATCTTGGATATTATGGATTCGGTGGAAGCCAGGGATATACAACACAGCAGGAAGTTGAAGGAAGCGGTTCAGGTATCATCATCGGAAAGAATGATGACAGCCTTCTGATCGCAACAAACTATCATGTAGTAGACGGAGCAGATACCGTATCTGTTACCTGCATTGATGGCGAGACTTATGAGGCAACCGTCAATGGTTATGATGAGGACAAAGACCTTGCAGTTGTTTCTGTAGCACTGTCTGATATTTCTGATGATACAATGGATCAGATCCAGGTAGCAACCATGGGAAGTTCTGATGACCTTAAAGTAGGTGAGCAGGTAGTTGCCATTGGTAACGCTCTTGGATATGGACAGTCTGTAACAACAGGTATTGTAAGTGCAAAGAACCGTAAACTGAACTCTGATGGTTCTGAAGAATCAGAAGATTCAGATGCAGTAAACCTGATTCAGACTGATGCAGCAATTAACCCTGGTAACAGTGGTGGTGCACTTCTGAATATGGATGGTGAAGTAGTCGGAATCAACTCTGCGAAACTTGCATCTACAGAGGTTGAAGGTATGGGATATGCAATTTCTATCTCGGATGTTACGGATACTCTGGAGCAGCTGATGAACGAAACACCAAGAGATAAAGTTGATAATCACGGTGTACTTGGAATCACAGGTATGTCTGTAAGCGAGGAAGCTTCACAGTATTATGGAGTTCCGGAAGGTGTTCTTGTTTCTGAAGTTACAGAAGGCGGAGCAGCAGACAAAGCTGGAATCAAGACAAAATCTATCATCACAGAATTCGATGGTAAGAGAGTACGCAGCATTGATGAACTGGTAAGCCGTCTGGAGTACTATGAGCCAGGTGAAAAAGTAGACGTTACCATCGAAGTTGCAAATGGTGATTCCTATAAAGAAAAAACAGTTACCGTAACTCTTGGAGAAAATCCGGATGCTGATAGCCAGGATTCCAAGGATGAGTCCAAAGACGATCAGGATCAGGGAAAACCGGATGATCAGGGTGATGGAAACCAGGATCAGGATGAAGAACAGTTTGGTGACAGTACAGACAGTCTGCTTCAGGATTTCCTCGAAAATGGAACTTCCTATGAACGTTACTACAACGTATGGTAAACCGTAAGTTGACATAAAACAGGCAGTAATAGATTAATTATTATAAATATTATAAGCCACGAAAGGAATCGGTGCAGTTGCATCGGTTCCTTTCTTTTGCTATACTAAATGACAGAGTGCAGAAATACATCAGGTATTTTACGGAAAAGAAAGAAAAGGAAACACGGTATGAACTATATTGTTTTTGATCTGGAATGGAATCAGAGTCCAGGCGGAAAGAAATATTCAAACAGTCGCCTGCCTTTTGAAATCATAGAGATCGGTGCTGTGAAGATGAATGAAAAAAGAGAACCTGTAGATGTTTTTCAGAGGCTGATAAAGCCGCAGGTATATAACTGGATCCATGACAGTATCCATGAGGTGATCCATGTGGATTATAAGGATCTTGCAGACGGACTTCCTTTTCCGGAGGCGGTGAGGGAATTTCTGGACTGGTGTGGAGATGACTTTGCATTTTTTACCTGGGGAAATCAGGATGTCATGGAATTGCAGAGAAATATGAAATATTATGATCTGCTATTTCTTCTTCCGGGACCGGTGAAGTATTACGATGTGCAAAAAGTTTTTGGTATGTGCTGTAAGGAAGCCGGTGGACGCAGAAGTCTGGAATTCGCGATCGATCAGCTTGATATTCCGAAGGAGCAGACATTCCACAGGGCACTGACAGATGCGCGTTATACGGCGATGGTTCTGAAATGGATAGATGCGAAGACTCTTTTTACAAACTATTCCATGGACGTATATCAGAACCCGAAAAAAAAGAAAGATGAGCTTTTTTTATCCTATCCGGATCATGACCAATATGTTTCAAGGGAATTCACAGACCGGGACAAGATTATGAGGGACAGGGAAGTGACCAGCACGAAATGCCCGATCTGTCATTTGCCGGCGAAACGTAAGATTCGATGGTTTATGAATAATTCGAAGGCATATGAGAGCATATCACTCTGTCAGAAGCATGGATACGTGAAAGGTAAGATAAGGATCCGTCATACAGAAGAAGACCGTTATTATGTAATTAAGACGCTTAAAAATGTAGGTAATGAAAAAGCGGAAGAAATCCGTGAAAAAAGGGATTCCCTCCGCAAGAAGAGACAGATCAAAAGAAAATCAGAGAAGCAGATCTGAGATTGAATTTTTTGGATAATATCTGGCAGTTCCAACCTGATGACCGTTGAAAGAATAATTGATGGTCAGAAGGGGACGACCTGCCGGATTTTTTTTAATGGTGTAGTTCTTTTTGAGGGAATCCGTATCTGTTCCATTTGGAAGTGCTACGGAAGGTGTCCGCATCGAATAAAAAAGAACACAGTGCTGGTAGTCTTTGATCAGATATTTTTCTGCAGGAAGACAGGAAAAAGAGATTTCTTTTTTTTCTTTTACAGCAGCTCTGGAAAAATTGTCAAATCCGTAATCCAGGAGGGATTTGGTATCGGAGTATGCACCATTGATGGACTGCATGACGACGGAGACAAGGTACATATTTCCGCGATGAGCAAAAGTAACGAGTGTATTTCCGGCTGCCTCTGTATAACCTGTTTTGCCGCCAAGAACACCGTCATAAGCATAGGTCTGTCCGGACATCATCTTGTGGTGATTCAGAAGGTAACGGGTTTCACTGAACTTGTTGGTTGCCGGGATTTCGTAATAAACAGTTGTACAGTATTTACGAAACATCGGATTGAACCAGGCTGCACGGGCGATTTTTGCCATATCATTGGCTGTAGTGTAATGTTTCTCATCCGGAAGCCCGTTAGGATTGTTGAAATGCGTATTGGTGCATCCTATCTGACGGGCTTTCTGGTTCATCAGTTCGACAAATTTCTTGACGGAACCGGAAGTCTGTTCAGCTATGGCAAGAGTCATTTCATTGGCTGACTGGAGCATAACTGCCATCAGTGCCTGTTCTACGGTAAATTCTTCCCCGGTATCTGCGTAGATACTGGAACTCTGAGTATCTGTGATTCCATGAGCAGCGGTTTCAGACATGGTAAATTTGTCTGTGGCTTTCAGATTTTCACTGCCGAGAAGGGCAGTCATGATCTTGGTGATGCTGGCTGGATACTGAGCTTTGTCTGCGTTTTTTGAATAAAGGATGCTTCCTGTTATCATATCCATGAGTACAGCGGATTCTCCCTCTATCTGAGGTCCCTGAACCCATCCCTCAATGGAATCTGTATCTGCAGGCTGTGTATAATAGTCTGTATGATAGATTTCTTCAGGAACAGGCGTTGCTGTTACGATCGGATCACCATATTCATCGGTTGCAAGGACAGGAACTGTCTGGCAGACAATGAGAGCTGCACAGAGTACGCTGCCAAGAACGCGCTTTATTGCATTGCATGTCGAGCAGGTGGCAGTAGCACGTCTGCTGATTTTTTTATTTTTCATGTAATTACCTTTCTTTATTGAATATAATTTCTATATTATACCATTCTCAACAATTATACTGTAATCATTTTTTGTATACAAGGGTGTATTTCAGCGGGAGAAAACGTAAAACCTTAAAGCGGTTTGGGTAAAATAGCCGTAAATCCCTGAAAATATCGCAAAAAGACCTTGACATAAACAAAAACAGAACCGTATAATGAAACAGCACATATAATGAAATAAAAACTGTGATGGAGACAGTAGATCGATATGAAAACCGCAGAGAGCCGGGATGAGGTGGGAGCCTGGTGTCAGTAATTTCGATGGAAGATCACTCCGGAGTTTCTTTCCTGAAATCTTAAGTAAGGAGGGACGGTGTTTCCGCCGTTAAAGGGAACATGTATCGGCGTTTGATTACTACCAGCCCGTACAATGTAACAGGTGGTGCGAATGTGGAAATTGCTTTCGTCCTTTTACAGGACGGAAGTTTTTTTATTTTTATGGAAAAATTTTCCCGAGAGAATTTAAAGGAGGAATCTGTTGTGTATCAGAAAGTAGATACGAACCTGAATTTTGTAGACCGTGAAAAACAAGTAGAAAAATTCTGGAAAGAAAACCATATCTTCGAAAAAAGTATGGAGGACCGCAAAGACGATCCTACTTACATGTTCTATGATGGACCGCCGACAGCAAACGGCAAACCGCACATCGGTCATGTACTGACACGTGTTATCAAAGATATGATCCCGAGATACCGTACTATGAAAGGTTACATGGTACCTCGTAAAGCTGGATGGGATACCCACGGACTTCCGGTAGAGCTGGAAGTAGAGAAGAAACTTGGTCTGGACGGCAAAGAACAGATCGAGGAATATGGTATGGAACCATTTATCCAGCAGTGTAAAGAAAGTGTCTGGAAATACAAAGGAATGTGGGAAGACTTTTCCTCAACCGTTGGTTTCTGGGCTGATATGGAGAATCCATATGTTACTTACCATGATGACTATATTGAGTCTGAATGGTGGGCACTGAAAGAAATCTGGAACAAGAAACTCCTGTACAAAGGATTCAAGATCGTTCCTTACTGTCCTCGTTGTGGTACACCACTTTCCGCACAGGAAGTTTCACAGGGTTATAAAACAGTCAAAGAACGTTCTGCGATCGTTCGCTTCAAGGTTGTCGGAGAAGATGCATACTTCCTGGCATGGACCACAACACCGTGGACACTGCCATCCAACGTTGCACTCTGCGTAAACCCGACAGAGACTTACTGCAAAGTAAAAGCAGCAGATGGCTATACTTATTATATGGCAGAAGCACTGCTTGACAAAGTTCTCGGCAAACTTGGTTCCGAAGAGACACCGGCATACGAAGTTCTTGAGAAATATGTCGGAAAAGATCTGGAATACAAAGAATATGAGCCGCTCTTCGCATGCGCAGGAGAGGCAGCAGCAAAACAGAAAAAGAAAGCTCATTTTGTTACAGCAGATAACTATGTAACGATGAGTGATGGTACCGGTATCGTTCATATCGCACCGGCATTCGGTGAAGACGACAGCCGTGTAGGACGCGACTATGACCTTCCGTTCGTACAGTTTGTAGACGGCAAAGGTGATATGACAGCAGAAACTCCATATGCCGGCGTTTTTGTTAAGAAAGCTGATCCGCTTGTACTTCAGGATCTGGATAAAGAGGGCAAACTCTTTGATGCTCCGAAATTCGAGCATGATTATCCGCACTGCTGGAGATGCGATACACCACTGATCTACTATGCACGTGAGTCCTGGTTCATCAAGATGACAGCAGTTAAGGATGATCTGATCCGTAACAACAATACTATCAACTGGATTCCGGAGAGCATCGGTAAGGGACGTTTCGGCGACTGGCTGGAAAACGTTCAGGACTGGGGTATTTCCAGAAACCGTTATTGGGGAACACCACTGAACATCTGGCAGTGTGAATGCGGACATATGCATTCTATCGGAAGCCGTCAGGAACTGTTTGAGATGAGCGGTGATGAAAGAGCCAAGACAGTAGAACTCCATCGTCCATACATCGATGAGATCACACTGAAATGCCCGGAATGTGGTGGAACCATGCATCGTGTACCGGAGGTTATTGACTGCTGGTTCGATTCAGGAGCAATGCCTTTTGCACAGCATCATTATCCATTTGAAAATAAAGAACTTTTTGAAAAACAGTTCCCGGCAGACTTTATCTCTGAGGCTGTTGACCAGACAAGAGGATGGTTCTATTCTCTGCTTGCTGAGTCCACGATCCTGTTCAACCAGGCTCCATATAAGAATGTTATCGTTCTTGGACACGTACAGGATGAAAATGGCCAGAAAATGAGTAAATCCAAAGGAAATGCAGTTGATCCGTTCGATGCACTTGAGAAATACGGTGCAGATGCGATCCGCTGGTACTTCTATATCAACAGTGCTCCGTGGCTGCCGAACCGCTTCCATGGCAAGGCTGTTCAGGAAGGTCAGCGTAAGTTCATGGGTACTCTGTGGAATACTTATGCATTCTTTGTTCTTTATGCAAATATTGACAATTTCGACCCAACAAAATATACTTTAGATTATGACAATCTTCCTGTTATGGATAAATGGCTGTTAAGCAAGCTGAATTCTGTAGTGAAGACTGTCGATGACTGCCTTGCAAACTACAAGATCCCGGAAAGCGCAAGAGCTCTTCAGGAGTTTGTAGATGAGATGAGTAACTGGTATGTAAGAAGAAGCCGTGAGCGTTTCTGGGCTAAGGGCATGGAGCAGGATAAGATCAATGCTTACATGACTCTGTACACTGCTCTGGTAACAATTTCCAAAGCAGCAGCTCCGATGATCCCGTTCATGACAGAAGAAATCTACCAGAACCTTGTAAGAAGCGTTGACAAAGACGCAATTGAGAGTATTCATCTCTGTGATTTCCCGAAAGTCGAAGAAGCATGGATCAACAAAGAGCTGGAAGACGATATGGAAGAACTTCTCAAGATCGTTGTTCTTGGACGTGCAGCAAGAAATACTGCAAACATCAAGAACCGTCAGCCGATCGGAACAATGTATATCAAAGCTGACAAAGAAATGGGTCAGTTCTACACAGATATCATTGCAGACGAGCTGAATGTCAAAGAAGTGAAGTTCGCAAATGATGTAGAGTCCTTCATCTCCTACAGTTTCAAACCGCAGCTCCGTACAGTAGGACCGAAATACGGTAAACTTCTGAACGGCATCCGTACAGCACTTGCTGAGATCAACGGAACAGAAGCGATGAACGAGCTGAGATCCACAGGTCTTCTGACACTGGATATCAATGGAAACAAGGTAGAACTTTCTGAGGAAGACTTATTGATCGAGACCGCACAGACAGAAGGTTATGTAACAGAAGCAGACGGTGATATTTCTGTAGTTCTTGATACAAATCTGACACCAGAGCTGATCGAAGAAGGATTCGTCCGTGAGATTGTCAGCAAAGTACAGACAATGAGAAAAGAAGCCGGATTTGAAGTTATGGACAAGATCCATATCTATGCAAAAGATAATGACAGAATTCTTGAACTCATGAAGAACCACAAAGAAGAAATCATGTCTGAAGTACTGGCAGAGGATATGACTCTGGGCACAACCGACGGCTATGTAAAAGAATGGAATATTAACAAAGAGCCAGTTGTCCTTGGTGTTGCAAAGATGTAATTAACTCATGCCCGGTAAATATACCGGGCATGATTCGTAAAAATTGGGGTAATCAAAGCTGCACAGCTGTTGCTGTGCGATTAAGGAGGAAACGCGATGATCGACAAGCAGTTCAAAAAAGAAGCTTTCAAAGAGAGCGTAAAGGAAAACGTTAAATTCCTTTATCGTAAAAAACTCGAAGAAGCTACACAGGAGCAGATTTTCCAGGCTGTATGCTACACTGTAAAAGACGTTATCATTGATAACTGGCTTGAGACACAGAACGCATACAAAGAGCAGGATCCGAAAACTGTTTACTATATGTCAATGGAATTCCTGATGGGTCGTGCACTTGGAAATAACCTGATCAACCTGACTGCATACAAAGAAGTCAAAGAAGCTCTGGATGAGCTCGGACTTGATATCAACGCAATTGAGGATCAGGAGCCGGACCCGGCCCTTGGAAACGGTGGTCTGGGACGTCTGGCAGCATGCTTCCTGGATTCTCTTGCAACTCTTAACTACAGCGCATATGGATGTGGTATCCGCTATCGTTATGGTATGTTCAAACAGCAGATCAAAGACGGATATCAGGTAGAAGTACCGGATAACTGGCTCAAAGACGGATATCCGTTCGAACTTCGCCGTCCGGAATATGCAAAAGAAGTTCACTTCGGTGGATATGTTGATGTTGAATATGATCCGGCAACAGGATCCAACAAATTCGTACACAAGGGATATCAGGCAGTAAAAGCTGTTCCGTTTGATATGCCGATCGTAGGATATAACAACAAGATCGTAAACACTTTAAGAATCTGGGATGCAGAGCCAATCGTAGACTTTGAGCTTGATTCCTTTGACAAAGGTGATTACAAAAAAGCAGTTGAGCAGGAAAACCTTGCCCGCAATATCGTAGAAGTTCTTTATCCGAATGATAACCATATGGCAGGTAAAGAGCTGCGTCTGAAACAGCAGTACTTCTTCGTATCTGCAAGTCTCCAGGCTGCTATCGACAAATATAAGAAGAACCACAAAGATATCATGAAACTGCACGAAAAAGTTACTTTCCAGATGAACGATACTCATCCGACAGTAGCAGTAGCAGAACTTATGCGTATCCTTATGGATGAAGAAGGTCTTGGATGGGATGATGCATGGTCTGTAACAACCAAAGCTGTTGCTTATACAAACCATACAATCATGGCAGAGGCTCTTGAGAAATGGCCGGTTGAACTGTTCTCCAGACTGCTTCCACGTGTATACCAGATCATCGAAGAGATCAACCGTCGTTTTGTTCTTGAGATTCAGGAAAAATATCCTGGAAACTATGACAAGATCAAGAAGATGGCAATCCTCTATGATGGACAGGTAAAAATGGCTCATCTTGCAATCGTTGCAGGCTACTCTGTAAACGGTGTTGCAAAACTTCATACAGAGATCCTTAAGAAACAGGAACTGAAAGATTTCTACGAAATGATGCCGGAGAAATTCAACAACAAGACAAACGGTATTACTCAGAGACGTTTCCTGCTTCACGGAAACCAGCTTCTTGCAGACTGGGTAACAGATCATATCGGACCGGAATGGATCACAGACCTGTCTCAGATCAGCAAACTGAAAGTTTATGTTGATGATGAAAAAGCACAGCAGGAATTCATGAACATCAAATACCAGAACAAAGTTCGTCTGGCAAAATACATCCTGGAGCACAACGGAGTAGAGGTAAATCCACGTTCTATCTTCGATGTACAGGTTAAGAGACTTCATGAGTACAAACGTCAGCTTCTGAACATTCTGCATGTAATCTATCTGTATGATCAGATCAAGAAACATCCGGAAATGGATTTCTATCCAAGAACATTCATCTTCGGTGCAAAAGCATCTGCAGGTTATGCACGTGCCAAGAAGATCATCAAACTGATCAACTCTGTAGCAGATGTTGTAAACAATGATGCTTCTATCGAAGGCAAACTGAAAGTTGTATTCATCGAGAACTATCGTGTATCCAACGCTGAGATGATCTTTGCAGCAGCAGATGTTTCTGAGCAGATCTCTACTGCAAGTAAAGAGGCTTCCGGTACAGGTAACATGAAGTTCATGCTGAACGGTGCACCGACTCTGGGAACCATGGATGGTGCTAACGTTGAGATCGTTGATGAAGTTGGTAAAGAAAACGCATTTATCTTCGGTCTGAGTGCAGATGAAGTTATTAATTACGAAAACAATGGCGGATATGATCCGAGAGTCATCTACAACACAGATGATGAGATCCGTCAGGTACTGACAGAGCTTGTAAATGGAACATTCTCCGCTGATACAGAACTGTTCCGTGATCTGTACAACTCACTCCTCAACCAGAATGGTGGAGAGAGAGCAGACCAGTACTTCATCCTTGCTGACTTCCGCTCCTATGCAGCAGCACAGAAGAAAGTAGAAGAAGCATACAAAGATGAAAAAGGCTGGGCTCGTATGGCTATGCTGAACACAGCATGCGCAGGTAAATTTACATCTGACAGAACAATTGAAGAGTATGTAGATGATATCTGGCATCTGGACAAAGTATTTATTAAATAAATTCCGCAAAGTGGACTTAGCAGTCCCCACTGCACACCCCTGGCTTAGTCGAAGCATGGCTATAGGTTATGATGAGATGAAGTGAGTTAGTGGGGGAATGTATTCCTGGTTTTTGTGTGGGGTAGATTTCCTGTGTGGAGAATGATTGTGGGTAAATAAAAAGGATCTGGCTTAGGTAAGTCAGGTCCTTTTTTTGTAGGAAATGTGGATTAGTTCCAGGAATGGCCTGGATTGGTGTGGATAAACTCTGCCAGATGGGAACGGATGTCTTCCATTTTCTGGCGGGTGTCCGGGTTGGAGTAAGGAATGCGGTCGATGATCTTGTTGAGGTAGTCGTGTTCTTCGATGATATCGAGGGTTGCACGATAATTGATGTCAAGGAAGTAAGCGACGTAGGAGACCCAGTAATCCATTCTGGTGACGCGGTCAGGGGAGTAGACACACTGGTTTTTGAAAACAGTATCGTAAATGACAGGAGTAATTGCCTGTGCACCGATTTCTTCTCCAGATGCCCCCATGAAGACCAGAAGATCATCCTCTAATTTTACGCGACAGTTGTCCAGTTTGTCTGCATCGCGGATCAGGCGGGCGTGAAGGAGGGTGAGTGGATCTGTGATCCCCTCAAGTTTGAAATCACTGTGTCTGGCAATAGCAGTGTGGATGATATCGTCCCAGGTGGATTCCGGGACAAACTGGCGGATCATGCCTTCTTCAAATAAAACCTGCACACCATAAGCTGCGTGATCCATGGTGGTCGGTTCGAAGCTGTCAAAACGTTTCAACTGTTCAAAACGACCAATGTCGTGCAGCAGGGCAATGATTCTGGCGAGTTCAGTGTCTTCATCAGATAACTGCATACGTTTACAGATTTCTGTCATATCATGCACTACGCCGTAGGTATGAATGATCTTGAGACGGACTTTACCATTATCACGGTCATAGCTGTTCAGATATTTCTCAAATTGTTCTTTTGCATTGTTGTAGTTCATGCGTGATCCTCCTGTGATATAAGATTTTTGCGGTATTCTCTCGGACTACAGCCTTTGATCTTGCTGAAGACTTTGGAGTAGTAGTTGGAGTCGGAGAAGCCGGTCTTTCCGGCGATGTTGCTGATGGATTCGTGGGTGCTCAGGTATTCCAGGCTTCGTTCGATCCGGTACTCCTGCAGGAAAGAGAAGAGTGTAGTATTCATATGGCGTTTAAACAGGCGCGTACATTCACTTTCACAGAGATGAATGTGTTCAGCGACTTCTGCCAGTGTGATCGGGTTCATGTAATTCTGTTCTATGTAAGAGAGGATTTTGCGGATCCGTTCATATTCTGTGAGATCAGATGCGGCAGGAAGCGGCTGATGTGGGAGATGTTCTACGAGCAGCCGCCACATGATCTGCATCCGGATCGATATGTCCAGTTCGTAGAAATCAGGCTTTTCTTTATCAAGGGCGATGACTTCCAACATTTTTTTGCGGAAAGTTTCATGCCAGCTTTCTGTATAGTCGATGTGCATCGCACAGACAGCAAGATTCTGGATCACAGGTTCTACATATTTCGTACAGATGGTGCTCTGGAAAAATCCATAGATCAGCTTTGGGTCAAAAGTGATCGGTATATAGGAACAATCCTCCTGGTGCTCCATTTCGCCGCTGTGGAGGGCGTTGGAATTGCAGAAAATAATGTCCCCTTCTTTCAGGTGGAAGGACTGATTATTTACACGATAGTGCATGGAGCCTTTTTTTATATAAGTGATCTCGATTTCCGGATGGTAGTGCCACATAAAGGAATTGGAATCATATTCTGACAGCCGCTGATAACTGACCAGAAACGGGAAATGGTCGCTGCCATGTTTCTTTAATTCTTTTTGAAACTGATTTGTGATGATCTGCATGAGAGACTGTCTCTCCTCCTTTTTTCGAAGATTTGCTGAACGCAGGAAATTACCTTTATTATAAACAAAAAAATCTGAATAACGCAAGATTTTACTTTTTTTTCGCAGATTAATTAAGGTATTTTACAGAAAAAGATATATAATGGATTTATCAGATGTGCACAGGAGAATAATGTGCATGATGAAAGAGCGTAACGAAACAACATAATGAAACAAAAACTACATGGGATGCATCAAAATAAAATGTAAAAGGAGAACAGGAACATGAATTTACCAGAAACAGCAAAACTTCAGGAAATCTATGGAGAAACAGAGAAGAGCAGCGCACGTTTCCAGAAACTTGCAGATAATTTTGCAAAAACATACAAACATGACAAAGCAGAATACTTCACATCAGCAGGAAGAACTGAGATCATTGGAAACCATACAGACCACAATGGTGGCAAGGTGATTGCAGGAAGCATCAACCTGGATACCATCGGAGCGGCTTATCCGAACGGAACACAGACTATCCATATCACCAGTGAAGGATACAGAGATGAGATCGTTGTAGACCTTACCAAACTGAGCAAGGCAAACTACAAGAAGGGAACACCGGCACTCGTTGCAGGTATGATGGAAGGTGCACAGAAGAACGGCTTTAAGACAGCAGGATTCGATGCATATGTAAGCACAAACGTTATCGCAGCAGCAGGTGTAAGTTCTTCTGCTTCTTTCGAGATGCTGATCTGCACTATCATTGATTACTTCTTTAACGAAAGCAAAATGACATATAATGATTATGCAAAAGTTGGCCAGTATGCAGAGAATGTTTACTGGGACAAAGCTTCCGGAATGATGGACCAGATGGCATGTGCAGTAGGCGGACCGGTTCTTTTTGATTTTGCTGACAGCAATAACCTCAAATACAGCAAACTGGATTTCTCCTTCGGAAAATTCGGATACAAGCTTGTTATCGTAAATACAGGAAAAGGTCATGCAGATCTGAGCCAGGAATACTCTGAGATCCCGGGTGAAATGAAAGCTGTTGCCAAAGTACTTGGCGTGAACCTTCTTCATGAGACAAACGTAGATGCACTTCTTGAGCATTGCAATGAGATTGAGGATGACAGAGCAATTCTCCGTGCACTTCATTTCTTTGGAGAGACTACCCGTGTAGAGGAAGCAGCAGATGCGATCCACAATGATGATTATGATAAATTCCTTGAACTGATCGACGAGTCCGGAAAATCTTCCTGGGAACTCCTTCAGAACTGCTACACTATGAAAGATTTCCACGAGCAGAAGATCACAAGAACTCTTGCACTGACACAGCTTTTCCTCAAGAAGATTGGCGCAGGCGTATGCCGTGTTCACGGTGGTGGATTTGCAGGCGTTATCGCAGCGATCATTCCGGAAAAAGAGCAGGAGAACTATGTAGAATATATTTCTAAATTTGTTGGAAAAGAAAATGTATATCCAATGGACATCCGTGCAGTCGGAGCAGCACATATCGGATAAGCAACTACTGTCTATTAAAAAAGAATATAAAATCACAAAAATAAACCCCTGGATCATACCAGAGGTTTATTTTTTTCGAGCATATCGTGAATGATGTTCTGAGTGTATGCACCGAGATGTTTCTGATCTTCTTTCGGAAGGCCCTTGACATAGATTGGTTTACCGTATTCCAAAACGACATGAGTTGATTTGATCTTTGGCATATGTGCCTCAAAGATTTCTACGGTGTTGTTAAGTGCCATTGGAATGATCGCACAGCCTGTCTTGGAAGCAATCTTGAAGCTTCCGTCGTGGAAAGGAAGAAGCTCCAGGTCATCTGCATTCTTGTTACGTGTACCTTCAGGGAAGATACAGATGGAAATGCCGGATTTGATCTTGTCGATGGCTGCGAGGATGGTCTTGAGTCCCTGTTTGATATCCTTACGGTCAAGAAACAGACAGTGAAGATATTTCATCCAGTTGGAAAGAAGCGGATAACGCTCCATTTCTTTCTTGGCAATGTAGCCGGTACGGATCGGACAGCGGCTGTAAGTAAGCACGATGTCAAAATAACTTCTGTGATTGCCAATGTAGAGAACCGGAGTATCCTTGGGAACATTTTCTTCGCCGATGATCGTAACTTTGGTTCCGGCTTCCCAAAGAATGAATTTAAATACTCCCTGGACAATTCGAAGAGAACTGATTTCCTTGGTCCTTGGTGAAAATTTTCCGATGATCCATTCGATCAGAAGAATCGGAATGGAAAGGATCAGAAACCCGATGACCGTAATGGCAACAATGATAAAACGAATCATAACGAATTCCTCTTTCTGTTAAATTTGCATGGGTTTCGCGTGTTCGAAACTCTGCTATCAGTATAAGGGATATTTGAAATAGTTGCAATAAATCTTTTGGTTTTGGCATAGAATACATATTGAAAAAGAGCGGACAGGAGAATTGTGCCTATGCAGATACCACTGTCTGCAGGAATCAGACAAAATCGGTCAAAACGATATATGACGGTTGTCTGGTGCATATTGCTGGCTTTTTTGCTGAGTGCAGGAGGATGCAGCCTGGTAAAGATAGAGGAAGGGGAGAGGACACCTCTTGAATATACGGTGGTGGATACAGCAGAACTTCCGCAGAGTGCACAGGAACTGATTCAGGAAAAGAAAGCGGACGATTTTCAGATGACTTATCAGAAGGGAGATACCCTGTATCTGATCCGGGGATATGGAAAGCAGATGAGCGGAGGATACAGTATTCAGGTGGCTGAACTTTCGGCTTCGTCTACGACGATTTTTTTCAAAACGAGACTGATCGGACCGGAGAAAGAAAATCAGAGCGGAGCGCCATCTTATCCTTATATTGCAGTAAAGACCGATTACAGAGAAGAACCTGTTGTGTTTGAATAGTATGAGAGGAGCGGTCAGCGATGGAATTAAGAAAAGAAGATATTCAGGTGCTGCGGACAAAGAGCAGAGCGACCAGCCAGGTGACTTTTGATGTGGATTATAATGTGCCGGATGTAAAACCGGATATCGGACGGATGGTCCAGAACAAGGGCGATGTTTCGGTAGAAGAAGTCCGATTAAGCGACGGTCATGCTTTTCTGAAAGGAAGCCTGCAGGTGGATCTTCTCTATGTAGGAGAAGAAGAGGGCAAAGTTTACAGTCTCTCAGCCAAACTGCCGGTGGAAGAGACGATGAACCTTGAGGGGATCGTAAGTGGCGATAAGATGTGTCTTCGGTGGGAAATAGAGGATCTGAGCCTGCACCTGATCCATTCAAGAAAACTGAACATCAAAGCAGTAGTGACTTTTTATGCAGTTGTAGATGAACTCTCAGGAATCCGTCTGCCGGTTTCACTGGATGATGAAACAGTTTCTGTGCAGAAAAAACAGATGCGTCTTCTCAGTCTTGCCATACATAAAAAAGACACCCTGCGGCTCAAAGAAGAAGTAGAACTGGTATCCAATAAACCGAATATCGCAGAGCTTCTCTGGTATACGCTTGAAGTCAGAGGACTGGACTTAAGACCGGAAGAAAATGTAGTAAAAGCCAAAGGAGAACTTTTTTTGTTTGCTTTGTATAAAGGGGATGATGAGGACGGTACCCTGCAGTGGCTGGAGCATTCTATACCATTTACCGGAGAAGTGGAATGCAGCGGATGTACTTTTGACATGGTTCCAAATCTGGAAGCTTCGGTCATCAATCAGAGCGTGGAGGTGAAACCGGATTCCGACGGAGAGGAACGCATCTTTGTAACAGATATCGTACTGGAGTTGGATATCCGTCTTTACAGGGAAGAAGACCATGAAATACTTATGGATGTCTATACTCCGTTTCGTCAGTGCATCCCAAAATGCAAAAATGAAGTTCTGGAAAGTCTTCTGGTGAGGAATTTTTCCAAATGCCGCGTGTCTGATCGGATTGAGATCAAGGAGACACAGGGGAAAATCCTCCAGATTTGCCACAGCCAGGGAAAAGTAAAAATAGATAAAACAAAAATTGTCAAAGATGGGATCCAGGTAGACGGGATCGTTCAGATGAAAGTTCTCTATATCGTGGGGAATGACGACATGCCGTTCTATTCCATGGAAGTGATGATGCCGTTCAGTCATGTGGTGGAGGCAAGGGGGATCACAGAGGACAGCGTCTACTATTTCCATACGGATCTGGAACAGCTTTCGACAAGCATGGTCGACAGTAACGAGATTGAAGTCAGAGCGGCGGTGAGCCTGAATGTTCTTGTGATCCAGTGCATAGAGGAAAAGATCATTGAAAGTGTGGAAGAACAGCCACTCGATACAGAAAAGATCCGAAGTATGCCGGGAATTACGGTATATATGGTGAAGCAGGGAGATACACTCTGGGACATCGCAAAAAAATTCTATACGACTATGGAGGAGATCATTTCCATGAACAGTCTCGAAAATGATCAGCTGACCCTGGGACAGCCGCTTTTATTGGTAAAAAAAGTTGAAAGCTGATACTTGAAATCCTGAAAAAAATCATTTAAAATAGATACAATCATATTGTATACAAAGTACAAAAGAAATGAAAAAAGAAACAAAATCACAAAGGACAGAGGGGATATTTATGCGTTTGCGAGCAATGGCGAAAATTAATCTGGGACTGGATATCCTGGGCAAAAGAGACGATGGTTACCATGAAGTTCGTATGCTGATGCAGACGATCCAGATGTATGATCTTCTGGATATCCGGCGGAAATCTTCACCGGGGATCACATTAACTACGAATCTTCTTTATGTTCCGTCAGATGAGAGAAATCTGGTATATAAGGCAGCGAAACTTCTCATGGATGAATTTGATATCCAGGAGGGAATTTCCATGAAGCTTACCAAGTCCATTCCGGTGGCAGCAGGTATGGCAGGCGGAAGTTCCGATGCAGCGGCAGCGTTTGTCGGTGTAAACAAGATGTTTCATCTTGGCTTAAGTGAGCAGGAACTCATGGAACGTGCTGTGCAGATCGGGGCAGATGTGCCGTACTGCATTATGCGTGGAACAGCACTGGCTGAGGGAATCGGTGAGAAACTGACCAGACTTCCGCAGCTTCCGAAATGTTATATTCTGGTTGGCAAACCGGCGGTCAATGTTTCTACGAAACTGGCTTATGAAAATCTGGATCTTCAGAATATGGGAGCACATCCTGATATTGATGGTATGATCTCTGATATTGAGAATGGAGATCTTTATACTATGGTTTCCCGAATGGGAAATGTATTTGAACCGGGGATCATCGGCAAATATCCGGTGATCCAGGAGATCAAGGATCTCATGGAGGCACATGGTGCACTCAAGGCAATGATGAGCGGAAGCGGTCCGACTGTCTTTGGTATTTTTGATGATAAGAACAAGATGAAAGCAGCAGCCAGGGTTCTGCGAAGCAGTCATCTGGCCAAGACTGTATTTGCTACAGAAGTTTTTAACCGCAAAGACTGAGGGGGATTTTTTACAGGAGGTACTTAAGATGAATGATTTTTCTGTTGATATGAATGAATATCTGCCGTTAAGAGATGTGGTATTTAACACACTGCGTAAAGCGATTCTGAAGGGTGAGCTGAAACCCGGAGAACGACTGATGGAGATCGCGCTGGCGGAGAAACTTGGAGTCAGCAGGACTCCTGTTCGTGAGGCGATGCGTAAGCTGGAACTGGAAGGTCTGGTCGTGATGATCCCGCGCCGCGGTGCACAGGTGGCGAACATTACAGAGAAGGATCTGAATGATGTACTGGAAGTCCGTATGGCACTTGAAAATCTGTCGATCGAGAATGCATGCGCGCGCATGACCGAGGAGCAGCTTGATGATCTCTGGAAAGCAGCCAAGAACTTTGAGGATACGATGGCAGAGGGAAATCTTGTTAAGCTGGCAGAAGCCGATGTAGCTTTTCATGAAGTGATCTACAAATCTTCCGACAACCGCAGACTGAATCAGGTACTGAATAATCTTCGTGAGCAGATCTACAGATATCGTGTGGAATATCTCAAGGATGAAGAAACAAGAAACCTTCTTGTTAAGGAACATGAGGAGATCTACGAGGCGATCAAGAATCGTGACCTCAAGAAAGCCAAGGAGATTTCTTATCAGCATATCGAGAACCAGAGAGAGGCGATCATCCGCTCTATCAGGGAAGAAACAAAAAATCGCTGAACTGTAAATAAAATTGTATAATCCGGTTATTCTAAAAGAGATACATATTGTGTGTATCTCTTTTTTTTATGGATTACGATTACAACAGGAGGATGCAATGGATCAAAAGACCAAAATCCACAGTGAACTGAGAAAAAATGAATCCTACATCAGAGAAAAATTCGAGAACTGTGCAGATATCCTGATCCGCCCCATGCGTCTGGGAAGCGAAAGCAAAATAGACTGTCTGATGGTCTATATCGAAGTGGCAGTTTCAAATATGATGCTGGATGATTCTGCACTGGGCAAGATGATCAATCATTTCTGGGAGATCTCACCGGGGCAGATACAGGAATTTATGCGGAACAACAGTCTGGGGATCGCAGATGTGCAGAAACTGGCGGATATGGAAGAAGTCCTGTCAGCAGTTCTTGCAGGAAATGCAGTTTTTTTTATAGACGGATATGACAAGGCGATGAAAATATCCAGCAAGGGATACCCGGACATGGGAGTTTCCGAAGCGAAATCAGAAAAAGTCCTGCGCGGTTCCAAAGAAGGATTTTCGGATTCTGTAAAAACAAACTCCGCACTGGTCAGAAAGCGGATCCGGAACAGCAGAATGAAGGTCGAGGAAAAAACGACAGGTGTCCGATCAAAGACAGTCCTGCAGCTTCTCTACATGGAAGATCTCGTTCAGGAAGATCTTCTGGAGAATATCAAAACCAGTCTGGATGAATACAGGATAGATGGAATCTTTGACAGTGGAATGCTGGAACAGCTTACAGACAGAACATGGTATTCACCGTTTCCACAGTATCAGACAACGGAACGTCCCGACCGGGCGGCGATGGAGATCCTGAATGGAAAGATCGTGGTGCTCTGTGACAATTCTCCGTCCGCACTGATCCTTCCAAGTTCCTTTAATGGCTTTATGGAGAGCAGCGAGGACTGGTTTCATCATTTTGAAATGGCATCGTTTCTGCGGGCACTTCGTTATCTTGCACTGCTTGTGGCGACACTGCTCCCGGGGCTTTACCTTGCAGTGATCCGCTTTCACACACAGATACTTCCGGCAAATCTGATCCTGTCTTTTGCAAAAGCACGGGAGGGAGTACCTTTTTCCAGCGTGGTCGAACTGATCTTTCTGGAACTCTCGTTTGAACTGATCCGGGAGGCAGGAGTGCGGGTCCCCGGGGCATTGGGGAATGCGATCGGAATCGTGGGAGGCCTGATCATTGGTCAGGCGGCAGTCAGTGCAAATCTGGTCAGTCCTATCGTTGTTATGATCGTTGCATTGACCGCACTGGGATCGATGGTGATCCCGGAGGAAGAGTTTGCCGCAGCATTCCGACTTTTGAAATATGTATTTCTGTTTCTGGGTGGATATCTTGGAATCTTTGGAATCGTTCTGGGGATCTATCTGACAGTGGCACATCTCTCCGGGCTTCTGAGTTGCGGCATGCCGTACCTTCTTCCGTTTATAAAAAAAGAACCCTGCCGCGATGCTGGCGAAGGAATCCTGCGGATCCCGTTCAGGAAGAGATGGCAGAGGCCGCTCTATGCAAGATGGGAACAGAAAATCCGTCTGCGGAAAAATGATTCCGATGATTCCGGAGAAAGCCGCCGGGAAGATTCCCGGAAAGTTCAGGAACAGGAGGAGAAAGACTCATGAAATTTGCGGAGAATAACAGGATTTCGCACAGACAGCTTTATCGCCAGATGATCCTGACGTTTCTGGCTCCTTTCCTGATCTGTCTTCCTGGGAAAAACGGGATTCAGGGAATGACGGGAATCGCAGGTGTTCTGGCGGCAGTGATCCTGCTGGTCATTTATGTTTTTGTGCTTTTGAGAGTGACCAGCGGATATTCGGATATGGTACGTTTTTTTGGAAGGTTCTGGGGACGGATAGCAGGACTCTTTTTTCTGGCGTATATTATCCTGACGGCAGTTTATATCTTGAAGATACTGGAGCAGATCGTGCCAAGGTGGCTGATCCTGGGAGTGCCGGCGGGCTGGATCTCTTTTCTGGTAGTCGTTATATGCAGTGTGGGAACAGAACGAGGAATCCAGAGACGGGGACGGATGGCAGAAGTTTCCGGAGGTTTGCTTTTGGTTGGAATCCTTCTGATGATGGTACTGTGCCTTGGACAGACACGTGTTGATTATCTTCAGGAGATGTTTGAAACAGAGCGAGTGAGCGGGAGTGGAGTCATTCAGAGCAGTTATCTTTTTCTGTGTGGATTTTCCGGGATCGGACTTCTGCCGTTTATCATGCGTGATGTAGAGAAGCGGGGAAGTGCAGGCAAGACAATCATAGCGTCTGTCCTCACTGTAGGTGGAATCTTTGCAGGAGTTCTTATTTTATTGCCGGCAGTATTTGGGTGGAGACGGCTTCTTACAGAAACATATCCAATCCTGCCTCTTCTTGCAGGGGCAGATCTTCCGGGAAATGTCCTTGCGAGATTTGATGTTCTCTGGATGGGATTTCTTCTGTATGGATTGTTGTTTGCAATGGGAAGTCTTTTTTACTATGGCTATCAGATCACGGAGAAATGCCATCTGGGAACGGCGAAATACTGGCTGGCAATTCTGATCTTCGTATTGTCATTGGTGGAAGTACCAGGTATGGATGTGGTGATATTCTACAGAAACTATCTGAGAAGTATTTTTGTCCCGGGACTTCTGCTCATACAGATGGCGATCCTTTTTCATGGACAGAAAAAGAAAATAAGAAAAACGACTACAGTTGTTTTGCTGATCTGCGCGTTGACACTGAGCGGATGTGCGGGAATTGAACCGGAAAAGAGAATGTATCCACTTGCACTCGGCGTAGAGCAGTCGGAAAATGGGTGGAAATTTATTTATGGACTGCCGGAACTTCCAAGTGCAGAAGGACAGGAAAAAGAAGAGGCAGGAAATTCTGCACTGGCGATAACAGGTGTGGATTTTGAAACGATAGAAAAAATATATGACCGTTCACAGGAAAAATATCTGGACATGGGACATCTGCAGGTGCTGATCCTTAAGAATGATCTGACACAGTCAGACAGATGGAGTGAACTGTTATCTTATCTGGAAAAAGAACCGCTGATCGGTGAAAATGTATATGTATTCCGGACAGAAAATCTGACAGAGCTTATGGACTGGAACAAGGAAGGAACCTCGATAGGGGAATACCTGCCGGGACTTCTTGAAAACAGGATTCCGGATCAGGAGAAAAACGGTACTACGTTGCGCCAGGTATATCATCAGTGGTATGAGAATGGCACGTTACCAGGAATTTCTGAGATCATCCTGCAGAATGGAGAAATTCAGGTATATCTGGAATAAATTTGCAGAAAAACGTCCATACTCCAGACAGAAGACGATTTTATTTTCATAGATTCGGAGGTACCCAAATGGACTGGTTAAGGAACTGGAAAAAAAGACTTCTGTTGTCTGTGATGACAGGCATGCTGGCAGTAACACTTTTGTTCGGAGGCACGAAAAATGTCGAGGATTGCAGTATTATGGCGTGGTGGGGAACCCTGTATCCACAGTTTTGTTTTGAGAGAGGATCACAGAATAGCGCTAATTATGAAAATACTGTAAAACAGCCGCCAAAGCTTTCCTTCTGGCTTGCGAAAGCCCTGGAGAGGTGGTAAGATTAAAGAACGATTCAGAGAGGCTGTGGCTTTTTCTGAGTCTTACATAGCAAACAGAACATAAAGGACTGGAGAAATAGATTTATGAAAATAGACAGAGATGCACCGATCGGTGTATTTGATTCCGGAGTAGGCGGTCTTACCGTAGCCAGGGAGATCATGAGAAATCTTCCATCGGAGAAGATCGTTTATTTTGGCGATACGGCGAGAGTTCCTTATGGAAGTAAATCCAAGGATACAGTCATCCGCTATTCCAGACAGATCATTCATTTTCTGGAGGAGCAGCAGGTCAAGGCAATCGTGATCGCCTGCAACACGGCAAGTGCATTTGCCCTGGATGCAGTGAAGGATGAACTGGATATCCCTGTACTTGGAGTGATCGAAGCAGGAGCCAAGGTTGCTGCAAAGGAGACACGCAATAAGCGAGTCGGCGTGATCGGAACGCTTGGAACTGTCGGAAGCGGTATTCATGAGGCGTATCTTAAACAGCTTGATCCGGAGATCACAGTGATAGGCAAGGCATGTCCGTTGTTTGTTCCGCTGGTCGAGGAAGGATGGCTTCATGATCCTGTAACTACGGAGATCGTGTCCAGATACCTTCAGGAACTGAAGGATAAAGAAATTGACACACTGATCCTCGGCTGTACACATTATCCGCTGATCCGTTCTACGATCAGAGAAGTCATGGGTGAGGGCGTGCGACTGGTTAATCCGGCATACGAGACAGCCTTACAGCTGAAGGCACTTCTTGCAGAGATGGATATTTCCAGCAGTGGAACAGGTGAAGAGGATTTTCCGTATCGCTTTTATGTCAGTGACCTGGCAGATGAGTTTAAGGATTTTGCAAATTCTATCTTGCCATATGATGTTTCAATGGCAAAGAAGATCGACATAGAGAAGTATTAAAGAGGAGTAAACATATGAATAAAGATGTACTGATACATGTACGCGGGCTCCAGATGATGGAAACAGATGATGCACAGGAGCCGATCGAGATCGTAGTTCCGGGACAGTATTATTTCCGAAACGGAAGTCATTATCTCCGTTACGAAGAAATGCTGGATGATACCGCAGAGACTACAGTAAATTATATCAAGATGTCACCGAACGGAGTAGAAGTCCGCAAGCAGGGACAGGTAAATGTACATATGGTTTTTGAGGAAGGCAAGAAAAACAAGACTTTTTACAATACGCCATATGGTACGCTGCAGATGGGAATCTCAGCGACAGGACTGGAACTCAAGGAGAGTGAAGACGGCATTCAGATGAAGGTGGATTATGCTCTGGATATGAACGAAGAGCATGTCGCTGACTGTTATCTGACCGTACAGGCACAGTCCAAGGATTCCGCGGATTTTGTTTTATAAAATCAAATTAAAATGCCCGTAAAGCTGAAATACTTTACGGGCATTGTCTTTCGATCTTATTTGTCTTTGCTGAACATTCTTTTGAAAAATCCCTTTTTCTTAGGTGCCGGTGCTTCAAGAGAACCACGGATTCCTTTAACTCCAACGATGTATAAACCGCTTACTTCGGCTTTTACTTCTTTTTTGACAGGGATCAGGTCGAAAACCTTCTCATCTGCGATCAGTATGGAGATCTTCGGACCAACCTTAGCCTTAACGATCGGCAGTTTGGAACGGCGCATCAGCTTAGGAGCCTGGTCAATGACCATCTGCGGCAGACCGGATTCTTTGAGTGGAAGTCGTTTCTTATCGATGATCAGCATGGAAACAGTCTGTTTTGCAGCTTCAATCTGTGCCTGCTGTTCTTCTTGCTTCTTCTGAGCTTTCTTTCCGAAGAAATAAAGTGCAACCAGGGCAATGATCAGAATGACCAAGATAACAAGAAGGACGATGCTAAGTGTACTCATAGATACCCTCCTCAGTGTGTATATTACAAATATTTATGCGAAATATATTCTATCATTATTTATTACAAAAGGCAAATAAATTCACGAAAATTCCGTGAAGAAAAAGGAAAACGGTGGAAATTATATAGTTAAACAGGTATAATGAAAAGAGCGAAATCTAAAGACAGGGATAAATACAGAAATCCCGGGTATACTGGGGATTACAGAAAAAAAAGACTAAGGAGTTAGTATGGAGAAGGATAATGGTAAAAGTCGGAACAGGCACCAATACAGGGAAAGAACGACTGCTTCTGTAAGAAAAGAAGATCTGACCGAGGAAGAGCGGATTCGGGAACGCCGGCGCAGGAGACGGGCGCTGCAGAGGAAACGGCAGCGTCAGAGAAGGATGATCCTGATAGTTATGGCGTTGGCAGCAGTAGTTATTATAACTGCGGCAGTCCGTGGAATTGCAGGACATTTTTCTTCGTCGAAGCCGTCAGCCAGCGGCACAGATAAAGAAACGACGGCAGATGCTTCCGGTTCTTCTGTTTCCGGGGGAGACAAGACAGAGCAGGAAACCGCCAGCAGCAAAAGTTCACCGAAAGATACACTCAAAGCTGCTGAACTTAAAGCGACACAGTATGATTATGACGGTGCGATAGAACTTCTTAAGGCAGATACATCATATAGCAGCGATTCAGATATGCAGAGTGCCGTTAAGAAATACGAAGAGGCCAAAGCTTCCTGTAAATCATGGCCACTGGAAGAAGTGACACATGTTTTTTATCACATTCTTATCAAAGATCCGAGCAAAGCTTTTGATGGTGATTACAAGGAAGCAGATTATAATCAGGTCATGACCACGATCGATGAATTCAACAAGATCACACAGACCATGTATGATAAGGGGTATGTGATGGTAAGCATCAAGGACATGGCTACTGTAAATGAGGATGGAGCCATGTCACCGGGAGAGATCCTTCTTCCGGAAGGTAAGATCCCGTTTGTACTTTCTCAGGATGATGTCTGTTATTACCATTATATGGATGGTGATGGATTTGCCTCCAAACTGGTTGTAGATGATGAAGGCAAGATTCGAAATGAATATATTGAGGATGATGGAAGTGTATCAGTAGGTGACTATGATATGGTTCCATTGATCGATCGTTTCGTAGAAGAACATCCTGATTTTTCTTACAGAGGAGCCAAGGGAATCGTTGCATTGACCGGATATAATGGAATTCTGGGATATCGAACAGATATCAGCTATGAAACACGTCCGGCAGATCTGGATGATAACAAAGTTGAATGGCTGGATGCACACCCGGATTTCAGTCTGGACAAAGAACGGGAAGAAGCAAAGAAAGTTGCTGATGCTATGAAAGAGGATGGATGGTTGTTTGCCAGTCATACCTGGGGTCATCAAAACATCGGACAGATTTCTCTGGAACAGCTTCAGGCAGATACACAGAAGTTCAAGGATAATGTGGATCCCCTGATCGGAGGAACGGATATTATTATTTTTGCATTTGGTACGGATCTGACCACTCAGGAGGACTATTCCGGTGATAAATTTGAATATCTCAAGAGTGTCGGATATAATTATTATTGTAATGTAGATTCCAGCAAATATTTTGTGCAGATCCGGGATCGCTATTTCCGTCAGGGAAGACGAAATCTGGACGGATATCGTATGTACTATAATCCGGATCTTCTGGAAGACCTGTTCAATGCAAAAGATGTTTTTGATCCAAGCAGACCGACTCCGGTTCCACCGATGGGTTAAACAAATAAGAAAGAAGGAGTTACTAACTATGAAGAAAAGAGCTGTGATACTTACATGTATTTTGTCAGCTTCGATACTTCTGAGCGGCAGTTATATTCTGCCGCTTTTGAATCATATAGCAGAAAAAGAAACCAAAACAGTAAAAACTTACCAGACTGCTTCTCAGGATGAAGCAGAGACAGACAGCAGTGAGGCAGATGCCGGAGACACAGAGGACACTGATTCTGAGAAATCCAGTAAGGATCAGACAGTTCTCGATCAGGCAACGATCATGTACGAACAGTATAATTACGATGAGGCGATCAAACTTCTGAAGAGTCAGAAAGATTTTACGAAAAACAAGGACTATATGGACCTGGCAGCCAAGTGCCAGATTGCAAAGTCTTCACTTGTAGAGTATCCACTGGAACAGATCACACATGTATTTTTTCACACACTGATCGAGGACACTTCCAGGGCTTTTGACGGAGATTCCAAATCCGGAAACTACAATCAGGTTATGACGACTGTCAGTGAGTTCAATAAGATCATTCAGATCATGTATGATAAGGGCTATGTTCTGGTAAGCCCGCATGACATGGCAACAGTGAACAAGGATGGTACGATGAGCCGCGGCAAGATCATGGTGCCGGAGGGCAAGATCCCGTTTGTGCTTTCTCAGGACGATGTCAGCTATTATCATTATATGGATGGTGATGGATGTGCATCCAAACTTGTACTCGATGAAAATGGAGATGTAAAAACAGAATACATTGATGCAGATGGAAATGTTCTGGTAGGAGATTATGATCTTGTTCCGCTGTTGGATTCTTTTATCAAAGAACATCCGGATTTTTCCTATCATGGACGCAAGGGAATCCTTGCGATGACCGGTTATAACGGGGTACTGGGATACAGAACGGATATAGCCTACAAGACCAAAGAAAATCTTCAGGATGACCAGAAGAAATTCCTGGATGACAATCCTGATTTTGATTATGACCAGGATGTTAAGGATGCAACGAAGGTAGCAGATGCCATGAAAGCAGAGGGATGGGAATTTGCGAGCCATACCTGGGGACACATGAATGCAACAGAGCGTTCCGCAGAGGATCTTGAGACTGATGATAAGAAATGGAAAGCTTATGTGGCTCCGATCCTTGGTGATACAGATATGGTCATCTTTGCGTTTGGCGCGGATATTGGTGACTGGGAGGGATATTCTTCTGATAATCCGAAGTTCCAGTATTACAAGAGCGCGGGATACAATTATTTCTGCAACGTAGATTCCAGTCAGTATTTTGTTCAGATCACAGATCAGTATTTCCGCCAGGGAAGAAGAAACCTGGATGGATATAGAATGTACTATAACCCGGATATGCTCAGTGACCTTTTTGATGTTTCTGATGTATGGGATTCTTCCCGGCCGACTCCGGTTCCGGAAATGTAAATAATAACCAGATTTGAAAGGAGATTTTTCATGAAGAAAAAAGTAGTAGCAGCAATGTTAGTAACTTGTATGGCGGTATCTCTTACTGCGTGTGGAAGCAAGGACAGTTCTGATAAGACTGATAAGACTACCGCCAAAACAGAAACGGCTTCTGACAATTCTGATACGGACAAGACAGATTCCAAGACTTCTGATTCCAAGAAGGAAGAGACAAGAATTATTTCGGTAAAAGATGTTTCTGATTATGTTACAATTGGAGATTACAAAGGACTTACACTGGATCGTTATACACAGGCAGTAACAGATGATGATGTGGATGCAGAAATCAACTATGAATTACAGGACAAGGGAACAGAGGTTACAGATGGAACTGTTGAATATGGAGATATTGTGACCATTAATTTTACAGGTACTGTAGACGGTAAAGAGTTTGACGGAAGTTCTGCCGATGACTATGAACTTGTTGTCGGTGAAGGAGATATGGGAATCGATGGTTTTGAAGATGGTCTGGTTGGAATGAAAAAGGGAGAAACCAAAGAACTGACTCTTACTTTACCGGAAGGTTACAGCGAGGATGATTCTCTTTCCGGTAAGGAAGCTGTTTTTAAGGTGACTCTTCAGAAATTTACAAGAGCATCTGAACTGACAGATGAATGGGTTGCTTCCAATACAGATTACAAAACTGTAGATGACTATAAGAAATCTGTAAGAGAGGAACTGGAAAAACAGGCATCCACGACAGCAGATAATGAATTGTATGCAACAGCATGGTCTGAGGTACTTGATACATCTGAGATTAAGAAATACCCGGAAGAAGATGTCAAAAAAGCAGAAGAAAGCTATAAAGCACTCAATGAACAGACTGCAAAAGACAATGGAATGGAACTGAGTGATCTGCTGGAAGCATGGGATCTGACAGAAGATGAATTTAATGAAGAATGCAAAAATTATGCAGAATCCAAAGTTGAACAGAATCTGATCGTTCAGGGAATCATTGATGCTGAGGGACTGAGTCTGAGTGATGCAGAGACAGAAGAATTAAAGAATAACCTGATTCTGGACTATGGAGTGGCAAGCATTGATGAGCTGATTGAAACATATGGAGAGGATGAAGTAAATGAATCACTGGCACTTCTTCGTGTGGAGAAATTTATTGTAGACCAGTCTACTGTCAACGAAAAGACAGGAAGTGCAGAGGATTCTATTGAAAACGAAGATGCATATACTGAAGCAGAAGATACCGGTTCAGACCTCACTGAATATGATGGAAGTGAGAAAACACAGGATGAAACGGAAGAGAATATGTCAGAAGAGTCAATTGAGGACAATACAGTAGAAGAGTAATGAATAAATAAGAAAAGACAATTGTATTTCCATAATAAATGCGTTATGATAATAAGATGAATGCGTTTCTGAAGTACAGGCAACAGTAACGCCAGAGATATAAAATACAGCAGGTGGAAATCATGGATAAGAAAGTATTGCGTGAACGAATACGCAAAAAGCAGCAACAGATGAGAAGACGTAAGATGATGCGCCTGGGCGCATATGTCATTGCAGTCATTCTCGTAGTTATATTTGTTATAAGGGGAATTCTGATCCCCGTTGTCAACAGAATCGGTGGAAAGAGTGTTGATAAACCGGCACAGGTTCAGGCAGAAACTGATCAGACGAATGTGGATTCCGATACAGTTTCAGACGGAACAGATAGCACGGCGGATACAACGACGACATCAGCAGTCAATTCAGCGGCAAGATATCCACTCAAGAATGATCTGGCAAAGGCATCGCAGATGTCTATTGGATGGAATGAAAATGAAAATGGTAAATGGTATCAGAATGCAGATGGCACTTATTTTGCCGGAGGTATGCAGGAAATAGATGGTTCCACCTATTATTTTGATGAGAATGGTTACATTCAGACAGGATGGATAAGCGTTGGATTTGACGATTATTACTTCAATGATGACGGTACATATGATCCAAATACACATAAACCACGAATTGCACTTACCTTTGATGATGGTCCTGGAGAATATACAGATGAACTTTTGGATTGTCTGGAAGCGAATAATGCACATGCGACATTCTTCATGGTAGGACAGAATGTAGGTTCCTGGGAATCAACCGTACAGAGGATGGTCGATCTTGGATGTGAGATCGGTAACCATACTTGGGATCATCCAAGTCAGACTTTAACAAATATGTCGATTGATGATGTTGTCACAGAATTCCAGAAGACAGACGATGCACTTGTACAGGCCTGCGGACAGGCAGCAATGGTAGCCAGGGCACCTTATGGAGCAGCCAATCAGGATATCTATGATGCAGTACAGAAGCCGTTCTTCATGTGGTCTCTTGATACAGAAGACTGGAAGCTGATGGATGCAACAGCAGATTATGATGCCGTTATGAATGGCGATCTGACAGATGGTACAATCATACTGATGCATGATATTCATGAACCTTCCGTTCAGGCAGCATTGAAACTGATACCGGACCTGGTTTCACAGGGCTATAAACTGATGACAGTCAGTGAACTGGCAGCAGCCAAGAATGTAACATTACAGAATACGACATACTCACAGTTCTGGGACAGCCAGCTTCAGGCAGGAACGATTCCGGGATATAACGGTAATACGGATTCTACAGATGGAAGCGATGCATCAGATGGATCTGAGAGTTCTGCGGACACTGAATCTACAGACGACAGTTCTACAGACAGTACTGATGTCAGTGACGGAAGTTCTTCCGATGGAGATTCTTCTGATGGCAGCAGTGACAGCAGTTCTGGGGATTCCGGCGGAGACGGCTCTTCAGGAGATGGAAGTGATTCAGAAGATTATGACTCTGGCGATGACAGCTCCAGTTATGATGACTCGGGAGACAGTGGAGACTCTGGATACGATGATTCCGGAGACTACTATGATGAGGATTCCGGCGACGATTCGTACGATACATACTAAATAAGAAATACAAATGAGGACAGAACAGAAATAACAGTTCTGCCCTCATTTTTTGTAGGGAGATTGTAGTAACAGGACATACTTTTAATTGACGTAAACAGTCTGGATTGGTATAATATGTCTATAAATCGGCTTGAATAAGAGGAGTAAAATGTGCAGATTACCGATAATCATATACTGCACAGACAGGACTCTATATTTTCAGCCTGCTCAATTTTGAATTAAGGGAGGAATTTCTGGATGGGAGAGAAAATGCAGTTTACAGAACTGGATCAGTATCTGTTCGGGCAGGGAACTCATTACGACATCTATAAGAAATTAGGAGCTCATCCTACCACACAGCATCGCAAGAAGGGTGTCTATTTTGCAGTCTGGGCACCGAATGCAAGATATGTTTCTGTAATCGGTGATTTTAATAACTGGGATAATCAGGCAAATCCAATGAACAGAGTCGGTGAGATCGGAGTATATGAGATCTTTGTTCCGGGTGCCAAAGTTGGAGATCTGTACAAATTCTTTATTGTCGGATATCATGGAGAAGAACTTTATAAGGCAGATCCATACGCAAATGAAGCAGAACTCAGACCGGGAACGGCATCAAGAATTACAGACATTACGGATTACAAATGGAAAGATACCACCTGGATGAAGAAGCGTCCGGAATTTGACGAGAAACGTGAACCGATGGCAATCTATGAAGTACATCCGGGTTCCTGGAAGAAACATCCGGCAGAGAATGAGGATGATCCGGGATTTTATAATTACCGTGAATTTGCACATGAACTGGCGGCCTATGTCAAAGAGATGGGATATACTCATGTAGAACTTATGGGAATTGCAGAGCATCCATTTGACGGATCCTGGGGATATCAGGTAACAGGATATTATGCACCGACTTCCAGGTATGGTACTGCACAGGATTTCAAATATATGGTGGATTACCTGCACAGAAACAAGATCGGTGTTATACTCGACTGGGTTCCGGCTCATTTCCCGAAGGATGCACATGGACTTGCCAATTTCGATGGAACTGCTGTCTATGAGCATGAAGACCCGAGACAGGGTGAGCATCCTGACTGGGGAACCAAGATCTACAATTACGGACGTCCGGAAGTCAAGAACTTCCTGATCGCCAACGCACTGTACTGGATCGAGGAATGCCATGTAGACGGCCTCCGTGTAGATGCAGTTGCATCTATGCTCTATCTGGATTATGGCAAGAAAGATGGCGAGTGGGTTGCCAATAAGTACGGTGATAACAAGAACCTTGAAGCAATAGAATTCTTCAAACATCTGAATACCGTTGTACTTGGAAGAAACCACGGTACGGTTATGATCGCAGAAGAGTCTACCGCATGGCCGCAGGTTACAGGTAAAGCAGAGGACAATGGTCTTGGATTCTCACTGAAATGGAACATGGGCTGGATGAATGATTTCCTGGAATACATGAAACTGGATCCATATTTCCGTAAGGGCGATCACAATAAGATGACTTTCTCAATGACATATGCATACAGTGAGAGATATGTACTTGTCATTTCACATGATGAGGTCGTACATCTTAAGTGTTCCATGCTGAACAAGATGCCGGGATATCCGGATGATAAATTCAAGAACCTTAAGGCAGCATATGCGTTTATGATCTTCCATCCGGGCAAGAAACTTCTGTTTATGGGTCAGGACTTCGGACAGCTTCGTGAGTGGAGTGAGGAGAGAGAACTTGACTGGTATCTTCTTAAAGAGGACAACCACAAGGATCTCCAGAATTTTGTCAAGACATTGTTTCATATGTATAAGAAATATCCTGCACTGTATGCAGGTGACAATGATCCAGAAGGATTTGAATGGATCAATGCAGACGATGCAGACAGAAGCATTTTCAGCCTGGTTCGTAAATCACCGACCAAGAGAAATAACCTCCTGTTTGTAGTAAACTATACACCGGTAGAACGTCCGGATTATCGTGTTGGCGTTCCGAAGAAAAAACAGTACAAACTTATCATGGATGAGCATGGACTTTTGGACAAACCGAAGGTATTCAAGGCAGAAGCACAGGAGTGCGACCACAGAGAATTCTCTTTTGCATATCCGCTTCCTGCATATGGAATTGCTGTTTTTACATACTAAATTTTGTTGTAAAAGGTCTTGCAATTTCAGGAAATATGGTTTATACTGAGCGCGAATTACAAAGTAAATAGGAATTGATAATAAGATCTCGAAAGGAGAACTAAGATGAAAGTATCCAATATTAAAGACGTTGAGAAATTTTTCGAAGTAGTAGATAGCTGCACAGGCAGAGTAGAACTTGTAACAGGTGAGGGAGACAGACTGAACCTCAAATCCAAATTATCCCAGTATGTATCTCTGGCAAACATCTTCTCAGGCGGAGAGATCCCGGAACTTGAGATCGTTGCTTACGAGAAAGAAGACATTGATAAACTTCTGAACTTCATGATCAACGGCTGATCAGACAATAAATGCAGTGGGGGCGTGACTGGTTCATGTCCCCATTACCATATTAAAAGGTAAATTTAACCAGGGGGTGCATGCACTTCCTGGTCAAGCTACGTTATAAGTTAGCTTAATGAAACAATCGAAATAAGAAAGGACATGCATATATCATGGAAAGAACAAAAATTGATATTATCTCCGGTTTCCTTGGAGCCGGTAAAACAACACTGATCAAAAAACTTCTCAAAGATGCTTTCAAAGGTGAGCAGGTTGTACTGATCGAGAACGAATTTGGTGAAATCGGTATTGACGGTGGATTCCTTAAAGAAGCAGGAATTGAGATCCGTGAGATGAACTCCGGCTGTATCTGCTGCTCACTGGTTGGCGATTTTGGTGCATCCCTTAAGGAAGTTATCAGCAAATATCATCCGGACAGAATCCTGATCGAGCCATCAGGTGTCGGCAAACTGTCAGATGTTATCAAAGCAGTTCAGGGTGTTGCAGAAGAGACAGGACTGGTTCTTAACAGCTACACAACTGTTGTAGATGCAAAGAAATGCAAAATGTATATGAGAAACTTTGGTGAATTTTTCAATAACCAGGTTGAATATGCAGGTGCGATCATCATGAGCCGTACCGATATCGTAGATGAAGCAAAAGCACAGGCTGCAATGGAGCTTCTTCGTGAGATCAACCCGAAGGCAGCAATCATCACCACACCGATCGAGAAACTGGAAGGTGCAAAGATCCTGGAAGTTATGGAACATCCGGTATCTCTGGAACAGGAAATGATGGAAGAGGAAGTTTGCCCGGAATGCGGACATGTTCATGAGCATGGACATCACCATCACGACCATGATCACGAAGAGCATGAACATCATCATGACCACGATCATGAGGAACATGAGCACCATCATCACGACCATGACCATGAAGAGTGTGGCTGCGGACATGACCATGACCACGATCACGAGGAACATGAGCACCATGAGCACCATCATCACGACCATGACCATGAAGAGTGTAGCTGCGGACATGATCATGACCACGATCACGACCATGATGAATGCGGCTGCGGACATGACCATCATCACCATCATCATGCAGACGAAGTTTTCACAAGCTGGGGCCGTGAGACAATTAAGAAATACACAAGAGAAAATCTTGAAAAGATCCTTGAGACACTGTCTGAGACAGAAGAATATGGAATCATCCTTCGTGCGAAAGGAATGCTTCCGGCAGAAGACGGAACATGGATCTACTTTGATATGGTTCCGGAAGAAACAGAGATCCGCAGCGGGGCACCGGAATATACAGGACGTCTCTGCGTAATCGGTTCCAAACTCAATGAGGACAAACTGGCTGAGCTTTTTGGCCTGTAATAACGGAGGATCATACAGACTATGGAAGAAATCAAAGTGCCGATTTATTTAATGACAGGTTTCCTTGAAAGTGGAAAGACTTCTTTCCTGAATTTTACTCTCCAGCAGGATTATTTCCACATTGATGGGAAGACCCTTCTGATCCTCTGCGAAGAAGGAGAAGAAGAATACGATGAGGCTGCACTCAAAAAAAATAATACAGTTGTAGAGATCATCGAAAGTGAAGAAGAATTCACTACTGAGAGACTGGTAGCAATGAGTATCCTTCATCAGCCTGAACGTGTTATCATCGAATATAATGGAATGTGGCTGGTAAGCAATTTCGAAAAAATGCAGCTTCCGGAAGGATGGGGCGTAGAACAGCAGATCACCTGCGTAGATGCCAGCACTTTCCAGATGTATATGGCAAACATGAAATCCATTTTTATGGACATGATAAAAAATACTGACATGGTTATTTTCAATCGCTGCAAAGAAGACGATCCGCTGCCGACTTACCGTCGTGGGATCAAGGTTGCGAACCAGAGAGCAGAAGTCATCTTTGAAGATGAAGAAGGCGAGATGGGAGATATTTTCCAGGATGAGATGCCATTCGATATGGATGCACCGGTCATTGACATCCTGCCGGAAGATTATGGTATCTGGTTTGTAGATGCAATGGACCATCCGGAAAATTACGAAGGAAAAACCGTCAAATTCAAAGCAAGAGTCATGAAACCGCGCGGAATGGGAAGCAAATTCTTTGTTCCGGGACGTACCGCAATGACCTGCTGTGCAGATGACACAACATTCCTTGGCTATGTATGCAAGAGTGCTTATGCGCCGAAACTGGCCCCGGGATCATGGGTAGAGGTCACTGCAAAAGTTGCTGTAGAGAAGAGAAACGAGTACCAGGGAGAAGAAGGTGTCGTTCTCTACGCAGATCATGTAGAAGTCTGCGAGCCACTGGCAGATGAAATGGTTTACTTTAATTAAGCGAGGAAATTTGAATGTACTTGATCGTAGGTTTGGGAAATCCCGGAAGGCAGTATGAAGCGACACGCCACAACATGGGATTTGATGTGATTGACAAACTGGTAGAAGAGTACCAGATCCCACAGGGCGGTGTGAAGTTTAATGCCATGTACGGCAAGGGGATCATCGGAGGGCAGCCTGCTCTCCTGATGAAACCTCTGTCCTATATGAATCTCAGCGGAGGTCCGGTCCGGGAGATGGCAAACTACTTCAAAATTGACCCGGAAACAGAGATGATCGTGATCTATGATGACATCGATCTGGATCCGGGCCAGCTTCGTATCCGCAAGAAGGGAAGTGCCGGAGGGCATAATGGAATCAAAAATATCATTCAGGAGCTCGGTACACAGAAATTTGTGCGTATCAAAGTCGGTGTAGGTGCCAAGCCGCAGGGCTGGGATCTTGCGGATTATGTTCTTGGAAGATTTGGAAGTGAAGACCGCAAACTCGTTGATGAGGCGCAGGACCGTGCATGCAAGGCAGTGGAACTGATCCTGTCCGATGGCCCGGATGCCGCCATGAATGAATTCAACAAGAAACCGGGGGTTGTATGAAAACATTTTTGCATCCTCTGCAAAATCTTGCAGAGATGGAAGCAATTTATACAAAAGCAAAAAGTAATCGTGGAATACTGGAGATAAGTGGTTGTATGGAGTCCCAGAAAGCTCATTTAATATATGGGCTTTCCGGGCTTTTTACATCTCACCTGATTTTGGCAGAAGATGAGAAAGCTGCGAAGGAACTGTACGAGGATTATCGTTTTTATGATAAGAATGTATATTACTATCCGGCGAAAGATCTGCTCTTTTTTCAGGCAGATATTCATGGAAACCTTCTGCTCCGCCAGAGAATGCGTGTGATCAAAGCTCTGCTGGAACAGAAAGAAAACATCACTGTTGTCACGAGTATAGACGGATGTATGGATTATCTTCAGCCGCTTGACAAAATAGAAAAACAGCTGATCCATTTTCGAAATGACAGTACGCTGGATATGGATAAACTCAAAGATGCGCTTGTGCATATGGGTTATGAGCGTGTAGGTCAGGTGGAAATGCCGGGACAGTTTTCTGTCCGGGGCGGCATTGTGGATATTTATTCCCTTACCGAAGAAAATCCGTGGAGGATCGAACTCTGGGGAGATGAGATCGACTCGATCCGTACGTTTGACTCACAGAGCCAGCGTTCCCTGGAAAATCTTGACGAGATCATGATCTATCCGGCGACAGAACAGCCGGCAGAAAAGGGCGGCGTTTCTTTTCTTGATTATTTTGCAGAAAAAAACAGTCTTGTTTTTCTTGATGAGCCGAACCGCCTGGAGGAAAATGCCAGAGCAGTAGAAGAGGAATTTCGTCAGAGCTGTGAAAACCGTCAGCAGAAAGGTGAAGAAAATATTTCCCAGAACTGGATGTGCAGATGGGAAGATCTGAATCACAAGCTGAATAATCGAAACTGCATTTCTGTATCACTGATGGAACCAAAGAGGGCAGACTGGAAGATTACAGAGCAGTTTAACCTGACAGTCAAATCCATGAGTTCTTATCAGAGTAGTTTTGAACTTCTCGTCAAAGATCTCCGACAGTACAAGAAACAGGGATATCAGATCGTGCTTCTTTCCGGTTCAAGGACAAGAGCGGAGCGTCTTGCGAAGGATCTGCAGGATGAGGGATTAAGTGCTTTTTACGGACAGGATTTTGACCGTGTGCTGGAACCGGGCGAGATCATGGTCGCTTATGGTCATGCACGTAAGGGATTTGAATATCCGTTTATCAAATTTGCGATTATCACAGAAACTGACATTTTTGGAAAAGAGCAGAAGAAGCGTAAGAAAAAGAAAGAATACAATGGAAAACGTATTCAGGATTTCTCGGAACTTTCGATTGGAGATTTTGTAGTTCATGAAAAACATGGGCTGGGAATCTACCGTGGTATTGAGAAGGTTGCGGTGGATAAAGTTGCAAAAGATTATATCAAGATCGAATACCGCAACGGCAGTAATCTGTATATCCTTGCAACACAGCTTGATGCGCTTCAGAAATATGCGGGATCGGAGACTGCAAAACCGCCGAAGCTGAACCGTCTTGGCGGTCAGGAATGGAAAAAGACAAAATCCAGAGTGAAAGGTGCAGTCCAGAATATCGCGAAAGAACTGGTGGAACTTTATGCGGTCCGCCAGGAAAAAGAAGGGTATGTATGCGGTCCGGATACTGTATGGCAGAGAGAGTTTGAAGAAATGTTCCCGTATGAGGAAACTGAAGATCAGCTTGCTGCGATTGAGGACACCAAGAAAGATATGGAAAGTACCAAGATCATGGATCGTCTTGTGTGCGGAGACGTTGGATATGGCAAGACAGAGGTTGCGCTTCGTGCGGCGTTTAAAGCCGTGCAGGAGAGCCGGCAGGTCGTTTACCTGGTACCTACTACCATTCTTGCACAGCAGGTCTATAACACCTTTGTACAGCGTATGAATGAGTTTCCGGTACGTGTGGATCTTCTGTGCCGTTTCCGTACACCTTCTCAGCAGCAGAAGACGATCAGTGATCTCAAAAAAGGACAGGTTGACATAATTGTAGGAACACACAGAGTCCTGTCAAAAGATGTCACTTTCAAAAACCTTGGTCTGCTGATCATTGACGAGGAACAGCGTTTTGGCGTTGTCCATAAGGAAAAGATCAAGCAGCTCAAGAAAGACGTTGATGTACTGACACTGACGGCAACGCCGATTCCACGAACACTTCATATGAGTATGATAGGGATCCGTGACATGAGTGTTCTGGAGGAGCCACCGATGGACCGCGTTCCGATCCAGACTTATGTTATGGAGTACGATGAAGAGACTGTCCGTGAGGCAATCAACCGAGAGCTCCGAAGGGGCGGTCAGGTTTATTATGTATACAACAGAGTCAATGATATTGCGGATGTGGCGGCGCGTCTTTCCAAACTGATCCCGGATGCGCGGATTGATTTTGCGCATGGACAGATGAGTGAGAGAGAACTGGAATCGGTTATGTATGCGTTTATCAATGGTGAGATCGATGTGCTTGTTTCCACAACGATTATAGAGACGGGGCTTGATATTTCAAATGTAAATACCATGATCATCCATGACTCAGACCGTTATGGATTGTCACAGCTGTATCAGCTTCGAGGAAGGATCGGACGTTCCAACCGTACCGCATATGCATTTCTGATGTACCGAAGGAATACGATGCTCAAAGAGACAGCAGAGAAACGACTGTCTGCGATTCGTGAGTATACAGACCTCGGAAGTGGATTCAAGATCGCGATGAGGGACCTGGAACTTCGTGGTGCAGGTAATCTTCTTGGTGCGGAGCAGCACGGACATATGAATGCTGTCGGATATGATCTCTACTGCAAGATGCTCAGTGAGGCGGTCAAGGAGGCAAAGGGAATCCACACGATGGAGGACTTTGAAACAACGATCGATCTGAATATGGATGCCTTTATTCCGGATACCTATATCAGCAATGAGTACCAGAAACTGGACATCTATAAGAGGACAGCAGGGATTGAGACAACGCAGGATTATGATGATATGCTGGAGGAACTTCTGGATCGATTTGGAGAGCCGCCGAAGGCAGTGCTGAACCTTCTGACGATTGCCCGGATCAAAGCTCTTGCACACAGAAGCTATGTGACGGAGATCAAGCAGATGGGCAAAGATCTGAAGATCACTTTGTATGAGCGTGCGAAACTGAATCCGGCAGGTTTCCCGGAACTGATGCAGAAATACAGACGCGGACTTCAGTTCAAGAATGAGCAGGAACCGAAATTTATCCTGACACCGGTCGGAAATCTTCTGACAGCACTTACGGATTTTCTGAATGAACTGGAGAAACTGGTGGAGGAGTAAAGTCAGTCAGGAACGAAACGTGTCTATTTTGTGAAAAAACAGCGTTTCTTATGGATAATCCTTGCCCTGAAGGGGAAAAAAGTTTATACTCATACTATTGAATTCAGGTAATCATGGAGGAAAATATGAAGGAAATGACAAAAAAAACAGCCGTTGTTGCTATGGCAGGCATTATGGCTGCAGGAATGCTTACCGGATGCGGTGAGAAGAAATTAGACGGAAGCAAGACGGTTGCTACAGTAGATGGAACAGAGATCCCGCTGGGCGTTGTAAGCCTTTCTGTCAGAGACGGTCAGATGCAGACAGAAGCTATGTACAGAAGTTATATGGGCGGCTCTGATTTTGATATCTGGGATACAGAAGCAGAGAAAGGCAAGACCTATGGTGAACAGCTTGTAGAACAGGCCCTCGAAGACGTAGAACTTATGTACATCATGAAAGAAAAAGCAGTTGATTATGATGTAGAACTGACAGATGATGATGAGAAAGCAATCGAAGAAGCAGCCGCTTCCTTTATGGAAGCAAACTCTGATGAGGCAATTGCAGACCTGGCAGTTACAGAAGATCAGGTCAAAACCTTCCTGGAACTTGAGACATACAAACAGAGAATTCATGATCCGATCATTGCAGATGTAGACAAGGATGTTTCTGATGAGGAAGCACAGCAGTCTTCTTTCAGTTATGTAAGTATCAGCACAGCAGATTTAAGCGATGATGAGATTAAGCAGAAGAAAGAAGATGCACAGAAGATCCAGGATGAACTGACCAAGGATCCAGAGGGAGATTTCGATGAGATCGCCAAATCTGTAGATGATTCTTATTCTTCACTGGAAGGTACTTTTGATGCAAATGATACCAGTGATGATGAAGATTCCGAGAATGAGGATTCTGAGGAAGACAGCAGTACATCCAGCAGTACTTATCCGGATGAAGTGATCAAAGTCCTCAGAACACTCGATGATGGAGAAGTTGCTCCGGACGTGATCGAAACAGATACAGCATACTATGTTGTAAAACTGAATCAGAAAAACGATGAAGAAGCAACAGAGACCAAGAAAGAGTCTATCATTTCTACAAGAGAGCAGGATCTGTATACAGAGACTACTGACAAGTGGATGGAAGATGCAGATATCAAAGAAGAGAAGAAAGTTCTCAAGACTCTCAAAGTAACAGATAACCATAAATATAATCAGCCAACCGCAACACCGGAGCCGACCGAGGAAGCTGCTGATACAACAGAAGATACTGAGGTAACAGAGACACCGGAGGCAGACGCTACTGAGACTCCAGAAGTTACAGAGGCAGCAAGTGCTACAACAACACCGGAAGCTACTGAGGCAGCAAGTGCAACAACAACACCAGAAGCTACGGAAGCACCTTCCTACAGCACAGACACATCTCTGACAGTCAAAGACGGAGATACTGTAAACATTGATTATGTTGGTAAGATCGATGGTACAGCATTCGATCGTGGAAGCACTGATGGAAAGGGAACAGACCTTGTGATCGGTTCTGGAAGCTATATTGATAACTTTGAAGATCAGCTCGTAGGTGCTCACCCAGGAGATGAAGTAGAAGTAACCGTAACCTTCCCGGATGATTATGGTGTGGATGAGCTTAATGGAAAAGAAGCAGTATTTGATGTTACTGTGAATGGAATTTACGAATAAAAAATCGTAAAAATCGGAGCCCCGCAGCATTCGCTGCGGGGCTCTATTATGTAAGGATATTAAATTTCCTCCGCATTATCCTCAGAAAAACTTCCCGTCACATGGATACCATTGATCTCAACATCACCCTCCATCGGAATCACGATACATTTACGTCCATCAATAATCTGGGTTTCAATTAACGCCGCGCGGTCCGGGTCTACGTGGATGACGACATCCGGGGTTTTGATCTCGGTCCGGCGGGTGTTGGTAATGTTGGATACCATCAGGGATGCATTCTCACCGGCGGTGGCTTCGTAGCACTGGTCGAAAGTTTCCATTTTTTCTTCTTCGACACCGCATTCCTCGAAGAGACGTTTCACTTCTGGTTTGGTGAGAACAGCGGGTTCAGGAGAATCCTTCTGTGCTTCAACCCATTCGTTCAGTTTTTCGTGGATATTCATGACGGTATCGTAAGCACAGTCCTCGCCCAGAGTTTCTTCTACAAGGGCATTAAAAGAATCCCTTTGGCCTCCGGCAGACAGCGGTGTATCGCAGCCAAACAGTTCATCTACGAAAGTACTGCGGAGCTGTTCTGCGTTCTTGGAGTAGTAGAGAAGTCCGTGGATATCTGTACTGCGGTCATTAAATACCGGGAACAGGAATCCAAGATCCGGCATTTCTACGATCCAGTCACGGATGCGGTCCTCGATATTGTTGGTTTCTGCATTGTAGCAGAGACCTGCTTTGGAAAGGTTTACAGGGCAGATGCTGCACAGAATATGATCATAGATCTCATCGGAAGCATCAAACATTTCCTGACCATCAGAAGATTTACCAGGGATATCGTATACAGCGTGGATCAGGATGATATAATAATTCTCACCGTAATCGTAAGATTCGATCACTTTGTCATAGAATTCATCCAGGATAGCATCATCCTGTAACTTACTGCCGCGCAGACGAAGAAGGAATTCCTGTGTGCCGCCTTCTTTTTCCTGCTCGAGAGGAAATTCCATATTGATCAGGTTCTTGCCGACAGTACCGGAAAGAGTTTTCTTGAAGATTTCAAAGTATTTGAACATTTCTTCTTCGGAGAGAGAAAGAAATGCTTCTTTCAGCTTGGTCTTTTTGTTTTTTTCTCCGTCAACGTAGCAGCCGCAGATTCGTGTGATGGCGCAGTTGTTGGGGGTAAACTGTTTCTTGATTTCTGATATTTCTTTTTTATTCATAATAAAACTCCTCGTGTTTGAAAGTATAGAAGGTATTTTTGCCAGAAAAAAAGGGCCGTAAGGCCCTTTTTAACAGCTTAGATCTTGGAATAACCGAAGCCATTTACCAATGCATCCAGTTTCTGTTTCTGGGCACATAAAGGACAGGTGGAAGCAGGATACGAACCATAATTTGGAAGATCCCTGTGCTCAAAAATACTATAAACAGGCAGTCCGGCAATATTGGTAGCTGCACTGAAAATTGCAGCGATACCACGGATCGTGCCGCCGTAGTACAAGATACTCTCGATCGCACGGGACAGAGTTTCGCCTGTTGTGATAGAACCATCCAGGATCAGGATGTTCTTGTTCTTGATCATTGGCTGGATATTGTCACGGAAAATGATCTGACCAGAGTTATTGTATTCCGGAGCAGTGATATAAATAGTCTGGTGTGAGTTCATAGAATATACACCAGCTCTGGTAAGTGTCTCTGCCAGGTATGCACCGACAACCTCCAGTCCGCTCATACAGATGATCGTATCAACAGGAATACTTGCTTCATAGTTGGCAGCCAGTGCCTCTGCGACACGAAGTGCCTCTGAACTTCTGGAACGCATAGTGGTAAGGTCCAGATAATGGGTGATGTGAGACTGCGGTGTTGCAAAATGTCCAGGAATTACCTTAAGCTGAATTTTCTTGTCGCCGCGTGCACTGATTTTGGTCATTCTTGATTCCATAAAAATCCCTCCCTTATAAGCATTATAAGATTTCTGTGCGGAATGCTTCCGCAATTCCACTGAGCTGATAACGGTCAGCAAGATCCTGAATTCCGGTCATGATCTCTTCACGGCTGAAATTGTGGACTTCCAGGAAGTCATCGTCCTTTCCATTAAGATTATAATAAAAAAGAAGACCGATCTCCAGATTCTGGCGGTCACCATCACAGGTCATTTCGTATAACTGGTTCTCTGCCTCGTCAATCTTACCCTCATCGGTCAGAGCGATCAGATTCTCAAGAGTCGTTCTGGCAGTACTGTCTTCGATCACTTCCGGGGTAAGCTCGGATGCGCTTACCTGAAACAGCATTTTCATAACAGCATGAACCATTTCACGGATCTGGCGCAGTATAAAATCATCCTGAAGCATTTGGATTCTCCCTTCTGAATCAAAATTTATTGCAACCATTATCACGTGAACAGTTACAATTTTTTATAAAATATCTATTCTTAGATTACCACAAACGACACCATTCTACCAGTGAAAATTTATTCACAATATTGTGAATTGAACGACAAATGTAACTGTTCACAGGTAGTATCCCGCGAGGTGTTTTGCAATGAATAATGGCAAAATCCCGAGACATACGGGGCAAAATGCTGTTTCCGCGGGTCTGATGTATTTTTGGGCAGTTATTGCAGAATACTATATTATATACATGTTACAATTGTTAAAAAAATATTTCGTAATAATTAAGAAAATATGATATAATCAGATAAAAAAATAATTGCAGGATGGAAACATGAGAAAAGGAATTCATTTGACAATAGGCATTTTATCAGGGATTCTGTTTACACAGAATATCTGGGCACAGACATTGAAAGAACCGGTGATCGAATCACAGGCTGTAGTTGTAATGGATATGGACAGTGGAGATATTTTGTATGAGAAGAATGGAAAAGAAAAATTATATCCCGCAAGTATTGTAAAACTTCTGACAGCACTGGTGACAGCGGAGGAAGGAAAGCTGGATGATATCGTTATTTTTTCGTACGATGCTGTCTATGGAGTGGAAGAAGGGAGTGGAAATGCACTTCAGTTAGAAACGGGCGATAAACTGACAGTAGAAGACTGTATGTATGCAATGCTGTTGAAATCTTCCAATCAGGCGGCTAATGCGCTTGCGGAATATGTTGCCGGAAGTAATGAGAAATTTGCAGAACATATGAATGAAAAGGCACAGGAACTGGGATGCACAGACAGTAATTTTGTGAACCCTTCCGGACTAAATGCAGAAGAGCAGAAGGTTACAGCGGAAGATATGGCCAAGATCGCAGCAGCCGCTTTTTCTAATGACACTGTAAGGGAAATTGCATCGGCAAAGACATACCAGCTTCCGGTAACTTTGAATAATCCGAACGGCTGTATCGTTGAAATGGAACATCAGCTTTTGAATGGGACAGACTATTCTTATAAGTATGCCTATGCAGGAAAAACCGGTTACACGTATGCAGCAGGAAATACCTTAGTAACAGCAGCCAGGAAAGACGACAAAAATCTGATCTCAGTAGTATTAAAAAGTGAGATGACACATTATACAGATACGATCAAGCTTTTTAATTATGGATTTGCATATCTGGAACAGCAGACACAGGAGATAGAGGCAGAGGAAGAATCTGTCGACACGGAAAAAGTGCAGACAGTTCCGGAAGAGCAGAAAGAAACGACACCAGATCATACCGTTATAAATGTAGTGAAGGGGATATTTTTCCTGATAATACTCTATGGCGCAAGTCTGATATTCAGACGTAAAAAAAGCAGACTTCAAAAAAAGAGAAAAAATATCAAAAAAGCTGGAAATGGCAGTAAAAAAAGCAAAAAGAAAAGCAGAAAATAATAAGAAGATTCCTTAAATTTCTTTACGGGCAAAATTGAGAATGGTATAATATAATCTTATAGGAGACGCAAAGAAGTATGCAAAAGGAAGGATGCCATGGAAGCACAAAACGAAAATGATATGACCAGGCATGAATGGGAAGTCATGCTCAAAGAACTGAAGAAGGTATTTTCAATTGTACGCCTTCTTAACGAGGAGGAACTGCGGACCGGAAGGCTTCAGGGAAGTACAGATATGGCAGAGGGATGTGAATGCTATGCACTCTGGAATAAGAATTCCCGTTGTGATAACTGCATTTCCAGGGCGGCCTTTGCAGAAAAAGGTAAGAGAACAAAACTTGAATTTATAGATGATGGCATTTTCCAGGTAGTGTCCAAATATATCAAGATCGATGGCGTTCCATACGTGGCAGAACTGGTAAACAAACTGGACGGAGATGCGCTGGTAAGCAAGAAACAGCGCGATGAGATGCTCAAGAAACTGATCCGGTACGACAAAGAACTGTATATGGATGCATTGACAGGTGCATATAACAGGCGTTACTATGAGGATCAGCTCAAATCTGTTGATATGGTTGCCGGGGTTGCAATGATCGACCTGGATGACTTTAAGTTTTATAATGATACTTATGGACATAATGCAGGAGATCTTGTCCTGGAGACGGTTGTCAAGATTATACGAAACAATATCCGTAAGACAGATATGCTGGTTCGATTTGGCGGTGATGAATTTCTTCTGGTAATGCCGGATATTCTGGAATCCTCTTTCCGCAAGAAAATGAAACAGATACAGGAAGCGATACATATCGCAGAAGTACCCGGGTATTTACAGCTTCGTATGTCTGTCAGCATAGGCGGGGTATTGTCTACACGCGGGACAATAGAGTCAGCAATACGCAGGGCAGATCAGTATATGTATCAGGCAAAGACAACCAAGAACATGGTAGTGACCGAGGGAGACCTGTTGCACGGAACACCGGCACTGACAAATACATCATCTATTCATAAATATAAGATTCTGATCGTCGATGATTCAGAGATGAACAGAGAGATCCTGTCAGCAATTCTGGGAGATGAATTTGAGATCCTGGAGGCAGAGAATGGTGAGGAATGTATTTCTGTCATCAGGAAATATGGAACCAGTATCTCGCTGGTGCTTCTCGATATTGTGATGCCTGTCATGGATGGATTTGAGGTTCTGGAGTTTCTGAATAAATATCAGTGGATCGATGATATTCCGGTAATCATGATCTCCAGTGAGGATTCTGCGACCAGTGTCAAGAAAGCCTACGAGATGGGTGTATCTGATTACATCAACAGACCATTTGATGCAGAAGTTGTTCATCGGAGAGTATTTAATACGATCAAACTTTATGCGAAGCAGCGCAAGCTGATCGCCCTGATCACCAATCAGGTATATGAGAAAGAGAAGAATAACCGTATCCTGATCGAGATTTTAAGCCAGATCGTAGAATTCCGAAATGGCGAAAGTGGACGACATGTCCTGAATGTAAATATCCTGACAGGAATCTTTCTGGAACAGCTGGTTCAGGTTACGGATAAGTACAATGTTTCATGGTCAGACAGACTGATGATCACGACAGCGGCTTCTCTTCACGATATCGGAAAAATCGGCATTGATGACAAGATATTGAACAAGGCAGGCAAGCTGACACCGGAGGAGACAGAGATCGTCAAGGAACATACAGTGATCGGTGCCTCCATGCTGGAAAACATGGAAATCTTCAAGGATGAAGCATTTGTCAAGATTGCTTATCAGATATGCAGATGGCATCATGAGAGATATGACGGTAAAGGCTATCCAGACGGATTGAAGGGAGATGCGATCCCTCTTTCCGCACAGGTCGTTGCACTGGCAGATGTTTATGATGCGCTTGTCAGCAGGCGGGTTTATGAGAAGAAGTATACGCACAGAGAAGCAATGAAAATGATTCTTAACGGCGAATGTGGAGCCTTCAATCCGATCCTTCTGAAGTGTCTTGTAGAAGCACAGGAGAAGGTAAGGGACAGCATCGTAGTAAGTGAAGATTACAATGCTTCTTATAAACGCAATATAATGAGAGAATTGGAAGAATATGAAAGTACCAAAGAACATCTGATGGAATCTATCACACAGGATATCCAGAAAGAATGTTCAGAAATTGAAAATGATACAGACCTTGATTTTATTGGGGGGGGGCAAAACGGAAATATGATTGACAAACACGTAAACTCTTACCTCAGAAAATGTCTGACTGATAAAGATCACAGGGGAATTAATTAATCATAATGCATTTTACCAATAAGAATTAAAGGAGAATATACAGAATGACAGTTAGAGAAAGTTATGAAAAAATGGGCGCAAATTATGACGGAGTTTTATCCAGACTTGGAAATGAAATGCTGATCAAGAAATTTGCTGTAAAATTCCTCAAAGACCCAAGTTTCCAGGATCTTACAGATGCAATCGAGCAGGGGGACGCAGAACACGCATTCCGTGCTGCACATACACTGAAAGGCATATGTTTGAACCTTGGCTTTGACAATCTTTACAAACCAAGTGAAGCGCTGACAGAGAAACTTCGCGGAAGAGAACTGAATGGATACGAGACATTATACGCAGAAGTAAAAAATCAGTACAACAAAACAGTAGAAGCAATCAATGAGATTGCTGAGTAAATACAAAAATCGGTATCGACCGGGTACAGAATGTTCGATCGGTACCGAGTTTTTTTGTTTGGGCAAAGAAATTCAGCGAAAAACGGTCTGGATCAGTACCATATACAGGACAGTGCCGCCGCCGATACTCAGAAGAGTGCTCTTTTTCCATTTGTGGAGCAGTACGATAAAAACAATTGCAATTGCTTCAGGAAGTCCATGTGTACTGCTTGCAGGGACGTCTTTCAGACAATAGATAACGAGAAGCCCGATTGCTGCATATGGGAGTACCGTTCCAAGGTACTTGATGAATTCCGGTGGATTTTTGCCCTCCGGGAAAATAATGAAGGGGATAAAACGTGTTGCCATTGTTCCAAGGACAACTGCCGCAATGGTGCTGATCGCCTGTGTTGTTGTCATTGTCATTTCGCAGCCACCTCCGGTTTCTTTGAGAGTTTACGTTCTGCTGTAAAGCATATGATGATGAAGATCATGGACGGAACGATGAAATTGCTGCTTCCGAAGATCAGAAGGCAGACAGCGGAGCAGATCAGCCCTACCAGAGCAGGACGATGATCTTTGGCTTCTTCCCACTGGTTCAGGAACATTACAACAAACAGGGCGGTCATGACAAAATCAATTCCTGTTGTATCGAATTGGACCACATATCCGAGAAGTGCTCCCGCTGTAGCAGCAGATACCCAGTAGATCTGATTTAACAGATTGACAAAGAACATGAACCATCCCCTGTCTACATCATCCGGCGGCGTTACTGTACAGTTGACGGTGAAAGATTCATCACACATGCCGAAGATCAGGTAGAACTTTTTCCAGCCGGTATTTTTGTACTTATCCAGCATGGAAAGTCCGTAAAATAAATGTCTGGCATTGACCATCAGTGCCAGAAAGAAAGCTGCGATCGGACTGAATGCCGATAGCAGAAGATTGGCTGTCACGAATTCCATGGAGCCCGCAAAGATAAACATACTCATAAAGAATGGATACCATACGGAAAATCCCTTGCTCTGCATCATAAATCCGTAGGACATTCCCAGAAAAAGGAAACCTATACCGATAGGAATCGTGTATGGAAACGCGGCTTTAAATGCTTTTTTCTTCATTGGTTAAAAAACTCCTTGACTTTTAGTATAAATATGTATATATTTTATATATAAAATTTTTATATATAATTATTTTACATATTATTTATGGAGGTGATCGGATGTATTATCCCGTATCAGCATTACTTATAGAGTTTCTGATCCTGTCTGTTGTAGAATCACAGGATTCCTACGGATATGAGATCAGCCAGACCGTCAAGATCGTGGCTGATATCAAAGAATCTACTCTATATCCCATCCTGAAGAAACTTGAGAAAAACGGTTATCTCACAACCTATTCTCAGGAATTTCAGGGACGTAAACGCAAGTATTATTCTATCACCGGTTCCGGCAAAGAACAACTGGTGTATCTTCACAAAGAATGGGTTTCTTACAGAGATACGATTGACGGAATCATTGAAGGGAGGATCAGAAATTGACCAGAGAAGAATATATGGCGAAATTGCAGAAATATCTTCGTAAACTTCCGAAGCAGGATTATGAAGATGCAATTGAATATTTTAATGAATATTTCAGTGATACGGACGAAGAAGGTCAGCAGAAACTGATGGAGGAACTGGGAACTCCGAAGGAAGCGGCTGCGGATCTGATGTGTAATCTTCTGGATAGAAAGTTACAGGAACAGGACACAGATATTGAGGAGAAAAAGAGTAAAAAAGGAATTATCACGCTCTCGGTCCTTGCAATCCTGTCAACGCCTGTGACAGTGCCGCTTTTTATCGCATTGCTTGCAGTACTTTTTGCAGTTGCGATTTGTGTTGTCTGTGTGATCTTCAGTGATTTTATTGCTGCATTCGGCGTGTTACTGATTGGTGGTAAACTGTTGCTGAGAGGACTTGTTTCCTTCCCGTATTCGTTATCAGGCGCACTGACAGTGACTGGCTGCGGACTCTTTGGAATCGGATGTGCGATCCTTCTGTATATCCTCGGAATCTATCTTTGTAAATGGACAGGCATGCTTCTTGTCAAGCTGGCCCAGGTATTAGCTGGAAAGAGGGGTAAAAATCATGAAAAAAACAAATAAGCGTTTACTGGCAGTCGGTGGTATCTTTTGTGCAGTGGGTATTCTGTTCTTTGGTGTTGGCGTTGCATCAGGCGGTAGAAATTATATAAAATCAGCAGACCTGAACAGAATCAGCGGAACTGCAACGATGGATTCAAGCGACAGTCATGCGATCTTGAGCAAGACAAAGCTCGATGCGTTTTCTGCCGTGAATATCGATCTTCGGAATCTGGATCTGGATGTAAAAGAATCGGATGATGATAATTTCTATATTGCTTATAATATTGAAACAAATGACGGAATGCTTCCGCTTTCCTATCAGGTTCAGGATGATACATTGAATATTGTGGAGAAGCAGGGGCATGAGTCGTATTCATATATCCACATTGATATTAACTTTCTTCAGGAGATGCTTGGCCAGAGCCATGTGATCGAGAACTCTAATAAGGTGACAATCTATATTCCGAAAAAAAACGACTTGAGTAGTTTTTCCTGCAAGATGGGATATGGCGATCTTGACATTGAATCTCTGGGAGTAAAAAAGGCAGTGATCTCCTGTTCTGATGGTGATGTGAAAATTAAAGACAGTGCATTGAATTCCCTTGAGATGGAAATGGAACTCGGAGATCTGCATCTCAAAAACACTTCTGTCACAAATAGCCAGATTACACTGGATGACGGAGATGTAAAAGCAGAGAACACTGTATTTCAGGGCAAAAACAAAATCACATGCAGTCTGGGAGACATCAAGCTTAGTATTCCGAAAGAAGTGGTTGAGGGTCTTTCTATAGAGGCAGAGGCAAGTGATATCGACATCCCGGAAACTCTTGGAAAAGTAATGACAGATGAGGACGATGAACAGGTACTCACCACAGAAAATAAACCACAGGATTCCCTGGAACTTAAGAGTGAGGATGGGGATATTAAGATTACTGCTGAGAAATAATACCTGTGAGATAATTCTATTTCAGAAATAACTGGAAATCTGTTATAATTGAGAAAAGATAAGGAGAAGATTATGCAAATCGATGAACTATTAGGAGAAAATATTTAAAATAAGGAGGAACATCAACATGAATTTTCAGTTTGCACACTACAACTACAACGTTATGGATCTGGACAAGTCCATTAAATTTTATGAGGAGGCACTTGGCCTTAAGGAAGTGAGACGTAAAGAAGCCGAGGACGGAAGTTTTATTCTGGCATATCTTGGCGATGGCAAGACCGGATTTGAACTGGAGCTTACCTGGCTGAGAGACTGGGAGAAGGATCATTATGATCTGGGAGACAATGAGATCCATCTTGCATTTACGACAGACGATATGGAAGCCTCCCACAAGAAACACGAAGAGATGGGATGCATCTGCTTCGAGAATCCGGCAATGGGAATTTATTTCATCACTGATCCAGATGGATACTGGCTGGAGATTGTGCCGGAGAAAATGTAAATAAATCGTAACTGTTCAGTACCCTCACAGTTACAATAAATCTCACATCAGCACACATGCCACATACGCAAGCGTATTCGGACCATAATAGTATTTCAGGTTATTCTTCTGACATACTTCCGATACCAACATACCACATGCTTCCATCGAAGAAATCCTTTTTCGCGGGAAGCGGCAGGGTGCATCCGGGTAAGTGCAGGTTTTGCAGAGCATGCAGCATCCGGTTCCGAGTGGCAGGAAAGAAAAATGAGAGGCGTGGAGTTTCTCGAGGAACGCAAGGAAATGTTCCTGGTGAAGATTCTGCGCCTTTATCATGCCATCCCAGTCAAATTCATCTTCTAATTTTGTAACAGTCTGTACAAGAATTCCCTCTTTATAACAATAAATACTTCCACGAAGCTGATCCAGAGTTCCACACCCAGGAGGACAGCTCCAGCGTTTGGCATACTGCTGGCATCCCTGGGCACACATGTCCCGGACGTCCTGTTTTAATTCGATGGTTGCAGTATCCAGCGGTGCTGCATGCGTAAATCCTGATTCTAAAGCCAGGTTTTTAAGTTCTTCGTAATTCATTTCTATTCTTCTCCAAACATTAAATGATCAATATAACAGTCCTGAAATTCCGGACAGGATGCCAGTTCCAGAAATTCTGTCTTGGCAGCAAGAAACTGGCTGTAAGCAAATTCACGGTGATTTAAGGCACAGAGCTTTGCACCTTCTCCGGCGGCGTTCCCAATCGTTTCAATGCGATCAAGAAGCACAGGAGGTATCATACCGATCCGGCATGCAGAGACCGGGTTCATGTAATTTCCAAAAGCTCCGGCAAGATATACTTTACGGATATCTCCTACAGATACCTGCATCCGCCTTGCAAGAAGTTCAATACCGGAGCGGATGGCAGATTTGGCAAATTGAACTTCGGAGATATCTTTCTGGGTCAGAGTGACTGCAGAAGTACTGATTCGATATTCCGGAGCCTGCATCAGACCAGCTTCACTTAAGAATCCAGTGTCCAGAAGAGCGGCGGTCAGATCCAGCAGTCCTGATCCGCACAATCCCCTGACCTCAGCATTTCCGATGGTATGATAACAGACTTCTCCATTTTTTACAGAAACATGATCGATGGCTCCGGGAATTCCCCGCATGCCGCAAGAGATTCTGGCTCCTTCAAAAGCAGGCCCGGCAGCAGTGGAACAGGCAATCTGACGATGGCGGTCCCCCAGGACCATTTCCCCATTTGTACCAATGTCGATCATAAGAGTCAGTTCATCAAGCTGGTCAAAATGAACAGAAGTCATACATGCAACGGTATCGGCACCGACAAAACCGGCTATATTTGGAAGGATGCGGATACGCCCCTCTGGATGAATGGGAAGCAGCGGAGCAGCAGGAATCTCCATGGCATTGGAAACCTTTGGCATATAAGGCGGCACGGTCAGCGGCGAAGGATCGATGCCAAGGAAAAGATGATGCATGGCAGTATTACCGACAACACAGGCGAGAGTGATCTCCGAAAGCGGGATACCGGCTTTGGCGGCTGCTTTTGCGGCAAGGCTTGCGAGGATATGTGTAATGCAGTCCTGGAGCTCTGAAGAGTGATTTTTCAGAACATATTCGATCCGGGATATTACATCCGCACCGTAAGCAGTCTGAGGGTTCAATATACTTTCTTTGGCAAGTTCCTCACCGGAGATACCGTCCAGAAGATAACAGACAACAGTCGTGCTTCCGATATCGTATGCAAGGATATATCTGTCACGGCCGTCCGGCTGTACAGAAACAGAAGTGCCATGTTTCAGGATCTGCATGTCAGATTTCTCAGGAATGCGGACTGTGATATTGTCCCGTATCACAGTCTGGCATGCCAGAGTTTCCCTGTCATTTATATAAACGATACATTTACCACATTTTCCATTTCCGCCGCAGGGAGCATCCGGGGCGAGTGAATTCTGCTGGAGAACGTGGAGCAGGTTTTCGCCTTCATCTGCATTTAAAATCCGATCATATGGTAAAACAGTAATTTGATAAGTATTCATTTTTCTGTGCCTTTCTATCCGCGTTGCCGAAAATCTTTTTTTCAATATAGCATTGTAAACACGGAAATACAATATTTTACTGCGAACGGTAATGGAATCACAGTAAGATAGTATACATCAATCAAAAGATAGTAGAAGTTATAACCCTTTGGATATTATAAAATAAAAGTGCGGGACAGATCATATAAGCGGACATGATCTGTCAAATGAGAAGGTGTTTGACAATGGCACATCAGGAGGGAACAAAATAATGATCATAATAGGAGAGAAACTGAACGGATCTATTCCGTCAGTTGCCAAGGCAATCTCTGAGAAGGATGCGGATCTGATCAGAGAAAGAGCCAGAATGCAGGCAGAAGCGGGTGCTACATTTCTGGACGTATGTGCGTCTGTAGAAGAGGACGTAGAAGTAGAAACACTGAAATGGATGATCGATCTTGTACAGGAAGTAACAGATACATCGATCTGTGTGGACAGCCCGAGTGCAAAATCCTGCGTAGCAGCGATCCCATTCTGCAAGAGACCAGGTCTTATCAACTCTGTATCTCTTGAAGGTGATAAAATCGATACCATTTTCCCGGTAATTGCGGACACAGACTGGGAATGCGTAGCACTTCTGTGCGATAATGATGGTATTCCGGATTCCGTAGAGCGACGTATGAAAATTTTCTTCGGAATTATGGAAAAAGCAAAACAGTACGGCATTGCACCAAGCCGTTTACATATTGACCCACTGGTTGTAACTTTAGGAACAGATCAGACTGCATTAACTGTATTTGCAGACTGCTGCAGAAGAATTAAATCTGAATATCCGGACATCCACATCACAAGTGGACTTTCCAATATTTCTTTCGGACTTCCGGTGAGAAAAAATATCAACCAGGCATTTATGGTACTGGCTATGAATGCTGGTATGGACAGTGCGATCGTTGACCCGACCAACAAGAACATGATCGGTATGATCTATGCAACAAATGCATTGTTAGAGCGTGATGAATACTGCTTGCAGTATATTGATAAATTTGGAAACAAAGCCGCTGAAGAAGTACAGCCTGCACCGGCTTCTCCACTTGATGAGAAGATGCAGAAAGTATTCAAATTAACTCAGGATGGTAAGAACAAAGAAATCGGACAGGCCGTTCAGGAAGCACTTGATGCAGGCTGTGACCCGACTGCTATCTTAAATGACGCAATGATCGGAGCTATGGCTGTCGTAGGTGATAACTTCAAGAAAGAGATCATCTTCGTTCCACAGATGCTTGCAGCAGCACGTGCTATGAAAGCCGGCGTGGATGTTCTGAAACCATATCTTGCAACAGGTGAAGCAGGAAGCGCAGGAACCATTATCCTTGGTACTGTAGCAGGTGACCTTCACGATATCGGTAAAAACCTTGTAGGTATGATGTTTGAGAGTGCCGGATTCGAAGTTATCGACCTTGGCGTTGATGTACCGATCCAGACATTCATTGATGAAGTAAATTCACACAAAGAAGCAAGTATTGTAGCTCTTTCTGCTCTTCTTACAACAACAATGCCGTCACTTCGTGACACTGTTGCAGCACTTCTGAAACAGCCATTCCGTAACCGTGTCAAGATCATGGTTGGAGGTGCTCCGATCAGCCAGGAATTCGCTGATGAGATCGGTGCAGATGCTTATACAGAAGATGCAGCTTCCGCAGCAGAGCAGGCTAAGAAATATGCAGAATCCGGATTCTGTGCAAAAGCAGCAGCCGGTGAATTTGATGATATTCCGGTAGAAGGTGCAGAACCGGTACAGGAAGAAGCCAAAGAAGAAGCTCCGAAGGCAGAAGAAAAAGTTTCTGAAACACCTAAATTCGAAAAAGGCTCCGTAGATTTAAGCAAGATCCAGCTTCCGAAACCGGGAGAAGGCTACAAGCTTAACTGGGAAGCAACCAAAGAAAAATTTGCTAATTACTGGCAGCACAAAAACACCGGAAGACCGCTGATGTGTGTTATCGCCAGAAGACCGGAAGTGGAGCAGTACTCAGACGGAACACCTGTTGAGGGTGGTTATCTGGATCAGATCTGCCAGGGTAAATATTACAACATGCCGGAAGAACTGAAATGGAAAGACATGGAAGACAAATACCAGAATGCACAGAGGATCGTAGACCGTTATCGTTACTTCTGCGATACACATGCATTCCTTGGAGAGAGTTTCCCGAACCTGAACATCGACTTTGGTCCAGGATCCGTAGCATCTTACCTCGGATCTGAGATCGGATTCAAAGAAGATACTGTATGGTTCAACAAATGTCTGGACAGCTGGGAAGGTGTACCGAAACTTACTTTTGACCCGGAAAACAAATGGTTCAAAAAACACATCCAGCTTGCAAAAGACTGTAAGGAACTGGCAGGAGACGATTTTGTTGTAGATATGCCTGACCTTATGGAAAACATCGACGTACTTGCTTCCCTCCGCGGTGCACAGGATATCCTGTTTGACCTGCTGGATGAGCCGGATATGATCGGTGAGAGAATCCAGGAAGTAACCGATGTTTACTATGAATACTATGACCGTTTCTATGATATCATCAAAGACGAAAACGGCGGAAACGCTTACACTGTATTCCAGATCTGGGGACCTGGAAGAACTGTAAAATTACAGTGCGATTTCTCTGCAATGATGTCACCGGAAGACTTCAGAAAATACATTCAGCCATCCTTACGTGAGCAGAGTGAGAAAGTAGACCATGTCCTGTATCATCTTGATGGACCGGCTGCGATCAAACACATGGATGCACTGATGGAAATCGATGGAATTGACGCTCTGCAGTGGACAAGTGGAGATGCAGGCCCGGACGGAACACTTCCGGACTGGGATGTGATCTACGACAAAGCAATTGCAGCAGGAAAATCCATCTGGGTAAAAGTTTACTCAGGAGAATTCGAAGACTGGATCAAGAACGTAGACCGTATCGTTAAGAAATATGGTTCTCACAGCTTATTCCTTCTGTTCCCGGAAATGTCTCTGGAACAGGCTGCATACCTTCTTGACTATGCAGACAAAAACTGGAGCGATGTAAAAGGAACTTATGTAGAATCTCTCGGAAGATAAACCCTTATATTAATATAGTTGAATCCCAAATTTAAATAAACGGGAGCCGCCAGGTAATGTCACGACCTGACGGCTCTTTTTTTGCTGCATGCAACCTGTTAAAACATACGAAAACGATATGCTTATAAAGGCGTAATTTATATAATTTACACAAAAAATCATAAGAAAGTATAGATTGTGCGGAAGAAAAAAGAGGAATATTCTCATTTAGAAAGTATAATTAGAGACATATTAAGGGATGCAACTATATAAGGTGAACAAATGAAAGAGAGGTTTTTTTAATCATGAAACAGAAAGCAATGGATGTAAAACTCGTAGTAAGACCACTGATCGGATGTCTGACACATACACACTTCTGGGAAGGCCCATGTCGTGCAGGTCACAAAGAAGACATGACTGTTGAGGCAGAAACAAAGGCAGCAGATGAGACATTTAAAGAATCTGTAGAAGCTCTGAAAGGTGTGATTGATGAAGTTCAGTTCACAGAGCCGATGGATGTTCGTTATGATGAATCTTTCGTAGTAAAGAAAGATCTGTTTGAAAAAATCGGCGAAAATCTTGATGAGATTGATTGCTTCCTGTGCATGGGATGGAGAATTCCAAAACTGGAACGCTACAACAAACCGGTAATCATCTGGCAGAACGGAAACGAAGGAATCGACTTTGCAGCTTACTGCCGTTCTATCGGAGTAGAAGCTTATGTAGCAATGGATCTTCAGGATGTAAACGAGATCGCACATATCCTCTGGGTAAGAAAAGCCGTTCGCAACACAAGAGCACTTGTACTTACAGCAGGATCTTTGCCAACATTCGGTATCCAGAGCCTGATCCGTGATCCGGAAGTTCTCCGTCAGCGTTATGGATTTGAAGTAGTAAAACTTCCATTCACATCTATCTTCAAATATATGGATGAGATCACAGACGAAGAAGCAAAACCGATCGCCGACAAGATCATTGCAGGTTCTACAGATACACAGGTAAATACAGACTGGTTCCTCAACGATGTGAAATATTATCTGGCAGCTAAGAAAATGATGGATATCTATGACTGCAACGCATTCTCAACTGCATGTCATGAGCTCTGCACAACAGAGATCCCGCAGAACCGTAAATTTACACCATGTATGTGCCATTCCATCATGAAAGACGAAGGAATCCCAAGCGGATGTGAGGAAGACCTGAACGCACTTATGGCTATGCTGATCATGCAGTACGCTGCAAACCGTCCGGCATTCATGGGTAACCCGAACCATGAGACAGACGAACTGCTTCGTATCCACCATGCAGTACCGGCACTTTGCATGAATGGTTATGGAACAAAACCACTGGAATACAAACTGTGGGCATTCACTGGTCAGGGATTTGGTGGAAAACTGCAGGTTGACTTCACAGAGAACGATGATGACTATGTAACACTTGGCCGTTTCAACCCGGCAGGCGATACCATCTGCATCAAGAAAGGTAAAGTTATCCGTTCCGAATATGCAGATACATACTGCAGCCCGTACTACTACATCCAGATGGATGACGCAAGAGAATATATGCACAACCTGGCAGGCTTTGGTCATCATCAGGTACTTATCTTTGGTGATTACACAAAACTTATCAAAAAGATTGCAAAGGTTATGAACTTTAACGTACTGGAAGGATGATTCCGAATGGTTTATCTGAATAACGCGGCTACATCATGGCCGAAACCTTCCTGCGTGAATGAAGCTGTACAGGCGTGTCTTATGGACACGCCTGCTTCACAATTCAGGGGAGGAAGCGCGATTTTAAAAAAAGATGTGGAAGTACTCTGTCGTGAAGCTATGGGGGAACTGCTGGGGATAGCAGAGAGTGAGAGGATTTTTTTTACATCAGGGGCAACAGAAAGTTTGAATACTGTCCTGTGTGGACTCGATTATGGAAAAGCAGGAAACAGCATTCTCGTGACACAGACAGAGCATAACAGTGTCCTGCGTCCGCTTATGAATCAGTCGGCATTAAAAGAGCATCCGGTAAAAATCATCTCCTGCACCGCGATTGGCGCAGTGACAGAGGAACTGCTGGAACAGGCGCTGGAAGAAGAGCGGCAGGACGGACGGCAGGCAGCAGCACTTGTGGTCAATCATTGCTCGAATGTAACGGGATATGTGCAGGACATGGACATGATCAGCAGGTTCGCAAAGAAAAACAACCTTTGTCTGATAGTGGATGTTTCCCAGAGCGCAGGCTGTATTCCGGTATATGCAGATCAGTGGAAAGCAGATGCGGTTATTTTTACAGGTCACAAAAGTCTTATGGGTATGCAGGGCAGTGGTGGATTTTATATCAGAGAAGGTATTTCACTGAAGCCGTTGAAATATGGGGGAACAGGACGTAACAGTAAGCAGCTGACCTATGAAGATGAAGATTATGAATATGAAGTTGGCACACAGAACCTTCCGGGAATCACGGCATTGCTGGCTGGAGTGAATTTTGTACGTGAAACAGGAGTTGACATGATCCATAAAAAAGAAATGGCACTTATGGAGAAACTGTATGAAGCTCTGGAGAAGATCCCGGGAATCCAGGTATACGGAAATTCTAAGGAATGCAGGGGACCTGTCATGAGTCTGAACTTCAAAGGCCTGACAGCTTCCGATGCGGCATATATCCTGGAAAGTGGGTATGGAATCACGGTACGTGCGGGACTTCACTGTTCTCCACTGATCCATGAAGCTATGGGAACACAAAAGAACGGAACGATCCGCATAAGCATATCTTACTTTACAAAAGAGAAGGACATACAGGAATTTCTTACAGCGGCAGAGCAGATCGCAGGCTCTGTGGCAGGACGATGAACAGGGGAAAAGTTTATGAAGATCATAGGAAAGCGGCCTTCAAGAGAGAAATGTGCAGAATCCGGCTGGTTTGCAACAGACTATCTTATGGATGCGCCGATAGACAGAGAATTTATTTTAAAGCTGAAATCACTTGGAGGTTTTGTATATCTTGATATGCTGAAACAGCCTTTTTTTAAGATCGAGAATAATTACTATATGATAAAGGGGATAGAAGGAAACGACTATTTCAGGATCGCCGTTCATGGAAAACATGAAGATGAACGGGCAAAACTGGAAGCATTCATCCTGGATTGCGTGAAAGAATAAAATCTGCTATACTGAGAACGTTAAAGAATCGAATTTTGTGTTATCAGATTTGACAGAATTAACGTTACTTACAGGAGGCAGGCGATGAGGCTTGAACGAGATAATATTCCACTTGATAAAGATTTTCCTTTTCAGATTTCAGAGGTAGTGCTGACCCCGAAGAACAGCAGGCCGGGGACCTGGCACTGGCACAGTTACTTTGAGATCACCTGTGTGCTTGAGGGGAAGGGGAATTATTTTGTCAACGGACAGGAGTATACGATGGAGAAGGATGATGTGATCATCTTTAACAACGTAGAACCTCATGGGTGGAATCTTATCGGGGATGATATGAAGCTTCTGGTCATGATCTTTTCGCCGGAATTTATTGCAGAGAAGATCAGCGTATTTGACACGGAATATCTGAAGCCTTTTGTAGAGCGGGGAAGTAATTTCAAGAACCGTGTCGGCAGGGAAGATGAAATAAATGCAGATATCCGTGCAGGCATCTGGGAAATTTATAAAGAGTGGAATGATCAGAAAGAAGGTTATCCTCTTATGATCAAGGCCAATGTATTGCGGATCCTCACCATGCTCATACGTACTTATCAGGATGAAACCAAATCCGGAGAGATGCTCAAGGAGAAAAAGAACGCCATGAAGCGTCTGGAGCAGGCGTTTGATTACATCGATGCTCATTACTGCGAGAAGATCACACTGGAAGAGGTTGCGTCATCTGTGTATATGAGTGCCAATTATTTTTCATCCTATTTTCGCAAGGTGACAAATATCAGTTTCAGCGATTATGTGACACGAATGCGTATCAATCATGCACGTGAACTTCTTCGTGAAGGAAAGAAAAATGTTACGGAAATCGCCATGGAATGTGGGTTTAATAATATTTCAAATTTCTATCGCCTGTATAAGAAACATGTGGGCAAAACACCCAAGGATGAAAAGAGTAAAAATAGTTAAAAATCAGAATCAGATAAGCCATAGACCGATCATAAACAGCCGTGTTAGGATAAAAACAGCAATGTTATATCCTGATACGGCGTTTTTTATTATATTTTATGGGGAACAAAAACTTACAAAAGGAGATTTGGGGAAATGACAAAAACAGACAGATATGTAGAATGTTCAGCAGCAGGCATGAAATATCGCCTGATACCGGTAACAGATGAGATCATCCGCTGCATGATCGCAAAAGATGAAGTAAAAACAGAGCAGGAATCTCTGATCATCGAGAAAAAAGAGTATCCGCAGGTTCCATTTGAAGCAGCAGAAGCAGACGGAGCAGTTACAGTAAAAACATCAGCAGTGCAGGCAGAATTGAATCTCAAAACAGGAGGGATCACCTGGAAACATGCAGATGGAAGCGTGTGGCTGGAGCAGAACAAAGCGGATCTCACCAGGATTGATGTCGTACACTACAATACAGGCGGCGAAAAACCGATCATCAACCGTGTAAAGACAGTAGACGGTGAAAGAAACTTTATCCAGAACCTCAAGGCAGAAAAAGTCAGAGACGGATACCGTGCAAGAGTTTTCTTTGACTGGAAAGAAGACGAGGAGATCCATGGACTTGGACAGGCAGAAGAAGGAATCTACAACTATCGTGAACATACACAGTATCTGTATCAGCATAACATGTGTATCCCGATGCCGATGTTTGTATCTACCGAAGGATATGGAGTCCTGTTTGACTGCTGTTCACTGATGACTTTTAACGATGAAGGCAGAGAATCCTATCTGTTCCTGGATACGGTAGACCAGATCGATTATTATTTCCTCGGTGGAAATACAATGGATGGGATCATTCATGACTACCGTTATCTGACAGGTAAAGCACAGATGCTGCCGAAGTGGGCGTATGGTTACATCCAGTCCAAAGAGCAGTATTACACAGCAAAAGAACTGGCTGAGATCGTGCGTCATTACAGAGAGATCGGTGTTCCAATCGATTGTGTTGTTCAGGACTGGAATACCTGGGAACCAGGCAACTGGGGAGAAAAGATCCTCGACAAAGAACGCTACGGTGACAACAAAGAATGCATGGAAGAAATCAACAAAATGCATGCACACAGCATGGTCTCTGTATGGCCGAACATGAATGCGGGCGGCAAAAACCATCAGGAATTTTTTGACGCAGGCTATCTGCTTTATGACTATGCAACCTACAATGCTTTTGATGAAAAAGCCCGTGAAATGTACTGGAAACAGGCAAAAGAAGGACTTTTTGATGAAGGATTTGAATCCTGGTGGTGCGATTCCACAGAGCCTTTCTCCGGTCCTGACTGGAATGGCGGCGTGAAGAGAGAGCCATGGGAGAGATATGAACTTGTCGGCGGCGAGCACAAGAAATATCTGGATCCGGCTGTTGCCAATGCGTTTGCACTGATGCATGCAAAGGGTATTTATGAAAACCAGAGAAAAGACACTGAAGACAAACGTGTCCTCAACCTGACCCGTTCCGGTTATGCATCCGGGCAGAAATACGCAGCCATGCTGTGGTCCGGCGATACCTGCGCTTCCTGGGACAACTTCAAGATCCAGATCGTAGAAGGCCTGAATATGGGACTGAGTGGTTATCCGTACTGGACACTGGATATCGGTGCGTTCTTTACAGTTGCTGATAAATGGCAGAATCGTGGCTGTGGCTGCAACACAGATCCGGAGCCGAAGTGGTTCTGGCAGGGCAAATACAATGAAGGTGTGAAGGACAAAGGATACTGCGAGCTTTATACCAGATGGCTTGAGATGGGAACTTTCCTTCCGATGTTCCGCTCTCACGGAACAGATACTCCGAGAGAAATCTGGAACTTCGGTGACAAAGGAACGATGTTCTATGATGCAATTGAGAAATCTATTAAGCTGAGATACCATCTGATGCCGTATATCTATTCTCTTGCAGGAGCTGTTCACTTCAACGACTATACGATCATGAGAAGCCTTCTGTTTGATTTCCCGCAGGATAAGACTGCAAGAAAGATTGAGAATGAGTTTATGTTCGGACCGTCACTTCTGATCTGTGCAGTTACAGAGCCAATGTACTACGGCCCGGAAAGCACAGAACTTGACCGTGAAAAAACATGGGAATGTTATCTCCCACAGGGAGCTGACTGGTATGATTACTGGACCGGCAAGAAATATGAAGGCGGTCAGTATGTAACGGTAGATGCGCCGATCGACCAGATGCCGATCTTTGTAAAAGCAGGAAGCATTCTTCCGGTTGCAGACGGACTTACTTATGCATCTCAGAAACCGGAAGGACCGGTGAAACTGATGGTTTACCCGGGAGCAGATGCAGAATTTACTCTTTATGAAGATGAGGGAAATAACTATAATTTTGAGAAGGGTGCATACGCAACCACAAAACTGATCTGGAATGACCAGAAAGGTGAACTGACTGTAGAAGAAAGACAGGGAAGCTTTGATGGTATGGAAGATATTTCTTATGAGGAAGTCATCATTTGATGGCTTCCTCTTTTTCATCGCGATATTCCAGCGGGCTCTTGCCGGTATGTTTCTTGAAGATACGGCTGAAATATCCCTGGTCATGGTAACCGCACATCTCTCCGATCTGACGGACAGAAAGCGAAGGCTCATTGAGAAGCAGCTTCTGTGCATGATGCATCCTCAGATTGGTCAGATATTTGGTCGGGGTACAGTCATATGCCTGGCAGAAGATCTTTGTCAGATAACCGGGACTGTAATTCATATTGTCTGCGATCAGGTTCAGATTGATATCGTCACTGTAGTTTTTTATAATAAAATCCCGCAGAACAGAAGCAATTTGAGAGGGAGTCATGGAAGCGGTTCCTGCATTAAAGACAGCTTCGTAATCCTTCTTGGCGATCTGAAATTCATGTTTGATCTTTTGCAGGGCATCATGGAGCTCATCTGGATCCACTGGTTTCAGCAGATAATCAGAGACTTTGAGAGTAATAGCTTTCTTGGCATATTCAAAGTCTGAAAATCCGCTTGTGATAATAAATTTAGTGAAAGGGAACTGACTTCTTACTTTGGTAAGCAAGGCCATCCCATCCATAACAGGCATACGGATATCCGTTATGACAAGATCAGGAGTAAGCTTTTCTACCAGTGCAAATGCCTGCTCGCCTGTCTGGGCAGTACCTGTAACCTGAAAATCCGGGTCCGCTTTCTGGATTTTCTGGACAAGGTTATTTAAAAGAAGTTCTTCGTCCTCCGCAACGACTACTGTGTATTTCATGATAGTTCCTTTCTCTTATTAATGCTGAGTTGTTTCTTGATCCTCTGATATATAACGTCCTATGGATACAATTCCGTGTCCGTCCTCGGTGTTTCCATATTCAAAAATGATTTTGCCGTTGCAGAAAATCTTCCATCTGAGATAAACATTTACAGTTCCCAGACCGTTGATCTTGAGTTCAGGAAGACCTGGATTCTGGTCTGCTTTGGCAAGATTCTGTGCGATCTTCTGACATGCTTCCTCAGAAAATCCGGGACCGTTATCTGTGACGGTGATCTTCCAGTAGTTTTCCGCGATAACACTGCTGACGGAGATCATCCATGGTGGTGCACAGTTGGAACCATATTTGATAGCATTTTCTACGAGTGGCTGGATCAGCAGCTTGGGAACCTCCTCAGAAAGAAGGCTTTCATCTACATCAATATTGTAGTTCAGACTGGACTGATAACGGACTTTCATACAGTACAGATATTTCTGAACATAATCCAGCTCATCGGCAAGAGATACGGTCGTGCTGCCTGTATCTGTAATATAGCGCATGATCAGAGAAAGATTCCGGCACATTTTGGCAACTGTGTCATTATCACCGTTTTCCGCAAGAACCATGATACTTGACAGTGAGTTGTAATAAAAATGCGGGTTGATCTGTGTCTGCAGAGCCATATTTCGAGCGTGCATTTCCTGTTCTTTTGCCTGTGTGAGTTTTACCATGGAATCCTTCAGATTATCGCTCATAAACTGAAATGCCTGGTAAAGTTCCTCAAGTTCATTGACAGAGACAGGATAGGAAGTGACCTTTTCCTGACCAAGAGTGTCCAGCTCCATTCGCTGAATGATATGTTTCAGATGCTTGACCGGTTTGACAACAGAACGGGACAGCCTGTATGAAACAATAACAGAAGCCAGAAGAAAAGCAGCAACAACTGCCAGAAGGATCTGGAGCATCTGATATACCGGTGCAAGTATGGCTGATTTTGACTGAACCGTGAGGTAAGTAAATCCAGTGTAGCCGGAGTCAATTCTTGCCGCATATTCGTCCTTGCCTGTCAGAGGGCTGGTAAGCCTGGAAGAAGTCTGAGATGAATCTGTCAATGTGTAATAGTCCTGGAGTTTGGAACTTTCACTGTCTGAAATATCGTAAGGATAGATCAGATCACCATCCTGATTAAATATATATACACTGGCTGCATCATCATGATTTTTCTTCTCGTAGGAAATGATACTTTTAAAAATGGATTTGCACTGTTTGGCTGTTTCAATTACGCCTACACTGCGGCGGTACTGATTTGTGAAAGAGCGGTAGACAGAGATCATCCACTGAGAATATTTCGCCGACTTGGAATATTCATAGGTAAGATAGGGATTGGTGATTACTTTTCTGCCATCTGCTTCCCGGGCTTTCTGCAGCCATTCGGTGCGAGAATCGTCCGTTTTTTTTACCATGGTGGAAAGTCCTGCCTGAAGTACATATCCGGAAAAATCGTACAGATTCACCTGATCAGCTTTTAATTCAGTTCCGCTGAGAGAAATAAAAAGATCAGACATATCGGAGAGCATACTGTCAGAGATATTGAGATCAAATTTCTGATCGAGGATACTCTTGGACATATTACTGTAGTTGATATTGACGGATACTGTGTCCAGGTCAAGGATAGCAGAGTCTACCTGTGTTTTGAAACTGGAATTCAGGGTGTTCATGGCACTGATCTGACTTTCCTTCAGTCGTCCTGATACAAAGAGATAAAAAAATGCTGCAAAAGCAAACAGGATCAGACTTGCCATTCCGAGATAGGCGATAAAAAGTTTAGACTGTAAGCTGCGTTGTTTCATATATACGCCTCCTGTAAAAAAAGTACCAATGGTTTTTCAGGACATGTCAAAAGTATTTCGTCGAAATTATAACATGTTTATGTAAAAAGTACAAATGACAAAAAGCGAAACTGGTAAAAATAGTCAAAAATATACATTATAAATTGTGTAACCTAGTAGAATGATGTGAAAATAGCATACAAAAATGTGAAAAAAGTACAAATACAGAATGGCTTTGTCCATGGATAAAAAACACAGTTACTGATAAACTTATTTCATCAAGGACGTGACAAAAACAAATTAAAAGGAGGAAGTTTTTTATGTTGAGAAAGAGATTTTGGGCAGTTGCATGTGCAACAGCAATGGTAGCATCTATGACAGCAGGTCTTAGCGTGAATGTATTTGCAGCAGATGATACCAAAGATTTTGCAGGAGAGGAATTAAGCATTCTGGTATCCGCAGGCTGGATGGATAACCGTTATGATGAGACACTGGAGCGTTTCGAGGATACATACGATGTAACCGTTGACCTTCAGACAATCCCGGCAGATCAGTATTCTGATCTTCTTCAGTCAAAACTGGCAACAGATTCCTGTGCGGATGTTTTCTGGATCCAGTCCAATCCATTTGCAATTGAATCAACCATCGTTGACCCGGAGAAATACTGTATCGATTTTACAGGAGCTGACTGGGAAAACCTTATGCCGGAAACAAGAAAAGCATCCTGCACATACAACGATAAATTATACGGACTTCAGGTTTGGAACAATTCTCCGGAGTACGTAATGCTTTACAACAAAACTCTGTTTGAAGAAAATGGCTGGGAAGTTCCAACCACATATGCAGAACTCAAAGACCTCTGCGCAAAGATCGCAGATACAGGAATCACTCCATGGTTCATGCCAGGAGCAGACGGATGGCAGCATCAGCTCGCATTCTTCCAGATCGGTGGAGTTTATGAAGAAGCAACACCAGGACTGTACGATGCTCTGAATACAAACCAGGCAACATTTGCTGATAATGAAAAAATGCTTGAAGTTCTGAACGAGTTCAAAGAACTCTCTGATGCAGGCTACTTCGGAGAGGACTGGATCGGAACAGACAGCACAAACATGTCAAATGAATTTGGCGACAGAACATGTGCAATGGCAATGGCAAACTCCAGTTACATCAAACAGATCAAAGATGACACAGGTTCCGAAGATGAATATGGAATGTTCCTGATTCCTCTTGGAGACAATACCTGGTATCCAACCAGCCCGGCTGGCCCGACAATGTTCGGATACAAAGGAACAGAGCATGAAGACCTTGTAAGAGAATTCTTCAACTTCGTAACAACAACAGAAAGCCTTCAGGAAATCCTTGACAACTCACCGGCTTACACAAACCTTGATGTAAACGATGACAATCTGGAACAGCACTGGCTGCCAGAAGAGGAAGAATTCCTTGAGACTGTAGACAAAGATAAAATGAGTGTATCTGTACTTCAGAATGGTACAAAATATACAAACGACTACTGGATGCAGTTTGGACAGGATATGATCGCATTCTGCCAGGGTGAAATGGAAGCAAACGATGTTCTTGCAAACATGGATACCAACCGTGCAGAAGCAGCAAAAACTGTCGGAGATGAAAACTGGGAATAAATTTCAGATAAAAACGTTGTGAAATAAGGGTAATTCTTCAGTGCGAGGGAGTAAAATCCTTCGCACTGTCTGCTAAAGGAGTAAATAAGAAGATTATCCTTGTGACTTGATTAATCTGGCTGCTAAGAGAACAGGAGGTAACTTCAGTGAATAAGAAAAAAATATATCCCTGGTGGTTTCTGGTACTGCCGCTGGTATTGTATGTAATCTTTTTCCTGCTTCCAAGTGCAATGGGTGTAGGATATTCCTTTACAGACTGGAATTCCAGAAGTGTCCTGAATGGTACACATTTTGTAGGACTGCAGAACTTTAAAGAAATTCTGACATCAAACAAAGGCTATTTAAGTGGAATTGGGAATACACTTAAATTTACGATCATTTCTAACATTGTAAAACTGATCCCGGCACTTATGATCGCAATCATGCTTCAGGAAGGCTTAAGAGGAAAAGGACTTTACAGAACTCTGTTATATCTGCCATCTATTCTTCCATTTGTAATTATCGGTCTGATTTTTAAATCTATCCTCAATTACAATACAGGACTTCTGAATACGATCCTGGATGCACTGCATCTCGGAATCCTGAAACAGAAATGGCTTTCTGATCTGGGTATTGTATGGAAATCCATTTACGGTGTAGATGCCTGGAGAGGTATTGGTTATGTTATGACTATTTTCCTCGCAGGTCTGAATACGATTCCGAAATCCTACTATGAAGCTGCTGAGATCGACGGTGCAAACTTCTGGCAGAGACTTCGCTATGTAACACTTCCAATGCTTACAGGTTCTATCATGATCAACCTTGTATTTGGTATTACATATGGTCTGAAAGTATTCGATATCGTTTACGTTCTTACAAACGGCGGTCCTGGACATGCAACAGAGGTTCTTACAACTTATGCATTCCAGCTTTACTCCAGAGGTCAGTATGGAATGTCTTCTGCATTGAATACGATCCTTCTTATCATTACGGCGATCATCGGTGTAGGTATTGTTAAGAAAATGAGTAAACAGGAGGTACAGCAGTAATGAAAAAGCAAAAAGTTCAAAACGTGTTGAAGCATATTGTCTGCATCCTTCTGTGCCTGACAGTTGTACTTCCATTTTACATGGTACTTATCAATTCCTTCAAGGATAAAGGAGAGGCCGCAAGAATGAGTCTTGCGCTTCCGACCAAATGGGTATTCTCAAACTACGCAGAGGTTATCAAAAAAGGTAATCTGATCCAGGGATTTGCAAACAGTTTACTGTATGCTCTGGTAGCAACTACACTTGGTGTTGTACTGTGTGCGATGGCAGCATTTGTAATGTGCCGTAACAGAACAAAGTTAAATACATTTCTGTATTACTTCGTTCTCTGCGGACTGTTCTTCCCGGTCAACTATGTAACTCTGGTAAGAGTTTTGAGTACTTTAAACCTGAACGATACACGAGTTGGTATTGTCATGGTATTTACGAGTGCGATGATACCGTTCTGTGTATTTACGATCCGAAACTTCGTAATATCCATTCCGGTTGAATTGGACGAGGCAGCGGTTATTGATGGTGCAGGACCTCTGAGCCTGTTCTTCAAGATCATCATGCCGCTTATGAAACCAACACTTGTAACCTGCTTTATCCTGCAGTTCATGACAGTATGGAGCGATTTCCTTACACCTCTGTACCTGTCCAGCAAGAGCAAACTCTTCCCGATGACCATGGCAGTATACCAGTTCTTCGGAAAGAACAAGAGCTACTGGAACTACATCTTCGCAGATATCGTACTTACCTGTATTCCGGTTATCATTGTTTACATGATCGGCCAGAAATACATCGTTGGTGGAATGACTTCCGGTGCGGTGAAAGAGTAAAAACGATTAATAAAAAATAGACGTTTATCTCGTATAAGAGACAGACGTCTATTTTTTATTACAATACTTTATTCAGGAAATCAATTGTTCGTGCTTCCTGTGGATTCAGGAGAACTTCCTGTGGGGAGCCTTCCTCTACGATGTAACCGCCATCCATGAAGATAACCCGGTCGGGCAACTTCGCGGGCGAAGCCCATTTCATGGGTTACGATCACCATTGTCATGCCATCGGCGGCGAGCTGCTTCATAACCTGAAGAACTTCACCAACCATTTCCGGGTCGAGAGCACTGGTTGGCTCATCAAAAAGCATGATATCAGGAGTCATGCAGAGGGCACGTGCGATCGCTACACGCTGCTTCTGCCCACCGGAAAGCTGCTCTGGATATGTGTCAGCTTTGTCGGCCATGCCGACTTTTTCCAGCATGTGGATGGCGCGCTGTCTGGCTTCATCCTTGGTAGCTTTTTTCAGTTCTACCGGAGCGAGCATCAGGTTCTGTGTGACATTCATATGCGGGAAAAGATTGAAATGCTGGAATACCATTCCTACATTTTCACGGACTTTATTGATATCAATATGTTTGTCTGTAAGATTGTGTCCATCTACGATCACTTCTCCGGCGGTAATCTCTTCGAGCTTGTTCATGCAGCGCAGGAAAGTAGATTTACCGCTTCCGGAAGGTCCGATGATAACGACTACTTCACCTTCATGAATGTCTGTGGAGATATCCTTCAGGACTTCCAGAGAGCCGAAGTTTTTTTTCAAATGTGATACGTGGATTTTGACGTTGTCTTTATTTACGGCCACGGTTTAATCTCCTTTCTAAGACTTTTGCGATTTTGGACAGGATTGTGATGACGATCAGGTACATGATCGCAACAATACCCCATGTCTGGAAGGACATGAAAGAATTGGCAACAACGTTCTTTGCAGTGTTGACCAGTTCCGGCCTGAAGTGCTGTCAGGGTAAAACTGAATCCCATCATATTGTTCAGACAGTAAGGAACACCGAAATAAATAAAATACGCGAGGACGATCATAGGAACGCCTCGGATAACATCAACAAAAATAGAAGATATGATTCTGCAGGCTTTATTCTTAAGTACACTTAATAAACCAAAAAACATACCCAGAATACAGGCAAAAAACAGACCGCATAAAGCAAGAAGCAGGGTCTGTCCCATTGCAAGGAGCAGCTTCCTCTTCAGCAGGAGCCTCTGTTGTATCTGCCTCAGCGTCATCAGCAGCTTCTTCTGTCGGAACTGCGTCTTCTCCGAGGTATTTGGCAATGATCTCGTTGTATTCACCGCTTTCTTTTCTTTCATCTGTAATAGATGCGCCGGCGATCATACCGTCAGCCTGTCCAGTCTGGCATGCAGCGATAGAAGCGTCCCATCCAAGACTCTTGAGTTCATATTCAAAGCCCTGATCTTTTGCGATCGCATCAAGTACGTCTACGTCGATACCTACGAAATTACCGCTGTCATCTGTGTATTCAAAAGGTTTGAATACAGTATCAGTTGCGATAGTCCATTTCTTATCTGTCTCTGCATCAGAAGCTGCAAATACAGGAACAGTAAGGCTTCCTGCGAGTAATCCCATTGTTAATAAATAACACATCTTTTTCATAGAGAAACACTCCTTTTCTTTTAAATAATGAAAAAAGGCGCAGTTTACAAAAAAACTGACGCCTTCGTCGCTTTTTTCAGTTCTATCATTCCCAAAACACACTGTCAATGGAATGTTTTAAAATTTTACCATATTAAAGGAATTGCCCTATAAATAAAACATAGTTTGAGGGAAGAGAGTATATTTATAGAAAATTTATGTACAGATATTGGTGCTTATGCTACCATTTAAATGTACATGTCAAAAAAGGTAAAAGAGGGACAGAAAATGGCAAAAATAAAAGTAGCAGCAATACAGATGCCAACAGTGACTGACAAAATGCAGAATGTCAGGACAGCGGGAATATATCTTGAAAAGATAAAAGATGAGAAACCGGATTTTGTTATCCTTCCGGAGATGTTCTGCTGTCCATATCAGACGCAGAATTTCCCGGTCTATGCAGAAGAAGAGGGTGGGCCTGTATGGCAGCAGCTCTCGGAATACGCAAAACAATATGGAATCTATCTTATCGGCGGTTCAATGCCGGAGAAGGATGCTGAGGGAAAGGTTTACAATACATCTTATATTTTTGACAGGCAGGGAAAACAGATTGGCAAGCACAGAAAGGTGCATTTGTTTGATATTGATGTCACAGGTGGACAGACATTTAAGGAATCCGATACTTTGACGGCGGGAGATCATGATACAGTTTTTGATACCGAGTTTGGCAGGATGGGAGTCATGCTATGTTTTGATATTCGGTTCCCTGAGCTTGCGCGGATGATGGTAAATGATGGCGCAAAGGCAATCTTCGTTCCAGCGGCTTTCAATATGACGACAGGTCCTGCACACTGGGAACTGTCCTTCCGAACCAGAGCACTGGACAACCAGATCTACATGATAGGCTGCGCCCCAATGCGCGATGAATCCGCAGGATATATTTCCTGGGGACATTCCATTGTCACAGATCCATGGGGCAGAGTCATAGATATGCTGGATGAAAAAGAAGGCGTACTTCTGACAGAACTGGACCTTGACTATGAAGAGCAGGTAAGAGAAGAGTTACCATTATTAAAGAGCAGGCGGAAGGATATGTACCGTCTGGAAAAACTATGCAAATAATGCTATGCTTTGTGCGAAGCTATATGTGCTTGTTATAATTTTTTTATAAATTGATGGAAAGTATGGGATGGACCATAGAGCAGGCTATGGATGCACTTCAGATACCAAAGGAAGAGCGAAATAGCTACCTTAATATGTTGAATAACTGCGCGCCGCATTCTCGTTACTTCCAGTGATGAGTTAGGCGCGCAAATTTTTTACAAAAAAACATAAAAGGGAGTTTTATTGGACCTAAAAAGAGTTATAATAGAATAGGAAGGAACAAATAGGACTTATTTATGCCAGTACAAGTCAGAAAGGCAGGAAGCAACTGTGAAGATAATATCCAGCTATGGCGTAGAATTACGAAAACAGAATATCCCGATTCGTCAGACACTGGATGTTTACAGGGCTGCAGTCAGCTATCTGACAGAGGTCTATGCACAGGTATGGGAAGAGCTGGAAAGGATCCCGGGAACAAAGAAACGTTTCAATGAAGCAGAACACCTGATACATACAACGAAAAAGAATCAGGCTCGTTTTGATTTTGATATTCGATTTCCAAAGATGCCCTCCTATCTGAGAAGGGCATCTATCCAGAATGCCCTGGGAAGTGTGTCTTCTTACAAAACCCGACTGGGTTTGTGGGAGAAAACAGACCGGTTAGAAGGAAAACCGAGACTTGTATATGAGAACCATGCTATGCCGGTTTTTTACCGTGATGTGATGTACCGGGAGGATGAAGGCGGGAAGGACGCTGCTTATCTGAAATTATATGATGGACATGACTGGAAGTGGTTCCATGTACGGTTGAGTCATACCGACATGGAGTATCTGAGAAAGAACTGGTCCGGGAAAAAGGCATCTGCCCCGACACTGGAGAAAAGGCACAGGAAATATTTTCTGCGTTTTTCTTATACAGAAGATGTGATACTTGCGAAAATACCAGCCAAAGAACAGATCATCTGCAGTGTGGATCTGGGAATCAATACCGATGCAGTCTGTACCATTATGCGGTCGGATGGAACTGTCCTGGGAAGAAAGTTTATCAACTTCCACAGTGAAAAAGACCGGATGTACCGTGTGCTGGGACGGATACGGAGATTCCAGAGAGAACATGGATCTGTACAGGCAAAGAGCAGATGGGCTTATGCAAAACGCCTGAATATAGAACTGGGCAGGAAGATTGCAGGAGCAGTTACAAAATATGCAAAAGAGAACCATGCAGATATAATTGTCTTCGAATACCTGGAGATAAAAGGAAAGATATCCGGGAAAAAGAAACAGAAACTGCATCTGTGGAGAAAACGGGATATCCAGAAACGCTGTGAACATCAGGCACACAGAAACAGAATGCGGATATCGAGGATCTGTGCATGGAATACCAGCAGGCTTGCGTATGATGGAACCGGAACAGTTATCCGTGATCCGGGAAACCACAGCCTGTGTGTATTCCAGACAGGAAAACGATATAATTGTGACTTATCAGCATCGTACAATATTGGAGCAAGATACTTTATCAGAGAACTTTTAAAACCCCTTCCGGTAACGGAAAGGTCTTTGCTGGAGGCAAAAGTCCCTGCAGTAAAGCGTAGAACCTCATGTGTTTATGCAGATCTGAGAAAACTCAGTTCAGAAATGAACTTAAGAGCAGCATAAATGCAGGCAGATATACAGCGGACTACCTGTTATGTGGGAACCTGCCGTATCCGGCATGGAAAATGCACGTAATTGTGCACCTAAGTTACAGGCGTATCCGCCGATATTTAGTCTGACGCCTAAAGCGTCTGGAAGCACGTGACTTCAGTCATGTGAGGATAGAGTTTTTAATTCACAAAATAAGCAGAACTTTAGAGGTCAGGGAAAATTCGAACATGAAATTTTCCTGACTTTTTTCATTTCTTGACAGATGTATTTTCTGGTGATACAATACAGTTCTTTGGTGAAACAAAATGTAACATATATGAATCGAAATATAACTATTCAACATAACCATGCTGACAAGCTCAGAGAAGGACAGGATATGAACAAGAAAGAAAATCATTCTGTAAAAAGTGAAATAGAACAGGCACTTCTCCGTCTTATGACACAGAAATCCTATCTGGACATTACTGTAACAGATATTGTACAGGAAGCGAAGGTTGCGAGGGTTTCTTTTTACAGGAATTTCGCTTCTATTTCGGAAGTGCTGGACAGTATCGCAGATGCAACTGCAGAAAAACTGAATATAGAATTCCTGCCGCTGCTGGATACAACAGATGAACGAAAACTGCGGGAATATCTGTTTAATTATTTTTATCAGATATCACTGAATTACAAAGAGATGTGGGCAATTCGTGGACTGAACATGGATCTTTTTACAAAACGTCTCGGAGAAAAGATTCACGAAAAACGTAAAGCGATCGAATCAGAAGATTCGGATATGTCCGAGAAATACGGATGGGTCGTAAAACTTTGCATATTGGATGGAGTTTCCAGACGATGGCTTATAGATGGGTTAAAAGAAACTCCGGAAGAGATGATCAATTACGTAATGCCGATCATTAAGACGTTATAGAAATACAGGTTAAAAGACAGAATATGAAGGAAGAAGATAATATGAAGAAAACAGGAATCATGACAGACAGTCACAGTGGAATTTTGAACGAAGAAGCAGAAAGACTTGGAATCAAGGTGCTTCCGATGCCGTTTTACATCGGAGAAAAAGTATATCGTGAAGGCGTAGATCTTTCCAGAGATGAATTTTATGACATGCTTCGAAAGGGTGTAGATGTGTCCACATCTCAGCCGTCACCAGTAGAAGTACTGGATATGTGGAAAGAAATGCTGAAAGAATATGAAGAAATCGTCTATATCCCGCTCAGCAGTGCATTAAGCGGCTCCTGTATGGCTGCACAGGCAATGGCAAATGAAGATGCATTTGCCGGCAAAGTATTTGTCGTAGACAATGGTCGTGTAGCAACACCAATGCATCGTTCCGTCCTTGATGCAGTAGAAATGGCAGAAAAAGGTTACAGCGCAGCCGAAATCAAGAAAATCCTCGAAGAGACCAGAGAAAAAATGACTATTTACATTGGCCTCAGCACTCTGGAATACCTCAAAAAAGGTGGAAGAGTCAGCTCCATGACAGCCCTGGCAGCAGATGTCCTGAACATCAAACCAGTCATGCACTTCAGCACAGGAACCCTCGATACCTACCAGAAATGCCGCGGTATGAAGAAGTCCCGCAAAGTCATGATCGATGCGATGAAACATGAACTGGAAACCAATTTCCGTGAAGAATACGCTGCCGGAAAAGTATATCTGATGGCAGCCTCAAGCAGTACTGACGAAGCAACAGAAGAATGGGTAAACCAGATCAAAGAAAGTTTCCCGGGAATGGAAGTCATGTGCGACAAACTCTCTTTCGGTCTTTCATGTCACATTGGACCGGATGGACTTGGTATCGGATGCACCTGTAAGCCGGTGTAAAGTAAAAAAATTCACTCGTCTTCCCACACAGGCAGCGGCAGATCGTTTTCCAGTGCATGTTTGATCGCTTTGTAATGTTTTACTTTGTGATGAACATGTGCAGAGTCTTTCTGAAGCTGCCTGAGTTTCTCATCTACCTGTTTTTCCTGGTCTTCCAGAAGACGGATGATGGCATCAATGTGCTGAGCTTCGTCCGTCTCATATTCAAAAAATTTCCGAAGCTGTGGAATTGTCATACCGGTACGTTTAAAACAGTTGATGCAGTTGAGACGTTCAATATGCTCTTCTGTGTAGATCCGCTGACCGGAAGAAGACTTTTCTACATTGGGGAGTAAGCCTTCACTTTCGTAATAACGCAGTGTAGAAGCCGGAAGTGAAAAAAGTTCAGATATTTCACGGATTGTATAAGTTTGCATGTGAATTCCTCCTTGACTTCAAGTATACTTGAAGTGCTATTCTTTTGTAAAGACAAATCATTTTCAGGAGGGATTCAAAATGGAGAAATCTACTGTTTATTTTACAGATTTTCGATGTCCGGTAGGAACAAGCCAGCTTGATAAGCTGAGGAAGCTCTGTATCGCAGCCGGTATCAAGGACATTGATATGGATGGAAAATTTGTAGCGATCAAAATGCATTTTGGTGAACTGGGAAACATGGCTTTTCTTCGCCCGAATTATGCAAAAGTAGTTGCAGATTTGTGTAAGGAGCAGGGTGGTATGCCGTTTCTGACGGACTGTAATACACTGTATCCGGGAAGCAGAAAGAATGCCCTGGAACATCTGGATTGTGCAAATCTGAATGGTTTTAACACGATCACAACAGGCTGTCAGATCATCATTGGAGATGGACTGCGTGGAACAGATGAAGTAGAAGTTCCGGTTGTAAATGGAGAGTACTGTAAGACTGCGCTGATTGGACATGCGATCATGGATGCAGATATTTTTATCAGCCTGAGCCATTTCAAAGGTCATGAGGCAACTGGATTTGGCGGTGCACTCAAGAATATTGGCATGGGCTGTGGAAGCCGCGCGGGAAAAATGCAGCAGCATGCAAGTGGAAAACCGGCAATCAATGAAGACGTCTGTCGTGGCTGCCGCCGCTGTGCAAAAGAATGCGGAAGTGACGCAATTACTTATGTAAACAAAAAAGCCGTGATTGATTATGATAAATGCAAGGGCTGTGGACGCTGTATCGGAGCCTGCAGTTTTGATGCTGTATACAATCCGAACAGCAGTGCAAATGAACTTCTTGACCGCAAGATGGCAGAATATGCACAGGCAGTCTGTCACGGACGCCCACATTTCCATATCGCGCTGGTTCAGGATATCAGCCCGAACTGTGACTGCCATGGAGAGAACGATGCACCGATTCTTCCGGATATCGGAATGTTTGCAAGCTTTGATCCGGTCGCTCTGGATCAGGCATGTGCAGATGCCTGCCTCAAAGCAACACCGATCGAGAACAGCCAGCTCGGAGAACATCTGGCAGAACCTGGATGGCATTGTCATCACGATCATTTCAAAGATTCCAATCCAAACATCGAATGGAAGGCAACTCTGGATCAGGCAGAAAAGGTCGGACTTGGAACCAGAGAATATGAATTAAAGAGAGTTAAATAAAGAAAACTTACGGATTTTTACAAAAATCGGGATGCAGAAGCATAAAAATGGCTTCTGCATCCTTTTTTACGATATATCATTTGCTTATGATGCAAAAGCGTGATATCATCAGAAGAGTGTAGATTAAGAAAATTGGGAGAGGAAAATTATGGACAAGCATAAGCATGAGAGAAGTACATTCTCGGGCAAGATCGGGTTTGTACTGTCTGCGGCCGGTGCTTCGGTAGGTCTTGGAAATATATGGAGATTTCCATACCTTGCAGCGAAGTATGGCGGCGGCATTTTTTTACTGGTTTACATCATCCTGGCACTGACGTTTGGTTACACGATGATCGTAGCGGAGACAGCACTCGGACGTATGACAAAGAAAAGCCCTGTAGGAGCTTTTGCAAAATTTGGTAAATCCAAATGGCTGTCATTTGGTGGATGGATCAATGCGATCATTCCGGTTCTGATCGTACCGTATTATTCTGTGATCGGTGGATGGGTGATCAAATATCTGGTGGAGTATATCAAAGGAAACAGTCAGGGACTTGCTACAGACGATTACTTTTCTACATTTATATCTGATGGAGTTTCCACAGAAGTCTGTTTTCTGTTTTTTACCCTGCTTACCCTGATGATCATTTATGCAGGCGTGCAGAACGGTGTGGAACGAGTTTCCAAGTTTATGATGCCGATCCTGGTCTTTTTGTCAGTCATTATCGTAATTTATTCTGTGACAAGACCAGGCGCACTGGAAGGCGTGAAGTACTTCCTTGTACCGAACATTAAGAACTTTTCCTGGATGACAGTTGTTGCAGCGATGGGACAGATGTTCTATTCTCTGTCAATTGCAATGGGTATCCTGGTAACATTCGGTTCTTATATGAAGAAAGACGTGTCTATCGAAGGCTCTACAACAAATGTAGAAATCTTTGACACGGCGATTGCAATGATGGCAGGTCTGATGATCATTCCGGCAGTTTTTGCTTTCTCCGGCGGCGATCCGGACACACTGCAGGCTGGTCCGGCGCTGATGTTCATCACGATTCCGAAAGTATTTGCAAGCATGGGATTCGGAACACTGGTAGGAATCCTGTTCTTTGTCCTGGTACTCTGTGCAGCACTGACAAGCTCTATTGCTCTGACAGAGAGTGCAGTTTCTACTTTCCAGGATGAGCTGAAATGGAGCCGCAGGAAATCAACCGTTCTTGTCGGAGTCATCATGATAATTCTCGGAAGCCTTTCTTCTCTGGGATATGGACCACTGGGATTTGTAAAGATTATTGGAATGCAGTTCCTTGATTTCTTTGATTTCCTGACCAACTCCGTAATGATGCCGATCGCAGCAATTGCTACCTGCCTTCTGGTATCCAGGGTTATTGGTGTAAAACGAATCGAGAAAGAAGTTCTTCTTGAAGAAAGTACTTTCCGAAGAAAAAATATTTTCAATTTTATGATTCAGTATCTTTGTCCGATCTTTGCGGCGATCATTCTGATCAGTTCCGTAGCGAATGCATTTGGATGGATTTCAATGTAAAAAACGGGGGCGAGACCATTGGTCTCGCCCCAACTTTTATACTTTTGGCTGATAACGCATATTAGACACATTATATACCGTGATAAATGCAAGTGGATCTTCTTTGTTGATGAAGTTCATCAGCTTCTGATACTCCGTCTTATCTACGATGGTGATGATCTCATTTCGTTTCTGCATATTGTAAGCACCGTATGCCTCATAAACAGTAGCTCCACTATGTAATTCATGGATAATGAAGTTTCGGAGCTCTTCTTCCTTCTTCGTGATGATGCACACACGTCGTTTAATGTTATGGTCAAAGATAAAATGATCCAGAACGATTCCGTTGAAATAAGTTCCAAGGATACTCAAAACGACAGTCTTCTTGTCATAAACAAGTGCGGCAGAAAGTGCAACGCACATGCCTGAAAGTGACATGGCCTTGCCAAGTTCCATATGCAGATATTTGTTCATGATCTTTGCAACGATGTCCAGACCGCCGGAGGATGCATTTCTGTTAAAAAGAATGCTCAGTCCTACGCTGACGACCAGGATATAGCAGAGAACATCCAGCTCCTGACTGTTGGTCATGGAACCGAAATCAGGAAAAATCTTTTCGAACAGACCAAGAAACAGAGGAAGCATGATGCTGGTATAAACAGTCTTTACACCAAACTCTTTACCGCAGGTAAAAAAACCGATGATCAGCAGTACCACATTCAGGATCATCGTGATCGCAGAAAGCGGAAGCGGCACAAAGTTGGACAAAACGATTCCAAGACCGGAAATGCTGCTGACAGAAGTATGGCTTGGAACCAGGAAAAAATATACCGCTGCGGCGATGATCGCCACGGCAATAGTCAGAATCACTGTTTCCAGTAACAGTTTTGAATAATTCAATTGTTTTTTCATGATAAGATCTCCAGGTAATAGTTTTTGAAAGATTAAGCCTGTTCTTCCGGAAGAGGAAGCTTCACCGTGATCGGAGGGTGATCGAGAGCAGGGATGATCTTGTCTGTGAAATCCTTTGTTGAGAATTTCAGGCTGGATGTGTTGATACATGGGTGACATCCGAAATATGGATCTTTGAGTACATCTTCGTCGATCAGAAGCTGGACTTTTTTCTCATGGTCGTTCATAAGACCAAGGACACTGACAGACCCGGGTGTGATGTCCAGATATTTTTCCATATATTCCGGTTTGGCGAAGGACAATCTGGCAGAACCGATCTGTGCGGAGAGATTCTTGGTCTTAAAAGGTTTGTCACCCGGCATCAGGAGCAGATAGAAGTCTGTTTCCTGGCGGTTGCACAGAAAAAGGTTTTTGCAGATCGCTGTGTCATCACCAAGGACACGGTCGATTGCCTCGCAGGCCTCCATTGTCATGGCTGCCTCGTGATCTACTCTCTGATACTCTACTCCAAGTTTATCTAAAAAATCATATACGCGGATCTCTTTGTCGAGTCTGCCATCTGTATTTTCTGGTCTTCCGTTTTGTAACTGCATTTGTTATAACTCCTTGTAAATTAACTTTTATTAGAATACATTCTTTTATATTATGGCTTGACACTCCCCACAGCTAAAGCCTTAACTTGACCCATTTTTATATTTCTTGATGGGATATGCTCTCTGGGATTCCGGCTCATCCGGACAACCATGCTTCCTGCCACTGGGGAACTACGTAATTCATGAAAGATCTTTTTCCCATCATCTACCATACGATTTTGTACGATCCGGATCAGAAAATTTGCTTTCAGATCCGCTGCTTCTGAGAAAAATTCATAGAAATCACCTTCCCGGTCACATACTGTTAATATTGGGATATCCGCTGGCATTCTTAGCAGTGTCTCACGCATGCTGTCCAGCCATCGGAAATTTTCTTTTTCCTCTATTGGTCTGGAACGTTTTTGCTCTTTTGTCTGGGAATCGTCCTTCGGCTTTTCTCGTGTATTTGTCTCCTGGTAGATAATACCCAAAGGGATCCCCTGGTCTGTCACGGCGATGCAAGAATGGACCAGCATTCCCCTTTGCTCCGTACTGCAATAGTATCCCATTCCCTGGATCGCTTTCCGGTCTCCAAATCCAACAGCGGTAGTATCCTGAACAGCTAAGATCCACTCTGCATCTGCACATTTTATTTTTTCTACAGTTGCTCTGGATATGCTGTCAAGTAATTCATCTTTGGATATCTCGCTATTACTAAAGAAACGGTATGCCGCTTTGGCAGAACTTCTGGAGCCGGTAGCTGCCCAAGTAGATTTTCCGGGCGATGCTGCAAAAGCGTCTATGATCTTGAAGAAACGTGACTTCAAACGCTGGTCAGTAAAATTTATGTCCACAAACTCTTCTTGCCAGTTCTTGTATTCCGCCGTCATTTGGATCTCCCCTTTTTCTTTAGTATAACATGGGAACATATAAATATCTATGATTACTTATGGGTCAAGTTAAGAGCTAAAGCAAGGGGTTTTACGACGCATTGGATAATATGAAATCGAAAAAATTACCATATTTGTCTTGGACAGATGTGGTAATTTTTTTGTGCATTTTTTGAAAATCTTTTATAATAGTATTAAAGATTTATATACAGAAATGAGGTGAAGCGAGCGTGAGTTTTAAAGAATGTCTGAACGAGTATATAAAACAAATTCAATGCACAGGTAAAGAACTGGCTGTCAGTAGTGGGATTTCAGAGACTGTTATCAGCAGATATCGTAAAGGAGAGAGGATGCCTTCTGCTGACAGCGAGTATCTCAAAAAACTATCTGATGGAATCATAAAGATAGCAGAGACCAAAATGATTCAGGATTTTAATGCAGAACAGGTATTTGAGAAATTACGTAAAAGTCTGATGACGGGCCAAAAGGAGTTGCATTTTGACAATCAAAAAGTAAATTTGCTGCTGACTGAGCTGGACATTAATATCTCAAAAATAGCTGCTTTTATGCATTATGATCCATCTTATCTGTCCAAGATACGAAATGGAAAAAGAAGTCTGGCACATTATTATCTGACCAGTCGTAAAGAGGAAGTAGCAGTCAGCAAAAAAAATATGGAATTCCTTCTGAAAAAAGCCAGTTCACTGATGGATATTTACAGAAAGGAACGAAGAAATAAGTTAAATATTTTTCTGGATGAAGATATGCATAAGGAAGGGCATCGGCGGAGAGTACTGGCAGCTCCATCATTGGGAACGATGTCGGAACAACTTTTGGAGAAGATCCTGAAGCGCAATGCAATTTGTGGAAATGAGCGGAAGATAGTTCTGGAATGTTATACAAAGCAAAAAGAAAGACTGGAAATGATCCTGAGTCATAGTACCGTGGAAGATGAGATTTCAGAAATCATTTCGGAAGAATATGAGAAATATCCATTGGTGCTTTCTCTTGCAGAGTGTTTCCTGGAAAAAGATATCCAGCTTTCATATGACGAATATCTTTCCGGAATAAGAGAAGCAGAGGCATATGCAGAAAATCACAAAAACTATACAGTCCATGTGACGCAGATGAAAGGTTTTCGCAATATTCAAATTACCTGCTTTGAAGGAAAATGGTGCATGGTATCCAAAAACAGAGCACCGGCTATCCATTTTGTTATACATCATCCGAAACTCAGATATGCACTGGAAAATATGACTTTGCCGATTCAGGACGGGAAGATGTAGAGAAAAAGGAGCTTCTTGTATAATTCAAATATAGGGAATTCCGAGAAAGAAGGTTGAGAAAAAAATACCTCAGAGTAAAATAAGATTACTGACTTTGGACGGTTAGTAAAAAATCTTATCAAACAGTGAGGTACTTGAAATGAATTATAACACACAGAACGCAAAAATTGCATCTATTACGGAAAAAACTTTAATTGTTGGTATTGATGTTGGAAGTGAAACGCATTATGCAAGGGCTTTTAACTGGCGCAATTATGAGTACTCGAAAAAGCCTTTTGCTTTCAGTAATGACGAAGCCGGATTTGCTTCTTTTAAAGCATGGATGAATGATATGGCGGAAAAACATGGAATGGAAACGATTATTCCAGGAATGGAACCGACGGGACATTACTGGCTGAACCTTGGAGCGTACCTGCAGGAACAGGGAATGAAGCCGGTGCATGTAAATCCGCATCATGTTAAGAAGTCCAAAGAACTGGATGATAATAACCCGAGCAAGAATGACCGTAAAGATCCAAAAACAATTGCGGGTCTGGTGAATGAGGGAAGATTTTCTTATCCATATATTCCAACCGGAATCTATGCAGAGATCAGAAATCTGTCCAACCTTCGTATTCAGACACAGGAAGAGATTACAAGAATCAAAAACAGGATCGCCCGCTGGTTCAGCATTTATTTTCCAGAAATAAAAGACGTTTACAGGAATCCGGATGCGGTAAGCGGACTGATGGTAATTAAACAGGCACCACTGCCATGTGATATCAAAGAGCTTGGCGTGAATGGAGTGAATAAGATATGGAGAGATGCAAGGCTGAAAGGCGCTGGGATAAAGAGGGCAACGACCCTGGTAACAGCAGCGGAGCACAGCATCGGAAATACGGAAGCACCGAGAAGTGCCAGGAAAGAGATCCGAAACCTACTGAATGACTACGAAATATACAAAAACCGGATGGATGAACTTATGCAAGAGATAAAGGAAACACTTTCTGAGATTCCCTATATAGATAAGCTGATGGAGATCAATGGGATAGGGATAAAGACGGTAAGCTGCTTTATCGCAGAAGTAGGAGACATTGGACGTTTTGATAATCCGAAACAGGTGCAGAAACTTGCCGGTTATGCCATTGTTGCAGACAGCTCCGGGAAACATAACGGGGAGAGCAGGATCAGCCACAGGGGAAGAAAGCGTTTGAGATATGCATTGTATGAAGCTGCGATATCCGTGATTGGGAAAAATAAAGAGTTTAAAGAGATCCATAGTTATTATCGGACGAGGGAAAAAAATCCACTAAAAAAGATGCAGTCGGTGATAGCGGTGGCATGCAAACTGATCCGGATATTTTATACGATACTAACGAAAGGCGTGGATTATGACAGTCAGAAGATGTTAAATGACATTGTAAGACCAGAAATACAGTTAGCAGCATAAAGAGAAAGAAACAGTGTATCATGGCCGGTCTGAGCCTTTGAAAGGAAAGAATGAAGGGCTGAGACCAGCCATGATAGCTGGAAGCAATAAACAAATGGAATGTAACAGGAAAACGTCCACCGGAAGGTGCTGTTGCAGGAAAGAAGTCAGTAATACAACAAACAAAGAATGAGCCAGTAGTCGGCAGGAATATTTTCCAGAGGGCATGACCCTGTAGAGGAGCTAAGCTGACACCCTGGTTATGGACAGGCGGGACGAGAGAAGTTAGGACTTGGCATAGACTGATGATCCTGGTAGATATGGGAGGTTCGCTGCCGTAGATGGATGGGTACACACAAGGCCATGTAAAACGAAATAAGAAGACGTTTTACTTCGTGCACCCAAAATCCGCTATTTTCGTACCAGATACAGAGAAATGTCCATTCCTATGGCTCCTTCTTCTGAGATATTTATTGATGAAACACTAAAAAATCCTTGATTTTCAAGGAAAAAAGACTTGACTATATAGGGAGAGGAATATGAAACGGAAAAAAAGAGAAGCGTTTATAATGGCAGCTGTTGCAGGAAGTTTTGCGGTTAGTATGACTGGTCCGCAAGATATATGGGCACTGGGAAATAATGGAGGACGCTCATATAAAGTGCAGACTATACAGGACAGTTCAACGAGGAAAACCGCAGCCAGAGGTTATGTACCGATAGATTATACAGTAAGTGGGGATGTGACATGGTGTGGAAAGTGGCAGAGCGCTTCTGCTCCGGCACAGGTTTATCTGACTGCAATGAGTGCGGATCAGAACACGATATTTGGCTTTTATTCACCAGTGTCTTATGAGCATATGCTGGATTATTCAATGGGAGGTGTATCTTATAACCAGCACCAGGATGGTTGGTTTGATGCACAGACAATGGTGCCAATGTTACATTTTATGAAGGCAGAAGAATACTGTGATTATATGACAGAAAATATTCTGGATGGGAATCAGGCAGAATTACTCAGTCAGGCAGAGATTACACCGAGTCAGCAGAAAATGTTGGATGAATCGGCTAATTTAAACTATCAGCAAAATCAGCAACTGGTACAGGGAAGTGGATTTCAGGTAGATGGAAGTTATAGTGGAATGGCGGAGAGGACTTATGGACTTACCTTGGATCAGATACCGTTTCGGTTTACGATATTGACGACAACAAATGGAGTACAGCTTTCTTCGACAGCAGATATGATCTATACAACTGCACATACTGCTTTTGTCGCATGGGAATCGCCATTTACATTTTTTATGTTGACGCCGGAAAATGAATATGAAAACAGTTACGCGGATTTTGAGCAGTTTGTTTTGAATACAGCAATGACAGATCAGTTTGTGCAGGCCTTTATAGATGCAAGAACGCAGATCATGCAGTACAGTGGCAGTTCCAGTATGTCACAGATCGGAGATTACTGTCAGGACAGTGTCAGTGCATCGATAGGGAACGATTCTACTTACGATGCAGAACGTTTTACGGATTATATCTATTCACAGAACGATTATACATTGCCGGATGGAGAGCATGTAAAAATACCGACTTCTTATGATTATGTGTACGCAGATGATCTTGGAAATGTTTATGTATCTAATGGTACGGACCAACCGGCCGGAACCACACAGCTTTATCCAAATTGAAAGGAGGAACAGGAGCATGAAAAAAACAGCGCGCATAGGCAAAAAAGTAGTTACGTTTTTTGTAACAGCAGGTCTGGTGGCAGGAAGTGCCCTTCCAGTATATGCTGCAATGGTGGGAAGTATGGCAGTTGAAGAAAATACGGTTGTACAGTCAGAGTCAGAACAGATGCCTCAGGGAGATGTTATAGCATTGGATGATATAGGGATTTCTGTCCAGGTTTCTGATTATACTGCGATTCGCCAGGATGATGGATTTGTTTATATTTACGCGATGGCAGATGAGTCTATTCCTTATGTGATCATTGGAAAATATGATGCAGCGTCTGTTAACTTTGTGAATGAATTTACAAAGTATATGGCGGAAAACTACAGTGATCTGCAAGTATCAGAAGACATGGATACAGTAGAACTGGAAGGACGTATATTTACAAAAATTGGTTACACGTATACTACGAGCGGATATGTAGTACGTGACAGAAGACTTTTTTTCAGTGAAAATGATAGAACCTATATGTTTGGAACAAAAGAGATAGAGTCGCTGGGATATTACACAGGAGATATGCTGGAACAGGTGGCTGGAAGTATGGCTTATCTTGCCGGAGGTGACAGTGATTACGCAAATCATGTGGACAGTGAGCGTTCCGTGACAGGAGGCGCAGAAAAAACGCTGGAGGATATTCAACAGGCAGCCGATGATGCTGTACAGCAGGAACCTTCTTTAGCAAATAGTATCATTTCCGGTGGAACGGTTGGAAGTATTGTTGGAGCTGCGGGAAACAGTACAGAAGAGCATGCAGATGGAAGTGATATTGTTTTTGATGAGACAAAAGCATCGTATAGTGGAACGTGGGTTCCATTTCAGGATGGATTTCAGCTGTATCTTCCCAGTGATTGGAGTACGTATGAATTGACACAGGAAGACACAGATCAAGGCGTACTTTATATTGCCGGAGATACTTCCGGGATAGAAAATTCACCGGCAGTTTCCGTTGTCTGGGCGTACAGTGATGGGGCAGAAACATTGGAAGATATTGCAGCTGTAATTCAGAATAGCGATTTTCAGCTGGATGGTATTGTTACGATCAATACAATACTGACTTCATTAAGCCTTTAAAACCACTGGGGACAAAAACTACCGGGGACGGAGGTTGATGGTATTCAACTCCGTCTTCAGTGGCTTTAATATCGTCCCCGGTGGCTCTGCTCTTATAGAGGCAGCATGAGTGCGATCGTGCTGCCTTTCTCATTGCTTTCGAGCACTTTTACCTGTCCGCCATGCTGTCTGGCAATTTCGGTTACGAGGGCGAGTCCAAGGCCGGCACCACCCATGGCACGGCTTCGGGATTTGTCTACGCGGAAAAACGGGGCGAAGATTTTTTCCTGATATTCAGGAGAAATTCCAATGCCGGTGTCAGAGATTTCAATGAAAGCACAGTCTGCCGGATGAGGCTGTGAAGAGGCATCCAGAATGACTTTTCCCGGATGGAGAGTTACAGTTACTTTTCCTGAAGGATGGTTATATTTGATAGCATTTTCCACGAGATTATACACAGCACGGTAGAGAAGAAGATAACTTCCGGTAACAGTACAGTCGCCATCTCTTTGGATCAATTCAATTTGCTTCTGCTCAGCCACTGAAGCCAGATCACAGAAAACTTCCTCTGTAAGCTCTGCCAGCGAAATTGTCTCAGAGCGTTCAACCGTCTGAATACCGGTCATATCGAGAAGAATCTCTGCCAGATGAGAAAGACGCCCGGTCTGTTCCTGAATCAAGGAGAAAATCTCCTGGTATTCTTCTATGGAAGGTGTCTTTTTGCGGGCAAAAACTTCCAGATTTGTCTGCATGACGGCAAGCGGAGTCCGAAGCTCATGTGCGGCACTGGCAGAAAACTGCTTCTGTGCAGTGAATGCATCATCCAGACGAGAGAGCATTTTATTAAAAGAAGCAGTCAACTGGGAAATTTCGTCATTACTGTCTGGTATTTCCAGAGATTCTGAAAGATTCTGCGCCTGTATTTTACCAATTTTTGTACTGAGGTCATGCAAAGGAGTCAGTGCACGGCGGCTGATGAAATAAGTTCCAATACTGCTTAGAAGAATAATAATGCCGGTAGCGATCATGCTTCTGATGCGAAATAAGTCTTTGGTCGCCTGCACCTGATTGGAAAGATCCGGAAACAATATGGATGGATCTACATTGAAAGTGATTGGTGTGGAGTCAGTTTTATTAATCTGTACGATGTAGCTTTCAAGATTTTCCATTCCGGTGACAGCGGAATTACTGATGAAAAAATACATCAGAATGCAGGTGACGGTTACAAGCAGAGTGATGAGCAAAGTCAGCCGCCACTGCAGGGAGCGTTTCTTCAGTGGATTTTTTATTGTATGATTTTCTTTCATTTCAGATCCTCCGTCAGAATATAGCCCTGTCCGATCCTATTCTGGATCGGATCATTGCCAAGAGCCGTGCGCAGCTTTTTGCGAAGGGCAGAAATATGGACACGTATGGAGTTGCTGAAGCTGTTGACGCTTCCGTCCCAGATATGTTCGATCAGTTCTTCCGAGCCGATGATACGATTCTGGTGAAGCATAAAATATTCCAGCAGTGCGGTTTCCTTCCGGGTGAGAGAAAGTTCTTCGTTGTTGATGCTGGCTTTTCTTGTACGGGTATCAAAGGTGATACGTCCGCATTTCAGGCAGATATTTTCCTGAATAAATTTTCGCCGTGTCAGGCTGCGGATCCGGGCTTCCAGTTCCTCGAAGTGAAAAGGCTTTGTCAGATAGTCATTTGCTCCAAGATCAAGTCCTTCTACTTTGTCCTGGATCTGTCCTCTGGCGGAAAGGATCAGAACAGGTGTGAAGGAGTTTATTTCCCGGAACTGCCGCAGGATTTCCAGACCATCTATGCCGGGAAGATTCAGATCCAGAAGAATCAGATCATAATTTTCGGTCAGGCACAATTCCAGTCCCTCATCTCCATCAAAACAGGTATCTGTTTCGTATCCATTCAGGCGAAGTCCCTCTGCAATCGAGCAGCAGAGCTGTTCTTCGTCTTCTATTACTAATATGTGCATAAGAAATCTCCTTTGTCAAATATGATGTCGGGGTTAAAATGCTTATAGTGAAACTCTGATATTATCATATCATGTTCCATATAAAATTCCCGTAAAAAATACAGGAATAAAAAGAAATTTTGATTTTTTTGATTTCTTAACAGAGATTTTATAGACAGGATGATATAATACGGTTACAGTAATCAAAGCGTGTATAATAAAAACACAAAACGATTTATAAATTACAGGACAAATATGAAGGGAGATATAAATATCATGAAATTCAGAATGAAAAAAATAACAGCACTTATGGCAGCAGCAGTATTGGGAGTATCTACATTTGGAAGTGTATCAGTAATGGCAGCAGAAAGTACAGAAGCAATGGCGGTTCCGGCAGACCAAGCCGGAATGGTAGTTGATGGTGATGCAGCTGCTGCAGAAGGGGATGCAATTCCGTCTGATTTTATACAGGGTACTTTTAAACCATCTGAGACAACTGTGCAGGCACAGGATTCTTATGAGTATCCATTCCTTGGACTTAACATGAAACTTCCGGAGGAACTGCTTAAACAGATAAAAGCGCAGACCATTGCGATGATCACAAATGAAGTATGGAATGACAATGCAGATGCAATTAAATATGCATATATAAGCTGGAGCGAAATGACCGAGGAGCAGAAAGAGGCAGAGGTTGACAAGATGGGAACAGCATATGATGACTGGTACAATAGTCTTGCAAAAGTTGGAGCGATTGGAATCTATGACGAAGATTCTGAGAAAGAACTGGATAAGATCACAGGCTGCACAGAACACAAAGAAATCGGAAGCAGCAGTGATGGAAAGTATAAATATTATCTGAGCACTAATAAAGATGCAGATGAATCCCTGAAAAAAGAAGTGGAAGAAATTGATGTGACACTCACAGAGATGACACCATTCCAGAAGCTTTCCGCATTTGACCAGCCACAGGAGACAAGCAATGAAGGTGATTCTACAACTGTAGGCAAGTTTGAGACAAAAGGCGTTGATGGAAAAGATTATACAGAAAAAGTATTCAGCGATTATGATCTTACACTTGTGAATGTTTTTACTACCTGGTGTTCTCCATGTGTAAATGAGATTCCGGAGCTGGAAAAACTCTATGAAGAGATGAAGGAAAAAGGTGTTGGAGTTGTCGGTGTCGTTCTTGATACAGTGAGTGATGATGCCAAACAGAATGAGGATACAGTGAAAAAAGCCGGTGTTCTTCAGGAAAAGACAAAAGCCTCCTATCCGTTCCTGGTCCCGGATTCAACAATGATGAATGGACGTTTAAATGGTATCTCTGCTTTCCCGGAAACATTCTTTGTTGACAAAGAAGGAAATATTGTAGGAGAAACCTATTCAGGAAGCCATACACTGGACGAATGGAAAGAAATCGTAGAAAAAGAACTCAAGAACATTTCTAAATAATAAAGCGATTTTGACAGAAAGATAAGAAAAATGATGAAAAAAATAACAGATTCAAAGTGGATAGGTCCTGCGCTGGCGATTCTGGGAATCCTCTTGATGATATTTGGAATTTACCGGGGCGAAGTGGATGTAGTCTTTACAAAGGCAATTAATATCTGTATGGAGTGTATTGGAATTGGATAAGAAAAAATTAAAGATAAATGAGTGGCCACGGCATGGAATCCAGGCATTGTGGGCGGCGCTTACAAACAGTCATGTTTCCGGATTTGTGACTGGAAAGATTTATACCGGAAAATTGAAAAATGTATGTGTTCCGGGGCTGAACTGCTATTCCTGCCCCGGGGCCACAGGTGCCTGTCCTATTGGTTCCTTTCAGGCAGTGATCGGTAGCTGGAATTTCAAAATGGCATATTATATAGTTGGATTTCTGATTTTTATCGGAGCTCTGCTGGGAAGACTTGTCTGTGGATTCCTCTGTCCGTTTGGACTGATCCAGGATCTTTTGAATAAGATTCCTTTTCCCAAAAAGATTCGGACATTCAGGGGAGATAAGCTGCTTCGTAAACTGAAATATGTGATTCTTCTGGTGTTTGTAGTTTTGATGCCATTATTTGTGGTGGATATTATGGGGCAGGGCTCCCCTTATTTCTGTAAGCTGATCTGTCCGGCAGGTACGCTGGAAGGCGGGCTTCCACTGGTGCTTTTGAATAAATCCATGCGCAGTGCAGTGGGATGGCTCTATGTGTGGAAGAATACGATCCTGGTGATCACAATCATACTCTCCATTATCATTTATCGGCCGTTCTGTAAATATATCTGTCCGTTGGGTGCTTTTTATTCTGTATTTAATAAAGTTTCTGTTTTCCGTTATCGAGTGGATGCAGAAAAATGCGTTCACTGTGGAAAATGTGCAAAAGCATGTCAGATGGAAGTAAATCCGGTGGAAAACCCGAACAGCTTAGAATGTATTCGCTGTGGAAGATGTAAAAAGATCTGTCCGACACAGGCAATTCAGTGTGGGACAAAAAGAAAATGAAATTTTTATATGGGCTTAATATCAGATGATAATCAATATTAAGCTTGTATAACTTCTTTTTTGGTATATAATACTATTAAAATCAAAAAAGAGGAGATTAGTTATGCCAGAAAAACATAAAAGAAAACATCTGACATCCTTTCAGATGATTATTTTAGGTTTTGCAGGAGTGATTCTTTTGGGATCACTCCTGCTTATGTTACCCGTCTCATCTGCGGAGAGAGTTGTAACGCCATTTGATCAGGCACTTTTTACTTCAACTTCTGCTGTATGTGTGACGGGTCTTGTTGTGCAGGACACAGGAAGCTACTGGTCAGGTTTTGGACAGGCAGTGATATTGCTGCTTATACAGACAGGCGGCCTGGGAGTTGTAACGGTTGCCGTTTCGGTGTTTATGCTGTCAGGACGAAAGATATCACTGATGCAGCGAAGTACCATGCAGGATGCCATCTCAGCACCAAAAGTCGGTGGTATTGTCCGCCTGACAAAGTTTATTCTGAGAGGAACGTTTCTGATCGAAGGAATTGGTGCGGTTTTGCTTCTTCCGATATTTTGCCGTGATTTTGGAATAAAAGGTATATGGATGTCGATTTTTCATTCCATATCGGCCTTTTGTAATGCGGGATTTGATATACTTGGTACCGCAGATAACACTTTTGTATCACTGAGTGGTTATGCCGGAAATTTCTGGTTAAATATAGTGATTATGCTTCTGATTATCATTGGTGGCATTGGTTTTCTTACATGGGATGATGTTTATACGAATAAACTCCGATTTAAACGTTATCGTATGCAGAGCAAGATTATTCTGTTAACGACCGCAATCCTGATTTTTGTCCCGGCGATCTTCTTTTTTGTCTGTGACTTTGGACAGGTATCGATTGGGAAACGGACGCTGTTATCGCTTTTTCAGTCTGTAACGACAAGAACGGCTGGTTTTAATACCGCAGATCTGTCATCGATGACTGAGGTGGGACAGGCGATCATGATACTTCTTATGCTAATGGGAGGATCACCAAGTTCTACAGCAGGTGGCATGAAAACAACGACAGTGGCAGTCCTGCTTTTGAATGCGTTTGCGACATTTCGAAGTCGTGAGGATGCGGGGGCTTTTGGAAGAAGATTCGACAGTCAGGTAATAAAAAATGCCGCAACGATAGCAATGCTGTACTTTGTATTGTTTTTCTTTGGAGGAATAACCATCAGTGTTTATGAAGGGCTTTCATTGCAGCTTTGTCTGTATGAGGCTGCTTCAGCAGTAGGAACCGTAGGACTTACTCTGGGAATCACACCGGGGCTTCATATCCTGTCACGACTGATACTGATCGTGCTTATGTATCTGGGACGTGTAGGAGGACTGACCCTGATCTATGCGGTAGTGTCCAGAAGAAATACAAATGCAAAAATGCCATTGGAAAAAATAACAGTTGGATAAAGGAGAGAGAGCATGAAGAATATTTTACTTATTGGTCTTGGACGATTTGGAAAACATATTGCAATGCAGCTGAATGAAATGGGACACGAAATCATGGCAGTGGATATCAATGAGGAGCGAGTCAACAGAATCCTTCCTTTTGTTACCAATGCCCAGATTGGAGACAGTACAGATGCCAGTTTCCTGGAATCACTGGGAATAGGAAATTTTGATATCTGCTTTGTTACCATTGGAGGCAGTTTTCAGAATTCGCTTGAGACAACATCATTATTAAAAGAACTGGGAGCAAATCTGGTAATTTCCCGGGCAGAGCGTGACGTACAGGAAAAATTCCTTTTACGGAATGGTGCAGACAGAGTCGTTTATCCTGAAAAACAGGTGGCAAAATGGGCATCTATCCGTTATGCGGATGATCATATCCTTGACTATATGGAAGTAGATGCGTCTCATGCGATCTTTGAAGTAGCAATCCCAGATGAATGGATTGGAAGATCTGTTGGAGAACTGGATATTCGAAGAAGATATAATATAAATATTCTTGCAGTAAAAAAAGAAAGAGAAGTCAGTGTGACAATTTCTGTAGATACAGTTCTTGAAGCTGACAGTACGCTTCTGGTTCTTGGAGATTATAAAGCAATTCAGAAATTTTTCCACATCTGATAACAGTGAATTAACAGACAGGTGAAAGAAGTGATTTTTAGGGGGAGAGAGTCATGATTTTTGGAATGACATATTTTCAGATATGCCTGTATTTTCTGGTTTATTCTTTTGGCGGCTGGGTTGTTGAAGTTATTTTTCATGCGGTAGCACTTGGAAAGGTTATAAACCGGGGATTTTTGAACGGACCGGTATGCCCTGTGTATGGATTCGGAGTGCTTTCTGTGTTTGCCATGCTCAATACGATCCAGAGTGGCGGACATCAGATGAATGATGCAATGATCTTTCTGTTTGGAATTATCCTTGCAACGGCAGTGGAGCTGATCGCCGGCTGGCTGCTGGATGTATGTTTTCATGCGAGATGGTGGGACTATTCAGATAAGCCGTTCAATTTCCACGGATATATCTGTCTGGAGTTTTCGCTGATCTGGGGACTTGCAATCGTTATGGTAGTAAAGGTTTTTCAGAAATATGTAGAAAGTCAGGCATCCCATACCCCGGCAACCTGGGAGTGGATCGTAATAGCTGTTTTATATGCAGTGTATCTGACAGACTTCATTGTGACGGTAGCAGTTATCCGTGGTCTGAACAAGAAACTTACCAAGCTGGATAAAGTCAGCTCAGATCTGAGGATCGTAAGCGACAAACTCAGTAATACTCTGGCAACGACCACGATCGACACTGCACAGAAGGTCGGTGAAGGTAAGGTACAGGCTGCACTTGCAAAAGCAGAACTCCTTGAGGCAACAGCCGCCCAGAAGGAAAAATCTATTGAAATGCTTCGCATGAAAAAATCAGAGCTTCAGGCACAGTTTGATGAACTGTCCAGTTCCATCACAAACCATACTGTATTTGGCCAGGGTCGAATCATCAAAGCTTTCCCGGAGATGAAACACAGAGATTACTTTGAACTGATCCAGGAACTGAAGAAGAAACTGAAGTAGAGCTACTTGCATGATCGCGAAGGTGTTAAGCGGTGTAAGAAAATAAAGAATTCCTTTATTGATGATGAAAATACCGCCAGTGAAATAGTCTACACATAGTGGAGATATTTCATCTGGCGGTATTTTTGTAGTTGTGGATGCCTGTAATAAGGATAAGTGCTGTTCAGGTCTATTGGGCTGGATGATGTAGATGACTTTAATATAAGTAAGTTTAAATGAGATTAACAGAATTATAAAAATCTAGACGATTCTAATTTCCGTGACTGTTCAACAAGTCTACTGCATATTTTTATATGAAATTTCCCATTCTTCCATAGATTTGATGATAGGCCGTATGGACTCTCCGAGTTCGCTTAATGCGTATTCTACCCGTGGAGGTACTTCTGGGTATACGGTTCTGGTGACGATCCCGTCTTCTTCCATAGAACGGAGACTGTCGGTTAAGACTTTTTGGCTGATTCCTTCTAAATTCTTTTTTAAGGGAAGTCTAAGGTTTTTTTCATATAATCGTGTCCGTAAAAAAGTAATGATCGTAATATTCGAGAGAGGACATTAAATATATGAAAAGAAAGCAGATAACCGCAGTAATATCAGCAGTAACAATGCTCATGGGAAATACAGTTTATGGAGCTGGAAATGTAAGTGCGGCGCAGGAGACTAAAACGGATCAGAGTACGATTGAGAGTACTTTGAATATTGCCAAATTACAGTAGTTATGAAGAAATGCTGGAGTCTTATGAAAGCGATATCGAATCCATTGAGGACGGCGACAAATATGGAAATAATATTGTGGATTTATATAATCCAATCAACTATATTGGAGCCGAAGATACAGAAAGTCCGACATGGACCAGAATAGTAATGGGTGCGTCCGAAGGCGATATGTCGCTGTTTGCATCTATGAATATGCAGATTGCATGGCTTAACAGTGGAACAGATGCAGAACTCGAATGGCAGTGGGATGGTGGACACGTTCCGTCTGAGATTTTCGGAGAATCGCTGGTACTTTATATTGACGAAATGTATGGAAAATATGTAGAAGGAGTAGCAGAAGTAACAAAAGCGGAGGCGAAGACCCAGACACAAAATGGAACTGCCACGGAAGCAACAGGAACCGATATCAGCAGCTGGGCATCTTATGAAGATGGAGAGGTCAATTTTACTCTGGCAGATGCTGCTTCCTACAGAACCAAAGGAGCCAGCAAAGCGACACCAGGTTTTGATGTTATAGATTACGGTCAGGAAACTTACGAATTCGGCTCTACAACACAGGACGCAAGACATTTTGACAGGTATGTACTGAAAGTACTGCAGGAAGAGAAAGAAACTCTGGAAGGATTATTCAATAGTAATAA